>Ga0255338_1003488_pt1 | contig 18753 bp, 20 predicted proteins | sample MeOH1_35cm_T4_19_FD_203715 | JGI IMG/M metagenome (GOLD analysis project Ga0255338, IMG submission 203715) | Sandy soil microbial communities from University of British Columbia, Vancouver, Canada - MeOH1_35cm_T4_195 | ecosystem: Engineered > Artificial ecosystem > Sand microcosm > Unclassified ...
TCCTGAGGGGACCGGCGGTGCTGCACCGCGCGACGCAGGCCCGGAGCGGGTTTGTCCGCTTCCGGAAGTAAAGGGGGAGGCACGGCCCGCAGGGTCGTGCCGGAGGACATGGAGTGAAGCGGACAAACCCGCTCCGGGCCGGATCGGAGGCGACGCTGCTCGGATCGGAGGCGACGCTGCTCGGATCGGAGGCGACGCCGCTCGGATCGGAGGCAACGCCGCTCCCCGTCCGCGGCTTCCGGGCGCCCGCGCCACACCGGATCGCCTGCGCGCGCCCTCTGGGTCTACCCTTGCGCAGGGACAACGATGTGCGCGGGCTGCATTCGTGCCGGCAAGAGTCGAACACCACGCTAGACTGGCGCGATGCAATGGCTACGAAGCCTGATCGGTCGCGCGCCCAGGCGCTATCTCGTGCTCGGGAAAGCCAGCCTCCTGGCGGGCGCGATCCTGATCGTCAGCGCGGTTTTCGCGCGCGGTGGGCTGGTGGCCCTCAATGCCGAACGTGCCGAAGCCAGGCTGCCCGCGCTGCGCACGCTGGCCGAGGCCTACCCGCAGTACCCCACGTGGTTCGTGCCTGAAGGGCCGGCCGGATTCGGACTCAGTGCAGTGCTGGTCCTCGTCGGCACGGGGCTGGCGGTGATGGCCGAGGCGGCGATCAAGGAGCAGCGGCGGCGGCGCTGATACCCATGACGGAGCTGCCCGTCCAGGTGCAGCGAGGGCGATCTCCGCGCAAAATGCAGGCGTGACTCTTCACTCCTTCCGGGGGAAACGGCCATGCATCCTCAGCAGCTCGAGAAGATCAGGTCCGCCAAGGGCTTCATCGCCGCGCTCGACCAGAGCGGGGGCAGCACGCCCAAGGCCTTGAGCCTCTACGGCATCGCATCCGATGCCTATGCGGGTGAGCAGCAGATGTTCGATCTCGTCCACGAGATGCGCACCCGGATCATCACCAGCCCGGCGTTCGGCGGCGATCGCATCCTCGGCGTGATCCTCTTCGAACAGACGATGGAGCGCGAGATCGCGGGACGCGGAAGCGCCGACTACCTGTGGGCCACCAAGCGGATCGTTCCGTTCCTGAAGGTCGACCGGGGCCTGGCCGACGAGGCGAACGGCGCGCAGATGATGAAGGCGATGCCCGACCTGGACGCCTTGCTGGCACGGGCCAAGGGCAAGGGCGTGTTCGGCACCAAGATGCGCTCGGTCGTGAAGCACGCCGACGCGCGAGGGATAGCGGACGTCGTCGGCCAGCAGTTCACGATCGGCCGGCAGATCCTGGCGGCCGGCCTCATGCCCATCCTCGAGCCGGAAGTCGACATCCACGCGCCGGACAAGGCAGGCGCCGAGCGGCTGTTGAAGGAGGCCCTGCTGCGCCACCTGGACAAGCTGGTGCCGCAGCAACAGGTGATGCTGAAGCTGACGATTCCTTCCGTCGACGACTTCTATGCGGATCTCGTGGCGCACCCGAACGTGCTGCGCGTGGTCGCCTTGTCGGGAGGCTACTCGCGCGAGCAGGCGAACACCTTGCTGGCGCGCAACCATGGCGTGATCGCAAGCTTCTCTCGCGCGCTGACCGAAGGCCTGAGCGCGCAGCAGAGCGACGAGGAGTTCAACCGGACCCTCGACGCCGCCATCGCCGGCATCTACGAGGCTTCGGCCACGTAGGCTGCGCCCTTGCGTTTCGGCTGCATCGGGCCTTCCTGGATGGTCGGCCCGAGTGGGCCAGCCGGCTGCCCGTCAGCGTGCGGCGCCATAATCGTCCGCAGCGGACGGAAGGACGAGAGGAGCCCTCATGAAGAGCGAAGTGAGCGTGACGTTCAAGGATGTCGCGCCTTTCCGGATCGACTTGGACAAGGCGGAGCCGATGACGCCGGAGGCGGCGCGCGCCTGGCTCGATGAACAGTTCACGCAGTTCGAGTGCGAGCCTTTGCGCCTGACCGGCAAGGTGCTGAATGCCGACAAGGTCCTGGTCGTCGCCCAGGCGGCCGGACCGTCCCGCTTCGCCGATGCGAAGTGGGCGCTGCAGTTCGGGCGTTGCGCGAGTGCCGCCCTGGGCAGGCCGGTGGTGAACGTCGACGTGCAGGAATCCATCGTCGGCTACTAGGCTGGGCGGGGGCCTGCCCGAATGCGCAACGAGGTGGCGCAGCGTCGCGCGCTGGCGCTGCTTGAGATCGTCGACGAGGCTGAGGGCGCTCGGCTAGGATCGACCCATGTCGTGGCTCATCCCCGCCGTCCTCACCTGCCTTGCCGCAGGCCTGGTGCTGTGGAACCGGGGCCTGCAGGTGCCCGGCGCGCTGGTGCTCGGCGCCGGATTCGCATTGCTGTTCGTGCTGGGGCGCGGCCTGGAGAGCAATCGTGACTCGGCCTGGCAGGAAGCTGCGGCGCGCCTGCGCGGCACCTTCCGCAGCGGCCCCGGATGCGCCGGCCTGGACCGGTTCGGCGGCGCGCCCTGGAAGGAGTGGGCGAGCGACGGCGAACTCCAGTGCTCGCGCGTGATCGAGGGCGAGGTCGACGGGGTGCCGTACGCACTGGTGCAGGTCCGCTACTCCGTTCGCGAGCGGCGCGGCGAGGAGCACCCGGACTCGTGGTACGAGGTGACCGTCGCGGTGGTGGCGCGCCCCGGCGCCGCCGCGGCCGGACCCCTGTCGCCGGTGCGGACTCGGGAGGGTTATGCAGGAGTCCAGAACGGTCGCGCGCTGTTCCTGTGGAAGCAAGGCTCGCCGGGTGCGGGCGCTTCCCTGCCGGCGGGAGATCTGCCGGGACTGCTCGAAGAGGCCCGGAGCACGAGCAAGGCCCCTGCGTGACCGCCGGGTGCTCGAACCACCGCGCACCGCAGCGGACAAGCGTCGCCGCTCAGCCCCGCCTGCGCTCCAGGCGCCGCTGCACCGCCGAGACGAGCGGCTCGATCGCGGACGGCGGAAATGGCGCGACGCTGCTCACGTTGATCTCGCACAGCACGTAGCGCTCCGCGGCGCCGGGCACGCGTTCCCCGAGCAGGAAGTCGCAATCCCACAGCAAGGGCAACTGCTCGCGCGCGAGCCCCGCGCGTGCGCGCAGCAACCCGATCCACTCCGACTCCAGGCGCTGCCTCAGGTCGCTGAATCGCGGCAGGTCCGCGGGGTGGTACAAGCGCGCCCCCGGCTGCGGTGCGGGCTCCCCCGGCGCGGCGGGAAAGAGGGCGTTGACCGCCTGGTGGCCGAAACCCGCCACCCGGTCCTCCACCAGGTAGGCCCGGGTCATGCCTTCGGCCAGCCGGGGTTGCCAGGCCTGGTCGATCATGTGCCCGCCGTTGGCGGGCTCGAAAAAGGGCGCCAGCGTCGCCACGAGTGCGGGCAGCTCCATCAGCGCCTCGCTGCTGCCGCGCTGTGCATGGCGCACGCGCAGCAGCCGGGGACCGGTCCCCTCGTCTGCCTGTTCCACGCGCCACACGCCGATGCCGCTGTGGCCGCGGTACTGCTTGAGCACGCGCGGGCCGGCGCGCAGCCGCTGCGGCAGGTCCTGTTGCAGTTGCTGCGGCGAGTCGATCCGGTGGACGTCGCTGCCGAAGGGAAGGTCGCGCGTGTGCAGCAGCACGTCCTTCGTCCCGAGATTCAGGATGGTGTCCGGATGCGCGCTGACGATCACCCCCGCGTCGGCCACCCGGCGCAGCATCGCGTCGAGGACGTCCCGCCGCCGGCCGCCCTCGACCGGGTTGCACCACACCAGCACGAGCGCGCAGCCGCGCAGCTGCGCCTGCACTTCGGCGGCGAATGCGTCGTCGTAGACGGCGGGCACGGCCGGCATCCCGGCGCGGGCGAAGGCCTCGAACAGCGGCGCGAAGCGGCTTTCGGCCGGGTCGGCGCGATCGCGCATGGCGCGATCGCCGGGGTAGAGCAAAGCGACGGAGGATCCGGACAACGCCGACTCCCTGGTGACCGCCCGATCAGAGCGCCAGCACCCACTTGACGAAGTTGTGCATCGCGGCCTTGTCCTTGGCGACCTTGTGCTCTTCCTCGGAGCCGTCGTCCAGCTTCACCTTGGGGCCGGTCGTGAGGAAGGTCTCCAGCTTGGCTTCGGCGTCGGCCTTGCCCTTGTACTTGCTGGCCACCTTCTGGTAGGACGGGCCCTTCTTGGTCTTGTCGACGGAGTGGCACTTGGTGCAGTTCTCCGCCTTCATGAACTTCTGGGCCGCCTCCGCGTCCTGGGCCGCTGCGGGCAGCGCGAACAAGACGCCAGCCAGCGCCATCGTCGTCATGGTTGCAATCGACATCGTTTTCATCGAGACCTCCTGGTTGATCACGCGAGTACTCTAGGCCCTGCAAGCTGAACCGTTCGTGAACGGGCAGCATGTGGGCATCTGCCGCGCACACCAGCCGCGTCGCCCGTGCCGCCTGCAGCCGCCGCCACTTCGAAGGAGACCGGACCATGTTGTCCCGAGAGACCGCCGTGATGCTCGCCAGCTACAGCGACTGGGCCGACCGGGTCCTGTTCGAGGCGATCCGCTCGCTGCCGCAGGGCGCCGCCTCCAGGCCGGGCGGCGGCCTGTTCGGCTCGATGATCGGCACGCTCAATCACAACTACCAGGTGGACCTGATCTGGCGGGCGCACCTCCTGGGCATCGAGCACGGCTTCACGAGCCGCAGGGACGTGCTGCATCCGGAACTCGATCGCCTGGCCGAAGAACAGGCCCGCGTCAACCGCTGGTACATCGAATGGGCGCAGCAGCAGACCCCCGAGAGCCTGGGCGAGCGCCTGAAGTTCGACTTCGTTTCCGGCCGGCCGGGAGAGCTGGCGCGCGGCGGCATCTTCCTGCACGTCGTCAACCACAAGACCTACCACCGCGGGTGGGTGGCGCAGATGTTCTTCGATTTCGGCAGCAAGCCGCCGGAGACGGATCTGTGCGTCTTCCTCTGCAGGTGAGAGGGGCGCAGCGCGACGCGATGACTCGCGCCGCGCCTGGACGCAAGGGCCGCCGGCGGCCTCCTACCGGCCGAACAGCTTGCGCACGTGCTGCCACCCTCGCAGCATCAGGCCCGAGCGCTCCACATCGGCCTGCGCGACGAGCGGCGCTTCGCCCACCGGCTTGCCGTTCGAGCTCGCGACCACCTTGCCGACCACGGCGCCCTTGGCCACCGGCGCCTCCAGCCCGGGCTTCAGCTGCACCGAGGTCTGCACCTTCTGGCCGCGCGGCACGGTGATCGTCCAGGGCGATGCCAGGCCCGCCGGCACGGTGTCGGCCTTGCCGAAATCGACCTTGGCCGTCGCCACCACCGCATTCGGCTCGATCGGCGTGGCCTTCTCGAAATTGCTGAAGCCCCACGCCAGCAGCTTGCGCGTCTCGTCGGCACGGGCCTGCGCGCTGCTGGTGTTGAGGATGACCGTGATGAGGCGCATGCCGTTGCGCTTGGCCGAAGTGACGAGGCAGTAGCCCGCCGCGTCGGTGTGGCCGGTCTTCAGGCCGTCCACCGTGGGATCGGTGTAGAGCAGGGCGTTGCGGTTGCCCTGCTTGATGCCGTTGTACTTGAACTCGCGTTCCGAGTAGATCGGGTAGTAGTCGGCGCTGTCGCGGATGATCGCCCGCGCCAGGATGGCGAGGTCGCGCGCGGAAGCATTGTGGTTCGGGTCGGGCAGGCCGGTGGCGTTGACGAAATGCGTGTGCGTCATCCCGAGGCGCTGGGCTTCCGCGTTCATGAGCTTGGCAAAGCCCTCCTCGGAGCCGGCCATGTGCTCGGCAATCGCCTTGGAGGCGTCGTTGCCCGACTGGATGACGATGCCGCGCAGGACGTCGATCACCGTGGCCTGGCCGTTCAGCGGCAGGTACATGCACGACTCGCTGCTGGAGCCGCGGCACCAGGCGTTCTGGCTGACGCTGACCAGGTCGTCCTTCTTGAGCTTGCCCGAGCGCAATGCCTGCTCGACCAGGTAGCTGGTCATCATCTTGGTCAGCGAGGCCGGCGGCAGCGGCTCGTCGGCGTTGGCCGAGGCGAGCACCTGGCCGGAGTCGAAGTCCATCAGCAGCCAGGCCTTGGCGGGGATCGCCGGCGGCCCGCCGGCCACGGCGGATTCGCCGGCGACGGGCGCCGCGGCAGGCGCCTGGGCCGCGGCCTTCTTGTGGGTGGCCGGTTTGGCGGCGTGGGCTGGAGGGGCGAAAGACAGCGGGCCGAGAACCAGGGCGCCCGCGGCAAACGCGAACACGAGGGGGAGGATGGAAAGACTCTTGAGTGGCATGGCGTTCATGGGGAGAACGGCCATTGTGGCGGATCGGGCGTCACTTTTGGATCGTGCGACGTCCTGTCACATTCACTGTGACAGCCGCGTCGCAGCGTGACGCCCTGCCCGCCCCGGCGACGTCCGAGCTGCAAAGGCCCCGCAAGCGACTGCGTGACGCCAGGCCTGTGTGGCAGGCGATGGCGTGGATCTTGCGCCGGCGCTTGCCGTGTCACTGCCCGCCCTCGGCGTCATCGCCAATCCCGTGTCCGCGCGCGACATCCGCCGGGTCGTCGCGCATGCCGGCAACCTGCAGATCAGCGAGCGGGTGAACATCGTCATCCGCGTGCTGCAGGCCGCGCGTGCCGCGGGAGTGCAGCGCGTGCTGCTGATGCCCGATCGCGCCGGCATCCACGCGATGCTCGATCGCCACCTGAAGCGCGGCGACACGCAATTGCCCGAGATCGAGCTGCTCGACATGGAGCCGACCTCGACGGTGGAAGACACCTTCGCGGCGACGCGCCTGCTGCAGCGCGCCGGCGTGGCAGCCATCGTCGTGCTGGGCGGCGACGGCACGCATCGGGCGGTGGTGCGCGAGCTGGTCGCCGGCTGCGGCACCGGCGCCCCCGCGCTGCCGATCGCCGGGCTCTCCACCGGCACCAACAACGCCTTTCCCGAGATGCGCGAGCCCACGATCGTGGGCCTGGCCGCCGGCCTCTACGCCATGGGCCGCCTCGACGCTGCCGAGTCGCTGCTGCCGAACAAGCTCATCGAGGTGAGCGTCCTGAACGGCAGCGGCCCGCCGCGGCGCGACATCGCCATCGTCGACGCGGTGGTCACGCAGGACCGCACGGTCGGCGCCCGCGCGCTGTGGAAGACGCAATCGCTGGCCGCCGCCTACTTCGCCTTCGCCGAGCCCGAGGCGATCGGTCTGTCGGCCATCGGCGGCCTGCTGCAGCCGGTGGGCCGCCGCGAGCCCGGCGGCCTGTCGGTGCAGATGGCCACCGATGCGCAGCATGCGCTGCTGCACCTGAACGCGCCGATCGCGCCGGGCCTGGTGCGCCCGGTGGCGGTGGCGAGCTGGCAGCGCATGGTGGCCGGCGAGCCGCTGGCCGTGAGCGCCGAGGCCGGCAGCGTCGCGCTCGACGGCGAGCGCGAATTCACCTTCGGCCCCGGCGAACGCGTGAGCATGACCCTGCGCGAAGACGCCTTCCACACGCTCGACGTGAAGCGCTGCATGGCCGCAGCCGCGCGCGACGGGCTGCTCGCGACCCGCTTTCCCACCCCCTGACGACGAGGAGACACGCCATGGCAGCCAATCCGTTCCCGCTCTCCAAGGAGCAGCTCCTGCAGGCCTATCGGACCATGCGCACGATCCGCGAATTCGAGGAGCGGCTGCACGTGGACTTCGGCCGCGGCGACATCCCGGGCTTCGTGCACCTGTATGCGGGCGAGGAGGCCGCAGGCACCGGGATCATGGTGCACCTGGGCGACGGCGACCGCATCGCCAGCACCCACCGCGGCCACGGCCACTGCATCGCCAAGGGCGTGGACGTGCGCTCGATGATGAAGGAGATCTACGGCCGCAAGGGCGGCGCCTGCGAAGGCAAGGGCGGCTCGATGCACATCGCCGATCTCGACAAGGGCATGATGGGCGCCAACGGCATCCTCGGCGCCGGCGCGCCGCTGGCATGCGGCGCGGCGCTGGCCGCCAAGTTCCGCGGCCAGGGCGAAGTGGCGATCAGCTTCGTGGGCGACGGCGCCAGCAACCAGGGCACCTTCCTGGAAAGCCTGAACCTGGCGGCGGTGTGGAATCTGCCGGCGATCTTCGTCGTCGAGAACAACGGCTATGCCGAGAGCACCTCGCGCGACTACGGCGTGGCGGTGGACAGCTACGTCGACCGCGCCGCCGGCTTCGGCCTGCCGGGCGTCACCGTGGACGGCACCGACTTCTTCGCCGTGCATGAGGCGGCCGGCGAGATCATCGCGCGCGCCCGCAAGGGCGCCGGTCCGGCGCTGCTGGAATGCAAGATGGTGCGCTTCTACGGCCACTTCGAGGGCGACGCGCAGACCTACCGCGCGCCCGGCGAACTGGAGCAGAACCGCGCCGAGCGCGACTGCCTGAAGAAGTTCGCCGCCGCCGTCACGGCCGCCGGCGTGATCACGACCGAGGAACTGACGACGGTCGACCACGAGGTGCTGAGCCTGATCGAAAACGCCGTCGTGGCAGCGAAGGCCGCCCCCCTGCCCACCGCGGCCGACCTCACCACCGACGTGTACGTCGCGTACTGACCATCGAGGAGCACGACATGGCACGCAAGATCAGCATGAAGCAGGCGATCAACGAGGCACTGGACCAGGAGATGACGCGCGACCCGAGCGTGATCCTGCTGGGCGAGGACATCGTCGGCGGCGCCGGCGGCAACGGCGAGCGCGACGCCTGGGGCGGCGTGCTCGGGGTCACCAAGGGCCTGTACGCGAAGCACGGCGACCGCTTGCTCGACACGCCCTTGTCCGAGTCGGCCTATGTGGGCGCGGCCATCGGCGCGGCCGCCTGCGGCATGCGTCCGGTCGCCGAGCTGATGTTCATCGACTTCATGGGCGTGTGCTTCGACCAGATCTACAACCAGGCCGCCAAGTTCAGGTACATGTTCGGCGGCAAGGCGCAGACGCCGGTGGTGATCCGCACGATGGTGGGCGCGGGCTTTCGCGCCGCCGCGCAGCACTCGCAGATGCTCACGCCGCTGTTCACCCACATCCCCGGGCTGAAGGTGGTGTGCCCGAGCACGCCCTACGACACCAAGGGACTTCTGATCCAGGCGATCCGCGACAACGACCCGGTGATCTTCTGCGAGCACAAGAACCTCTACGGCTTCGAAGGCGAGGTGCCCGAGGCCAGCTACACGATCCCCTTCGGCGAGGCCAACGTCGTGCGCGAGGGCAAGGACGTCACCCTCGTGAGCTATGGCCTGATGGTGCACCGGGCGCTCGATGCCGCCGCTGCCCTGGCCAGGGACCGCATCGAGGCGGAGGTGATCGACCTGCGCACCCTGAGCCCGCTGGACCTCGACACCGTGCTCGAAAGCGTCGCGAAGACCGGCCGCCTCGTGTGCGTCGACGAAGCCAACCCGCGCTGCAGCATCGCCGCCGACATCTCGGCGCAGGTGGCGCAGCAGGCGTTCGCGGCGCTGAAGGGCCCGATCGAAATGGTGACGCCGCCGCATGCGCCGGTGCCCTTCTCGCCCGCGCTGGAAGACCTGTACCTGCCGGGCGCGGCGCAGATCGTCGCCGCGGTGAAGCGCACGCTGGAGGGGGGAAGGCACTGATGGCCGCGCAGATCACCCCGCTCGTGATGCCCAAGTGGGGCCTCGAGATGCGCGAGGGCACGGTGGCGGGCTGGCTGGTGGAGGAGGGCGCGCGCCTCGAGGTCGGCACGCCGGTGGTGGACGTCGAAACCGACAAGATCTCGAACGCGGTCGAGGCGCCCGACCCCGGCCTGCTGCGGCGCAAGGTGGCGCGGGATGGCGAGCGGCTGCCCGTCAAGGCGCTGCTCGGGGTGCTGGCCGAGGCCGACGTGCCGGACGCCGACATAGCCGCCTACATCGCAGCCTACGAGGTGCCCGCCGCCGACGACGAAGGCGAGGAGGCGGCGCCGGCCTACGCGTGGGCCGAGGTGGACGGCATCCGCGTGCGTTATGCGCGCCGCGGGCCGGAGGGCGGCGTGCCGGTGCTGTTCCTGCACGGCTACGGCGGCGACCTGGGCAACTGGCTGTTCAACCTCGATGCGCTGGCGGCGACGGCGCCGGTGATCGCACTCGACCTGCCGGGGCACGGGCAGTCGGATGCGCGCTTGCCGGGGACCTCGCTGGCGGAGCTCTCCGCCTTCGTCGACGCGTTCCTTGCGCAGATCGGCGTCGACCGCGTGCACGTCGTCGGCCACTCGCTGGGCGGCGCGATCGGCGCGCAGCTGGCGCTCGACCATCCGCAGCGGGTGGCTTCGCTGGCCTTGATCAACGCGGCCGGTCTGGGCGCCGAGATCAACGCCGACTACACCCGCGGCTTCGCCAGCGCGGCCTCGCGGCGCGAGCTGAAGCCGGTGGTGGAGCAGCTGTTTGCCGATCCCTCGCTGGCCAGCCGCCAGATGGTCGACGACCTGCTGAAGTACAAGCGCATGGACGGCGTGGGCGAACTGCTGGACGCGCTGCAAGGCGCGCTGTTCGCCAACGGCCGCCAGGCCGAAACGCCCGGCCTGCGGCTGGCCGAGCGCGACGTGCCGCTGCTGGTCGTATGGGGCGCGCAGGACCGCGTCATCCCGGTGGCGCATGCCGGCCATGCGCCGCCGCGCGCGACGGTGCAGGTGCTGGAAGGGGCAGGCCACATGGCGATGATGGAGCAGGCGGGCGAGGTGAACGCGCTGCTGAAGCGGCACATCGGCGCCTGAAGGCATCATGGCGGAGTGAGCCTGCCCGTCTTCGAATCCCTCACCCTCCATGACCGGCCGCTGGCCGGCGGCGTCGCGTGCGAATCCGACTGGATGGCGCGCTGCGCCGCCACCGGCCAGGCCGCGGCGCATTTGTGGCAGGCGCCGGTGGGACTCGTCGTGCCGCGTCGCCATACGCTGCTGCCCGGCTGGGGGGCGGCGAGCGCGGCCGCCACCGGCGAACTCCAGGTGCGCTCGTCCGGCGGCGGGCTGGTGCCGCAGGGGCCCGGCGTCTGGAACCTGAGCCTCGTGTGGGCCGCGCCGGCCGCGGCGCCCGTCGACACCACCGCCGTCTACCTGGCGCTGTGCGCGGAACTGGCCGCCGCTTTTGCGCAACTGGGCATCGTCGCCACGCCGCAGCCGGTGACGGGCTCGTTCTGCGACGGCCGCTTCAACCTGGCCGTCGATGGCCGCAAGCTGGTCGGCACCGCGCAGGCCTGGCGTCGGGTGGCGGGGCGGCCGGTCGTGCTGGCGCACGCGGTGATCGTGGTCGATGCCGATCCCGAGCTGCTGACCGCGCAGGCCAATGCCTTCGAGGCGGCGCTGGGCAGCGACACGCGCTACCGCGCCGACGCGCTCACCAGCGTCGCGATCGAGGCCGCCGACCCGCAGGTGGCCCGGCGCGCGCTGCAGGCCGTCGCGGCCCGCTTGGCGCATGGGAGGACGTGACTCCGGCTGAGCCGGGATGTACATTGGCGTCCCCGCAAGCGCGTCGGAGGTTCCGCAATGGAAATGCTGCAGCGCGAACACATCCAGGCCGTGATGCGGCTGGCCGGGGAGGGCATGCCCCTGCCGGACACGCCCGCGCCGGATCCCGTGATCCGCGCGAGCTGGACGCGCTGCGTGCACGAGCATCACCTCGACCCCGGGCGCATGCAGGAGGCGATCATCCTGCCCTCGCACCTGCTGCGCGAGCACCAGGAGCGGCTCGAGGAACTGCTGCACATTGCCCGCCACGGCCTCGAAGCGCTCTACCAGCAGGTGGCCGGCCTGGGCTACTGCGTGCTGCTCACCGATGCGCGCGGCGTGACGGTGGACTTCCTCGGCGACCTGCAGCTCGATGCGACGCTGCGCCACGCGGGCCTCTACCTCGGCAGCGACTGGAACGAACAGCATGCCGGCACCTGCGGCGTCGGCACCGTCATCGCCACCGGCCAGGCGCTCACCGTGCACCAGGGCGACCACTTCGACGCCACCCACATCCCGCTCACCTGCACCGCGGCACCGGTGTACGACCCGCTGGGCCAGCTGAAGGCGGTGCTGGACATCTCGGCGCTGACCTCGCCGCAGGCCAAGAGCAGCCAGCAGCTCGCGCTGCAGCTGGTGAAGGTGTTCGCGCAGCGGGTGGAGAACGCCAACTTCCTGCGCTGGTTCCGCCAGCACTGGGTGCTGAAGCTGCATCCCTCGCCGGAGTTCGTCGAGATCAGTCCGGACCACCTGGTGGCGCTGGACGCCGGCGGCCGCATCGTGGGGCACAACCGGGCCGCGCAGCTGCTGCTGGAAGCGGAGCTTGGCAGCGCCGTGCTCGGCTCGTCGTTCGAGCGCCTGTTCCAGGCGCGCTTCGAGGAGCTGGGGCGCTACCTGGGCGCGATGCGCTCGGGCGAGCAGCGTGCCGTGGCGCTGGCGGCGAGCGGCCGCGTGCTCTTCCTGCACGCGGTGCCGCCGCCCATGCGCTGGAGCGCGACGCCGGCCGCCACCGCGGCGTCCCTGGCCGAGGCCGGCGTGCCGGCCCCGCTGGCACAGTTGTCGGGCGGTGACCCGGCGCTCGACCGGCAGATCCAGCGTGCGGCCCGCCTGGTCGACGCGACGATGTGCGTGCTGATCACCGGCGAGACGGGCAGCGGCAAGGAATACCTCGCCAAGGCCATGCACGAGGCCAGCCAGCGCCGCGCCAAGCCCTTCGTGGCGGTGAACTGCGCCGCCATCCCCGAGACGCTGATCGAGAGCGAGCTCTTCGGCCACCTGCCCGGCAGCTTCAGCGGCGCCGCGGCCAAAGGCAAGCGCGGGCTGATCCAGGAGGCCGACGGCGGCACGCTGTTCCTCGACGAGATCGGCGACATGCCGCTCGCGCTGCAGCCGCGGCTGCTGCGCGTGCTGGCCGAGCGCGAAGTCCTGCCGGTGGGCGGCACGCGGCCGCAGAAGGTGGACGTGCGGGTGATCTCGGCCACCCATGCCGATCTCACCGCGCTGGTGCGCGCGGGGCGCTTTCGCGACGACCTGTACTACCGCCTGGCCGGCGCGCAGCTCGCGCTGCCGCCGCTGCGCCAGCGCCGCGACCTGGCGTGGCTCGCGCACAGGATGCTCGACGAGCAGCCCTCGCAGCCGCGGCTCGACCCCGAGGCGCAGGCCTGGCTGCGTGCCTACTCCTGGCCGGGCAACCTGCGCGAGCTGAAGAACGTGCTGGCCTACGCCTGCGCAATGGCCGGCCAGGAGGCCGTGATCGGCCTCGCGGAACTGCCCGATGCGCTGGTCGGCGGCGAAGCGGCCGCGGGCGCGCCGGCCTCGGTGTCGGGCGGCACGCCGCCGGAGGCGCAACTGCTGCTGCAGTACCTGCGCGCCGCCGGCTGGAGCGTGAGCGCGGTCGCACACCAGCTCGGCGTGGCGCGCATGACGGTGTATCGGCGCATGCAGCGCTGGGGCATCCGGCAGCCGGATCGTTCCCCGACAGATCCCAGCAAGTGAGCCAGCAGCAAGGAGACAAGCGATGGACCTCGGACTCAAGGGCAAGCGGGCACTCGTCACGGGCGGCACCAAGGGCATCGGCCGCGCGATCGCCGACACCTTCGCCGACGAAGGCGCCGGCGTCTCGATCTGCGCGCGCAACCACGGCGATGTCGAAGTCGCGGTGGCGGCGCTGAAGAAGAAGGGCGTGCCGGCCTTCGGCCGGGCGGTCGACGTCACCGACGCCGATGCCTTGAAGGGCTGGATCACGGCCAGCGAACAGGCGCTGGGCGGCATCGACGTGCTGGTGTGCAACGTCAGCGCGCTGGCCGTCGGCGACTCGCCCGAGACGTGGGCGAAGTCCTTCGCCACCGACATGATGCACACGGTCAATGCGGTGGCTGCCGCGGTGCCCTTCCTCGAAAAGTCGGGCAGCGGCGCTATCGTCCTGATCTCCAGCGTCTCGGGCTTCGAGGTCGACTTCGCGGCCGGTTCGTACGGCGCCACCAAGGCGGCGCTGATCCACTATGCCAAGGGCCTGAGCCGCAAGCTGGTCGAACAGGGCATCCGCGTCAACTGCGTGTCGCCGGGCAACACCTACTTCGAGGGCGGCATCTGGCAGAACATCGAGAAGAACATGCCCGAGCTGTACGCGTCGACGCTGAAGGTCAATCCCACCCACCGGTTCGGCACCGCGCAGGAGGTGGCCAACGGCGTGGTGTTCCTCGCCAGCCCCGCCGCCAGCCGCATCTCCGGCGCCAACCTGGTGATCGACGGCGCGCTGACCGTTGCCGTGTGAAGGAGCAAGCCATGGCTGCACTGGCCGGTCACACCATCCACAAGGACCACATCCATCACGGCTGGAACAACGCGTTCGCGCCCTGCCTGCGCATCGCGCCGGGCGAGACCATCGAGTTCCAGACGGTCGATGCCTCCTCCGGGCAGCTGACGCGCGAGTCGACCGCCGTCGATCTCGAGCGGCTCGACCTCGCGCGCGTCAACCCGGTCACCGGCCCGGTCTACATCGATGGCGCCGAGCCGGGCGACGCGCTGAAGGTGACCGTGCTGTCGCTGCGGCCTTCGGGCTGGGGCTGGACCGGCAACATCCCGGGCTTCGGCCTGCTGACCGACCAGTTCCCGAAGGCGCGCCTGCATCACTGGAACTACGACCCCGGCCTCGCGCCGGCGATGTACGGCCCGGGCGGCCGCGTGCCGCTGCGGCCCTTCACGGGAACGATCGGCGTCGCGCCGGCGCAGCCCGGGCTGCACAGCATCATCCCGCCGCGCAACGTGGGCGGGAACATGGATGCACGCGACATCGCCGAGGGCACCGAGCTGTACCTGCCGATCGAGGTGCCAGGCGCGCTCTTCTCGGTGGGCGACACGCATGCGGCGCAGGGCGACGGCGAGGTCTGCGGCACCGCGATCGAAAGCCCGATCGACGTCGTGCTGAAGTTCGAGCTGGTGAAGGGCGCGCACCTGCGCATGCCGCGCTACGTGGTGCCCGGCCCGGTGACGAAGCACTTCGACCGCAAGGGCTACGAGGTGACGACCGGCATCGGCCCCGACCTGATGCAGGGCGCGCGCATCGCCGTCTCCGAGATGATCGAGCTGCTCGCCAGGCGCTACGGCTACGAGCCAGTCGACGCGTACATGTTGTGCAGCGTCTGCGCCGACCTTCGCATCAGCTCCATCGTCGACGTGCCCAACTGGGTGGTCTCGTATTACTTTCCGCGGGTCGTGATCGAATAGGGGTTTGGCCGATCCAGGGAAAGCGATGCGATTCAGTTCCGGAGCAATCGAAAGTGCACAGCGCGTGGTGTACGCGGCGATGCCGCCCACGCCGCAATACGCGTGGCCGCTGCTGCAGGAGCGGCTCGGCATGCCGGTGTGGGTGAAGCACGAGAACCACACGCCCGCCGGCGCCTTCAAGGTGCGCGGCGGCCTGGTGTATTTCGAGCAGCTGGCCCGCGCCCAGCCCCGGCCTGCGGGCGTGATCGCGGCGACGCGCGGCAACCACGGCCAGTCGGTGGGCTGGGGTGCGCGCAAGTACGGCATGGACGCCACCGTGGTCGTGCCGCATGGCAACTCGGTGGAGAAGAACGCGGCGATGCGCGCGCTCGGAGTGCAGCTGATCGAGCATGGCGAGGACTTCCAGGCGGCGCGGGAATTCGCCATCGGCCTGGCGGCGGAACGAGGGCTGCACATGGTGCCGTCCTTCGACCGCAGCCTGGTGCTGGGCGTGGCGACCTGCTGGATCGAGTTCTTCCAGAGCTTCGCGCCGGGCGACGCGCCGGCCGTGGTGTACGTTCCCATCGGCCTGGGTTCGGGCTTCGGCGCCGCGGCGGCGGCGCGCGCCCACACCGGTGCGAGGAGCAAGCTGGTCGGGGTGGTGTCGGCGCATGCGACGACCTACCTGGAATCGTTTCGCCAGCGGAAGGTGGTCGCATCGCCGGTGACGACGCAACTGGCCGACGGCATGGCCTGCCGGGTGGCGGAAGAGGAGGCGCTGGCGATCGTGCTGCGCGAAGCGGAGGACATCGTCGCCGTCACCGACGACGAAGTCGCCGAGGCGATGCGCATCCTGTTCACGGACACGCACAACGTCGCCGAGGGAGCGGGAGCGGCCGGCCTGGCCGCCGCGATCCGCCTGCGCAGCCGCTGGGGCGGGGCCGCAGTGGGCGTCGCCTTGAGCGGCGGCAACGTGGACAGGGAGGTCTTCGCCCGGGTGCTCGCGTCGGGCGACAAGGGGTGAGGGCGCGCGCGTAGGCTGAACCGCGCCGCGATCCTCACGCGCCGCGAGCCTACGCGGTGCGGTCTTCCTGCAGCCCCAGTTCGGCCTTCATGGCGTCGCGGATCCTGAACTTCTGGATCTTGCCGGTCACCGTCATCGGGAAGGCGTCGACGAAGCGGATGTAGCGCGGGACCTTGTAGTGCGCGATCTGGCCCTTGCAGAAGGCGCGCACCTCATCCTCGGTGAGCGCCTGCCCGGGCTTGCGGATGATCCAGGCGCAAAGCTCCTCGCCGTACTTGCGATCGGGCAGGCCGACCACCTGCACGTCCTGCACCTGCGGCATGCGGTAGAGGAATTCCTCGATCTCGCGCGGATAGATGTTCTCGCCGCCGCGGATCACCATGTCCTTGATGCGGCCCACGATGTTGACGTAGCCCTCGTCGTCCATGGTCGCGAGGTCGCCGGTGTGCATCCAGCCTTCGCCGTCGATGGCCTCGCGGGTCTTCTCCGCGTCCTCCCAGTAACCGAGCATCACCGAGTAGCCCCGCGTGCACAGTTCGCCGCGCTCGCCGGTGGCCAGCGTCTCGCCGGTCGCCGGCTCGACGATCTTCACTTCGAGGTGCGGCTGCACCTGGCCCACCGTGGACACGCGCTTGGCCAGCGGCGTGTCGGTGCTGCTCTGGCAGCTCACGGGGCTGGTCTCCGTCATGCCGTAGGCGATGGTGACCTCCTCCATGTGCATCTCGCCCACCACCCGCTTCATCACCTCGATCGGGCACGGCGAGCCCGCCATGATGCCGGTGCGCAGCGAGGAGAGGTCGAACTCGCGGAAGCGCGGGTGATCGAGTTCGGCGATGAACATCGTCGGCACGCCGTGCAGGCCGGTGCAGCGCTCCGCCTGCACCGTCTCCAGCACCGCCAGCGGATCGAAGGCGTCGTTGGGGTAGACGATGGTCGATCCGTGGGTCAGGCAGGCGAGGTTGCCCAGCACCATGCCGAAGCAGTGGTACAGGGGCACCGGGATGCACAGGCGGTCGGCCGGCGTGAGCTTCATCGCCTCGCCGATGAAGAAGCCGTTGTTCAGGATGTTGCGATGGGTGAGCGTGGCGCCCTTGGGGAAGCCCGTCGTCCCGCTGGTGAACTGGATGTTGATGGCGTCGCCGGCGGAGAGCTTGGCCGCAAGCGCGTCGATGCGCGGATCGTCCGGGTTGCCGCTCGCCAGCAGCTCGGAAAAGCGCAGCATGCCCGGCCACGCCTCGCCGCCGCCCGCCTCGTCGATCCACACCGTGTGGCGCAGCTGCGGCAGCTTCGCCGGGCCCAGCTCGCGCAGCATGCCGAGGTAGTCGCTGGTCTTGAAGCGCGCCATCGTGACGAGCGCCTTGCAGCCGACCTTGTTCAGCGCGTACTCCAGTTCCGCGGTGCGGTACGCCGGGTTGATGTTGACCAGGATCAGGCCGACTTCCGCGGTGGCGAGCTGCATCAGCACCCACTCGGCGCAGTTGTGCGACCAGATGCCGATGCGGTCGCCCTGGTGCAGGCCGAGCCCGAGCAGCGCGCTGGCGAGCTGGCGCGAAGCGCGCCGGAGTTCGGCGTAGCTGTAGCGGCGGCCCTGGTGCCGGCTCACCAGCGCGGGATGGTCCGGCTGGCGGGCCGTCATGGCGCCCAGGAAGGCGGGGAGGGTCTGTTCGATCAGCGGCGTGCCGGTGGCACCCCGCGCGTGGGCGACTCGCGGTTGAATGAGCATCAGCTTGTCTCCGGAAGGAAGGCGCGGCCCGCCAGCATAGAACGACGCGGCACCTGCCGATGGCCCGTCCGGTTGCAAATCGTGCCACGCCCCAGCGGCACCGGCGGGCGGACCAGCATCCGTTGGCGACACGGGGATTTGCGTTTCCTCAGCGCGCCGGGGGGTCGGTTTGCCGGACAATCGGGCCAATGCAGAACAAGGATGAAGCGGCCACGGAGGCCGAAGCAGGGATTCACATCGTGCTGGAGGACGAAGGCGAGCTCACGGCCAAGGAGCTCGCCCAGGAGCGCAAGGCCGCCATCGAGGAACACAAGCGCAAGGCCTGGCTGGAGCATACGCCGGCACAATTGGCCGGCCGCATTCCCGTCTCGGTATTCGACCTGGGCAGGCACCTGGCGGACGCCTGAGTGGACGATTTCAACCAGATCGAGGTGCCGCCCTCGTTCGTGGCCTTGTTCACCGGGCCCGGCGGCCATCGCCTGACGCAGCCGATGGCGGCGGTGCGCGAGCGCTACGAACTGTGCGAGGACCTGGCGCAGATGCTCTGCGAGCAGGCCTCCGCCGCGGCCTTCAAGTCCGGCGCCGGCTCAAGCGAGGTGCTGGCCGGCATGCAGGCGGCGCTGTCCGGCGGCAGCGGCCCGCTGCAGGCGAGCGAGCCGGCGTGGGTGGTCACCCGGATCGCCGAGATCCTGGGCTGGGACTTGCCGGGGTCAGGCCAGGAGCGTTGAGGCCTGTTGCTGGCGCGGGCTCCCGGAAAGGGGAGCGGCGTCGCCTCCGATCCGAGCAGTGTCGCCTTCGATCCGAGCAGCGTTGCCTCCGATCCGAGCGGCGTTGCCTCCGATCCGAGCAGCGTTGCCTCCGATCCGAGCAGCGTTGCCTCCGATCCGAGCAGCGTTGCCTCCGATCCGAGCAGCGTTGCCTCCGATCCGAGCAGCGTCGCCTCCGATCCGG
>Ga0255338_1003489_pt1 | contig 18741 bp, 22 predicted proteins | sample MeOH1_35cm_T4_19_FD_203715 | JGI IMG/M metagenome (GOLD analysis project Ga0255338, IMG submission 203715) | Sandy soil microbial communities from University of British Columbia, Vancouver, Canada - MeOH1_35cm_T4_195 | ecosystem: Engineered > Artificial ecosystem > Sand microcosm > Unclassified ...
GGTCGGGCTTGAGCTTGAGCATGTCGACGAGGTGCCAGGCGATGGACTCTCCCTCGCGGTCATGGTCGGTCGCGAGGTAGACGAAGGCGGCCTTCGAGACGAGGGACTTGAACTCGGCCAGGATCTTCTTGGCCCGGGGAAGGACCACGTACTGGGGCGAAAAATCGTCGTCGACGTTGACGCCGATCTTGCGGACGGGGAGGTCGCGGACATGGCCGAACGAGGACTTGACCACGAATTCATTCTTAAGGAAGCGGGAGATCGTCCTTTCCTTGGCCGGCGACTCGACGACCAGAAGGCTGGGGCCGGTGCGGGCGCCCTTGGGAGGTTTGACGGCCTTGGCGGCCTTTTCTACGGCTGGAGCCTTCGCCTTGGGAGCGGCTTTGACGGCTTTGGGGGCTTTGGCGGGCTTCTTTTCAGCGGGCTTCTTTTTGGGCATAGCGGTTTCCAGGGACGGAGGATACTCTTTCCTTTAACTCCAGCCCGAACATTATAGAGGAAATGCGTGTGGTGTCAAGCCCCGACAGCTGAACCAGTTCATCTAAGGAGAGGGCGTCGGAGCCGAGCAAGGCCATCACGGACGCCTCTTCCTCCGTCGGAGGCGCCATCGGCGCGGGGACCGGATCGGGGACCGTCCTGGCGGCTGATAAATGGCCGTCAGGCAGGCGGCCGAGGATGTCCGCGACCCCGGAGGCCATCGGAGCGCCCTCGCCCAGCAGTTTATGGGGCGCCTCGGACATGACGGAGTCGGCCGGGCCCGGGACGGCCAGCACCTCCCGGCCCTGGTCCAGGGCGTGACGGGCGGTGATCATGGCCCCGGACTTATACCGGCCCTCCACGACCACCGTGGACCAGGACAGGCCCGACACGATGCGGTTGCGGCGCGGGAACAGTTCCGGAAGGGGCTTCGTGTCGATCGGGCGCTCGGAGATCACGGCTCCCCCCGCCGCGACGATGCGGCGGGCCAATGAGGCGTTCTCCGCGGGGTAGGGATGCCCCAGGCCGGTGCCCAGGACGGCCCAGGTCGGGCCCTTGGCGTCCAACGCGGCCAGATGGGCCTCGGCGTCGATGCCGCGGGCCAGGCCGCTGACGATGACCAGGCCGGCCCGGGAGGCGTCCCCCGCCAGACGGCGGGCCATGCGGCGGCCGTAGGGAGTGGGGTAGCGGGTGCCGACGACGGCGACGGCGGTGACCGAGGAGAGGGCGCCCTGGACGTAGAGGACGAGCGGCGGATCGTGGATCGAGGCGAGGAGGTCGGGGTAGTCGGGATCGCCGCGCAGGATGAGACGAGCCCCCAACGAACGGCAACGGATCTCTTCGGCGACGACGTCGAAGTCGAGCGCGGCGCGGCGCCAGCGAACGACGTCTTCGAGGTCCGCCGCGCTGACGCGGGCCCAATCGGCGTCAACGGCGGTGGGGAGGCCTTCCGGGCCCAACTGATTGAGTATGTCCCAGGCGCGGCGCGGAGGCGTGAGCACATTCAAACGCACGGCCCAACGCTGACGCTCGGTCCAGGGGACGGACATAGGTTAAAGCAGCTCCTCGTCGAGGGGCTTGGAGGAGGAGAACGGCAACGGCGCGGAGTATCTCGGGGAAGGGGCCTTCGACGCCGACGCGACGGGCCTGCGAGGAGCGGAGCTCGCCAACGCGTCGACGCGGCGAAGAAGCTCGGTGTTGGTCGTCAGATTCTTCCATTCCGACGGGATGCGCCCCGCGGCGACGAACAATTCGACGGCGTCGGTCTCCAACGCCGCCGCCATCCGCCGCAGGACGTCCTCCTCGGCCGGAGGATTCCTCTTGCCGGCGAGGACCTTGGACAGAAAGGACGGGTCGAGCTTCGCCTGGCGGCACAGCTCCCGCAAGCCCAGGCCGCGGCGCGACATCGCGTCCGTGACGAGGCGGGAGAACGGGAGAGGCTCGCTCATTTGAATTTGATGTACTCCAGCCGCCTCTCGGCGACGTTCTTGTCCTTGTGATCGGGGAATTCCTCGATGAAGCGGGCCAGGGACTGGCGGGCGGTCTCGTAGTCGCGGTTCTCCTCGGCGGCCGAGGCCAGGCGCAGCAGGCCCTTGGCGGTGTAGGGGCCGGTCGAGTAATCGGTGAGGAGCTGGGTGAAGGCCTCCTGCGCCTTGGGGTACTCGGCGCGCTGGTAGTAGACCATGCCGACGTAATAATCCGCGGCCGGGGCCCACGAGGCCTGGGGGTTCTTCTTGGCGTACACCAAGGTATCCGCGAAGTTGTAATGACGGCTCGCGTACCAGTACGTCCCGTAGAGAACGACGAAGACGGCTATCCACTTCTTCACGCTGCGACCTCCAGGTTGGACCGAAGACGGTCCAGGCCGCGCAGCGAGGCGGCCTCCAGGACGGCGGAGGCCCCCACTGCGTCGTCATGCGACAGATCGGCGATCGTCCGGGCCACGCGCAGGACGCGGTCGAGGGCGCGCGCGGACAGGGCCGCCTTGCGCTCGGCTGCGGCCAAGGTGTCGAAGGCCTCCGGGAGCACGCGGGCGGAGCGGCGGAACGCGGCCGCGTCGACGAAGGCGTTGAGCGGGGCGGGGGCGGCGGCCCAGCGCTTCCTCTGCCGCGCGCGCGCGGCGGTGACGCGCGCGCGCACGACGGCGGAGGTCTCCCCCGTCGTCTTCGCGGCCGCCCAATCGCCGAAGGCGACGGACGGCGTCTCGACCTGCAGATCGATGCGGTCGATCAGCGGCCCCGACAGGCGGGACAGGTAGCGGCCCACCTCGTTCGGGGCGCACACGCAGGCCTTGCGCGGATGGCCGCGCCAGCCGCACGGGCACGGGTTCGCCGCCGCCACGAGGGTGAAGCGGGACGGGTATTCGACGGTCTCCCGCGCGCGGGCCACGGTGACGAGGCGGTCCTCCAGCGGCTGGCGCAGGGCCTCGAGGGCCGGCCGGGAGAACTCGGCGAGCTCGTCGAGGAACAGGACGCCGCCATGGGCGAGGCACGCCTCTCCGGCCCGCGAGGAGGGCCCGCCCCCGATCAGCGCGGCCGCGGAGGCGCCGTGATGCGGCGCTCGGAAAGGGCGCTCGCGCACGAGGCCGGGGGTCGCGCGCCCCATGGCGGACTGGACGAGCGTGACCTCCAGGGCCTCGTCGCCCGTCAGCGGAGGCAGGAGGCCGGGGAGGCGGCGCGCGAGCATGGACTTGCCGGTGCCGGGCGCGCCGACGAACAGGAGGTTGTGGCCGCCGGCCGCGGCGATCTCCAGCGCGCGCTTGGCCGCGGACTGGCCGCGCACGTCGGCGAGATCGAGGACGGCGGCGCCGGAGGCCGCCGCCGGGGCGGCCGCCCGGGTCCGGGGCGAAGCGCCCCCCGCGAGCTCCGCGGCCTCCCGCAGGTCGGCCACGGGAACGGCCTCGATGCCGGCGGCGCGCGCCTCCTCGGCGTTGGCCTCGGGAACCATGATCGCCGCGAACCCCGCCGCTTTGGCGCGGGCCGCCATCGCGAGGACCCCGCTGACGGGCTGGACGCGCCCGTCGAGGGAGAGCTCGCCGACCACGCACCAGCGCGTCGTCCACTCGCCGCCGCCGACCTGGCCGGAGGCGGTCAGCAGCGCCAGCGCGATCGGCAGCTCGTAGTGGCTGCCCTGCTTGCGGGGGCGGGCGGGCGAGAGGTTGACGGTGACGCGGCGGTTGGGCATCGCGAAGCCGGAGTTGCGCAGGGCCGCGGCGACGCGCTCGCGCGCCTCGCGCACGGCGTCGTCGGGAAGGCCCACCGTGGTGAAGTTCGGCAGGCCGTTGGCCAGGTCGAGCTCGACGAGGACGGGATAGCCCTGGACGCCCCGCAGGCCCATGGCGTGCACGCGCGCGAGGCTCACTCGTCCCTCCCGGGTCCCTCTCCAACGGCGTGTGGAAGGGACACTTCCTCGCCATATGGCTCGGTCGGCAGCTCGACGGCGAGCCTGCCGGCTTCCGGCTCGACCGACATCAAGGTGAGCGACGGGTAGCGCCGCAGGAGCCGCGCCGCCAGGCCGTCGATCTTGAGGCCGGCCATGAACACGCGCAGGACGACGCTCTGCTCCTCGCCCCGCCAGACCCCCAGGTAAGCGCCCTCCACGCCCTCGACGGCGCGCACGGCGGCGAGCAGGGACTTCAGGCTGTCGAGGCCGGAGCCGCCGACGACGAAGACGGCGCCCTCCGAGCGGCCGCTGCGCCGGCGGACGATCTCGGCGGCGACCTTGGAGGCCGCGTCCTCGCCGGCCTGGTCCAGGGCCTTCCCGCGGGCGGCGGCCGACGAGGTGTCCAGGACCGACGCGTCGGACTGGGTCTGGCCGACCGGAGCGGCGCCCGCGACCTCGTACTGGTCGGCGACGAGGGTGGCGCGGCCGCGCCAGGTGCGGGTGGCGGGATCGAGCTCCGCGCTCGCCGAGGCCGCGGCGACGACCATCCACTCAGCGCCGAGGCGCGCGGCGCCCGCGGCGAGGGCCGCGGGGTCCTTCCCCTTGGCCAGGAACTCGTTGAGGCTGTCCCGCCCGTCGATGGCCGTCATGCCGTAGGCGGACAGGCCGCGGCGCAGGGCGTCGGCCGCGGGCCCGACGCCGAGGTCGAGGATGCCCTGCGGCTCGGACACGAGGAGCAGCACGCGCGGCTCCTGCGACGGGAAGCCCGCCGGGCGCAGGAGGCCTTCCTTGTCCAGCGCCTGGAGCATCTTCGCGAAGCGGAGCTCGACGACGCCCTTGCCCTTCTTGAAGCGCGCGCGGCCGGTGAACTCGGCCGCGCGTCCGCCGAAGTCCTCCGCCATCCTCGCCGAGGCGGTCGAGCCGGGCGCCAGGAACAGGTCCAAGGCGCCGTCCACGGCGAGGCGGCGGGCGTCCGCCTCGGTCGGCGCGGCCACGGCGACGGCCGCGCCCTCCTTCGTGAGCCCCGGCTTCAGCCGCCCGAACGAGCAGGCGCCGAGAAGCCCGGCCGCGGCGGCGACGGCGAGCGCCCGCCTCATGAGGCGGCGTCCCGCTCGCGGCCGGCCGCGGGGACGACGAAGTGGAAGGTGGTGCCCTTTCCGAGCTCCGATTCGAGCCAGATCTTGCCGCCGTGCTTGTCGACGACCTCGCGCGCGATGGCGAGGCCCAGGCCCGTGCCGGGCGCGTTGACCTGCGAGCGGTTGCCGGCGCGGTAGAAGCGCTCGAACACCTTCTCGCGGTCCTCTGGAGGGATCCCGATGCCGTCGTCGGAGACGGACACCATCACGAACTCCCCCTTGTCCTGGATGCGCACGCGGACCCGGCCGCCGGGCATCGTGAACTTGATCGCGTTGGAGACGAGGTTGTCGAGGACCAGCTGCATCCAGCGCTCGTCGCCGAGCGCCTTCGGGAGGACCCCGGGGGCCTCCGCGGAGAGGGTCTTGCTCGCCTCGGCGGCGGAGGGCTGATGGTTCTCGACCGACTCGAGCACCAGCCGCCCGAGGTCGAAGGGCCCCAGCTCCATCTTGGCCCCTCCTTCCAGGCGCGACAGGTCGAGCAGGTCGGAGACGAGCCCCGACAGCCTTTTCGACGCGGCCTTCGCGATGGCGAGGAATTTCATCTGTTGTGCGTTGAGCGGTCCCGTGTCGCCCTCGAGCATCACGGTCAGGAACCCCGAGATCGTGGTGAGCGGGGTCTTGAACTCGTGGCTGACGGTCGAGACGAACTCATCCTTCATACGATTGAGGGTGGCCAATTGTTCCGCCGTCTTGGCCAATCTGCGGTTCAAAATGGCGGTCTCCACGATGATCGCCGCCTCCTCCGCGATGACCGTGACCAGGGCGATCTGCTCGTCGGAGAACGCGTCTTTCCGCTTGCTGCCGACGCGCATGACGCCGATGCAGCGGTCCTCCAGAACGAGGGGCACGACCATGAGCGAGTGGACGCTCCACATCTTGGTGTAGTGGGCGTTGACCTGAGGGTCGTTCTGGGCGTCCCCGGTCATGAACGGCCGGCGCGTCTTGAAGACCCTCACGGACGAGGAGCGCTCGTCGGTCAGCGCGAGGCGGTACAGCATCTCCTCGCCCTCGAGGCCGTAGGCCCCGGACTGCGTCACGAGCTCGCCGGTGGCCTCGTCGAGGATCAGGAAGGCGACGAGGTCCGCCTCGAGGGAGCGCGCCACGATCGAGACGATCGCCGCCAAGGTCGAGGGCGCCTGCGCCGCGCGCGAGCTGAGCGCGCCGGCCACGTCGTGCAAGGTCTTGATCTCCTTCGACTTCTTGATCAGCCGGTCCTGGGCCGCGGTGAGCTCCTCCATCGCGGCCGACAGCCCTCCCTCGAGCTTCTCCCGGGAGCTGGAGAGGTCCGACAGCCCCGCCGCGAGCGCCGCGGCCGAGCGCAGTGCCGCCGCCGCGAGCTCGAGCCGGGAGGCCAGGACCCCGTCGTCCTCGCCGGGGGCGGAGCGCACCGCGAGCACCACGCCCGCCCCGCGCTCGTCGGTCCAGCCGCCGGCGGCCGCCGAGCTGTAGCCTTGCTGGGCGAGGCCGCGCGTGAGGGCGTCCGACTCGCCCTCGGCGTCGCCCAGGCTCCACGAGGAGTTCCCGGACGCGGCCGCGCGGAGGAGCAGCCCGGCGTCGAAGCGGAACGACGCGAGCTCGAGCCTCGCCCACGGCCCGCCGCGGTGCGCGAGGAGCGCCGCGCTGCCGTCCGGACGCCGCGCGAAGGCGGCCAAGGAGAGGTCCGGCTGGCGCTTGTGCAGGGCGCCGAGAACGCGGCTCGCGGCCTCCTCGAGGGCGTGTCCCGGCCGGCGCACGGCGGCGTCGAGGTCGAGCGCCTCGGCGGCGAACCGGCGCAGGTCCTCGAGCTCGGCGCGCAGCGCGCGCGCCTCGCGCTCGAGCGGCAGGACCTTGCGGAACGAGAACCACCACCAGAGCGCGGCGGCCGCGACCCCCGAGGACAGCACTCCGACGACGGCGGCGGCGCCTGTCATGGTCGCCTCCGAAAGCGATCGACGCGACCGTTCCCGCGCTTAGGCTTGGTCATCGGTCGAAGTCGAGGTGCGCGTTCACGTAGTGGGCGGCGATGTGCACCTGCGCGTGCGGGACCCAGCCGGTCGCGACCCCGGAGCTGTCCAGGATGCGGCGCACCGCGTGGCCGAACTCGTTGGCGCGCGCCGCCAGCGGCGAGTCCGCGCCGGGGCCGACGACGAGCGCCCGCGACACGCCGGCGCGGTGGCACATGTCCGCGATCTGGAACGGCACGCCGACCTGCTGCATCGCGTCGTAGGTCCCCATCATCGCGTACCGGTAGGGGCGCGTGAAGCCGTTCTTGACCCCGGTGTCCAGGAACATGGTCGCGGCGTACTCGCCGAGGCCCTGCTGCCCCTTCGGCACGACGATCGCCAGAGGCTCCGAGCCGGCCGGCGCCCCGGGCGGCGAGAAGGTCGCGGCCGCCGTCGACACGGGAGGCGCCTCGGAACCGATCGTGATCGGCTCGTAGATGATCCGCAGCAGGTCCATCAACGGCGAGGGCTGGCCGGCGGCCGTCCGGATCTTGCGCAGGGTCGCGATCCGCCGCGTCCACAGGGACATGTCGGGATAGCCCCACAGGATCAGCTTGTCGGCGAGCTGGCCGATCTCGTCGCCGCTGAGCTGGGCGCCGACGCGGTCGGCCACGGCCGCGACGAGGTCCCGCTGGACGTTCGGGCTCGGGATCTTGAGGTCCACCGACCAGCCCTTGGAGAACGTGAACTTCAGGGCCTCCTCGAGCGTGCCGAGCGCCTTCGGCGGGTACATCGAGGTGATGACGACCTGCTGGCTGCGGTCGAAGAACGACTTGAAGATCTTGGCGAGGAGGTCCTTGTTCTGGTCGGTGATCGCGAGCAGGTGGATGTCGTCGACGAAGATCGCCTTGGAGTCCGCGACCTTCTTGTCGATGGCCGCCATGGTGCCGCTCGCGGCGGCGGCGCTCACCACCCGCGAGAGGCGCGCGCCGGAGGTCACCAGCAAGGACGCCGTGCCGAGCCCCTTCGACATGTTGCTCGCGATCGCGTACAGCAGATGGGATTTCCCGGTCCCCGGCACGCCGTACAGGAACAGCGGGTTGTACATCGAGCCAGGGGAGGTCACGACCGACATCGCCGCCGCGTGCGCGAAGCGGTTGTACGCGCCGACGAGCAAGGTCTCGAACGTCCAGTCCGGGCGCAGCTCGTCGGTCAGCGCCGTCGAGGCGGGGTTCACCGCGATCGGCGCCGCGCCGGCCGCTTCGGCCGGGGCCGGAGCGGGCGTCGGCGCGGGAGCGGGCGTCGCCATGCGGACCTCGGTCGGAGGCACGGCCGCCGGAGCCGGAGGAGGAGGCGGCGACATCGGGGCGGGCGGCGTGAACGCGGCCTCGGGCCCGAGGGAGATCAGAGGCTCCTTCGCCGGCGGCATGACGGCCGGCGGAGGCGGCGTCATGCCCGGAGGCATCGGGATCGGCGGGAGGATGTCGGTCGGCGGCTTCAGGACCGACGCCGAGGGGATGCCCGAGAGCGGCGGAGGCGGCGGCTCCAGCGAAGGCTGCAGCGGCGCGGCGTTCGACGCCGGAGCGAGCGTCGGCATCGGCGGGATCGCCGGCATGGACGGCATCGCGGGCATCGGAGGCAAAGCCGCGGGAGTCGGGATCGGCGCCGGCTGCGAGGGCGAGGACGCCGCCGCGTCAGCCGCGGCCGCCGGCGCCGGCTTGGGCGACATCTTGCCCAGCCAGTCGTTGAGCTTCTCGCTGACCTCCGGCGTCACCTTGTGCAGGACGAAGCTGAGGTTGTACTCGTCGCCGTCGAGAGGCGTGGGCCGGCCGCACAGGGCGCCGAACTTCTTGAGCACGGCCGCGACGTCGGCGACGCCGCCCTTCAGCAGGAGGAGGTGCCGCTGAGGATCCTCGTCGTTGGGCGAAGGCCGGATCTCCCAGCGATCCATCAGCCTTCCCCCGGAAGGAGCATCATGTCCACGATGACGTCGACGGCGGTCGATTTCTTCTGCGCGTCCGCGGGCAGCACCGCCCGGAACAGGAGGTTCGCGCGGGAGCACGCGTCGGACAGGTCGTCGACCTTCGCCCCGGGCCAATCCTCGACGACGGCCAGGATGGCGACCGCCTTCGCCTGCTGGGCCTTCGTCACCACGGAGTTCGGATCGGTCGACGCGGCGACCTCGAGCGACAGGACCTCGCGAAGGAACAAGGGCTTCTTCGAGATCGTGCGGGCGGCCTGGCTCAGGAACGCGGCGAAGCCCGTCTTCACCTCCGCGCAGGACGACGTGTAGATGTAGGCCACGCGGCGGATCTGCTCCTTGGGCGCCTCGGGCGGGGGCTCCGCGGCCTTGGGGAGCTCCGCGGCCTTGGCCGGCTCCGCGGCTTTGGGCGGCTCCGCGGCCTTCACGGGCTCGGGAGCCTTCGGCGCCTCCGCGGGCTTCACGGGCGCGGGCGCTGGTGCCGGCGGCGCGGCGGCGGGCGGAGGAGGAGGAGGCTGATTCGCCTTCGGCGAATCAACGACGGCCGATGGTCCGGCGGACAGCTCGATCCCCGACTGAACGGGGAGCTTCGGCGCCGGCTTCGGAGGCTCCGGCTTCTTTTCCGGAGGCTTGATCATCCCCTCTCGGGGCGCGAGTTCGATGCTCGGCGGCTTGGGCGCCTCGGCCGGCTTCTGGACCTCGGGCGGCTTCGGGATCTCGACGGGCTTCGGCGCTTCGACCGGCTTCGCGGCTTCGACCGGCTTGGGCGTCTCGACTGGCTTCGGGATCTCGACGGGCTTCGGCGCTTCGGCGGGCTTCGGGGCCGCGACCGGCTTCGGGATCTCGATGGGCTTCGGCGCCGGCGGCTCGGCCTTCGGCGGCTCCGCGGGCTTGGCCGCGGGCAGCGCGTCGCCTCCCATGTCCGTGAGGATGGCGTCCAAGTCCGAGAGGATGGACTCGATATCCTCGGGATGGTCCTTCTTCGGCTCGTCGGCCATCTTACGGACCGCCGACCGAGAGGCCCTTCAGGCGCAGGGCCACGTCTTCGGGATTGGAGGCCTCTTCGAGGACCACCTTGTCGTCGATCTTCCCCTCGGCGAACAGGCGCAGGAGATCCTGGTCGAAGGTGTGCATGCCGTAGTACTCACCGGCCTCGATCACCTTGCGGATCTCGTTGGTCTTGCCTTCGAGGAGGTTGCGGCGCACCAGGCTGTTGCCGATCATGATCTCGGTCGCGGGGAACCGGCTCTTGCCGTCCTTGGACAGCACCAGGCGCTGGCCGATCACGCCCTTCAGGCAGTTCGCGAGCTGCTGGCGCACCTGCGCGTGCTGGTGCGCGGGATGAGCGTCCACGATGCGGTCGACGGTCTGCGCGGCGTCGAGCGTGTGGACGGTCGAAAGCACGAGGTGGCCGGTCTCGGCCGCGGCGATCGCGGCCTGCATGGTCTCGAGGTCGCGCATCTCGCCGATGACGACGACGTCCGGGTCCTGGCGGAGGATGTGCTTGAGCGCCGAGCCGAAGGAGTGCGTGTCGAGCCCGACCTCGCGCTGGACGATGGTCGACTTCACGTCCGTGTGGTAGAACTCGATCGGGTCCTCGATCGTGATGATGCGGTACTGATGATTGTTGTTGATGTGATGCAGGAAGCTGTTGAGGGTCGTGGTCTTGCCCGCGCCCGTGATCCCGGTGAAGAGGATCAGGCCGCGGCTCTCGTTGCCGAGCTTGGTCAGCGCGTCGACGGGAAGGTTCAGCTCCTCGAAGGTGCGCAGCTTCATCGGCACGACGCGCAAAGTGAGGCCGAGCGTCCCTTTCTGCCGATAGACGTTGACGCGGAAGCGCGCGACCCCGTCGAGGCTGTAGGCGAGGTCGAGCTCCATCGACTTCTCGAACTCGGCCGTCTGATCCTTGTTCATCAGCTGATAGGCGACGGCCTTGATGTCCTCGGCGGACAGCTTCTGGAGGTTGGTGGCCAGGATCATGGCGCCGCGCACCCGCAGGGCGGGCACGGAGTCCGCCTTGAAGTGGATGTCGGAGATGTCCTTCTGGACCATCAACGTCAGCAGGTTCTTGATGTCGATCGCCATGTCAGCTCAGTCCTCTTACGACTTCTATTCCTCTTAGCGTCAGCCAATCCGTGACCAAAGGGCTTACGATCGCGTTCTCCGGAATTGTAAGGCGAAGCCCGCCCGCCGTCAACCTCTTTTTTATGTCGTATTCGGAAAGGAACGGACGGCCCTCGGGCCCCCTCGGCTTCCAGGCGCGCGCGGCCGCCGCCGGCTTGGCCTTGGCCAAGCCGGCGACGAGGATGTCGATGATATCGTCCCGCGTGAGCAACGCGCCTCTACCGTTCGAGCTTGATGGCGATGCGGTCCAGGTACTTCTCGAGGTCGTCGTGCGGGCGCGGGATCACGTGTACCGCGACCAGCTCCCCGACCTTCTGCGCGGCCGCCGCGGCCGCGTCGACGGCGGCGCGCACGGCTCCGACCTCGCCCCGGCACAGGGTCGTGCACAGGCCGTTGCCGACTTTTTCATAACCGACGAGCCGGACCTTGGCGGCCTTCGCCATGGCGTCCGACGCCTCGATCATGCCCGTGAACCCCTTCGTCTCCACCAAGCCCAGCGCTTCTCGGATCTCAGCCATCTGTCCCCCTTACTCCGGATCGTGTCCGCCGAGGGCGTCGCGGCCCTCGGCGCCCGTCTCGAGCACGGCGTTGCAGTGCGTGCAGCGCCGCGGCGTCGTGTAGGTCCGCTGGCACTCGTCGTCCTCGGGCCACCATTCCTCGAAGAACATCTCCACCTTCTTGTGGCATTTGAAGCAGAATTTCTGCATCCCCGCGCCGCACCCCGCGCAGAACTTCGGCAGGGGCTGGTCCTTGTGCGTGTGCATGATCGCCGCGCAGGCGCCGCACTGCAGATCGATGTTGATCTTGTACTTCGGCGGCGTCTCGTCCTTGTCTTTCTCTTTCGCCATATCTATCCTCGATATTGGGGTCAGGCACGCAAATTCGTTGAATTGTGTGGCCAACCAATCAACGGAATTCGACGAATTTGCGTGCCTGACCCCATCTAATATCCTTTTCCTTCCGACTTGGCGTCGGTGACGATCGCGATGCTGGCCGAGGTGCCGAGGCGGGTCGCCCCGGCCGCGATCATGTCGGCCGCGATCTTCGCGTCGCGGATGCCTCCGGAGGCCTTGACGCCCATCAGCGGCCCCACGGTCTCCCTCATAAGCTTAACATCCTCGACGGTGGCTCCGCCGCCCCCGAAGCCGGTGGAGGTCTTCACGAAGTCGGCGCCGGCCTTCTTCGAGGCGGCGCAGGCGCGGACCTTCTCCTCGTTGGAGAGGAGCGAGGTCTCGAGGATCACCTTGAGGACCTTTCCGCGCGTGGCGTCGCGCACGGCCTTGATGTCGTCGTAGACGACGACGTCGTTGCCGCTCTTGAGCGCGCCGATGTTGATGACCATGTCGATCTCGTCGGCGCCGTTGGCGATGGCGTCGCGCGCCTCGATGGCCTTGACCGTGGGGGTCGTGGAGCCGAGCGGGAAGCCGACGACCGTGCAGACCTTCACGCCCGAGCCGCGCAGCAGCTGCGCGGACAGCGCGACGTAGGAGGGGTTCACGCAGACGGAGGCGAAGCAGAAGTTCTTGGCCTCCTCGCACAGCTTGCCGATTTCCTCCTGGGTCGCGTTGGGCTTCAGGAGCGTATGGTCGACGTACCGGGCGGTGTCGGAGCCTTTCTTCGTCGGCTTGCACACGGAGACGCGGTCCGCGCCGACGGCCTGGATGATCTTCGCGTCGACGTGGGCGTCGTCGTCCTCGTCGTCATGGGCGGCCTTGGGCGGCAGGGCGGAGAACTGGCCCTTGGCCGGCGACGCGGGCGCCGCGCCCCAGGAGGCGGCGTTCCCGAACACCTTTCCGGCGCTGCCGATCGAGGTCTTCACCTCGCCCTTCAGGGCCTTGGGGCCGTTCTCGCACTCGCAGCGGTTGCCCTTGAGGAATCCCTTGGCGGCGAGAGCCTTCACGACTTCTTCGACCACGTTTCTCAGCTGAGCTTCAGTCATATTTTTTCACCTTCCCACCCGACACCACGGAATCCACGATCCCGACGATCACGGTCCGTATCGGCGCTTTCTCGTCATGCAGCACCGACCGCGCCGAGCCGCCCTCGTCCATCACGAGCACGATCGAGCCCGGCCCCGCGCCCGTCCCGTATTCGACGGCCATCATCGCGTCGCCGGTGTGCGCCTCGGTCAGGGGGTCGATCGGGCGCACGAGCAGGAGGCGCTTGTCGCACAGCGAGCAGTGCTTGCGCGTCCCCCACACGTTCCCGACGACCTCGGCGACGAACATCAGCGCTTCCCCCTGAAATCCTTCACCTGGTGGCCGTCGACGATCCCGACCACGGCGGCGTCCACCGGCGGAGCGTCCTTGAAGGCGACCGCCGCGTCGCGGGAGGCCACCCAGAATACTTTTTCCGAAGAGCCCGCGCCGACGGCGTCGGCCGCCACGATCGGGTCCCCGAGCGGCGACTCGTCCTCCCAGCGCAGGGGCTGGATGAGGAGCATGGTCTTCCCGTCCAGGGCGTGCTCCTGGCGCGAGCAGAACACGCGGCCGATGACGCGGGCGAGCTTCATCGCGCGTACTTCCGTTCGATGCCGGCGATCTTCGCGAGCCGGCCCGCGTGGCGGCCGCCCTCGAACGGCGTGCCGAAGAACACCTTCAGGATCTCGCCGTGGATCAGCTCGCCGTGGGACTTGCCGCCGATGCAGAGGATGTTCGCGTCGTCGTGCTGGGCCGCCATGCGCGCGGACACCGAGTCGTAGGCCGCGACCGCGCGCGCGCCCGGGACCTTGTTGGCGGCCAGGCAGACGGCGCCGCCGAAGCCGTCGATGAGCACGCCCTTGTCGAACTGGCGGCTGACGACCGACTCGGCGATCAGCTGCGCGACGTCGGGATAGTCCACGGCCTCGGTCGAGTGGCAGCCGAAGTCCACGACCTCGTGGCCCATGGCCTGGATGGTCTTGATGATGAAGGCCTTGGCCGCGAAGCCGCCGTGATCCGACCCGACCACCACTTTCACCTTATTTCCCCACCGTCGCGAGGAGCTGGGGGTCGGCCTGAGGGATGATCACGTGATTGACGATCAGGTCCTTGCGGATGGCGTTGATCCCGGCCGCGATCGCGGTGCGCACGTCGCCCACCTCGCCGCACAGCGTCACATAGCCCTTGCCGCCGCCGACGACGGTCTTCACCTCGATGAGATGGACGTTGGCGGCCTTGGCGCCCGCGTCGGCCGCGAGCACGGCGGCGACGGCCTCCTTGGTCTCGATGATGCCGAGCGCGCCGATGACCTCGACGGGGACGCGCTTGTCGAGGGCGGCGACGACCTGGTTGTGGACGTTGCGGATGAGGACCTCGTCCACCAGGGCCTTGCCCAGGATCTCGCGGCCCGCGCGCATCGAGCTCTCGACCTCGCCCAGGGCCCCGGTCACGAAGATGATGTACTTGCCGCGCGCGACGATGGTCGTCTTCGCGAGCTTGATCGACGCCATCTTGACCATGGCGTCCGTCGCCTCGATGCCCTTGGCGATCGAGGATGATTCGAGGAATCCGACGGCGAGGTTGGCGAGCATAGTTCTCCTTACGCGATCCGGAAGTATCCGACGAGCGCGCAGTGCAGCGGGCGCGCGAAATGAGAGGCCTTGGTCAGCCCGTCGCCGGTCGGCGTGCCGATCGACATCGTGGCGTATCCTTCGCCGAGGCCGAGCCCGTACAAGGTGGGCGCGTTCTTGACGTAGATGGAGCACTGCATCGCCCGCCCCATCTTGGTGAGGTTGGCGACGTTGGTGGAGTGCATCGCGGCGGTGTGGCGGTGGCCGCCTTCGGTCTGGACGGCGAGGGCTATGGCGGAATCGACGTCTGGGGCGACCGTCACGGGCAAGAACGGCATGAGCTGCTCCGTCCAGACCAACGTATGGTCGTTGGGGACTTCCGCCCAGAGAAGACGGGCTTCCTTGGGGATCTCCAAACCTATTCCTTTGGCCAAGACCGACGCGTCTTTACCGACGAAGTCGCGATTGAGGACCGGATCCTTGCATCCACGACCTCCGACCTTGATGACGAGCTTCACCAACGCCTCGGTCTGGGACGCGTTCAATTCAAAGGCTCGAGGATCGCCGCGCATGCCCGCGAGGAATCTGTCGCGCGCGGCGGCGGTCACTATGACTTCCTTTTCGGCGGTGCAGAGGACGTTGTTGTCGAAGCTCGCGCCGAAGATGACGTCTTGAGCGCATTTCGGGAAGACCGCGGTCTCGTCCACGACGACGGGCGGGTTTCCCGGGCCGGCCGCGATGGTCTTGCACGTCTTACCGACCGTCATGGCCACCTTCACGATCGCGGGTCCGCCGGTGACCATGTTCACGCGCGTGTCGGGGTGGGCGAGGAGGTTCTTGGTGTTGTCCTGGGAGGGCTTGTCGTAGGTCGTGATGAGGCCGGCGGGCGCGCCGGCGGCGACGGCGGCCTCGCAGAGCAGGCGCATGGTCTCGACGCAGGTCTTGAAGGAGGCGGGGTGGGGCGCGAAGACGACGCCGTTGCCGGCCGCTATGATCGAGATCGCGTTGTTGATGATGGTGGCGGCGGGGTTGGTCGAGGGCGTGATCGCGGCGACGACGCCGTACGGTGCGTACTCGACCAAGGTCAGGCCCTTATCGCCGGTGTAGGCGCGGCTGACGAGGTCTTCGACGCCGGGGGTGCGGGTGGCGCACACCAGGTTCTTCTGGATCTTGTCGAGGACCCGGCCCATGCCGGTCTCCTCGACGGCCATCTTCGCCAGGCGCTCGGCGTTGGCGATGGCGGCTTTGCGCATCGCGCGGATCACTTCGCGTCTCAGTTCGAGCCCAAGGTCTTGAAATTCGCCTTGGGCGGCGACCGCGGCTTGAACGGCGGCGTCGACGGACGGGTAAACGACGGACGAACATGATTTCAACGGCAACGGATTGGGGAACCTTGCGGGAGCCTCCGACGACCTCGCGGTCAGGACGGAACTCATCTCCTCTTTTTCGAGCCTTTTAAGCACTTCGGAGACTATGCGTGCGATCTCTTCACTTTGCATTAGCATCCTCAGACTTCTTGAACGCCGTTTTCCCGTTCGCTTCGACCGTATCGACGATCGCGAAGATCACGGCGTCGACGGGCCGTCCGTCCGTCTTTGATGTCTGCCTCGCACTCGACCCCTGCACGATCAGGACGAGCTCCCCCTCGCCGGCGCCGACGGAGTCGACGGCGACGAGGGGGCTGCCCTTCGAGGCGCCGGCGAGATCGACGGGCTGCACCAGCAGCAGCTTCGATCCCACCAGCTTCTCGTCCTTGAGCGTGCAGACGACGGTGCCCGTGACGCGGGCGAAGATCATGGCTACTTCTTCCGCGCCAAAGTCTCGGGGGAAGATATCGGCATCTTGCCCTCGAGGTCGGGGTGCGGCTGGGGGATGACGTGCACGGCGATCAACTCGCCGACCTTCTGCGCGGCGGCGGCGCCGGAGTCGCAGGCGGCCTTGCAGGCGGCCACTTCGCCGCGGAACAGCACGGTGACCAGCCCAGTGCCGACTTTCTCATAACCGACGATGCGGACGTCGGCGGCCTTCACGGCGGCGTCAGCGGCCTCGACGCAGGCGATCAGGCCGCGGGTCTCGATCATTCCAAGTGCGTTCATTCGTGTTCTCCTTACGCGATGTGTACGATGTCCCCGGTTTTGATCCCGGCGGCGTTCGCTTCGTCCGTATCGACATGAAATTCCAGGCTGTACTTGTCCGACACGCGCACGACGACGTCCTCGAAAACGGTCGAGCGTCCTTGTCCGGCTCCGGCGCGGACTCTCACGACCTCTCCGGACGCGATACCGAGGCTCTTGGCCTCGCTCGGCGAGAAATGAAGATGCCGCTGGGCGATGATGACGCCCTCTTTGATCTCGATCTTCCCGGCGGGGCCGATGAGGACGGCTCCCGCCGAGCCTTTGACGTCGCCGGACTCCCGCACCGGCGGCTTGATCCCGATGGCCATCGCGTCGCTGACCGCGATCTCGATCTGGGTGTGGTCGCGGTACGGCGCGACGAGCCGGATCTTCTTCAGGACGCCCTTGGGGCCCTGCACGTCGATCATCTCCTCTGCCGCGTAGAAGCCGGGCTGCTTGATGTCCTTGACGCGCTTGGGCTCGGCGGCGGCGCCGAACAGGATCTTGAAGTGCTCCTTGGTGAGATGACAGTGCTTGACCGAGACGCCGGCGGGGATGTCGAGCTTCGAGCGCTTCATGCGCTTCGCGATCTCGCGTGACAAGTCCTCGGCGAGGGGATTGACCGTCACGCGATCTGATATCCCATGATGCGCAGGAAATCCTTCTTGAGGCTGGCGCCGCCGACGAGCGCCCCGTCCACGTCGGCCTGCGCCATCAGCGAGTCCACGTTCTCGGCGGTCACGGACCCGCCGTACAGGATGCGCGTGCCCGCGGCGAAGCCGTCGCCGTGGAGCTTGGCCAGCTGGGCGCGGATGAACAGGTGAGCCTCCTGCGCCTGCGCGGGCGAGGCGGTCTTGCCCGTGCCGATGGCCCACACGGGCTCGTAGGCGATGACGACCTTGGAGAGGTCGGCGGGAGCGAAGCCTTTCAGGCCGCCCGCGATCTGCGTCTCGAGCACGCGCCAGGTCTTCTGCGACTCGCGCTCCTCGAGGGTCTCGCCGACGCAGACGACGGGCGTCAGCCCCGCCTTGAGCGCCGCGCCGAGCTTCTTGTTGATCCACTCGTCGGTGTCGCCGAACAGCTTGCGGCGCTCGCTGTGGCCGATGAGGACCATGGAGCAGCCCGCGTCCTTGATCTGCCCCATCGAGATCTCGCCGGTGTAGGCGCCGGAGGCCTCGAAGTAGCCGTTCTGGGCGCCGAGGCGGACGGGGGTCCCCTTGAGGACCTCGCCCACGACGGTGATCGCGGTGGCGGGGACGAACACGGCGACCTCGCCCGAGGCCGAATTGGCCCCACCGGCGACGAGCTTGGCCAGCTCGACGGACTGAGCGAGCGTGAGGTTCATTTTCCAGTTACCGGCGAGCAGCGGACGGCGCAAAGGGGATGCCATTTTGTCTCCATTTGTGGCCAATTTGGCCACATTTCCCGGTCTCCGGGCGTCGACTGGAATTCTACCCCATGAACCGGTGGCTGTCAATGCCTAAAGGTGCCCCGAATGGTGTCAGGCCTGTCGTTGTTGCATAAGTCCATGAGTTATGCAAAGAACGACAGGCCTGACACCGATAAGGGTGCGCTAAAACTGGGACAGGGGGATGACGGTCTCGCCCATCTTGCCGGGGGAGTAGGAGTCGTGCTTGACCGCGCGCTTGCCGCGCTTGATGCGGACGCCGAGGACGTTGACCTTCTTGGCCTCGAGCATGTCCTGGTCGCTGTCGCCGAAGAAGGCGACGAAGTGGCCCTCCTGCATGTGCAGGTGCTTGGCCGTCGGGTCGGGCGTGAAGATGAACGAGCGGGGAGACAGCTTGCGCCACTCCTTCTTCAGCGCGTCGCCGTCGGTGCCCTGGCGCTCGGCCATGATCATGATCCGGAAGCCGAGCCCCCGCAGCGCGCAGGCGAGGCCGAAGGGGACGAGCTTGACGGACTCGAGGTCGTAGGCGTTGTTGAGGGCGGCCCAGAAGGCGGGGCCCTCGCGCGTGACGGCGGCGCCGGAGGCCTTCTCGTAGGCCTTGGAGGCGTCGACGAGGGTGTCGTCGTAGTCGAAGGCCACGGACAGGTGCCCGATGGTGATGAGGCTGAAGAACAGGCCCCACACGCTCATCATGGCGAGCAGCTTCTT
>Ga0255338_1003490_pt1 | contig 18732 bp, 20 predicted proteins | sample MeOH1_35cm_T4_19_FD_203715 | JGI IMG/M metagenome (GOLD analysis project Ga0255338, IMG submission 203715) | Sandy soil microbial communities from University of British Columbia, Vancouver, Canada - MeOH1_35cm_T4_195 | ecosystem: Engineered > Artificial ecosystem > Sand microcosm > Unclassified ...
TCGGCCCGGATCGAGCGGGGCGAGATGGCGCCGGCGCTCTATATGATGATGATCTCCATCGCGGTCGGCATCCTGAACGCCGCCTGCATGACGGCGTAAGCCCGATGAAACGCTCCCGGAAACTGGTCCTCACCACCCTGATGGCGGCGGGCGGCGTCTCGCTGACCGCCTGCGGCGACCAGGGCAAGACCACCGACGCCTACGCCTACCAATCGTTGCAGGAGTGCAAGGACAAGAACGAGGTGCCGGACGAGGCCTGCGACACGGCCCAGAAGAACGCCAAGGACGACGAGAACGCCGAAGCCCGCTACGCCGACTCCAAGACCTGCGAGGACGTCTACGGCCCCGGCCAGTGCGTGCCGCGCTCCAGCGTGGGCGGCACGGGCTCGTTCTGGGGCCCGCTGGTGGCCGGCTTCGTGGTCGGCCGGATGCTGGACGGCGGCTGGGGCGGACGCGGCCTCTACCGCGACTGGCGCGACGGCGGCTACTACACGCCCAACGGCGGCCGGGTCTGGACCGACTATTCCTCGGGCCGCACCAAGATCGGCCAGCGCGGTTTCGACGCGCCGGATATCGCCCGCGGCCCCGAGAAGGCCATCACCCGCTCCTCGGTCATCTCCCGCGGCGGCTTCGGCGGGAGGATGGCCAGTCGCAGCTACTCCAGCGGGAAGAGCTGGGGCGGGTAGGGCCGACCAATTCCTCCCCCGTCGGGGGAGGTGGGCGTAGCGCCGGAGGGGGTCCGCTCGGAACGCGGGTGAGGACCCCCTCAGTCGGCATCCGCCGACGGCTCCCCCCGGGGGGAGCAATTGCGGCGCCTAGCCTCCGGCCCCCTTTCCCTGTAAGTCGCGGCCCCTACGCGCCTCAGGGAATTCCACCAGCAATGCCCGACCTTTACGACGTCGCCGCGATCGGCAACGCCATCGTCGACGTGATCGCCCCGGCCACCGACGCCTGGCTGGCCGAGAACAACCTGACCAAGGGCGCCATGATGCTGGTCGACCCGGCGCAGTCGGCGGCCCTCTATTCCAAGATGAACCAGGCGGTGGAGGCCTCGGGGGGCTCGGCGGCCAACACCATCGCGGGCCTGGCCAGCTTCGGCGGCAAGGGCGCCTTCATGGGCAAGGTCGCCGACGACGAGCTGGGCCGCACCTTCGCCCGCGACATGCGCGCCATCGGCGCCCGGTTCGAGAACCGGCCCCTGGTCGGCGGGCCGGCCACCGCGGTTTCGATGATCAACGTCACCCCCGACGCTCAGCGCACCATGTGCACCTTCCTGGGCGCCTCGGTGGAGTTCACCGACACCGACGTGGACCAGGAGACGGTCGAGGCGGCCAAGATCGTCTACCTCGAGGGCTATCTGTTCGACGCCGAGGCCGCGCGCCGCGCCTTCGCCAAGGCCGCCGGCTTCGCCCACGGCACCGGCCGCAAGATCGCGCTGACCCTGTCGGACAGCTTCGTGGTCGAGCGTCACCGGGGCGGGCTGAAGGGCTTCATCGAAGCCCAAGTGGACCTGCTGTTCGCCAACGAGGCCGAGCTGCTGGCGCTGTACGAGACCTCCGACTTCGACGAGGCCTGCGAGCAGCTGCTGCGCCACTGCGACCTGGCCGCGGTCACCCGCAGCGAAAAGGGTTCGGTCGTGCTCTCCAAGGGCCAGACCCTGCACATCGCCGCCGAGCCTGTGGAAAAAGTCGTGGACACCACCGGCGCTGGCGACCAATACGCGGCCGGGTTCATGTTCGGCCTGTCCCAGGGCCGTTCGCTGCACGACTGCGGCCGGCTGGCCTCCATCGCGGCGGCCGAGGTGATCTCGCACTACGGACCGCGGCCGCAGGTCTCGCTGAAGGACCTGGCCGCGTCGAAGGGGCTGTAAGATGAGCCGCAAGGCCGAGGTCGTCCGCAACACCAAGGAGACCCAGATCCGCGTCGCCGTGGACCTGGACGGCGTCGGCAATGCCAAGGTCTCCACCGGGATTGGCTTCTTCGACCACATGCTGGACTCGTTCGCCCGTCACGGCGGTATCGACATCGAGGTCGAGACCAAGGGCGACCTGCACATCGACATGCACCACACGGTCGAGGACACCGGCATCGTGCTGGGCCAGGCGATCCGTGAGGCGATCCCGGGCTTCAAGGGCGTCCGCCGTTTCGGCCACGCCTACATCCCGATGGACGAGACGCTGAGCCGCTGCGCCATCGACCTGTCGAACCGGCCCTACCTGATCTGGAAGGTCGATTTCAAGACGCCCAAGGTCGGCGATATGGACACCGAGCTGTTCAAGGAATTCCACCACGCGTTCGCCATGAACTGCGGCGCCTGCGTGCACCTGGAGACCCTCTACGGCGCCAACTCGCACCACATCGCCGAGAGCGGCTTCAAGGCCCTGGCCCGGGCGCTCCGCCACGCGGTGGAGCTGGACCCCAAGACCCACGGCCATGCGGCCTCCACCAAGGGCGTGCTGTAAGGACCATCCTATGCAGACCGTCGCCCTGATCGACTACGGGTCGGGCAACCTGCGCTCGGCCGAAAAGGCTCTTGTCCGCGCCGCGGCCGGGACGGCCGACATCGTCGTGACCCACGACCCTGGCGTGGTGGCCCGCGCCGATCGCATCGTCCTGCCGGGCGTCGGCGCCTTCGCCGCCTGCATGGCCGCGCTCGGGGAGCGACCCGGGGTGATCGAGGCCATGAACACCGCCGTGATCGACCGCGGGGCGCCGTTCCTGGGCATCTGCGTCGGCATGCAGCTGATGGCCTCGCGCGGGCTGGAGTTCGGCGAGACGCACGGCCTGGGCTGGATCGACGCGGACGTCCGCCGCATCGAGCCCGCCGACCCGTCGTTCAAGGTGCCCCACATGGGCTGGAACACCCTGGAGGACGTCTCCGACCTGCCGATGCTGGCGGGACCGAAGGCCGGCGAGCCGGTCTATTTCACCCACTCCTTCGCCATGTTCCCGGCTGACGCGGCCGATGTGGCAGCCTATGTGGACCACGGCGGGCGTTTTCCCGCGGCCGTGGCGCGCGACAACTTCGCTGGGGTTCAGTTCCACCCCGAGAAATCACAAGCCGCCGGCCTGAAGTTACTGGCCGACTTCCTGGAGTGGCGCCCTTGATCCTCTACCCCGCCATCGACCTGAAGGACGGACAGTGCGTCCGCGTCCTGCACGGCGACCTCTCCACGGCCACGGTCTTCAACACCGAGCCGGCCGCCCAGGCCAGGACCTTCGTGGACGCCGGCTTCCACTGGATCCATGTGGTCGACCTGAACGGGGCCGTACAAGGCAAGGCGGTCAACGCGCCGGGCGTGGAGGCCATCCTGTCGTCGGTCTCCGTGCCCGTGCAGCTGGGCGGCGGCATCCGCACCCTGGCCGACATCGAGCGCTGGATCGAGGCGGGCGTCTCCCGCGTCATCCTGGGCACCGTGGCGGTGAAGGAGCCCAAGATCGTGCTGGCCGCCGCCAGGCTCTATCCCGAGCAGATCGCCGTCAGCGTCGACGTCCGCAAGGGCAAGGTCGCCGTGGAGGGCTGGACCGCCGACAGCGAGCTGGACGCCATCACCGTGGCGAAGCGCTTCGAGGACGCCGGCGTCGCCGCCCTGATCGTCACCGACATCGACCGCGACGGCACCGTCATGGGCTTCAACGTCGAGGCCTTCGGCGCCATGGCCGACGCGGTCTCGATCCCGGTCATCGCCGCCGGCGGCCTCGCCAGCGTGGACGACATCGTCAAGCTGAAGGCCCGCAAGGGCGTGCCGGTGGCCGGCGCCGTGCTGGGCCGCGCCCTCTACAACGGCGCGATTAACCCGGCCCAGGCGCTGGAGATCGCGGCGTGAGCCTGAAGGTGCGCCTCATTCCCTGCCTGGACGTCAAGGACGGCCGGGTGGTGAAGGGTGTGCAGTTCGTGAACCTGGTGGACGCCGGCGACCCGGTCGAACAGGCCCAGGCCTATGACGCCGCCGGGGCCGACGAGCTGATGTTCCTGGACATCACCGCCAGCCACGAGAACCGCGGCACGATCCTGGACGTGGTGGCCCGCACGGCCGACGTCTGCTTCATGCCGCTCAGCGTGGGTGGGGGCATTCGCTCGGTCGAAGATGGCCGGCGCCTGCTGCTGGCCGGGGCCGACAAGATCTCGATCATGACCGCCGCCGTGAACGACCGCGACGTGGTCAGCCGCTGCGCCGACGCCTTCGGCAGCCAGGCGGTGGTGGTGTCGGTGGACGCCAAGCGCGTAGCCAACGAAGGAGGGGGAGACCGCTGGGAGGTCTTCACCCACGGCGGCCGCAACCCCACCGGCCTCGACGCCGTCGCCTACGCCGCCGAGGTGGTGGCCAAGGGCGCGGGCGAGATCCTGCTCACCTCCATGGACCGCGACGGCGCCAAGATCGGCTATGACCTGGACCTGGTCCGCGCGGTCAGCCAGGCGGTTTCGGTCCCGGTGATCGCCTCGGGCGGCGCGGGCAATACCCACCATCTGGTCGAGGCCGTCCAGGCCGGCGCCGACGCCGTGCTGGCCGCCTCGATCTTCCACTTCGGCGAGGTCTCGATCGGCGAGGCCAAACGCGCCATGGCCGCGGCGGGCGTCCCCGTTCGCCTGACTGATCCTGGCCGCCTCACGGAGCTCGCAACGGCATGACCCGCTTCGCTCAGGTGATCGACCGCCTCGCCGCCACCATCGAGAGCCGCCGGGGCGAGGACCACAGCACGTCCTACACCGCCCAGCTGCTCAGCGACCTGGACCGCGCCGCCAAGAAGCTCGGCGAGGAAGCCGTCGAGGTGGTGATCGCCGCCGCCCAGGGCGACCGCGAAGCCGTCACCGCCGAAAGCGCCGACCTGATCTACCACTGGCTGGTGGTGATCGCGGCGGCCGGGGTGAGCCTGGAAGAAGTCGCCGAGCGCCTCGAGGCCCGCGAGGGCGTGTCGGGCCTGACCGAGAAGGCCGCGCGCAAGGGCTAGCCGCCTTCGGGCCGCCTCGGCCGCCCGCCACCTATCCCCAAGCTCGTCATGGCCCGGCTTGTCCGGGCCACCCATTGGGCTGTGAGCCCGGGATGTGAGTTGCGGCGTCGCCACGATGACCTCTCCTTCATCGCCGAGCCCAATGGGTCCCCCGGACAAGCCGGGGGATGACGAGTAGAGGGGTAGCTGGGCCGGCGCCTTCACCACTCGTCCCACCGCGTCCGCCGCTCGCCCCATGGTGGCTTCCCCTCAAGAAGCGTCGCGTGATCATCCGTCCATGACCCGCGCCCAGCTCTTCTCCGCCGCCGCCCTGCTGGCCCTTGCCGCCTGCAGCCGGCCCACCGTCCCCGCTCCGGCCCCCGACGTGGACTGGGCCCACTACGGCGGCGACGGCGGCGGCCAACGCTTTTCGCCCGCGGCCCAGATCACGCCCGCAAACGTCCGCGGGCTGAAGGTCGCCTGGCGCTACAGCACCGGGGACCTCGCCACCCACGCCGGGGCGATGGAACGCGCGGCCTTCGAGGCGACCCCGATCCTGGCCGGCGGCCGGCTCTACCTCTGCACGCCGTTCAACGTGGCCAGCGCCCACGACCCGGCGACGGGCCAGGCGCTGTGGCGCTTCGACCCCGGGATCGACACCGCCCGGCGCTATCCGAACAGTTTCAACTGCCGCGGCGTCGCCTACTGGCGCGATCCCGCCGCGCCGCCGGCCGCGCCCTGCGCCGAGCGGGTGTTCATGGCCACCAACGACCGGCGCCTCTTCGCCCTGGACGCGGCCACCGGGAAGACCTGCGCCCGTTTCGGCGGCGCCGGCGTGGTCGACGCCATGCCGGGCGCCCAGCTGGACCGGCCGGACGGGGCGCAGATCACCTCCGCGCCGGTGGTGGTAGGCGGCGTGGTGATCGTCGGCTCCTCGATCGACGACAACCAACGCGTCCACGAGACGTCGGGCGCCGTGCACGCCTTCGACGCGGTCACCGGGGCCCTGCGCTGGAGCTACGACCCGCTGTCCGGCGCCAACCCGGCCATCAAGGCCGGCGCCGCCAATGTCTGGGCGCCCATGTCCGCGGACGACGCGCGGGGACTGGTCTTCCTGCCCACCTCCAGCCCCAGCCCGGATTTCTACGGCGCGGCGCGGCCGGGCGATGCGGGTCATGCCAACTCTGTCGTGGCGCTGCACGCCGCGACGGGCCAGCTCGCCTGGGCCTTCCAGACCACCCATCATGACGTCTGGGACTACGACGTCCCGGCCCAACCGACCCTGGGCGTCGTCGGCTACGGCGGCGTGGCGCGGCCGGCGGTGATCCAGACCACCAAGCAGGGCCTGGTCTTCACCCTGGACCGCGAGAGCGGCCGGCCGATCATCCCGGTGGAGGAACGCCCCGTGCCGCAGGGCGGCGAGGTGGGCGAGGTGCTGTCGCCGACCCAGCCCTTCCCGGTCGCCCCGGCGCCGCTGGCCCCGAACCGCATCCGGCCAGACGACGCCTATGGCCTGACGCCCTGGGACCGCGACGCCTGCCGCAAGCTGATCGCCGGGGCGCGCAACGAGGGCATCTACACGCCCCCTTCGACCAGGGGGACCATTCTCTACCCCTTCACCGGCGGCGGTTCGAACTGGGGCGGCATCGCCTATGACGCCCGCCGCGGGATCGCCTTCGTCAATACCTCCTCGGCCCTGCACAAGGTGACCCTAGTCCCCGCCGCCCGGGTCGAGGCCGAGGAGAAGGCCAATCCGGAGGTCGAGATCAGCCCTCAGGCCGGCGCGGCGTTCGGTATGCGCAGGGAGCTGCTGCGCTCGCCGCTGGGCCTGCCGTGCAACCCGCCGCCGTGGGGCCTGCTGTCGGCGGTGGACATGACCACCGGCAAGATCCTCTGGCGGACGCCGCTGGGCACGACCCGCGACCTGGCGCCCGGATCCCAGTTCCTCATCCGAGGCGTCGGCACGCCCAACTTTGGCGGCCCGATCGTCACCGGCGGCGGCCTGGTGTTCATCGGCGCGGCCATGGACAACTACCTGCGGGCCTTCGACGCCGCGAGCGGCAAGGAGCTCTGGAAGGGCCGCCTGCCCGCCGGCGGCCAGGCCACGCCGATGACCTACGTCTGGAAGGGCCGGCAGTACGTGGTCATCGCCGCCGGCGGCCACGAAAAGGCCGACACCAAGCGCGGCGACCAAGTCGTGGCCTTCGCGTTGCCGGACCACTAGTTCCTCCCCTTCGGGGGAGGTGGCGCGAGGCGCCGGAGGGGGTCCGCTCAGACTGAGCCGCCTTCACCCCGCGCTTCGGTCAAGATCGTCCGAACGGGGTCATCCACTTCGTCGAGCACGAGGCTCGCAGCGTCCGGATTCCCTTCGCCGCAAGCCAGGCGTCCCGCTCGGCATCCTTGTCGGGCCGGCTGCCCAAGCTGTGCGAACCGCCATCGACTTCGACGCATAACCGGAGCGGCGCAGTAGAAGTCGAGGACGTACGGCCCGATGGGATGCTGCTTGCGGAACTTCAATCCGTCCGCCTTGCCTCCCTTGATGGCGCGCCACAGCAATCCCTCCGGCAGCGTCAATCGCCTCCGAAGGAACCTCGCGAAATCTCGGGTGACGTCCGACGCGTCCACACGGTGAACATACCAGGAACTCATCTCGTTGAGGACCCCTCAGTCGGCATTCGCCGACAGCTCCCCCAATGGGGAGCAATTACGGTCGTGGTTTTCGCTTCAGCGCCACGTAGAGCGCGCCTTCACCGCCGTGGTGGCGGGCGGCTTCGGAGATGCCCGCCACGATGTGCGAGAGCTCCGGCGCGCCCAGCCAGCCGGGGACGGCCTTGCGCAGGATGCCGTCGCCTTGCACGCCCTTGCCCGTGATCACCAGCACCGCGCGCCAGCCGTCGTTCCAGGCGCGGACCACGAAGGCGTCGAGCGCCGTCCGCGCCCGGTCCTGGGTCATGCCGTGCAGGTCGATGCGGGCGCCGATCTCCTCGCGCTCCTTGGCGATCCGGTGCTTGCGGCGCGGCTCGATGCCGTCGACGCCGTAGCGCAGGGTCTTGGACTTCGCCTCGGGCCGCTTGGGCTCGATGCGCGCGGCGGCGTCCAGGGTCTGGGGCATCGCCTTCCGGGGTTCGCTGCGACCGGTGAGCGGATGGACGGTGGCGGCCACCATCGACCAGAGCTTCTGCTCCTCGGGCTTCAGCGGCCGTTTCACCGGCGCGGGACCAGCCGATAGAGCCTGAGCGTGTGGCGCACGCGCCCGGCCTCGGCCCCGGCGGCGGCGCCTTCGCCCAGGTAGAGGTCGGCCCGCGCCTCGCCCTTGATTGCGCCGCCGGTGTCCAGCGCCATGGCCAGACGGCGGTAGGCCGGGAAGGCGCCGGCCAGCAGCGGCGCCTCGCCGTCCACCCAGAGCAGCTCGCCATAGGCGTGGAAGGCCGGATCGATCGCCACCGCGCGCCCGGCGGGCAGGGCGATGTTGGCCGCGCCCACCGGCGGCCTGCCGTCGTCGGGCGTCAGGCGGAAGAAGGCGTAGCGCGGGTTCAGCCGCATGATCTCGTCGGCATCCGGCCCGCGGTGCGCGCCCAGCCAGTTGCGGATGGCGTCGCCGCCGGTGTTGTCCCGCGCCAGCAGCCCCCGGTCGCGCATGGGGTTGGCGATGCCCGCAAAGGGGCGGCCGTTGTGGGCGGCGTAGAGCGCCTTCACCCGTTGGCCGTCCTCGAAGGTCAGGACGCCCGAGCCCTGGACCTGCAGGAAGAACAGCTCCTCGGGCCGCATCCAGGCCAGCGGCCTGTCGATGGGCGAGGCCTCGATAGCCGTCCGGTCGGGATAGGGTTCGGCCGAGCCGTCGGGCAGCACCCGGAGCACGATGCCGCCGTCGGCCACGACCAGGTCGGCGGGCCTGGGCCGCACCGGAGCGCCGAACTCGGCGTCGGGCTGGCGTCGGGCCTCGTAGACCGGAGCGAAATAGGCGGTCAGCACGCCCTCATTGCCGAGGCGTTCGGCCACGAAGGTCTGCTCGAACCAGCGGCGCGCCTCGGCCTGCTGCGCGAAGGTGAGCGACCCGCTGCGGCCGCACACGCGCGCGAAGGTCGGGTCGCGGTTCACCCGGCAGGTCGTCCGGAACGCCGCGAACGCCGCCTGGTGGTCGTCGGAAGCCCAGCCGGGCAGGGCGGACAGCTCGACCAACCGCGGGGGTTCAGGCTCTGGCGGCGGAGGCGGCCGTGGCGGAGGGGGCGCGGGCCGGGGATAGTCCACCGGCGGCCGCGGGCCGTGCTCGGACGGCGTGGCGCAGGCAGCGACGCTCAGGGCGGCGAACGCGGCCGCGACAACGCCCCAACGCACGCGCTTTAAGCCTCGGCGGCGTCGACGTGGACCAGGGTCCAGTTGGGATCGCGGCTCTTCAGCCGGCGCTCGAAGGTCCACAGCTCGGCGGTGCGGCGGTCTTCGACGCCCTCGCCCTCGGGACCCTTGGTGCGGCTGCGGAATTCGGCCAGGAAGCGCACCGCGATCTGCGCCCGGTCGCCGTCGGTGACGTCGGCCTTCTCCAGATCGGCGCGGGGCGCGTGGAAGAATTCGACCGTCTCGGTCCGGCCCTCGGCCGCCTTCTGGTCGATCGCCGCCTCGAAGCTGGCCAGTACGTCGGGCGCCAGCAGGTTGCCCAGGGTCGCCTTGTCGCCCTCGGCGAACGCCTTGACGATCATCTCGTAGGCGCCCTTCGCCCCGGCCAGGAACCGGTTCATGTCGAAGGCGGGGTCCTTGGACTTGATCGCCGCCAGGCCGCTCAGCTCGACGCCGTCCTCGATGGGGTCGGCGAGACGCTCCGGCGGGCGCACGGCCGAGGCCGTGCTCTCGACGGCGGGCCGGTCTTCAGGCTGGCGGCCCACGCGGCGGCCCAGCACCGTATAGAGCTGGTACAGCACGATGACGGCGAGGCCGGCGAAGATGATCAGTTCCAGGACTTGCAACGAGGCGCTTTCGGGAGTGGCAGGGCTTCCGAGCCCTTATACGCTGAATATCTACATATAGTCCGCCAGGAACGCCGCCGTCAGGGGCGGCGTTGCATACGGCGGGGCGCCATGATAGCCGCTCGGGCCCGAACAAGCGCGATCCTCGCGTTTCCGCGTAAGAGAATTCCTTCCGACCATGAGCGAAATCGACCTCGGCGCCGGCGCGCCCCAGGCCCAGGGCGGCGAGCCCGGGATCCGCATCCTGGCCCAGTTCATCCGCGACCTCTCCATGGAGAACCCGCGCGCGCCCGACGCCCTGCGTCCCAGCCAAGACCAGCCGCAGATCGACCTGAACGTCGAGATGAACGCCCGCGGCCGCGACGACGGCCTGTTCGAGGTGGATCTCAAGCTCTCGGCCCGCGCCGCGCGCCCCGACGGCCCGCTGTTCCATGTCGAGCTGCTGTACGGCGGCGTCTTCCAGATCGGCGGCGTGCCGGCCGAGGAGATGGAGCCGGTGCTGCTGATCGAGTGCCCGCGCTACCTGTTCCCCTTCGCCCGGCGGATCATCGCCGAGGTCACCTCGGAAGGCGGCTTCCCGCCCTTCCTCCTCGACCCCATCGACTTCGCCGGCGTCTATGCCGCCCGCAAGGCCCAGGCCGAACCCCAGGTCGGTCACGCTTAGACCACAAAATATTTGAACGTCATCCCCCGGCTTGTCCGGGGGACCCATGATCGCAGGCGTCGCCGGTTCGCATCGGCGGCGCCGCTTTCATTTCTGCACCGCGGAGATCATGGGTCGCCCGGACAAGCCGGGCGATGACGAACGAAAGGGTGGAACGCCGTCAAATGGGCGGCAACTCGCGTCTAAAGCCCGAACTTGCCCCAGAGCTCTTCGTTCTTCACGACCCCGCGGATGAACGCCGCATGGGTCGCGCGCTCTTCCTCGGTGGAGCGCGGTCCCAGCGGGCGGGGCCGGGCGCCGTATTCGGTCTTCGAGGCGACGGACACCGCGTTGATCATGGTGGCCGACGACAGCTCCAGCCGGCGCTCGCGGCCACCCTTCAGCTCCAGATAGACCGCGGCCAACAGCTTGGCGTCGATGAGCGCCCCGTGCTTCTCGCGCTCGCTGAGCGAGACCTTGAAGCGCTTGCAGAGCGCGTCCAGCGAGTTGTGCATGCCCGGGAATCGCTGCTTGGCCAGAGCCAGGGTGTCGATCCAGCGATGCTCGTGCAGGTGGTCGCGCCTGCAGTTCGCCAGCTCCCAGTTGAGGAAGCCGCGGTCAAAGGCCGCGTTGTGGGCGATCAGCGGCGCGTCGCCGATGAACTCCAGAAACGCCTCAACCACCTCGGGATGCTCGAACCGGGGCTTGCCGCGCAGGAAGTGCGACGACAAGCCGTGCACCTTCTCGGCCTCTGCGGGCATGTCGCGGCAAGGGTCGATATAGACGTGGAAGCTGCGCCCGGTCGGCACGAAGCTCTCGATCTCCAGCGCCGCCAGCTCCACCAGCCGGTCGCCGCGCAACGGATCGAATCCAGTGGTTTCGGTGTCGAGGACGATCTCGCGGGCCATGACCCTAGATGCCTTGTTTCGTGCCGGCGTTTCAACCGTCCCGAAGCGCCCTGCGGCGTCAGCGCCCCCTCCACCCCTTCGGGTCCCCCTCCCCCGTAAACGGGGGAGGTTCGCGTTGAACGTACCTCCCCTGCAAAGCGGGGGAGGGGGACCACGAAGTGGTGGAGGGCGCGCTGGGGCCGCGCTGGGCCTCTAAACGGTGGGTTTCCGCAGATCCGCGATGATCGCCTGCACTTGCGTCCGCGCCGCGTCCAAGCCCTTGCCGGTATCCACCACGTAGTCCGCGCGCGCGCGCTTCTCCGCGTCGGGCACTTGCTGGGCCAGGATGGCGTCGAGCCGCTCCGGGGTCATGCCCTCGCGGGCCAGCACGCGCTCGCGCTGCACGTCGGCCGGGGCGGAGACCACGATCACCTTGTCCATGTTCTTCTCGCCGCCCGTCTCGTAGATCAGCGGCACGTCCAGGATGACCATGTCGGCGCCGGCGACCTTGGCGCGTTCGAACACCGCGACGCGGGCCTTCCCCACGATCGGGTGGACGATGGCGTTGAGGCGGCCCAGCGCCTCGGGATCGCCCAGCACCCGCTGGCGCAGCGCCTCGCGATCGACCCGGCCGTCCTTCACCACCCCCGGGAACGCCGCGCCCACGGGTTCCACCGCCGCCCCGCCCACGTCATAGGCGGCGTGGACCTCGGCGTCGGCGTCGTAGACCGGGATCCCGGCCTCGCGGAACATCGCCGCGGTCGTCGACTTGCCCATGCCGATGGAGCCGGTGAGGCCGATAATCTTCATGCGTCCAGCGCCCTGAGGGCCAGTGAACGCACGTCCACGCCCGCCGGCGGGGCCACGCCGAACAGGGCCTCGAACGACGGCACGGCCTGGCGGACCAGCATCTCCACCCCGTCCACCGTCCGGCGGCCCAGCGCCCGGGCCCGGGCCAGGAACGGGGTCTCCAGCGGCTTGTAGAACATGTCCATCACCACGGCGTCCCGGGGGGTCGCCTCCAGCGGCACGTCCACGCCCGGCCCACCGGCCATGCCCGCCGCAGTGGCGTTGATCACCGCGGTGGCGCCCGCGAACGCCACGCCGGCGTCGGCGAGCGACCCGGCGCTGACCTTGCGGCCCAGGTCGATGGCCAGGTCCTGCGCCCTCGACAGCGTCCGGTTCAGCACGCGGACTTCCGGCGTGCCCGCCAGCAGCAAAGCCGCCACCGCGCCCCGGGCCGCGCCGCCGGCGCCCAGCACCACCACCGCCCCCGCGGCCGGATCGAACCCCGGCGCCTGGGCCTCGAAGGCGTCCAGCAGGCCGACGCCGTCGGTGTTGTCCGCGCGGACCTTCCCGTCGGTGTCGAAGATCAGCAGGTTCGCCGCCCCGGCCAACCGGGCCCGCGCGCTGGCCTCGTCCGCCACCGCCAGCGCCGCCTCCTTGAACGGGACAGTGACATTCACGCCGCGAATGGCTCTGCCACCGCGCTGGCCGTTCACGAATGCTGTGAAATGCTCCGCTTTCGGCGCGAACGCCACGTAGACGCCGTCGATTCCGGCCGCCGCCAGCCAGGCGTTGTGCAGGATCGGCGACAGCGAGTGGGCGATCGGCTGGCCCACCACGCCGGCCACTATCGTGCGCGCGCCGATCATGCCGTCAGCTCCCCATGCCGACGCAGCAGGTCCAAGAGGCCCATCAGCGGCAGGCCCAGGATCGCGAAATAGTCACCCTCGATCTTGGAGAACAGCTGCGCCCCCGGACCCTCCAACCGGTAGCAGCCCACCGAGCCCAGCGCCGCTTGGCCCTCGCTCTTCAGGTAGTCCTCGAGGAAGGCGTCGGAGAACTCGCGCATGGTCAGACGGGCCGTCACCATGTCGCGCCAGATCGGCCCGCCCTCCTTGGCTACCACCACGGCGGAGTGCAGCTTGTGGGTCTTGCCACGCAGCAGCTTCAGCCTTTCGCGGGCCTCGTCCACGGTGTCGACCTTGTCGTAGAGCGCGCCGTCCAGGTCCAGCGTCTGGTCCGCCCCGATCACGAAGCCCTGCTTGCCTCGCGACACCCGGATCGCCTTCAGTTCGGCGAGCGCATCGGCGATGTCGCGCGGCCCGTGGCCCTCGGCCAGCAACGAGGCCTTTACCGCTTCCTCGTCCACGCCCGCCACCGTCGCCTCGTAGGTGACCCCCGCACCATCCAGCACGGCCCGCCGCGCGGCGCTCTTCGATGCCAAGACAATGCTCATCCCAGCACCTCGACCTGGCCGTGGCCCTTGTGCAGCAGGTTCAGCACCGCCGCCGCCGTCTCCTCCACCGAGCGGCGTGTGACGTCGATGGTCGGGAAGCCGTGCCGCTCGTACAGCCGTCGCGCCGCGATGATCTCGTCGCGCACCGAGTCCTGGTCGATGTAGGTCGACTCCCGGTTCTCGTTCAGGCTGAGCAGGCGGTTGCGGCGGATCTGGATCAGCCGATCGGGGGAGATCAACAGGCCGACGATCAGGGCGTTCTGCAGCTGGAACAGCTTTTCCGGCAGCGCCCGGCCCGGCACCAGCGGCACGTTCGCCGCTCGCACGCCCCGGTGCGCCAGGTAGATGCAGGTAGGGGTCTTCGACGTCCGCGATACGCCCAGCAGCACCACGTCGGCCTGATCCAGGTCCTGGCCGCCTTGCCCGTCGTCGTGGCCGATGGCGTAGTTCAGGGCGTCCATGCGGTTGAAGTAGTCGTTGTCCAACCGCAGGTGCGCGCCCACCCGGCTGGTGGTCGCCGCCCCGAGGTAGCGCTGCATCGCGCTGACCAGCGGGTCCAGCGCTGGCAGGCACGGCATGTCCATCCGCCGGCAGCCTTCCTCCAGCGCCTCGCGCAGCTTGTCGTCGACGATGGTGTGCAGAACGATCCCCGGCGCCTCCTCGATGTCGCCCAGCGCCCGGTCCAGCTGCCGCTGCGAGCGGACCAGGGCGTAGATGTGCTCGATGGGCAGCACGTTCTCGAACCGGGCGCAGACGGCGCGGGCCATGGCGTTCAGCGTCTCCCCGGTAGAGTCCGACACCAGGTGGACGTGGAAGTAGGTGGCGAGGCGGGCCGGCGTCGTCATGTCCAGGTACGGTCCAAGGGTAAGGGGCCAAAATTTAGCGGGGGATGGATCCTGTGGACTCCCTCTTAGCGAAGCTGGACGGCCTTGGGGATAGATGGGCGCCGAAAGCCGTCAAGGCCCCGCGGCCAATGTTCACGAGGACGGATCGGCCCGTTAACCATCCATTAACCCCCAGGCCAGGACCCCGGGGCGCCGTTTGGCGGGCGTCGATGCGGACAACTCGATATCCCACAGGGCGCCCTGGGTTCTTAACCAAGTCCTTACCGAAACCTTAATGCTCCCGGGCACGCTAGCGGCCCTCCCCGCAATTCACAGGCTGTCACACTCTGTGCCAGCCTCTGTGGACGAGCTGGGGGCAAGCGCCGGATTGTCAAAGGATCGTCAAGGTTTTCCCCGCTGCCGACAGGCCCTACTCCTCCTGCTCCAATCAAATTCAAGACTCTTCTAGATTGAAGGGAAGAAGGGCTGAGCGGGCCGTTGAGGGTCGCTCTTGAGCCTGGGGTCCCGGCAGGCTTTAAGTCGGCCCATGAGTGAGACTCCCCGCCTCCTTCGCGTCCTGGCCGGCGAGACCCTGGAGCGTCCGCCCGTCTGGTTCATGCGCCAGGCCGGCCGCTCCCTGCCCGAGTACCGCGAGCTGCGCGCCAAGGCGCCGGACTTCATCGCCTTCTGTTTTAATCCGGAGATGGCGGCCGAGGCGACGATGCAACCCATGCGCCGCTTTCCGATGGATGCGGCGATCGTCTTCGCCGACATCCTGCTGATCCCCCAGGCCCTGGGCCAGGAGGTCTGGTTCGAGGCGGGCGAGGGGCCCAGGCTGGGCAAGCTGCCTCCGATCGGCGCGCTGCGCGACGCCATCGACGGTTCAACCGCCAAGCTCGCCAACATCGGCGAGACACTGAGCCGGGTGCGCGCCGAGCTGGAGCCGGACCGCGCCCTGATCGGCTTCGCCGGTGCGCCGTGGACCGTCGCCACCTACATGCTGGAAGGCCGTGGCTCCCAGCGCGAGGCCGCCCGCACCTTCGCCTACGAACACCCCGACGAGCTCGACGCCCTGCTGGAGGTGCTGGTGGAGTCCACCGCCCGTTACCTCGTCATGCAGGCCAAGTCGGGCGCCCAGGCGCTGAAGCTGTTCGAGAGCTGGGCCGACAACCTGGCAGAGGACGTTTTCGAGCGCATCGTGATCGGGCCCCATAAGCGGATCGTCGAGAAAGTCCGCGCCGCCGGCGTCGACACTCCCTTCATCGGTTTCCCGCGCAGCGCCGGCGCCCTGGTCGAGCGCTATGCGGCGGAGGTTCCCGTCCAGGCTGTGGCCCTCGACACCCAGGCCAGCGCCGCGCTGGGCCGGAAGATCCAGGCGGGTGGCCAGGCGATCCAGGGCGCGCTCGACAACCTGCTGCTCCGCGCCGGCGGCCCGGCCCTGGACGCCCGCGTCGACGCCTTGCTCGAGCAGTGGTCCGGCGGCCCCTACATCTTCAACCTGGGCCACGGCGTCATGCCCGACACCCCCATCGCCCACATCGCTCGCGTCGTCGAACGGGTGACGGGGAAGCCGGTCAGGGCGATGGCCGCGGAATGATTTTCCTTTCCCACGCAGTGGGAGAGGGGGACCGCCCGCCGCAGAGCGGGTGGTGGAGAGGGCGAGCCTCATCCAAGGAGCTCTCGGGCGGACGATCCAGACGCCGCGCTCCCGGCCTGCCCTCTCCACCACTCGCTCTTCGCTGCGCTCGGCGCGCGGTCCCCCTCTCCCGCCAAGGCGGGAAAGGAAGGAATACCCCATGAAACTCGCCGTCGTGCTCTTCAACCTGGGCGGTCCGGACAGCCTCAAGGCGGTTCGCCCGTTCCTGTTCAACCTGTTCCGCGACCCGGCGATCATCCAGCTGCCGGCGCTCGCCCGCTATGCGCTGGCCGCCCTGATCTCCACCACGCGCAACAAGTCGGCCCAGGCCAACTACGCCATCATGGGCGGTCGCTCGCCCCTGCTGCCGGAGACGGAGGCCCAGGCGGCCGCGCTGGAGACCGAGCTCAAGGCGCAGGGCCACGACGCTCGCGTTTTCATCGCCATGCGCTACTGGCATCCCTTCGCCGATGAGACCGCGAAGCAGGTGACCGCCTACGCGCCGGACGAGATCGTCCTGCTTCCGCTCTATCCGCAGTTTTCCACCACCACGACCGGCTCGTCGCTGGAGGACTGGGCGCGCGCCTACAGGGGGCCGGGCCGCTCGCGCACGGTGGGCTGCTATCCGACCGCTCCAGGTCTCGCCGACGCCCACGCCGCCGAGATCCGCAAGGTTTGGGAGGCGGCCGGCAAGCCCGCCAACGTCCGCCTGCTGTTTTCCGCCCACGGCCTGCCGCAGCAGATCGTCGACGCCGGCGATCCCTACGAGGCCCAGATCAACGCCACGGCCGCCGCGGTGGCCGAGCGCCTGCCCGAACTCCCCGACTGGCGGGTCTCGTTCCAGAGCCGGGTTGGTCGCCTCCAGTGGCTGAAGCCCTCGACCGAGGACGCTATCCGCGCGGCCGGCGAGGAGGGCAAGGGTGTGCTGGTCTCGCCCATCGCCTTCGTCTCCGAGCACGTCGAGACCCTGGTGGAGCTGGACCACGAATACGCTGACCTGGCCAAGGACCTGGGCGTCGCGCCGTACCTGCGGGCGCGCACCCCCGGGGATGGCCGGCCGTTCATCGCCGACCTGGCCCGGGCGGTGACCGAGGCGCTGTCCCGGGACGGCGTCGCGCCCTACGGCGCTTGGCGATGCCCGGCGGCCCATGGCAAGTGTCTCTGCAGGGAGGCGCAAGCCGCATGAACTGGTTCGACCTGCTCCGGGGCCTTCACATCATCGCCGTGATCGCGTGGATGTCGGGGATGATGTACCTGCCCAGGCTCTACGCTTATCACACCGAGACCGCCCCTGCGGGCAGCGAGTTCGACTCCCACTTCAAGGTGTGGGAAGGCAAGCTCTTGAAGATCATCATCAATCCGTCGATGGGCCTGACCTGGGTCCTGGGCGTCAGCCTGATCCTCTGGCATGTCTACGCGGCCAAGGAGGGGTGGGCGTTCCTGGCTCAGCCCTGGATGATGGTGAAGCTGGCGGCGGTGATCTTCCTCTCCGGCTGGCACGGCTTCCTGGCCGGCGCCTATAAGAAGTTCCTGGCCGGCGAGCGCCCCAAGACCGCGAAGTTCTGGCGCGCCACCAACGAGATCCCGTTCCTGGCGGCGGTCGTGGCGGTGCTGGCGGTGACCGTTCAATTCTGGTCGCGGTAGTTCCATCTTCTTATTGCTCCCCTTCGGGGGAGCTGTCGGCGAATGCCGACAGAGGGGGTTTCCGCTCAAGACGATCGATCTGAGTGGAAGCCCCCTCCGGCGCTTCGCGCCACCTCCCCCGAGAGGGGAGGAATGTTCTGCTCCGCTTGACCCCGACCCCCCAACGTGGTTCCCCTTCCCCTACGCGTCGGTCTCCGGCGCGCCCCGCCTTTTCTCCGGCTCGCGCCAATCGGCGCGCCTTTCGAGCCGGCTCCCAGAACGAAGTCCAAAACGACGCTCAGGCGTCCACATGACCAAACCGCCCACCCTCGGACTCCGTCCGGCGGTGAGCGAATTCCAAAGTGAAATCAATGCAAGACGAACCCCAAGACAACACTCCGGCCGAAGACAACGAAGCCGACGCCCCGGTCAGCGCGCCTGAGGCGCAGCTCGACGTGGCCGCCGCGGCTGAGGAAGAGGCCGCCGCCGAGGCCGAGAACGACGAGCCCAGCGAGGCTTCCAAGGCGATCGCCGCCCTGGGCCTGACGCGCATGAGCCTTCAGGAGCTGAAGGACAAGCCGCCGGTCGACCTGCTGGCCTTCGCCGAACAACTCGACATCGAAAATGCGAACTCCATGCGCAAGCAGGACATGATGTTCGCGATCCTCAAGACCCTGGCCGAGGAGGGGATCGAGATCTCCGGCTCGGGCACCCTGGAAGTGGTGCAGGACGGCTTCGGCTTTCTGCGCTCGCCGGAAGCCAACTACCTGCCGGGCCCGGACGACATCTACGTCAGCCCCTCGCAGATCCGGAAGTTCGGCCTGCGCACCGGCGACACGGTGGACGGCGCCATCCGCGCCCCGCGCGAGCACGAACGCTACTTCGCCCTCGTGAAGGTGGACCTCACCAACTTCGAGGACCCCGAGCACGTCCGGCACAAGGTGCTGTTCGACAACCTGACGCCGCTCTATCCCGACGAGCGCTTCAAGA
>Ga0255338_1003491_pt1 | contig 18732 bp, 11 predicted proteins | sample MeOH1_35cm_T4_19_FD_203715 | JGI IMG/M metagenome (GOLD analysis project Ga0255338, IMG submission 203715) | Sandy soil microbial communities from University of British Columbia, Vancouver, Canada - MeOH1_35cm_T4_195 | ecosystem: Engineered > Artificial ecosystem > Sand microcosm > Unclassified ...
CAACGACCAGTTCTTCCGCTTTGTGCCTTCCTGCCCTTTTGGCACAGCAAGTTCATGCGAGGATCCCCTTCACCACGTTGCCGGCGACATCCGTAAGACGGTAGTCCCGGCCGGCGTGACGATAGGTGAGCCGGGTGTGCTCCAGGCCCATCAGGTGGAGCAGGGTGGCGTGGAGGTCGTTCATGTGGACCTTATCCTTCACGGCGTAATATCCCCATTCGTCGGTCTCTCCGTAAGCGGTGCCGCCTTTGACACCGCCGCCGGCCAGCCAGGCGGTAAAGCCGTGGGGGTTGTGATCGCGCCCGTCAGTGCCCTGGGCGGTGGGGGTGCGGCCGAACTCGGAGCCGAAAAGGACCAGCGTGTCGTCGAGCAGTCCACGGGACTTCAGGTCCTTGAGCAGGCCGGCAATCGGCTTATCCACTTCCGCCGCGTTCTTGGTATGGTCCTCGCGGAGGCGACTGTGCTGGTCCCATTTGTAACTGTGGGAGGCCTGCACCACGCGCACGCCCTTCTCCGCGAAGCGTCGGGCCAGGAGGCACTGGCGGCCGAAGTTGTCGGTCGGCTCCTCGCCGATGCCGTACAGCTTCAGCGTCTCCGGAGATTCCCCGGAGAGGTCCATCAACTCCGGAGCCTCCGTTTGCATCCGGAAGGCCAGCTCGAAGTTCTCGATCTGGCCTTCCAGGCGGAGGTCGTGCCCGGCGCGCTGGAGGTGCTCTTCGTCGAGTTGGCGCAGAAGATCGAGCTGACGGCGCTGAAGCGGGCGCGGCACCTCGGGGTTCCGGATATTGCGGAGCTGCGCCTGGACCGCGGGAATGCTGGCGTTGCCGATGCGGGTGCCCTGTGTCCACGCGGGCAGGAACGCCGAGCCGAAATTCTGCACCCCGCCGTGCGCGAGGGTGGGACAGATGGTGACGTAGCCGGGCAAGTTCCGGTTCTCCGTACCCAGTCCATACACGAGCCACGAGCCCATGCTGGGTCGGATGAACATTCCGGAACCGGTGTGTAACTGCAGCGCCGCGCCACCGTGCGCACTCTGATCCCCGTGCAGGGAGCGGATCATACAGAGATCATCCGCACAAGTGCCCAGATGGGGAAAGAGGTCACTGATCGGCAGCCCGCTCTGGCCGTAGTTGCGGAACTCCCAGGGCGACTGCAGCAGGTTGTTGGTCTCGGCGAACTGGACCTTCGGCTTCGGGATCGGCAGCGGTTGACCGTTCATCTTCCGCAGCATCGGCTTCGGATCGAAGGTGTCGATGTGAGAGATCCCGCCGTGCATGAACAGGAAGATCAGGCGCTTGGCCCGTGCCGGGTAATGGGACGGGCGTGGTGAAAGCGGATTGGGCGCCGTCTCCGCGGCGGCGGCGCGGGCGGTCACATCGTCCAACAGCGCGGCGAGAGCGACCATCCCGATGCCGCAGCAGGATTGCTGGAGGAGGGACCTGCGGGTTAATCGGGGGTCGTAGCGGCGGTCACTCATCGGGCTTACCTGTTAGTAGGGAAGTAATGCGTAATTCGTGATGCGTAATTGCGCTCGGTCATGTCCTCTTACGCATTTCGAATTACGCATTACTGTCCCGCCTCAATCCACGTACAGAAACTCATTGGCGCAGAGAAGGGTCTGGCAGAGGCTCTGCCACGCCTTCCGTCGTCGCACGGCGGGGTCCGATAGCGTCGGCGCCAGATCGTGCGTGTAGTCTCGCAGGTACGCGGTGATCCGCTGGACCTCGCGTGGTGACGGCGCGCGACCGAACGTGCGGATGTATGCCTCGCGGATGCGGCCGGCATCGTCGGCACCGGATTTGTCCAGCAGTCGCGCCGCGAACTGCTCCGACCGCTGGAGCATGAACGGGTGGTTCATGAGAAACAGCGCTTGGGGCGAGGCGATGGTCTCACTGCGGCGCGTGGTCACCGCGCTGGCGTCCGCGAAGTCGAACAGCTCCAGCATCTCGTACAGCGAGTTGCGGATGATGGGTAGGTAGATGGAGCGGCGGTGGCCGTCGTACGACTTCGCGGCCAGATCGTCCGAGCCATCCGTGGTGACCCGCACCTTGTTCGGCACGTCCAGCAGCGATCCGCCCATCGTGACGTCCAACTCGCCGGTAACGGAAAGCATCGCGTCGCGCTGTTCTTCCGCGGAGAGGCGGCGCCGGCTCATCCGCCACAGCAAGCGGTTGTCCGCGTCGGCCGTGTGGGATGCCTCATCGTACGCGGAGCTCATCTGGTACGCGTTGGACAGCATCAGGAGGCGGTGGAGCTTCTTCAGTTGCCAGCCGCAACCAGGTTCAGCGTTCCGGGTTTCGTGTTCCGTGTTGACCTTCGACACATTGTTGCGCGGAACTCGGAACTCCGAACCCGAAACTCCACCTGCAAAGGTGGCTGCGAGCCAATCGAGGAGCGCGGGATTCGATGGTTGCTCGCCGAGGGCGCCGAAGTTGTCCGAAGTGCGGACGAGGCCGTCGCCAAAGTGCCACTGCCAGACGCGGTTGACCATCACCCGCGCGGCAAGTGGGTTTTGCGGGCTGCTGACCCACTGTGCCAGTTCCAGGCGCCCGCTGTGGGCGGCGTCCAGCTTAGGCTGGTCGCCGCGGACGAGCACCGCCGGGAAGCCGCGACGCACTACCGCCCCGGGGTTGTTGTGATCGCCGCGGATGAAGAGGGGGATGTCCATCGCCTCGCCGTCTTCCACGGCCAGGGCGTACGGGACCGCGGGCGGGGTCGCCTTCTCCAGCTCACGGATCTCCGCATTCAGGGCGGCGATCTTGTCGGCGGCTTTGCGCTTCGTCGCCGTCTCCAGCTCTTTCTTCTTGTCTTCCAGAGCCTTTTGATGCGCTTCGGCGCGCGCGGCAACGTCGGCCGGCGCCAGAGGACGCTCGCTCCAGATGCGGTCCTTGAGCGAGACCATCGTACGCGTGCTGCGGAAGATGCCGGCGACGGCGTAGTAGTCCTTCTGGCTGAACGGATCGAACTTGTGATCGTGGCAGCGCGCGCAGGCGAGGGTGACGCCGAGCATCGCGCGAGAGGTTACGTCGATCTGCTCGTCAATGATGTCCGCCAGCACCTGCACCTTGTCCGGGTTTGCGAGGAGCTTGGGGCCGAGCAAGTAGAAGCCGGTCGCGACGGTGCGGCGGTAATTCTCGGCGGGCTGCGGGGAGGGAGGCAGCAGATCGCCAGCAAGCTGCTCGCGCAGGAACTGGTCGTACGGCAGGTCCCGGTTGAACGCGTCGATCACGTAGTCCCGATAGCGCCAGGCGTTCGCGTAATGGTAGTTTTCGTCCAGCCCGTTGCTATCCGCGTAGCGCACGCAGTCCAGCCAGTGGCGGCCCCATTTCTCGCCGTATCTAGGGGAGGCCAGGAGGCGGTCGATCAGGCGGGCGTAGGCTTTGGGAGATGGGGGATAGGGGATGGGAGATAGGGACGGTGCGGCTGGCGCCGCGATCGGTTTCTTTCCCTTTTCTCTACTCGGTGTCTCCGCGTCTCCGTGGTGAGCTTTCTCGTCTGCATCGCACTCGCGGTCGAATTGCGCGATCTCCTCGGGCGTCGGGGGGAGACCGGTGAGGTCGAAGGTGGCGCGGCGGAGGAGGGTGCGGCGGTCGGCGGGTGGGGAGGGCTTAAGGCCCTTCGCTTCCAGCCCGGCAAGGATGAATGCATCGACTGGGGTCTTCACCCAGGCGCGGTCCTTCACGCTCGGAACCGCCGGCTTTCGCACAGGTTGGAAGGACCAATGCTCCTTGCCTTCTCCTGCCCCACTGGCCCCGACCTCTCGCCCCTCGGCCGTAGGCCATGGGGCGCCGGCTTTGATCCAGAGGACCAGTTCCGCCACGTCGGCGTCCCGGAGGCGGTCGCCCGGGGGCATGCGGAGGCTGGTATCGGCGTGGCGAACGCGGCGAATGAGCAGGCTGGCTTGCGGATTCGAAGGAACGACTGCCGCCCCACTATCGCCGCCGCGGAGGAGTGCCTCGCGAGAATCGAGGCGGAGACCGCCCTTCTGGAGTCTGGCGCCGTGACAGGTCTGGCACTTTGCCAGGAGCAGAGGGCGCACCTTGCTTTCGAACTGGCGCAACTGCGGACCATCGGCCGGAATCGCAGATTTCGCCGCCGGGGCTCCGGTGACGGCGAAGGCGGATACGGTCCCGAGAGTGAGGCCGACCCCTGCGAGGGGCCAAAAGAGGGGGAGCACCGTTCGTTTCATCCTGGTGGTGGCCAAGCCTTCGGTCGGCAAGTCCAGATTTGCGCTGCCGTCCATCTCCCAACTTCGGCATTAAGCGGCGGTGCTCCTGCGGAGCGGGTGTTGGCAAACGATAGCGGACGGGCTTGCGGGCAAGGAGTCGCGGAGCTCTCTCTAGAAGCGTGGGAGCGTTGCAGCGTAGAATAGGGAATGCCCGCACGCACCGGATTGGACTAGACGATGCCTCCCGCCTCGGACCAGCTTACCCCACTTTTCAAGCAGTACTGGGAGATCAAGGGGCAGTACCCGGACGTACTGCTCCTGTTCCGCCTGGGCGACTTCTACGAGATCTTCGGGGAGGACGCGGAGATCGCGGCACGGGTGCTGGAGATCACGCTCACCTCGCGCGACTACATCCGCGGTGAGCGCATCCCGATGTGCGGGGTGCCGCATCACGCCATCGACCGGTACATCGCCCGGCTGATCGCCGCGGGACACCGCGTGGCGATGTGCGATCAGGTGGAAGACGCGCGGTTCGCCAAGGGCCTGGTCAAGCGGAAGGTCACGCGCGTGGTGACCCCGGGAACCGTGCTCGAAGACTCGATGCTCGACGCGAAGTCGAACAACTACCTGGCTGCCGTCACCGCGTCGCACGACGCGCCCGCGCAGGCGACGTTCGGCTTGGCGCTCTGCGACGTGTCGACAGGTGAGTTTGCGGTCACCGAGATCGGCGGACCGGACGCCGCGCGGCGGATCTCCGATGAGCTGGAGCGGCTTGGACCACGCGAACTGCTGCTGCCGGCCCGGCTGGTGGAGGCGTGGGACGGCTGGCTCTCCGCGGGACGGCCGTGGACGCTTACGCCGCTCACGCCGGACGCTTTCTCTCGCAAGAGCGCCCGCCAGGTGCTGCAGGACCACTTCGGCGTCATCTCCCTACGCGGCTTCGGCTGCGAGGAGCTGGACCAGGCCATCGAGGCGGCGCGCACGGTCATCTCGTACCTGAGCCACCGGCACATCGAGGCGGCGAAGCACATCCAGTCGCTGACCACCTACTCGGTGGCGGAGTTCATGTGCCTGGACCCCACCGCGCGGCGTAACCTGGAGCTGACCCAGACGATGTGGGACGGCGGCCGCTCTCGCACGCTACTCTCCGCGCTCGACACCACCGGCACGTCGATGGGCGGGCGTTTGATGCGCAAGTGGCTGGAGCAGCCGCTGCTGGACCCGATCCGCATCAACGAGCGGCTGGACGCGGTGGAAGAGCTTTCCGAAAGCGCACTCCTCCGGGGTGACCTCCGCGAGCGACTGGGCCAGGTGAGCGACCTGGAGCGCCTCGCCAGCCGCTGCGCCACCGGAACGGCCACCCCGCGCGACCTCTCGATGCTCCGCACGTCGCTGGAGCGTATCCCGGAACTGAAGGCGCTCACCTCCGCCTGCGGCGCGATCTACCTCTCGGAGCTCGCCGAGCGCCTGGAGCCGCTGCAGGAGCTCTCCCACCGGCTGCAGATCGCCCTGGTGGACGAGCCGCCGATCAACGTCCGCGAGGGCGGAATGATTCGACCCGGCTTCTGCCCGCAGCTCGACGAGTTGCGACTGGCGAGCACGGACGGCAAAGAGTGGATCGCCAACCTGGAGACCTCGGAGCGGGAGCGGACCACCATCAAGAGCCTCAAGGTGGGCTACAACAGCGTCTTCGGCTACTACATCGAGGTCACCAAGCCGAACGTGCATCTGGTGCCTTCCGACTACCATCGCAAACAGACCACCTCCAACGCCGAGCGCTACATCACGCCGGACCTGAAGGAAAAGGAGGCCCTGATCCTGGGCGCGGAAGAGAAGATCCAGGACATGGAGTACCGCCTCTTCAGCGAGCTCCGCGACCAGGTGGGGCGCGAGGCAGCGCAAATCCTGGCCGTGGCGGGCGCCATCGGTGAGCTGGATTGCCTGGCGTCGTTCGCCGAGAGCAGCGTGAGGAGCGGCTACGTGCGCCCGCAGGTGGATGCCGGCGACGTGATCCAGATTCGCAACGGCCGGCACCCCGTGGTGGAGAAGCTGGCCACCGAGCCGTTCGTCCCGAACGACGCGCTCCTCGACAGCCAGGAGAACCGGCTGCTCATCATCACCGGACCGAACATGGCGGGGAAGAGCACCTACCTCCGGCAGGTGGCGCTCATCGTGCTGCTGGCGCAAGCGGGCTGCTTTGTACCCGCGGACGCGGCCCATATCGGGGTCGTAGATCGCATCTTCACCCGCGTCGGGGCACACGACGATCTGGCCAGCGGGCAGTCCACGTTCATGGTGGAGATGAACGAGACGGCGAACATCCTGAACAACGTCACCCCGCGCAGCCTGGTGATCCTGGACGAGATCGGCCGCGGCACCAGCACCTACGATGGGCTGTCGATCGCGTGGTCCGTGGCGGAATACCTGCAGCAGTTAGGCGCGAAGACGCTGTTCGCCACCCACTACCACCACCTGAACGACCTGGCCGAGCGCCTTCCCGGGGTCAAGAACTACCGCGCGGCCGTGAAGGAAGACGGGCACCACATCGTGTGGCTGCGCAAGATCGTTCCCGGCGGCACGGACCGGAGCTACGGCATCCAGGTGGCGCGGCTGGCGGGGCTCCCCGAAGCGGTGATCGACCGTGCTCGCGAGGTGCTGTTGGACCTGGAGGCAGGCAGCGGCGGCGTGGCCGGGGGGCTGCCGTCCCGGGAGACGCAGATCAGCACTTCGCGCCAGAAGGTGCAGCTCAACCTGTTCGAGGTGGACGAGAACCCCGTAGTGGAAGAGTTGCGGAAGCTGGACCTTTCCACGACGACGCCCATCGAGGCGTTGACGCTGCTGTATCAGCTGCAGAAGCGGGCGGGGAAGTAGGGGAGGGGAGGCCCCTCTCCGCCTTCGGCACCTCTCCCCATCTTTGATGGAGAAAGGCCGAAGCTCGAAGAGGGGTACGGCTTGTCGGTGGGCCAGTTGAATCTCTAGCCGCGGGGCCGGGGACCGCGGCGGAAGTTGCGCATGTCTACTTTGCCGTAGTAGCCGCCCAGGATGTAGGGGAACTTGCCGGGGGTGACGTGGTAGTGCCAGCCGCGGATTTTGTCTTCGTGGCCGTTGAAGGCGTTCAGCGCGTTGGTGGTGCTGTCTTTCGCCATTTCGCCGGCGGTCTCGTAGGGGCCGTAGACGGGGTAGCCGTCGAAGGCGAAGCCGATCAGGGATGAGTGGCCTTCACCTTTGTCCACGAACGGGGTATTCACGCAGATCGGGTACTTGTGGTAGTGGTAGCGGTAATCCTGGGCCGGGTGGCCGCAGCAGCGGTCCATCAGGTTCGTGGCATCCTGCTGGCCCATGTCAAACGGGTTGAAGAACACCACGCCGTTCACCGCAAAGCCGATCGGTCCCATCGGAAGCGCGCGGGTATCGCCGTTCGGCACCAGTGCGCTGGAGTCCGGATTCGGTACCGGCTGAAGGGGGAGGTACCAGGTGTCGGACTGCTCCTGGATGTAGTTCGGGTTGTAGCCCTGGGTGCCGTACCGGTCCGGGAACTTCGCGGTGGGGTGGTTTGGCAGGTTCTTCGACCGCACAGCCAGGGCCCCACTGCCGTCGAATCTCAGGACCACGCTGTCCGGCACCAGGCGAGCCTCGGTGACCGGGCTGCCGCCCCGATCCAGGTAGCCGGGCTGCAGCCAGCCCGCCATGTTGTGGGCGAACGGATTCCCCAGCCGGTCATCCCGGTAATAGAGGCGGTCGGCATTGGCGCCGGTCACCTGGAGGGGGCCGTTGAGCTGTCCTTGCGCGTTGGTGGGAACCGTCTCATCCTTCGCCGCGCGGTAGTACCAGCGGCCCCCCAACGGAATGAGGCCGTCTACGCTGGCCAGAGCCGGCGCGGCAGCGGGCCTCGGTGCGTCAGCGGGGTCGACCAAGCCTCGCGAGGACGCGGACTGCTGGGTGAGGGAGAAATCGTCGACGAAGAAGGCCGCCCGGCGCTCGCTCTTCGCCACACCGTTCTTGAAGCCGACCGAGACACGGACCGTGTCGACTTCCGGGAACGGCAGCAGTTCTTCGAATTCATAGCTGCGCCACACGGCTCCGCCGCCCTGGAGGTGTTTTCCGTTGATCCCCAGCTCCTTGCGGTCCTTCGTCACCTCGCGGTAGATGAGGCGCTGGGCGCCGTCCATCGAGCGCTCGCCGCCCTTGCTGTAGAACTCCAGCTTCATAAAGAGCTGGTCCTTATCCACGGTGAAGTTCTCTTCCGCCAACCCACGCATGGTGAAGCGCAGCCACTTCCCCTTCCGGGGATCGATGCCGCGGACGAGTTGGCTCACGAGCCCGGAAGCCGGTTCGCCGGTGGGGTGTGATTCCAGCGTGATGCCGGGGGTGGCGTACTCATCCTGGTAGCCTACAGTCACCCAACGTGCCGCGCCGGTGAGCTCGTACCCCTCGGGGGCGCTGTTCTTGGCGTCCGGGAGGTCGAAGCCGGGATTGCGCACGAGGTTGGGGCTCGCCGGGGCCGGCACGGCCAGGGCGGGTCCCGCGGGCGCTATTGCGTTAGTCGCCTTCGCCTGGCTGTAGCCGGCGAAGACCAGCAGACCGACGGCGGCAATCGCGCTGGGAAGGGCTAGAGTACGGGAATCGGTTAGTGGCGCCATATACCCTCGACGATCCGGCGGCCCAGTTGCCACCCACGGAATAGGTTAGCGGGCGTTTGTGAGAAGATCGTGAGAATTCGCCGGCGACCATGAAAAAGCCCGCCAGGGGAACCTTGGCGGGCTTCGATTCAGTTCAATGGTTGGGTCGCTAGTACGTCGATCAGGAGGAAATGAAGAAATGGGTCAATGAGTGAATGGCCGCCGCACGTTCACCGGCGCCATTTTCCCATTTCCTCGTTTCCCCATTTCCGGGCGAATTCTGTACTAGAAGTTGAAGAGCTTGTCCTCCAACCCGACGTTGATCCGGATGCTCTCGTACTGCATCTCACCGCCGCGCTTGTCCTCCGTGTTGTAGATCGAAACGCGGGTGGGCACCCAGACGCCGTTGATCTGCTGCGGAGCAGAGTAGACCAGCTTTTTCTTGAAGCCTTCCTTCTTCTTGCTCCGGAAGTGGGCGATGTTCTCGACCACGGTCTTGGTGGTGGGGTCGACGGTGATGGTGTGACGAGCGCGCGGGTCTTCTTTGCGCCAGTACTGGTAAACCTGCATGGGTTTGCCGTCGCGGGTCTCGGTGCGCAGCCACTGGTACTCAACCGTGTCGACCCAGCCCGGCGTGATCAGGCCCAGATCCGCGATGCTGTCGCCTTTGCCGGGTTCTTTGGAGATGTCGTCCACTTTATGTACCGCGGGCGCTTCGAACAGCTTGCGATTGCCGTTGGTGACCTGTCGAATGGTGAAGAGGCCCTTCTTGCCCTGAAACCGCACCTTCCCGGGCTCTTTGCACCAGATCTCCTGGCTCCCCAGGGTGAACCCCTTTGGGAAGTCCTTACCAATTTTGGAGAGCTCCCGATCGTTGTGAGAGAGGATCTTGATCTTGGCCGCGAGATCCTTGAGGTTCGACTGCGCGTACTCTTCCAGCGGCTTCTCGGCGCTGAAGGCGGGTCGGACGAAGCCGGACGTCAGTGCTCCGGACAGCGTGAGAATATACAGGATCGCTTTACGTGTAACTTGCTTCATTGCGTTAGGTGAGTGGGCGAGCGGCCCGGCACCGCCGACTATCTGCGCGGCACGTGCGGCTGAGGGCAATTGGCTGGGGCGAAGGTGAACACCTCCCCCATGTCTATTGACGCTTAAATCGGGGTGAATGTCCTGCGGTAGCCCTTTGGGAGAATCTTGAGCATGCGCACGGTTTCGCCATCAATGGGCGCCGCCGGATTTCCAGGTGAAGGATTGGCCAGGTGAAAGTAACGACAAAGTGGTCGGACGGGGCGGGCGCTTGCTGGGCGCTGCTCGCGCTGGGCGTCGCGGTGATGATTGCGGGGTTGGGCGGCTATTCGCTGCAGAGCCCGGACGAAGGGCGCTACGCGGAGGCGGGGCGGGAGATGGTGGAGAGCGGCAACTGGCTGGTGCCGCAGTTCGCCTACATGGAGCGCCTCAATAAGCCGCCCCTCATCTATTGGGCCACCGCGAGCGCCTACCGGCTCTTCGGCGTGAGCGAGACGGCCGCGCGGCTGGTGCCGGCAGTCGCCGCGCTCCTGGGCATCCTGGTCATCTTTCAACTCGGAAGCTCAATGTTCGGGCGCAAGGGAGGCCTGGCCTCGTCGGTGGTGGCCGTGGGCTCGCTCTGGTACGTGATCCTGGCACGCGTCATCATTACCGACATGGTGCTCTGCTTCTGGATGACGCTCACATTTGCCGCCCTCTGGTGGGCCGTGCACTCGCGACGCTGGTCGCATTACCTGCTCTTCTTCGTGGGCGCCGCGGGTGCGATGCTCACGAAGGGGCCGGTGGGGCTCGTGCTCCCCGCGCTGGCCGGAATGGTCTACCTCACGTTGACACGGCAGTGGAAAGCGATCCGGTGGCCGGCGGTCGCCGCCGGCTTCGCGCTCTACGCCGCGCTCTCGTTCCCCTGGTTCGCCGTGCTCCAGGCGAAGTACCCCAGCTTCCTGAAGTACATGTTCCTCAGCGAGAACATGGCGCGCTTCGCCGGAAAGTATCACAACGATCAGCCCCTTTACTTCTACGTGCCGATCGTGGTGCTGGGGATGGGGCTGTGGTGCCTGCCCCTCGCCGCTGCCGCTTGGAAGGACGGGGTGCGCTTTCGGAGGGATGGACTGCGCAGCGAGGCCAACTCCGCGCCGCTCTTCCTGTGGCTCTGGTTTCTGGTGGTCTTCGCTTTCTTCTCGATCAGTAAGGCCAAGCTGCCGACCTACGTGCTTCCGTGCTTTCCCGCCCTCGCCTTGCTCGTAGGCAAAGAGTGGGCCGGGGCACTCGGTAAGGAGGGCAATGCAACCGCCGAACCTGCACGCGTACGGCTAGGGGTCTTCGTAACCGCGCTCCTGGCCTTCCTCGGCGTGGGGGCAATCGCATATGGGATGCTGGGAAAGAGCCCCGCACCCGACCTCCGCATTCCGGCGGGACTGCTACTCGGCTTGACCTCGCTGGCCGGGGCCGCCGCTGGTATCTGGGCGCTGGTCCGCCGCACCGCTCGGTCGTTGTTCCTCGGCATTGCCATGGCCGCAGTGCTGCTTACCGCCGGGGTGATCCAGGCCGCCCAACTCATTATCAGCGGGGAAGACATCGCGCCTTTCGCCGCAGCGGTCGCGGCCCGGGTGGGACCGGACGACCACGTGGTGCTTTTCCGCGCGGACCGCATGACGGCGTTCTACTTCTATCTCGGCAAGGCGCTGGGCAGCGCCAAGCGCGTGGAGAATCTCCCCTCCCTCAAGCGCCAGGACGTGTATGGCGACACCGACGAGCGGGACGAAGACCGAAGCTTCGGAACCGCGTCCCGGGACCTGCTCCAAATCGCGGAAAGCGGGCAGGGGCTGTTCTGCGTGATGCGCAAGGACGACTACAAGAAGCTGCGCAGCCGTCTGGCCCCTGCGGGGTGCAATACGGTGCTGGCCGAAAACCGGCAGTTTCTGCTGGTGACGAATCGGGCTGACTCGGGTGATTCACCGCAGAGACACAGAGGACGCAGAGAGGAATAGAGTGAGGAGGTGACTCTTCATCAAGAAACGGTATCGGGTGTTTGGCCGTTGTAGAGATTACCTATTTCCCAATACGACACGCCAGGTGATTTGCATGCGCCGTGAGATGAGGACGCTGCTGGTAGGTTGCGTAGTGGTGGCGGTTGCCGTCATCGCAACGGGCGGCGGAGGCATCGCACAACTCTGGAATATCGCGCGCGCCGGGAGGCATGCCGTTAAAGTGAACCGGCAACTTGCCGCCGTGCCGGAGTTTCGAGACATCCGCGCCAGCGAAGCCACCAGCCACGGGGGAGCCCTGGCGATCCATGGACACCTGAAGAGCGAGGCGCAATTCCCCAGGCTAAAGGCGCTGGCTGCCCGCACCCGGCCTCCCGTGACGGTGGTGTATTACGTACGAGTAGGTGACCGGCGGCTGAAGTGATTACCCGGCGAGGGCGTCAGGCCGAGCGGCTGGCCTGAGGCCGGTTGCGGAGGAGAGTCTTCGGTACCAGCGGGTTGTTTCGCAGGCGGGGACGAATGGCCTGGATCTGCACCCCTTCGCCACGCGGCCAGATCACCGGACGGAATCCGGGAGTGGACTGCGCTTCCAGGGCCAGTTGCGCCAGCGGCACGATGCGGTAGCCCCGTTTACGCAGGGTATGGATGAGGCGTGGAAGCGCTTCCACGGTCTGCGGAATCCGGTCGTGACAGAGGATCACGTCGCCGGGGGAGAGGTGGGAGAGGGTGCGGCGCAGGATGGAGGGGACGCCGGGGTTCGCCCAGTCGCCGGAGTTGTCCTGGGTATCCACACGTACCATCCCGCAGTTGCGGATCACCTTCAAAGCGTCCGGAGTATAGTGGCAGCCCGGCGCGCGGAACCACCGTGTCTTCGCGCCCACGATCTGCTCCAGCGCGTCGTTAGTGCGCGTGATCTCCGCGCGTACACCTGCCGGGTCCAGATTCGTGAGCTCGAAGTGGTGGAAGGTGTGGTTGCCGAAGTCGTGTCCTTCCTCCGCCTCGCGCAGGATCAACTCCGGGAAGCGCTCCGCCTTGCTGCCCACCACGAAAAACGTAGCGGGGACCCGTTCTTGCTTGAGGATGTCAAGGATTTGCGGCGTTACCTCCGGGTCCGGACCATCATCAAAGGTGAGGGCCACTTCCTTCTCGGACGAGACGCCGCCGCTGAAAGCCGCAAAGGAGACCTGGGCTTGCTGCAGCAGCACCTTGCGGGAGTGGGCCAACAGTGGATTCACGGTGGCCACAGCCGGTTGCATCTGAGCCGAAGCAGCGGCTGCCTGCCTGATCTGCGGCCGGGAAGGCGGCGAATACCGTGCGACCCCCACCGCCGTTCCGAGCATGAGCGACGGAAGACAGACCATCCCTAACACTCTGCCACTCAGGCGCGCCATCGAAGGATCTCCACACCAGACTGCGGGGTTAACCTGCTCTTAACGTTCGGCAGGTCGCCGACCGCGCCCTCCGCCAAATGCATGGTTCCATTGGTTCATCAATTAGTTCAAGCGAGACAAAGGGGAAGCAAGTTCCGGAGAGCCGCACGCTTTCCCGGTAACCCTGCTGTGCGTGGGCGCGGCTTCCGGCTAGAATGATCCATATGCCTACTGACTGCCGCATCCGCATCCTGGGGGAGGAGGTCGCCAACAAGATCGCCGCCGGAGAGGTGGTGGAGCGGCCCGCGTCAGTCGTCAAGGAACTGGTCGAGAACGCCATCGACGCGGGCGCCACACGGATCACCGTAGAGGTGGACGAGGGTGGCAAAACCCTCATCCGGGTGAATGACAACGGCTGCGGGATGACGGCGCAAGAAGCGGTCCTCGCCCTGCAGCGCCACGCGACCAGCAAGATCAGCAGCGCCGAAGATCTCTCGTCGGTCCGCACCCTCGGTTTCCGCGGCGAGGCGCTCCCCAGCGTCGCCAGCGTGTCGCGCCTGAGTGTGGTGACGCGTCCGCGAGGTGAGATGGAAGGCATCCGCCTGGAGGCGGACGGGGGAGACATTCGCGAGTTGGAGCCGGCCGGCGCTGCGGAAGGCACCACCATCACCATCCGCGACCTGTTCTACAACACGCCCGCCCGGCTGAAGTTTCTGAAGACCACGCGGACGGAACTGGGGCAGATCTGCGACGTCCTCACCCGCGTGGCGCTCAGCCACCCGGAAGTAAGCACACGGCTGGTGGCGGACGGCTCGGAGCTGTTCCACTCACCCGGTTCCGCGGACCCGCTGAATGCTGTCGCCGCCCTGTTCGGGAACGACCTGGCACGCGAGCTGCTCCCGGTGCGCTACCACCGCCCCGGCCTGGCTATTGAGGGGTTCATCTCCCGGCCTCCGTTTTCGCGGCCGACCCGCAGCGGGCAGCACTTCTTTGTGAATGGGCGGACCGTCCGCCACCGTTCGTTAACGCACGCGGTGGACGAAGCGTACCGCGCGGCGATGCCGTCCGGGCGCTTCCCGTTCGTCGTCCTGCATCTAGAGATCGACCCGGGGGTTGTGGACGTGAACGTCCACCCCACCAAGGCCGAAGTGCGCTTCCTGCGAGACTGGGAAGTGCACCGCGCGGTGACCGAAGCCGTGCGCCAGACGCTGGGCAGCCCGGCGGCTCCCGCCCCGGAAACGCTGGCGCACCAGCATACGCTGCGTCCGGAAGACCTGAAACACGGCCCGTGGCTGCCGCTCCCGCCCGCCGAGACCTCCACTGACCCGTTTGCCGGAGCCGACCCGGGTGCCGTGCACACCGCGGACGCTTCCACGCTGACGCCGCCCCACACCGTGCCTGCGGTACAGACCTCGCTGCCCGAGTTGAATACACCCGCCGCAGCGCCCCGGCCCATCGCGCAACTCTGGAACAGCTACATCCTGGCGGAAGGACCCGAGGGGCTGTTGATCGTCGACCAGCACCTCGCCCACGAGCGCATCCTGTTTGACCGCCTGCTCCACGCGGAGCAAGAGAAACCCGCCTCCCAGGTGCTCTCCACACCGCTGACGTTGCAGCTCAGTCATCGCGAGGCGGCGCTCGCGGCGGAGATATTCCCGGACCTCCAGCGCCTCGGCTTCGCGCTGGAGGCGTTCGGCCGCGACGCGTTCCTGATCCGCGCCGTACCCGAGTTCGTGCGCCCAGGGGCGGAATTGATCACCCTGCGCGGCCTTCTGGACGAATTGACCGCCGATCAGGCCGCCGGCTCCGGTGCGCCGCGGCCCGCCGTGACAGACCGTCTCGCGGCGGCGGCGGCCTGCCGATCCGCCGTGAAAAAGGGGATGCGCCTCGGAGCGGAAGAGCTGCGCCAACTCCTGGTGGACCTTGCCGGCACCACGAACCCACACTCCTGCCCACACGGCTGCCCGATCTCCGTGCAGCTTAGCTACCAGGATCTGCTCAAACGGTTCAAGCGGATCTGACGGGAACCGGGTCCGTGGCTCGCAATGAAGTTGTCCATCTAACTATCAACGAGCCGTGATCAGAGTCCGAATAAGCTCAATACATCTACCGGGTGCATCTGAAAGAGGTTCAGGTTCGGCAGACAATGGAAAGTGAGAATACTTTGGCTCCAATTTACCGCCGCCTGAATAAGACTCGGGAAGAATCACGCTCGCGGTGGCCGAGAGTAGAAACCGCAACTCCGGGCGCGTAGAATACGTCTATCTATGTGGTCTCCGCACCAGTCGGGTTGAGCATGTACCCGTTGGCTCCCCGTTCAGCGCGGCGGCTTACGGAAGTTGCACCCAAGGAGGGTTGGAAAGATGAAGGCTTTACACGTGAGCGCGGCGGTGCTGCTCGCGAGCCTGGTGGTTTCCGGCGCCCACGCCGCTCCGGCCGTAACCGGAGACTACGTGGAGTCCCGCTCGGCCAACGTCTACGTGGGCGCCTGCCATCACGAAGGCGAGATGCTGACCGTAGGCCGGAACGCCGTCCTCGCCTGGAACATCGCGGACGGCAGCTTTAACGGGGTGAGCTTGAAGGGTGTGCAGGTAGTGGCTGTGGTGGCCGCCGACAAACACCTGGAGTTCGCCGATGCCCAGCGTCGCTCCGCGCTTTATGTCTCTGACAAAGCGACCCCCGCGCAGCGCGACGCAGCCGTCGCCTTCCTGAAAGAGCGCGCCTCGAAGGCGCTCGGCGACGTGCTTGGCGTGAAGTCTGCCCCGATCTCGTTCGATGCCAAGGGGGACATGTACCGGGTACAGATCGAAGGCGTTGCCTTGATGAAGATCAAGAAAGAAGTCGGCCAGCTCTGCTGCAAGCAGCCGTACGAGCTGTGGGGCAAGCCGTTCGTGCCGGTGAAGGCGGCCAAGGCGGGCTACTGTGTGGACGTGAGCTATAAGGACAAGGGCCTACTCGACTCCTGGAGCGCCACCGATCAGAACAACGCCTACTTCGGCGAGTTCTCGCTGTAGGCTCGGCTGGCTCGGGCTTTATGGAAGGGGGTGCCCGTGAGGGTGCCCCTTTCTCGCATCTAGCCTCCAAATCGTGTGGTAGCTCAGAGTCCGAGCGCCAACTCGGCAAGGCCTGGCGTGAAAGTAATGGTAATCGATAGGTGGTGCCTGGATGGCCCCGGGAGGCCGGTCAACCGACCGATCGTACTGCGCTGGAACGAGCGGGAGTAAAAAACTCTTTGAACTCAGGCCCGGGATCTGTACACCAAGAAGCCAGATGTGGTCGCTGCGGCGCGGGATTGAAGGTAGGTCGCACGGATGGACGACGCTCAACTGGTAGCTCGTTTCCAGCGCGGAGATGAAGACGCGTTCGATCAATTGGTCGAGCGGCATCGCCGCCGCGTTTATAGCCTGGTTTGCCGGCTGGCCTCGCCGACCGAAGCGGACGACCTGGCTCAGGACGTCTTCATCGCCGCCTACAAGGCGCTTCCCAACTTTCGCGGGGACGCGGCGTTCAGCACCTGGATCTACCGCATCGCGGTGCACGTTTGCTCCCACCACCTCCGGAAGCGGAAGCTGGATACGACCGAACTGGACGAGCAGCATCTGGACCAGGACCGGGAGCATGACCCGGAGCGCTCCGCCATGTCCGTCGAACTGCAGCGGCGAGTTCGACATGCAATCAATGAACTCCCAGACAAACTCCGGCTGGTCGTCGTATTGCGAGACCTGCACGGGCTGAACTACGAGGAAATCGCGCAGGTAGCGGGCTGCCCCATCGGCACCGTCCGCAGCCGTTTGCATTACGCCACCCAGCGGCTATCGAGCCTGTTGAAAGCGTACGTGGAAGCGGCTTAACTTGGCGCCCGGAACACCCCCATGACACGATGCACCTACACCGAGACCCGGCTGCGAGCGCTGCTGGACGGTGAACTGGAAACGGCCGAACACACCCGGGTGCTGGCCCACCTGGAAAGCTGCGATCGGTGCGCGGACGCGTTCGCGCAAATGCAGTGCGTGACGTCCATGCTCCAGGAGTTGCCGGTAGAAGAGGTGCCGGACCATTTCGCCACCAGCCTGCAGGTGCGGCTGGCACGCCATCGCACGGAACGCGCGGCCGCGCTGAAGCGGCGCGAGCGATTTCGCCTTCCGCTGCAGTGGCCCCGATCCTGGCGTCTCGCGGGCGGGCTTTCCACGGTAGTGGCAGCAGCGGCGCTGTGCGTGGTGCTGCTGGGCAGCGGCATCCGCGCTTCGGAAGTGGCGCGGCGGGCTGAGCTTTCGTGGTCGCAGATCCAGAACTACGGGTGCGTGTTCGTCAGTAAGGGCGTGTATCAGGGTCAGGATCGGTCGTTCACGCAGCGGCAGTTCTATCGCAAGTCAGGTGAGTTCCGGTTGGACACGGGGCAAGACTACCCGCTCACCACCTACGTCCTCAAGGATCGGATCATCCATTACCTTCCGGGCGGCCGGTGGGATGGGAATGGGCCCCTCTGTATCATCCGCCCTCGCGTGGACGACCGTGGGGCGCTGCCGTTTCCGTTCGGCGTAACCTGGCAGAACGGCGGTAACGTGAGCCTGGACCAGTTGATCCGGCAGCTCAACGAAAACCGCAACGCCGAGCTGGTAGGGGAGGAGAAGGTGGGTGAGCGGACCTGCTACCGCCTGCGACTCTCCGCGGTCCCCGAGGGCGGTACGGATCGGGACCAGTATGAGCTCTGGGTAGACAAAGAGAGCTTCATCCCCCGGCGGGTGAGCTGGTACCGGGATGAGCAAAACCACATCGTGACCGAGGCGCAAAACCTTGAAGTCAACTACGACGTGCTACCGGCCGGAACGTTCGAGTTCCAGATTCCCGCGGGCGCCCGCGTCATTCACGGCGACGTGGACCCGCACCTGCTGGCAATGCCGTTCATTCCGGCCCGCCCCGCGGCGTTCGACGAGTCGCCGACGATCAGCGCCAGTGAGGAAGCGTGGAAGCGCTCCGGCGCGGTGCAGTTCCCGGTATTGATGCCCGAGCGGTTGCCGGAAGGCTTCCGCCTGGTGCGGGTCCGCCGCAAGCTCGGCCGTTGGATCGACGCACACTGGATCCGGCAGGAGAAAGACGGCGCCTATCAGATGATCAAGCTTGTGGAGCAGGACACGCGCCTGGAGGGTTGGAAGCAGCCGGCGGGTGCAGCGGAGGTGAACCTCGGTTCCAAAGAGGTGCCCCAGCAGGCGTGGCTGGTGACCGGCACGGTGCCTTACGCCTACTCCACTCTCACCTGGCAGCGCGGGGACACCCGCTGCACGCTCTTTGCCGCCGGGCTTAACGGGGAGGAAGTGCAGCAGATCGCGCGCTCCGCAGCCGCGGTGACGGCGCCCTCGCGGCCGCTGGTGGTGGAGCGTTCGGTGCACCGGGCGATCCGCTCCCGGGGCGAGCCAAGTGCGCTTCCCACAGACCTCGCGGCCGAAGAGAGCGCCGAGGTGCGAGTGACGCCGCTGGACGGGTCGACCGAACCCGCTTCCGCGCAGCCGCCGATGATGCCGGAGATGTCCGACGAAGACCGCGGGATGGGTCAGCCGACCGCACCG
>Ga0255338_1003492_pt1 | contig 18731 bp, 18 predicted proteins | sample MeOH1_35cm_T4_19_FD_203715 | JGI IMG/M metagenome (GOLD analysis project Ga0255338, IMG submission 203715) | Sandy soil microbial communities from University of British Columbia, Vancouver, Canada - MeOH1_35cm_T4_195 | ecosystem: Engineered > Artificial ecosystem > Sand microcosm > Unclassified ...
GCAGTGTATTTCCTGGTCAAAGGAAAAGTAAAAACATATAAGATTCACGAGGGAGGGAAGGAACTCATTACGAGCCTGCACAAAGAAGGCGATTTCTTCGGTTACGCGGCCCTGCTGGAGGAAAGCCAATACAAAGAATCGGCAACTGCTCTGGAAGATGCGGAAATATGCGCAATACCTAAGGAAGACTTCTTTGATCTTGTGTACAGGAATGCCGAGGTTTCCCGCCGATTCATAAAAATGCTTTCTGATGATCTCCTCGAAAAAGAAGAACAACTCATCCGCCTGGCATATAATTCTGTCCGCAAACGGGTGGCTGAAGCGTTGGTAAAATTGACCAATCGCTACAAGCAGGGTGAAACCGGAAAGTTCAGCATGAGTATTTCCAGGGAAGATTTAGCCAACCTTGCAGGCACGGCAACGGAAACTACCATCCGTACACTGAGTGATTTCAAAGAAGAAGGCCTGGTCGATGTGAAAGGTGGTACCATCACGGTACTCGACTATGCAAAGCTTTCCGGCATGCGCAACTAGCAGTGCTGCAAATCTGATTTCTATCATAAATTTCGTTGATGGTAATCATTACCACGAGTGGTTATGCATTCTATTTTTGTTCTGTAATAGGCGAAAAAGATGCAATCCGAAATTTTCAATGGTGAGGTAATAGCCGTTTTTGTGGCCCGCGTATTTCTCGGACTTCTCTTTTTCTTTCAGGGATACGATGCCGTGTTCAAAATAGGTCTGAAGAATGTGATCGACACTGCAGCGGCACCTCTGGCGATGAAAGGGGTTCCGAGATTTATTTCCGTTATGGGCTCGTATTATACTTCTTATGTGCAGCTCATAGCCGGAGCATTTCTCATCATCGGGCTTTTAAAATACTACGCACTTTACCTGCTCGGAATTGATCTGTTGCTGGCTTGTATTGTATTCGGAATTGTTACACCCGTGTGGGATATGCGTCACGTATTTCCCCGGCTTGTACTCTTGATTTTCCTGCTGCTTGCCCCTGCGCGTTGGGATGTACTCTCTGCAGATTATTTCCGTGCGCCGATGGAATTCGTTAATCTGTTCAATAAATAATATGCAGAAATGAAAACAATACTGGTACCCACCGATTTTTCCGGAGTTGCGAACAATGCACTGGAATATGCAATGGCGCTTGCTTCCGGAAGCGGAGCTGAGATTGTGATACTGAATGTTTATCACATGCCTGTTCCTGCCGGAGAAATGCCGCTGGCGTTGGTATCACCGCAGGAAATTGTCGGGCATAGTACTGAACGGATCGAAGAACTGGAAAGTGCAATGCGCATTATGTCCCAGGGCAAATTTCACGTCCGGTCGTTGTTGCGCCAGGGATTTGCCGCGGAGGAAATAGTTTCTGTTGCGAAGGAAATCAATGCCGACCTGGTGGTGATGGGAAGAAAAGGCGCCACATCTTCGGTTGCTGTACTCGTGGGAAGTGTTGCCACTGCAGTGCTGCGGAAATCGAAAACACCGGTGCTGACCATTCCTTCCAAAGCGCGATTCAAACCGGTCAAGAATATTGCGCTCGCATTTGATTACAACAATGAACCGGGAGATCAGGTGACGGAGCTGCTTAAATCGTTAGCAAAACTGTTCAAGGCGCAGATCCAGGTGGTAAATATTGTCGGCCCGGAGGAGATTCCCGGCATGCAGGCTGCAATAGCCGGTGTGCGGTTGGAGGATGGACTCGCAACGATTCCGCATCAACTTCATTTCAAAGAGGGTGAAGATGTAGTGCACGAACTAAGAAAATTTATCCGCGTCAATCAATCAGACTGGCTCGTCATGATTCCGCATACCTATAATTTTCTGAATAACTTATTCCATAAGAGTATTACCAGGCAGGCTGCATTTCATATCGAAATTCCTCTTTTAACTATTCACGATTAACAATTTACTACGATGCAAATTGAGATTAACGATCATAGAAAAATCTATTCCATCCAGGAGGAGTTCAATAAGAACTTTCCATGGCTTAAGCTGGAATTTTTTTCTAAACCCCACAAGGTCGGTGGCGCATCGCCAAAAACCCAGCTGGTTTCACCTTCAAAAACACTTGGGGAATGCAGGACATTACACGATAGCGGTATGATTACGATTACGCCGATGATGACAGTTGACGAACTGGAGCAGGCTTTCCGCGATGTGTATGGACTTTCTATCCAGGTATTCCGGAAATCGGGAAAGTCATGGTTGGAAACCACTATTACTGACACATGGACACTGGAGAAGCAGAACGAACAGGGTAGAATTCTATCCAAAGTTTCATAATAGCTGCCGGAGCCGGATCCATGAGTACGATAGAACTGAAACTGACATTAGTAAATCTTCGCGACGATGGGATTATGCACGTGCATATTAAAGAACACGCTCATATTACAATGGCCGAGGCGATGGAAACGCTGAAAGCCATGCGTGTAATTGGTAGCGGACATAAATATCCTGTGCTGATAGACTCCGGTGAGTTTGCGATTATCGATCCGGACGTACGCGTATTTTCGGCAAGTGAAGAAGGAAACCTCTATACAGTTGCCGATGCAATTGCCTATCACACACTACCCCAGAAGTTAACCGCAAATTTTTACGTTTCATACAACAAACCTGTTGTTCCCACCCGGACTTTTTCCGAAATGAGGGAAGCCATTGACTGGCTGAAAACATTCGTTACACCGGGACAAAAAGCCGGTTGAATCTGCAGAACTCCGCACAATGAAACAACGATCTACTGAGAAGCTGCCGGGTACCAGCGTTGTCGTGTGTTATCACTGCGGCGATCCGTGTTCAGCAAAAACAATCTGCGTTGATGATCATGTGTTTTGCTGCGAAGGGTGTAAACTGGTTTACGAAATGCTCGCCGAGAACGGCATGTGTAATTATTACGCGATTGCTGCTGCGCCGGGAACCCGGAATTCAGAACACGAAAATGAAACTGCCCGATATCCTGTACTCGATGCCCAGGGCGTGCGGGAAAAATTTATTCAGTTCGAAGATGCCCAGCTGGCACGCGTTACTTTTCATATTCCGTCCATGCATTGCAGCTCCTGCATCTGGCTGCTGGAACATCTCTCGCGACTGCATGCCGGAGTTATTTCCTCATTGGTCAATTTTCCACAGAAGGAAGTGACGATTGATTTCCGTCCGGACCAGATCCAGCTCAGTGAAATTGCGGCTTTACTTTCAAGGATCGGTTATGCACCGGCGATCAGTATGGAGGGGCCGGATGTCAGACGCGGAAAAGCGAAGTTCAACCCGCGGACACTGAAGATCGGTGTTGCCGGGTTTTGTTTCGGGAATATTATGCTGCTGAGTTTTCCGGAATATCTCGGAGCCGGTGAACTTGCGGAACTTCCTCAGCTGAAACTGTATTTCGCATGGCTGAGCCTCGCCCTGGGACTTCCGGTATTGTTCTATTGTGCATCGGAGTTTTTTGTTTCCGCCTTCAAAGCTATCCGGGTGCGTACACTGAATATTGATGCACCTATCGCATTAGCTGTGGCCGTAACATTTTCACGCAGTGTTTATGAAATTGTTGCCGGTGGAGGGACGAGTTACCTGGATTCAATGACCGGAATTGTTTTCTTCATGCTCGTCGCACGCTACTTCCAGGACAGGGTGTACGAAAACATTACGTTCGACAGAGACTATAAGTCGTATTTCCCGATAGCAGTTACGGTTCTGAAAGATGGAGCAGAAGAAAGTTTCCCGGTCACACAGCTGGCTCCGGGCGATCATATTCTCATCAGAAATAATGAACTCATACCGGCCGATTCAGTATTACTGAGCAACCGTACGTACATTGATTACAGTTTTGTAACCGGAGAAGCTCAACCGGTACGGAAAATAAAAGGCGATAAGATTTATGCAGGTGCACGTCAGACGGAAGGAGCCTGTGAGCTGGAAGTGGTCAACACTACTTCCCAAAGTTATCTTACGCAGCTCTGGAACAATGACGCGTTCACAAAGCGAAGTAAGGAGGAACGTGTCACATATATCGATCACATCAACAAGTGGTTTACGCTTGCAGTTTTATCTACGGCCGCTATGGGTGCTGTTGTGTGGTATTTCATTGACAAAGCGACTGCAATTGATGTATTCACAGCCGTACTGATCGTGGCGTGTCCCTGCACCTTACTGATCGCGTCGTCGTTTACCAACGGAAGTGTAATGCGCTGGTTAGGCAGAAAAAAGTTCTATCTCAAAAATGCCGATGTGATCGATCGGATGTCAACTGCCGACACAATAGTATTTGACAAGACCGGCACTATCACTCACCCTGATCATGCAAACATGCAGTTCCATGGTGAACCGTTATCGGTGGCCGAAACAGAAGCAGTGGTGAACCTGGCAGGTCAATCTGCGCACCCGTTAAGCCGCCGCATTGTTTCATCTCTTCCTGCCCGTAAAGAAAGCTGTTCAATCAGCAATGTAAGCGAGGTGAGCGGGAAAGGAATTTCTGCGACCATCCGCGGTCAGCAATATACGCTTGGATCATCGGCATTTGCCGGGGCATCTCCGGGAAAGCAGGAGGGAACGGAAGTCTGGCTGGCGATTGACAATAAGGTGAGGGGAAAATTTACATTTCCGAACAGGTACCGCGAAGGATTTGAGGCTTTGGCTCAACGACTGCAGAAGCACTTCCGTATTGAATTATTATCGGGAGATAATGATGCGGAGAAGATGCGACTGCAACCCGTTTTCGGAAACAGCATGTTTTTTCAGATGTCGCCACAGGACAAACTGGAACACATTCAGCAATTACAGCGGGAAGGCAGAAAGGTGATAATGGTTGGCGACGGATTAAATGATGCCGGAGCGCTGATGCAGGCAGAAGCGGGAATTGCTGTATCCGATAATCTCAATAATTATTTTCCGGCATGCGATGCAATCCTGGACGGATCAATGATGAACCGTCTCGATCGCCTGCTTTCATTTACACGCGTTACACGTAAAGTGCTGTTTGCAACGTTCGCAATTTCTGTTCTCTATAATTGTGTAGGTATCTATTTCTCATTGATGGGTGAATTATCACCATTTGTCGCAGCAATCCTCATGCCTGCGAGCACATTCACTGTAATCGGCATGACAACATCCCTTGTGCGCCTTGCAGCATTCCGAAAACTCCGGTAAGGATAATTACTGATCTGCATCATATTTCTGACTGAGAACTGTCATTGGTGAACGGCAGATGAGCGGGTAGTTTTGCTTCGCAATCCGGCTGAAAACAATGAGTACAATTTTTATTCTTATCGGGGTCAGTCTGCTTGTAGCCGTGGGATTCCTGGTTGTGTTCATCTACTCTGTCCGGTCCGGACAATTCAACGATACCTATACACCCTCTGTGCGGATGCTGTTTGATGATGCGCCGAAACCACCAGTAAAAAAAGAAGATAGTCCTGAGAATTTATGAGCACTACTGTACCTGCAATTGAAAAATTCGCTTACGATAACAAGATCGTGAAGTGGTTTGCGTATGCAACAATGATCTGGGGCCTCATCGGCATGGTCGTCGGACTCTGGGTTGCGTTGGATCTCGTTTTTCCGCAACTGAATCTTGGTTTCAGTTTCACAACGTTCGGCAGGACACGTCCGCTTCATACAAATGCCGTGATCTTCGCTTTCGTTGGTAACGGAATATTTATGGGAGTGTATTATTCACTTCAGCGTTTGTGCAAGGCGCGTATGTTCAGCGACCTGTTGAGCTGGATTCATTTCTTCGGATGGCAGGCTATTATTATTTCAGCGGTGCTCACACTTCCGTTTGGTTACACGACCGGGAAAGAATATGCAGAGCTGGAATGGCCGATCGATATTGCCATTGCTTTGATCTGGGTGGTGTTCGGCATTAACATGTTCGGAACCATTATCAAACGCCGCGAGCGCCACCTGTATGTTGCCATCTGGTTCTTCATTGCAACGTTCGTTACAGTAGCCATGCTGCACATCGTCAACTCTTTTGAGATACCGGTTACCTTCCTGAAAAGTTATTCCTGGTACGCAGGTGTTCAGGATGCACTCGTGCAATGGTGGTACGGACACAATGCTGTCGCATTTTTCCTGACTACTCCATATCTCGGATTGATGTACTATTTCCTTCCGAAGGCTGCAAACCGGCCGGTGTTCTCGTACCGCTTGTCTATCATTCACTTCTGGGCATTGATATTCCTTTATATATGGGCAGGTCCTCACCACTTATTGTATACTGCACTTCCCGATTGGGCGCAATCGCTCGGTGTCGTATTCTCAGTGATGCTCATTGCACCATCATGGGGCGGTATGATCAACGGACTGCTCACTCTGCGAGGTGCGTGGGACCGCGTGCGTGAGGATGTAGTACTCAAATTCATGGTGGTTGCCGTTACTGCTTACGGTATGGCAACTTTCGAAGGCCCTATGCTTTCGCTCAAGAGTGTAAACGCAATTGCACACTTCACCGATTGGATTATCGCACACGTTCACGTTGGAGCTCTTGGTTGGAACGGCTTTCTTACATTCGGAATTCTGTACTGGCTGATTCCGCGAATGTTCAGAACAGAACTGTATTCCAGGAAACTGGCCGGTGTCCATTTCTGGCTGGGTACGCTTGGAATTCTGTTCTATGCAATTCCGATGTATTGGGCCGGACTCGAGCAGAGCCTGATGTGGAAGGATTTCAATCCTGACGGAACACTTGCGAATAAATTTCTCGATACGGTTACACACATTGCCCCGATGTACGCGCTTCGTTCAGTCGGTGGTACACTGTACCTGGCCGGCGTAATCATCATGACCTACAACCTGATCAGGACAGTGCGTATCGGTTCTTTCGTTGCGAATGAAGAAGCAGAAGCTCCGGCACTCGCGAAAAAATATGCAATCCACGGGAAGGAACACTGGCACCGCTGGATTGAACGTCGCCCGGTACAACTGATGATATTGAGTCTTGTGGTTGTGGTGATCGGAGGTCTGATAGAGTTTATTCCGACGTTCCTCGTGGAATCAAACGTGCCGACCATTGCAAGTGTTAAACCGTATACTCCACTTGAACTGGAAGGGCGCGACATTTACGTGCGCGAAGGATGTTACACGTGTCACTCACAAATGATTCGCCCCTTCCGTTCTGAAACTGCACGCTACGGAGAATACTCAAAGGCCGGAGAGTTTATTTATGATCATCCGTTCCAGTGGGGTTCTAAGCGCACCGGTCCCGACCTTGCACGCATTGGCGGGAAGTATGGCGATGCATGGCATTACAACCACATGTTCGATCCGACATCTATGTCACCGGGTTCAATCATGCCGACTTATCCGTGGTTATTCGATAACAAAGTCGACTTTACTGTAACACCTGACAAGATCAAGGCAATGAAAACGCTCGGTGTTCCTTATCCCGACGGATATGAAAATCAATGTGTGGCAGATGCAAGGGTACAGGGGGAAGGAATAGTTGCCAACCTGAGAACGTCAAAAGTTCAGGAGGTAACTCCTCTTGAACCGGATGATGAAATTGTTGCATTGATTGCTTACCTCCAGCGCATGGGGACAGACATAAAATTAAAATCATCTGCAACTGCAGAACCAAACCGGAACAAATGAAGTTCATTCACTATCTCACCAGCATTACCGGGGTCGGAATATTTCCATTGATCTCTTTGCTGATATTTTTCCTGTTCTTCTCAGCGCTGCTGGTGTATGCATTAAAAGCCGATAAGGCGAGGCTGAAGTACCTGAGCAACCTGCCTATCGAGAAAGACGGTAATGACAATGCAATGAAATCTTAACCTGCAAAGAATCAGTTTATGAGCGTGTTCTCCTTCAATGCAAAACGAGTGTTACCCGTGGTAATGGGGTCGGTTATCAGTGTCGCTGCCACGGCGCAGACTGTTCCTGCGGCTGCCACCGCATCGCCAAGCCCGTTTTCAAGTGTTTTATTTATCGCGATGTTCGCGATCAGCATTCTGTTAATGCTCGGTATTGTGGGAATGGCGGAGATGGTGAAAGCAGGCGCCACACAGAAAAATTTTCGCGAAAAAAAAGAAACGAAGAATAAGGACATTGTTAAAACAGTGGCGTTGTTGCTGATGCTATCAATCGGCGGATCGCTGTTTGCACAAGGACCTGTAACCACTGCACCTGCGGCACCGGCACCGCCTTTCAATTACTGGGGAATGGGGTCAACGGTGTTTTACTCTATGTTGTTGCTCATCTTTGTCGAAGCAATTATTTTCTACGTGTTGTACCGTACCGGAATTACACTTCTCCGCACGGAAAAAGCAGCAAAGGCGATGGCAGCAAAACGAGGCTGGTTCATGGGTTCTGCAGTCTTAAAATCAATCACAGAGTCGGCAACACCGCAAGAGGAAGAAGCTTTGCTGATGGATCATGAATACGATGGGATCCGCGAACTCGATAATAATCTGCCTGCATGGTGGAAGTATGGATTCTATCTCACGATTGTAGTGGCGGTTGTTTACCTGTTTCATTATCATGTGCTGGGTACCGGGCCTTCTTCACAGGAAGAATATGCAAACGAGTTGAAAGCTGCAGATGAGCAGATAGCGGAATACAGGAAATCAAATGCCAATCTCGTTGACGAGAATAGTGTGGTGCGCCTCACCGATGCCGCATCGATTTCTGCCGGACAGGCGGTTTATGCAACGAACTGTACTCCTTGTCACGGACAAGCCGGCGAAGGCAAAGAAGGACTGGGTCCTAACCTGACCGATGATTACTGGAAACACAAGGGGGGAACAGCAGATATTTTCAAATCTATTAAATACGGCTGGACCGACCGCGGAATGAAGTCATGGGAACAGGATCTGAAACCGTTGGAAATTCAGCAGGTGGTGAGCTGGATACAATCTATCCGGGGAAGTAATCCGCCGAATCCTAAAGCTCCGGAAGGAGATTTATATACAGATGGATCAGCACCGCTTCCTGTTTCGGATTCTCTTAAGTCCGATTCGCTTCCACCGGTGCCGGTAGCAGATCCGATAAAAAAATAATCATGGGTGCGGGGCGAGGACATATTATGGGTGAGGTAATCAAGAAGGATGAGTCTTTTCGCGATAGAGTCGGAACAATAGGTGCAGAGGGTGGCAGAAACTGGATTTACCCAAAGAAACCGAAGGGCAAACTGTATTCTGCGCGCTCCGTAGTAACGGCAGTTTACCTGGTGATTTTTTTCGCGCTTCCGTTTATCAAGGTAAACGGAAATCCGCTTTTCCTGATCAATGTGCTTGAACGGAAGTTCATTCTCTTCGGAGCAATTTTCTGGCCGCAGGATTTTATCATTTTCGGAATCGGAATGATCGCTTTTATCGTGTTCATCGTATTGTTTACGATCGCATTCGGCCGTGCATTCTGCGGGTGGGCGTGTCCTCAGACTGTTTTCATGGAAATGGTATTCCGGAAAATTGAATACTGGATTGACGGTGATGCAGACAAACAGCGAAAGCTCGACAAGCAACCCTGGAACAAAGAGAAGATTAAGAAACGCGCGGCGAAATGGATCATCTTCTACCTGATTTCTGTACTGATCGCCAACACGTTTCTGTCCTATGTAATCGGCGTAGACCAGGTAATCAGGATTGCCGGCGATCCCATTGGCGCACACCTCGGTGGTTTTACCGCAATGCTCATATTTTCCGGTATATTTTTCGGTGTGTTTGCATGGTTCCGGGAGCAGGTATGCCTGATCGTTTGTCCGTACGGAAGATTGCAGGGGGTAATGCTTGACCGGGATTCAATAGTCGTGGCCTATGATTATGTCCGCGGAGAACCACGGGAGATGATCAGAAAAAATATTCCGGCGCGAAGCGGGGAGACCGTGGGCGATTGCGTTGACTGTTCACTTTGCGTTAAAGTTTGCCCAACCGGTATCGACATCCGCAACGGTACTCAGCTCGAATGTGTGAATTGCACCGCTTGTATTGACGTTTGTGACCACGTGATGGAGAAAACAAACCGTCCGAAAGGATTGATCAGGTTCGCTTCAGAAAACGGAATCAAAAACAAAACTCCGCTACGGTTTACCGCACGTCTCAAAGCATATACTGCGGTGCTCGTATTATTGGTTGGTGTACTGACGTACCTGTTGGTCAGTCGCTCAGCGATTGATGTTACGGTGTTCCGTGCATCGGGACAATTGTTCCAGGAAAAAGATGACCATCTCATTACCAATCTATACACTGTAAGCGTGATTAATAAAACGCACACAGATGTTCCGGTTACATTCCGGATTGAATCAGGCGATGGTACCATACAGATGATCGGCAAGAATCTGGTAGTGCGGGCAGAATCGAAAGGAGAAACAACGTTTTTTATTATACGCGAAAGGCAGAATATCAGCGAACGGAAAACAAAAATAAAAATCAGTGCATGGTGCGGTAATACCAAACTCCAGACGGTTTCAACTTCGTTCCTCGGTCCGGTTTACCGGTCGGCTGAGGTGGTGAATGCAGATTCCGCCGCGCAACTTACTAACGTTACAAAACCATAGCCATGAGTTGGGGATATAAAATTGCGATTCTGTATATCGGGTTTGTCCTGTTGATCGGGTTTATGATTTTCCGGACCAGCACAGAGAATGTTGATCTTGTGTCTGACGATTATTATCAGCAGGAATTGAAGTACCAGGATAAAATCAACCAGAGTGCAGCAGAACAGAAGCTCACAGTACATCCGAAAGTGACGGCATCAGACGGAATTGTTGCAATTGTTTTTCCGGACAGTTTAGCAGATCTGGGTGTAACAGGAACAGCCTTCTTTTATCGTGCGGCTGATGCCAGTAAAGACGTCACAATCGAATTGCATCCGGATACGGGCGGTGTGCAGACGATCAGCGCAGATATATTCGCAGAAGGACAGTACGGAGTTGAGTTAACGTGGACTTCGGACGGACAGGTTTACTATTACGAATCACAATTGTTTATTCCATGAGTGTTCCTTTATGGACAGCTGTTTTACTGGGACTGCTTGGGAGTCTGCATTGCATCGGTATGTGCGGTCCGATTGCATTGGCATTGCCGGTTAACAATCGTAGTAGACAATTTCAGATTGCGGGAATTCTTACTTACAATTTCGCAAGGGCAGTTACTTACAGTGTGCTGGGCGCATTATCCGGTCTGGCAGGAAAAACAATTTCCTGGATGGGCGGACAACAAGTACTGTCTGTTACGGCCGGAATTATTATTCTCGTTCTGCTGATATTGGGAGTAGCGGGAGAGAAGCTTCCATTGCCCGGAAAACTCCTCGACTTTTATGCAGCAGTGCGAAAGACACTGGGGAAATTATTTAAGGATAAAACGGTGAAAGGTTTATTCCTGATCGGATTACTCAACGGTTTGCTGCCCTGCGGATTGGTCTACGCAGCTCTCGCCGGCGCAGGAGCAACAGGCTCTGCGTGGATGGGCGCTTTGTTTATGTTCATTTTCGGAATAGGGACAATGCCGGCGATGTTCTCACTTCCATTTGCCGGAACGTATTTCTCTCCGGCATTCCGTGGCAAACTGCGTAAACTTGTCCCGGTCTTTGTGGGAACTATGGCGTTGCTGCTTATTCTGCGGGGAATGGATTTAGGAATTCCATACATCAGTCCTTCGTCGGAACATGAGCACGCTTGCTGTCACCGCTGAAAGAAAGTGCTGCGGTGACGCACATGTTTTTTCAGCGCGCATTCCGGACTCCGTTTGATTTGCCATCTGAAGGAACAAACAATGCCCTTGATTCGTGTTGCTTATTGAAGAAGCAGGGTCACAGCCGGTTGCGGTTGGACAACAGAGAGGAAGTGCAGGGGCGCTCACCGGTCGGGACGTAACAGATCATCGCAAAAACCAGGAAGGAGCTTCTGAAGAAGAAGAATCGTTCGGTATCAATTGAATACTGTTGGGAGCCGGCGCGTCAATTGCAACGGAATCTGTTGCTTGACAATGTGGAGTTGTTAAGAAGGGCTCCGGATGCAAAAACACAGATTCCGGATGATCCCGAAAACCGGATTCAAACAACGAATGGCTTTTTCACGGAATTATTAAGACTTATGTCAGTTAGTTCATCCTGTTGACAATTCCCTTTGACGGTCTGCAGCCGGACAGTCAAACTGCCTACTTTTGCATGATGTCTCTCCAGATTGCTTCCCTCAATTCCGGCTCCAACGGAAACTGTTATTATATCGCCAATGAAAATGAAGCGATATTGGTCGATGTTGGAATTTCATTGCGTGAAATTGAGCGACGCATGCTTCGTATCGGAATTAACATGCAGAAAGTAAAAGCCATTTTCATTACGCATGAACACATCGATCATGTGCGTGGAGTGGAAGCTACTTCCCGGCGATATTCGGTTCCGGTTTACATTTCGGAAGGAACATTGCGCAACAGCCAGATCAGGATTGATGCAGAATTGATCCGTTCGTTTGAAGCACACAAACCGATCGCTGTCGGAAATCTTGCGGTTACCGGCTTCTCCAAACGGCACGATGCGGCAGATCCATACAGTTTTGTCGTGGAGGGCAACGGAGTTACAATCGGTGTGCTCACGGATATTGGTTCTGTGTGCGACAACGTGCGATCCTATTTCAAGTGTTGTCACGCCGCTTTCCTCGAATCGAATTATGACGTAGACATGCTCGCGAACGGTCGGTATCCTGCATTTCTCAAAGAACGCATTGCAGGCGATCATGGTCACTTGTCGAATGCGCAGGCACTTGATCTCTTCGTAAATCACAAAGCCGGATACATGAGCCTGGTAATGCCGGCCCATTTATCGCGCGACAACAATAATGCAAAGCTGGTGCACGATCTGTTCACCAAGCACGCAGGCAACACCAAAGTAGTGGTTGCTTCCCGCGATACGGCTTCACCGGTATACACGATCACGGCCGATGCAGTGGATGGGAAATTTGATACTCCTTCTTCGAATAAGCAGCAGTACACTTTGTTCTGAACTGAATCCTGATTCAGGTTCTCCGCTTTTGCCCTTGCGTTTTACTTTTCCGTTTTCACAGAGAATTCCTTTGAATGCCCGGTCATGATACCAGGGGAATGAAGTAGTTCATTCTGCATCTGCAGCATTGCCGGCATCCGTAACAGGAAAGAGGCGGGTTAATCAACCTTCGGCCAGTGAAGTCTTTTCCACTTCACGGTTCTCGGCATTGTATCGCCCATCAGTTCGCCCCATGGTTTATACCGTTCAATGTTGTCGAACGTAACTTTTATCAGCGCCATAATCGGAATTGCAAGAAACATGCCTGCTACTCCGCAGATAATTCCTCCGGCAATTACACCGGATATCGAAAAGAAGGCATTGATCCTGACACGATGTCCTACCAGCCTCGGGAGCAGAATATTATTGTCGATTAACTGAACACATGAAAATCCCAGGATCAGAAACAGAATATGCTGGGTATCTGCACCAGTGGCAAGAGCAATGAGAATACCGATGCCGCCGGCAACCATAATTCCTAAGTACGGAATCATGTTTAACACACCGGTGATCAAACCGATAAATACAAAGTAGCGTATCCCGACAATCCACATAGCAGTGGTCTGCAGGACAGAAACTGTAATCATCTCGAGAAATAACCCGGCTACATAACCCTGCATAGCATATTTGGAATCGGCGATGATAGCTGCAACCGTCAACCGGTTTTTTTCACCGAACACTTTCAGTAGAAAATTCAGGAAAAGTACACGGTAAAACATCACAAGGAAGAGCATCACGGGAACGACCAGGGCTGCAGAAAACAGTGCAGCAATGGAGCTCATCGTTTTCTGTGCGATGGATACCGGGTTTGAAGCCACCTGTTGTGTTGCGGTATCAATATATTCCTGCTGTGTTGTCAGCTCTATATGAAACCTGCTGACGAGCCACTGCTGAAGATTGCCGAAATAACCCAGAAGATTTTTTTTCAGCGTCGGAAGATCTTCCATGAAATGCGTGAGCTCATAGGTGATGAAAAAAATCAAACCACTGATCAGCAGCATAAACAGAATGACTGTAATGAAAATGGCAAACACCCGCGGAACTCTGAGACGGGTGTTGAAGAATTTTTCAACCGGACGCAGAACAATGCCGATGATAACGGCAAAAATTGCGGGAATAACTACGGCGCGTCCCAGGTAGGTGAATGCGATAATCAGCGCAGTGCACAGCAGGGCGATTGTGATTTTTGTAACGGGATGACTTTCGTTAAGCTCCGGCTTAAGCATACGTTCGCAGTTATTCTTGTGTATTACCAGCGCCGAACACAAATCCGGCGGAGAATCCTAATGTACCAAATTTCATGTTATCGTTCTGGCCCGGATTTGAAATTCTGTTCGCCGAAGAAATTCCCTGGTCGTAGAACAAACCGACATGCAGGTGTGTCAGGAATAATCCTGCATTGAATGTGGCGCCGTAATCGTAGCGGTTGAAAGAGCTGTAGGCTCCACCTTGTTCCGGCGGTGTTCCGTTCGCTCCATCGAAAGAAATTTTGTCAATGTGTGCGAAGATCTGTCCTTCCTGTCGTCCGTAAACACGGTTCGTTCCGGCGAAACCCACTGCTGCATAAGGACCCGCACCGAAGTACATCCCGGCTGCTTCGCCGATACGGAGATTCACGTTGAATGTGAGCGGGATCTCTACGTAAACCGGACTGGTTTCTGCTATGAAATAATCTTCCGTTCCTGATTCGTTGCCATGCGTGATCCGTGCGCCTTTACCGGTAACCATCACCGAAGGCTGAAAACTGAAAATGAAGAACGGAATGTTTGCCATTAATCCCACGTGATAAGACTGCAGGCTTGACGAACTTTCGACTTCACCCTCGCCGGTATTCATGATATTATTGACGTTGACACCGCCTCTCACGCCGATCAACTGCTGCGCATCAGCTGCACTGAGTGCGAAAACTAATGCTATGCTGAGAAATATTTTCATAGGTACTGTGTTTTAGTAATCCTGAACACAGTGAGACAAACGCTGTTCCGCGTTGATTGCTTATGGAAATCAGCTGATTGAATAACGCGGATAAAAAAAATGTGGAGACCGCTCCACATTTTTTCTACACTGTCACATGATCTTGTATTGCTTCAGTTTGTTGTAAAGTGTCTTACGGTCAATCTCAAGCATCTTCGCGGCTTTCGATTTATTGTAATTCACCTGTTTGAGTATTTCGAGAATTTTCTCGTATTCTGCATTCAATGCAACAGACTTGAGTTTATTCGGAGATTCTTCGTTCGCGAGATGCGCAGGTCCATCGAAGGAGAATTTCTCCCCGAAAGAAATTTCATGCGGTAACGAATTCAATCGCACTTCATCGCCGGACGTAAGTAATGCAACTCGTTTAACAACGTTGTTCAGTTCACGGAGGTTACCCGGCCACCGGTACTTGTTAAACACTGCAATTACTTCCGGTGAAAAAGAATTAATCGTCTTTCCGAGTTCGGCAGTAGCCTGTTTCAGGAAATGATTTGCAAAAAGCTCAATGTCTTTTCCGCGCTCACGAAGCGGGTAGAGGTTAATGCTGAATTCGTTGAAGCGGTGATAAAGATCTTCGCGGAATTTCTTTCCGTCGCTCAGCCGTTCGTTCGATGCAACAAGAATCCGGACGTCGATGTCTATTTCTTTGAGGCCGCCAAGGCGTCGGATTTTCCGCTCCTGAACTACGCGCAGCAAGGCAACCTGGGTATCATAAGGAAGGTTTGCAACTTCATCCAGGAAAATTGTTCCGCCGTTTGCCGATTCAAAGTGGCCGATTTTCTGTGTGAGAGCACCGGTGAATGCGCCTTTCTCGTGACCGAATAATTCGCTTCCGGCAAGTTCCTTTGTAAGTGCACCGCAATCGACGGCCTGGAATGGTTTCGACCGGCGCGCGCTGTTCATATGAATCGCATGCGCAATCGATTCTTTACCTGTTCCGCTTTCGCCGTAGATGATTACGCTGTACGGCGTTGGTGCGACCAGCATAATCTGCCGGTCAATTTCTTTCGCTTGCGGACTGACGCCGGCAATGTAAGTCGGATCGGCACCGGTTGAACCGTTGATTCCTTTTGCGGGAGTCGACTGACCGGAAATGCTTTCCTTACCGGAACGCACATCATCGGTTTTGTTGAGCGCTTTATCAACCAGCATCAGGATCTCATCCGGAAGGAGAGGTTTGGTGATGTAATCGAAGGCACCCATCTTTATCACATCTACAGCAATCTTCACGTCGGAATAACCGGTGATGATAATTACCTGTGTAGTCGGATCTTTTTCTTTTACCGCTTTCAGAATTTCCCGCCCATCACTGTGTCCTAACCGGAAATCCGATAGTACAAGGTCGAACGTTGTGTTCTTGATGAGCCCGAAGGCTGCGGATGGATTGTAAGCAGTCTTTACTGCATATCCATGTTTGGACAGGAACCTGTCGAGCAGGTTACAGATGTCCATATCATCGTCAATGACCAGTATCTTTTGCATAACGTTTGTTTAGTGAACACTCGTTACAATCAGGGTCAATGATTTCCAACAAATGCGGGTGAGTTTGCCAGGTCTCATTTGGGTTTGATTCATACAAAGTACGTCAATTACATTTAGAATGTTGCACTTCCGGGTGTCTTTCGGTGAAGGAAGACAGGAAAACGAACGAAACAGCCTACTTTCCTGAAACGCGGACCGATGAAGCTTTTCCATTATTCGTTTGAACACCTGCCGATCTGCCTGTACGACTATTGACTTTATTCGCGGAAGCCTTTTTCACGCGCGAAATTTTCGGCTTCACACTTTTTTTAGCAGCCCCATTCCGGTTCACCGTTTTTTTTTCCTCGACGCCGACAGATTTACCCGCAGTACGGATTGCTCCGCTCACTTTTTTGTGCATTCTTTCTTCGGCTTTAAGCGAAGCATTCACTACAGACCTCGCGCGTGCGCTGATGGCCTTCTTTACATCATCTACTTTAGAGGCAATCCTCTTTTTCGCTGATGCAATTTCACCTGTTGCAGATTTTTTTACTCCATCAACCAGCTTTTTTCCTTTGCCGGTCATTTTCTTAATGGTTCTTGAACCTTTATCGGGAGCGAGAAGGACGCCTGCTGCGACGCCGGCTCCTCCTACTAGTGCTAATAGTTTCTTGTTCATGGCTTCTTTGTTTAGTTCTGATTAGTGTACAGAATTGTGCCATCGTAATTTTTATTCTGTTCTTATTGAGAGACTTTATTTCCCGCGAGGCACTCTCATTAATATTTTGTAGAACTTATTCCCCAATATGATGATAATTTGGGGCAACAAACCGGGATTCCCCAACACAAAAAAATCCCTTTCCGTTCAGTAACGGGAAGGGATTATCCGTGTTCGTTTACTTAAGCTGATCTCACACGCCGCTACCGCGGATCAGTCGCAGTAAAACTGCTATGATTGCAATCACCAAAAGTATATGGATGAGACCGCCGGTTGCGTATCCGAAAAAACCTATTGCCCAGATGATCACCAGGATCACCGCAATGGTATATAATAAGTTGTTCATGTGTTATTGGTTTTGTTTCAATAAACGATGAAACATTTATGCCACCTTATCAGGCGACTTCGGGTCGGGTGCAGGATCCTTATCAACCTCTGTATTTGACGCCACCTGTACAGTGTATTTATCCACCCAGATGGAGTAACGGTTCGGCTGAATTTTTCTCCCTTTCAGTTTGATCCACACCTGTGTCATTTCCGCCCCGAGATACAGGATAATTGAGGAGTAGTATACCCAAAGCAGAATAATGATAACGGAACCTGCAGAGCCGTACATACTGATTGTTGCATTATGACCGAGAATATATTCGATCAGGTATTTGCCCCCCATGAACAGAAAAGTGGTAATGACTGCGCTGAAAGAAATATCTTTCCATTGGAGTTTTGCATCCGGAAGTACTTTGAATATTGTTCCGAAAAGAAGGATGAGTACCAGGGCCATTACCACCTGATTCAGTACATAGAACAATTGAACCGGAATCCACGGAAAGTGCGACTGTAAATTATCTGACAACCCGGAGATAAGTGCATTTGCAATCAGCGAAACCACGAGGATGAAACCCAGGGAAACGATGATGGAGAACGATAACAGGCGGTTGATGAAAATTTTCAGAATGCCCGACCGGGGTTTTGTCTGCAATCCCCAGATGGTATTGATGGAATCCTGGATTTCACCGAAGACGCCGGTTGCACTGATCGCCAGAATAACTACCCCGAGAATTTTAGCCCAGAGCGAAGTATAGTCGAACTTGGTGTGTATAAGAACATCCTGCATCTGCATAGCAGCATCTTTGCCGACCAGTGCGTTCATCTGCAGAAGAAAATCTGTCTTCATCAGGGAAGGAGAATAGAAGACAGAGCAGATCCAGAGCACAATAATGAGTAAACCTGGCAGGGCAAATAAGGTAGTGTAAGACAATGCGGCGGCCAGTTTCATCACTTTGTCCGCCATAAATCCGTTGGCGGTTTCGTGGATGAACTCCGTGGCTTTGTTCTTCGGGAATCTGAATTTCATATAGATCGTTTGTATGCATCAGGCAAAAACAGTTCCGCTTTGGCACGGTTTTCCAATAGGGTGGTCACCAGACAGGTAATAATCAATAATATTCAGATGGAAATTGTGAAAAATGCGGATCATCGCGATAAGGTGAGTCGCCGGAAGAGAAAATGGAAGCTGTTGGTGAGCATCATCGGATTACTGGTTTGTATCCGGATCGCCATACCGTATGTGATACTATTCTATGCAAACCAG
>Ga0255338_1003493_pt1 | contig 18730 bp, 17 predicted proteins | sample MeOH1_35cm_T4_19_FD_203715 | JGI IMG/M metagenome (GOLD analysis project Ga0255338, IMG submission 203715) | Sandy soil microbial communities from University of British Columbia, Vancouver, Canada - MeOH1_35cm_T4_195 | ecosystem: Engineered > Artificial ecosystem > Sand microcosm > Unclassified ...
GAGAGACGCGCTTGCGGACTGGAGTCGTCCGCGCGCGGGGCTATAGCTGATTTATGACGCCTATCACTACCACCGCCGAACTCGCGGCGTTCTGCGACAAGATCAAGGGCCAGCCTTTCGTCGCCGTGGATACCGAGTTCATGCGCGAAACCACATATTGGCCCAGGCTGTGCCTGATCCAGGCTGCGGCGCCGTCGGCCGAGGCGACGATCGATCCCATGGCCGAGGGCCTGGATCTCGAGCCGTTCCTGGCGATCATGCGCGATGCGTCGATCCTGAAGGTGTTCCACGCCGCCCGGCAGGACGTGGAAATCTTCAACAACCTGCAGGCGATGCCCAGGCCGCTGTTCGACACCCAGGTCGCCGGCATGGCGGCGGGCTTCGGCGAGCAGATCGCCTATGACGCCCTGGTGCGCCAGATGCTGAAGATCGAGCTCGACAAGAGCTCGCGCTTCACCGACTGGGCGCGGCGGCCGCTGTCCGACAACCAGCTGACCTATGCGCTGGCCGACGTGACCTACCTGGCCAAGCTGTTCCCGATGCTGCGCGACCGGCTGGAGCGGGAAGGCCGCCTGGGCTGGGTGCAGGACGAGATGAACGACCTCACCGACCCGTCGAACTACGACGTGGAGCCGGAGAACGCCTGGAAGCGGCTGCGGCCGCGCAAGCACAATTCCAAGTACCTGGCCGTCTACCGCGCCGTGGCCGCCTGGCGCGAGCGCACCGCCCAGACCCGCGACCAGCCCCGTGGCCGGATCCTCAAGGACGAGGCCATCGACGAGATCGCCACCCAGGCGCCGACCGACGCCGACGGCCTGGACCGCCTGCGCTCGGTGCCCAAGGGCTTCTCCGGCTCGCGGTTCGGGCCGGACCTGGTGGCGGCGATCCGCGAGGCGCTGAGGGATCCCGAGGCCTATGCCCCGGTGGTCGAGAAGCCCCGCCAGTCGGCCTCGCCGGCGGCCGGCGCGGTGGTCGAACTGCTGAAGGTGCTGCTGAAGGCGCGGGCGGAGGAGGCCGGCGTGGCCTCCAAGCTGATCGCCACCGTCTCCGACCTGGAGCAGATCGCCAACGACGACGAGGCCGAGGTCGGCGCCCTGAAGGGCTGGCGGCGCGAAGCCTTCGGCGAGGATGCGCTCAAGCTGAAGCGCGGCGAGCTGGCCCTGGTGCTGGATGGCGCCCGCGTGCGGGTCGTCGAGGTCCGCCGGGCCCCGCGGGCCGCCGCCGCCGGCTGAAACGCCGCTTCCTGAGGATAAGACCAAGCCCCGGACTTCGTGGGCGTTTTCGCGCCCCTCCCGGGCTTGTCCACAGGCCATGCACCGCCGGCGCCATGGAACGTTCACAGGGCCGGCTCAAGACAACGTTGCGCGCCGGCCGGAGCTGAGAGAACCTGAATTTGCCGAGAGGAACTGCGGCGCGGCGGACCGGGCGACCGGGAAGCCAAGCGGGCAAGAGGCTCTCCAGATCAGGCGGCTCCGGGGCAACCCAGAGTGCAGATGAACTGGAGTGGCACGGGAAGACGGATCGAAGCGCGGCTGGGCGACCAGCAGAGCCCAGAGCCCCTCCCACCTTGAAGGCTCAGGTCCCCCAACGGATCTGGATAGAGGGCGGTGTTCCGGGCGACCGGGGCGCCGCCCTCGTCATTTGGGCCCTAAGGCTGAGTTTCCTCGCGGAGATGATGCCGAAGGTCCTGCGGGTGGGGATCGCCGCGCGCGATCCCTGCTTCCTCAGCCCATGTCCAGCTTGAGCTTCAGGGCCTGGGCCAGCGTCTGGGCGCGGCGCGTCGTCTGCTCGCCCAGCAGCATGTCCTCCCAGTCGCGGAGCGCGGTGAGGGCGAGGCGATCGCCGCGGATCGTCACGGCGGACTTCTCCAGCAGCCGCGGGTTGCGGGCCGACAGGTCGCAGCCCAGGCGGATCGCGGAGCCCAGCGCGCGGGCCCGCTGCCGGCGTTCCGGCGTCAGCACCCGGCCCACCGCCGTGGCGTCCGGCGGCTGCGGCGCGGCCGAGTGGCGGGCGAACGCCACATTGGCCAGGAACGCCCGCTCGGCATGGTTCATGCCCGCCAGCGGCGCACGCAGCACCTGCTCGAACGCCAGGTCGGCCCGATGGTCGGGGTGCAGGAACGCGCCCAGGTCGGCCAGCCGGCACGCGGCGGCCAGCAGCACGCCGTCGCGGTCGCCGAACATCGGCGGCAGTTTCTCGAACAACGGCCCGATCCAGGCCTCCAGCGCCTGGCCGAGGCCCGGCGAGGTCCCGCGATGCGCGGCCAGGGCCTCGCAGCCCTCGATGAGCGGGTTGAGCTGGCGCACCTCGGGCGGCATGGACTCCAGCAGCAGGCCCTCGCGCACGCCATAGGCCGAGATCACGATCTTCTCGACGCCCAGCCGTTCGATCAGCCGCTCCAGGACGACGGCGGCGTAGGGCAGGGTGTCGAAGCGCTTCTTCGACAGGCCCTCGATCCCCTCGAGCGACGAGCGCGACTGGCGCTGGACGAAGCGGGCCAGGTCCTGGCCGTCGGCGCGGCTGATCTCGTACTGATGGGCCACGTGCAGCGGATAGTCGGCCAGCTGCATGTGCAGGAGCGCCAGGTTGCGCCAGGCGCCGCCCACGGCGTGGAACTCCGGACTCGCATAGCGGTGGGCCAGCGGCGACAGGTGATCGTCCACCAGCCGCCGTGTGCGCTCCAGGTTGAGCGGCTTCGGCGCGCCCAGGGCGAAGGGGCCCAGCGGCAGGGTCGCGCCCTCGATGTTGGTGAAGCCGTTCAGGCGCACCAGCTCCAGGCTGGAGCCGCCCAGGTCGCCGACCACGCCCTCGGCGTCGGGCTGGCCGCAGATCACGCCCAGGCCGGCGTAGCGCGCCTCCTCCTCGCCGGAGAGCACGCGCACGGCGAGGCCGGTCTCGTCCATCACGCGCTTCAGGAAGGACTTGCCATCGGCCGCCTCGCGGACCGCCGCGGTGGCGCAGGCGGTGACCTCCTCGGCCTGCCAGCCGTCCAGCACCGCGCGGAAGCGCCGGAGCGCGCCCAGGGCCGCCTCCACGCCCTCGGGCGACAGCCGGCGCGTGGCGGTCAGGTCCTTGCCCAGGCCGGCCACGACCTTCTCGTTGTAGATGGTCCAGAGTGCGCGGCCGTCGACCCGGTAGACCACCAGGCGGACGGAATTCGACCCGACGTCGATGACGGCGGCCTGGCGGCCCTCGGCTCGGGCGGCGCTATCCCCGCGTGGCCACATTTTCGATCGCGCGCGGCATGTCTTTCACCTTCTGCCCGCGACCGGAGAGACTGGGATTGGTCATGAAATACTCGTGCGCCGAGAAGGCGTTCGGGTGGTCCCAGGCAGGATCACGCCTATAGCGGCCGTCGGCGTCCAGGGTCCAGCTTTGCGCTTCGTCCTTGAGGTTCGCGACCATGATCTGTTGCAGAACCTGTTGATGGACCGTCGGGTTCTCGATGGGCGTCATCACCTCGACGCGCCGGTCCAGGTTCCGTGGCATCCAGTCGGCCGACGACATGTAGAGCCGGGCGTGCTGCGACGGCATCGGATGGCCGTTGGCGAAGGCCACGATCCGGCCGTGCTCCAGGTAACGCCCGACGATCGACTTCACCCGGATGTTGTCCGACAGGCCGGGTACGCCGGGCCGCAGGCAGCAGATGCCGCGGATGACCAGGTCGATGGGTACGCCGGCCTGGCTGGCCGCGTACAGGCCGTCGATGATCTCCGGGTCCACCAGCGAGTTCATCTTGGCCCAGATCGCCGCCGGCTTGCCCGCGCGAGCGTTCCCGGCCTCCTCGCCGATCATCCGCAGCAGATCGCGCTTCATGGTGACCGGCGAGAACGACAGCCGCTCCAGGCCCACCGGCTGGGCGTAGCCGGTGATGAAGTTGAACAGCTTGGCGGAGTCGCGCCCGAACGGCGGCTCGGTCGTGAACAGCGACAGGTCGGTGTAGATGCGCGCCGTGACGGGGTGGTAGTTGCCGGTGCCGAAGTGGCAGTAGCTGCGCAGCGCCTCGCCTTCCTTGCGGACCACGGTCGAGAGCTTGGCGTGGGTCTTGTACTCGATGAAGCCGTAGACCACGTGGACGCCGGCCCGTTCCAGGTCGCGGGCCCACTTCAGGTTGGCCTCCTCGTCGAACCGCGCCTTGATCTCGATAAGAGCGGTGACGTTCTTGCCGTTCTCGGCCGCCTCGATGAGGGCCGCCACGATCGGGCTGTCCTTCGAGGTGCGGTAGAGCGTCTGCTTGATGGCCAGCACGTTCGGGTCGCGGGCGGCCTGGCGCAGGAACTGGACCACCACGTCGAAACTCTCGAAGGGGTGGTGGACCAGGATGTCCTTCTCGCGGATCGCCGCGAAACAGTCACCGCCGTGGTCGCGGATCCGCTCCGGGAAGCGCGGCTCGAACCGCTTGAACTTCAGGTCCGGCCGGTCGGTCGGGATGAGCTGGGTGAGTTCGTCCAGGCCCAGCAGACCGTCCATGACGATGATGTCTTCCGGATTGGCATGAAGGCTTCCGGAGATGAACGCCCGAAGCTCCTCGGGCGTCGAAGCTTCGAGTTCGACGCGCACCACCGAACCCAGCCGGCGCTGCTTCAGCCGCGCCTCGAACTCGCGGACCAGATCCTCGGCTTCTTCCTCGATTTCCACGTCGCTGTCGCGGATCAGGCGGAAGACCCCCTGTTCCTCGATCTCGCAGCCGGGGAACAGGTGGCCGAGGAAGAGCGTGACCATGCTCTCCAGCGAGATCACCCGACGCTGCGCCTTGCGGCGCGTGCTCGGGCGGCCAGGCGCCACGTCCCAGAACCGCGCCACCTGGGCCGGCAGGGGCGCAAGGGCGTAGAGCTGCCGCCCGTCCGAGATCCGGCGGATCTTCAGCACCAGCGAGAACGCCAGGTTCGGGATGAACGGGAAGGGGTGCGCCGGGTCGATGGCCAGCGGCGTCAGCACCGGGAACAGCTCGGCGAGGAACCGTTCCTCCAGTGCCGCCCGCTCGGTCGCCGTGACCTCATCGGCGGAGATGTAGCGCAGGCCTTCGGTGGCCAGCTCGCCGCAGAGCTGGCGCCAGCGGGTCTGCTGGTCGCCGATCAGGTCGGCGGCGGCCTCGTTGACCCGCACCAGCTGTTCGGCGGGGGTGAGGCCGTCCTGGCTGAGCACGCGTACGCCCTCGCGCACCTGCGCCTTCAGGCCGGCGACGCGCACCATGTAGAATTCGTCGAGGTTGTTGGCGCTGATCGCCAGGAACCGCAGGCGCTCCAGCAGCGGGTGGCGCGGGTTCATGCTCTCGGCGAGCACGCGGCGATTGAAGGCCAGCCACGACAGCTCGCGATTGAAGAATCGGGACGGCGACTGCGACAGATCCTCGACGGCCGCCGCCGGATCGGACGAGGCCGCCGCGGAGGCGCTCATCGGGGCGACGTCGTTCGGCGGAGACATACGAGATTCCCGGATGGATCAGGCGGTGCGCAAGCGTGGCGGGGAAAGGTTAACGTCCTTATTGCGGCCATCTGAGGACGACCAGAAGGGCTGCATCCTCCGGAACGCCTTGAGGGCCTGGTTGGCCGCCGCCATCGCGGTGTCCTCATCGCCGGTCAGGCGTCCCACCTCCAGGCCCGCCGCGAAGGCCAGCTCGCCCGAGCGGCGCCCGACCGCGCGCATGGCCACCGAGCGGGCCACGGCCATGTCGTTCAGCTGGCCCAGCTGGTCCTGCAGCGCCTTCAGCGCGGCGACGAACCGCTGGCGGCGCTTTGGGTGTTTCGGGAACGCCTCGCCGAAGAAGGCGACCGCATAGCGCAGCTTCTTGGCCTGTTTGCGCAGGTCGTGCCGCGCCTCGGCGTCGATCTGCATGAACTTGCGCGAGCCACGCCGCACCCGCTTGTCGAGCTTGTCCAGGACCGGGGCGGCCAGGGCGGCGGCCGAACCCTCGCGCAGGGCCCGCTGTTCGTCGTTGGCCAGCCGCAGCCAGCCGCCGACCTCGATCCACTCGGCCAGGCTGAACAGCAGAGCGCGGAAGCGGTCGGACCGGACGGCCGCCAGGGCGCGTTCATAGGCCTCGGCCTGGGCGATGCGCAGGGCGCGGAAGAAGGCGGCGCGGCCGGGGCTCTCCTCGATCTCGTCCGGCGTGCCGGCCCGCTGCAGGAAGACGTCGATATCGCGCGCTTCCGAAAGCTCGCCGGCCAGCCACTGGGTCTCATTCCGGGCGGCGCTGAGCCCCTCGGCGTCCAGCATGCCCTTGAAAGCCGAGAGCGCGGCGCGCAGCCGGCGAAGGCCGACCCGCAGCTGGTGCAGCACATCGGGATTGTGCGCGCGCTGCAGCAGCCGGGCGTTGCCGGCGATCTGGACGAGAGCGTCGCGGGCGATCAGCTGGAACGCCCGGGCGCCCGTGGTCTTGGCGTCGACGGCCGAGGCCTGGGCCTTCAGCGCCGCGACCCCGTCGTGGCCGGCCAACCGGTAGCCCCGCTCGGCCTTGCTCTCGAAGGCGAGGGTGAGGGCGGCCTTCGCCTGCAACTCGCCGGCCAAGTCGAACAGGGCCTGGGGCGCGCCCGCCAGCAACTCCAGCTCCATCTCGCAGATGGCGTCCTGCCGCTCGCCGGCGAGGATCAGGCCGGTGTCGAACACCACCTCGATCCGGGTGGCGCCCTTCGCCCAGATGTGGGTGCGCCGTTCGACCTCGACCGTGAAGGCGGGCGAGAGCGCGGCGTCGGCGATCGCCGCATGGGCCGGCGTGTCCGCCAGCGCCGCGATGTCCAGCTCCGGGCCCGGGACCTCGATCTCCCACTCGTCGCGCTCGAACAGGCCGCCGCCGCCGCGATGTTTGAGCGTCTGGATGTAGGTGTCACCCTTCCGACGGACCCTCAGGCTGAAGCCCCCGTCGCGCAGCGCATGGCTGGCGGTGTCGAAATAGACAGCGTGAAGCTGCGCGATCTTGGCCTTCTCGAGGGAAAAAGCCTCCTCCTGCAGCGCCTCGATGGCGCCGACGCCAAGCTGGAACTTGATTTCCAGCTCCGGAGCGGCCTTGGCCGGGGTCCGCGCAAGCATGCGGCGGGGTCTCGGGAACGTGGCCAACGCGCCACGCCGGCAACCAGTGCAGGAAAACGAATCGCTTTGTCTATCGCGGCGCGAAAGATTTTCGTGACATCGGGCGCGACGCTCGCGGTGCGGCGGGTCAGCTCTCGTCGAGGATCTGTCGCGCCAGCACCCGGGTCACCGGCCGGAAGCCCGCGTCGCCGGCCTCGTCCAGGCGCCGCACGATCTCGGCGGCGTCGGGGATGGACCGGTTCATCCGGGTCAGCAGGTAGGGGTAGACTTCCTCCGGCGGGCGGATGTTCCGGTCGCGGAAGAAGCGCCGCAGCACCCCCTCCAGCACCTCGTCGTCCGGTACGCCGATCTCGGCCACCGGCAGGGCGTTCAGGCGCGAGCGCAGGTCGGGCAGGGCCGTGGGCCAGGTCGCGGGCAGGGTGCGGGCGGTCAGCAGCAGGCCGCCGCCCGGCCGGGCGGCCAGGTTGATCAGGTGGAACAGTCCCTCGGTCGAGACCCCGCGGTCGGCGTCCTCCAGCAGGACCGGCCGGCCCGCCGCGGCCACCACATCGGGCGCTTGCGGGTCGAGGACCAGGGCGCCCGCCGCCGTCGCCCAGGCGCGCGCCAGGTGGCTCTTGCCTGCGCCCTTGGGCCCGACCAGCGCCAGGCAGCCGTCGCGCCAGGCCGGCCATGCCTCCACGGCCGCGAGCGCCTCGGCGTTCGAGGGGCCGCGTGCGAAGTCGTCGAAGGAAGGCGGCCCTTCGCGCCCCAGGCTCAGCCGAAGCTGCCGCGCCATGGGTCTTGTCTGCTGTTGGTTACGGTCACGGACGGGAACTTAGGCCCCCGAGGGCCCCAGCGCCACCTGGGGCGGCCGGTCATCCCCAGGTCAGGCGCGGTCGTCCAGGACCTTGAGCTCGCGGGCGGACGCCAGCGTCCAGCCCTCCGGCTTCAGGAGCTCGATCGGGCTGAAGCGGACCTTGTAGTCCATCTTCTCCGAGCCCCGGACCCAATAGCCCAGGTAGACATAGGGCAGGCTGGTCAGGCCGGCCTGTATCACGTGATCCAGGATCACGAAGGAGCCGATGCTGCGGCGGGCCAGGGTGGGGTCGTAGAAGCTGTAGACCAGCGACAGGCCGTCGCTCATCAGGTCCACGAGGGCGCAGGCGATCAGGTCGCCGGGGCCGCCGTCCTTCGAGCGGACGCGGTACTCGATGATGTGGGTGCGGACCGCCGTGTCCTCGACCATGGCCACGTAGTCGGGCCAGGTCATCTCGGCCATGCCGCCGTCGGCGTGGCGGGCCAGCAGGTAGCGGCGAAGCAGGTCGAACTGCTCCATCGTGGCCTCGGCCTCGACCAGGCTGCGCTCCACGTCTTCGTTGCGCGACAGGGTCTTCCGCTCGGAGCGCGAGAAGACATAGTCCGCCACCGGAATCCGCGCCGAGACGCAGGCCGAGCAGGCCTCGCACGCGGGGCGGTAGGCGATGTTCTGCGAGCGGCGGAAGCCGACCTGGGTCAGGCTGTCGTTGACGGAGGCCCCATCCGACAGGGGTAGGTGCGCGAAAACCTTACGTTCGAACCGCTCGGGCAGATACGGACACGGCGACGGCGCGGTCAGGAAGAACCGGAGCTGTCGGGTCGGAAAGTGCTGCGTCACGGACCGGATGTCGCTTTCGAAACAAGTCGTCTGACTCGATTAGGCGTCATGCCGGGCCTCCGCGCAACAATTACCCTACAGCCCAGGGTTCGGCGGCAGCACCGGCGCTTCCCGCAACAACACGATGGCGATGCGGCGGTTGCCCGGCAGCATGGGGTCGTCGGGATAGAGCGGCTCGGAGCTGGCCTTGCCGGACACCTGATAGACCCGGTCGCCCTCGACGCCGGCGCTCTGCAGCACCACCCGCGACGCGTCGGCCCGGGCCGCCGAGAGCTGCCAGTCGGTCGCCGGCTTCACGCCGCCGGCGCTGGCGCTGGTGTGGCCGTAGAGGCTGATCCGGTTTGGCAGCTGGTTGATGATCTTGGAGATCGCCCGCAGCAGCAGCTTGGCCCGGTCGTTGGGTTGGGCCGAGCCCTGGTTGAACATCGAACGGCCTTCCTGGTCCACGAGTTGGATGCGCAGGCCCTCGGGCGTCTGGTCGATGATGATGTTCTTGGACAGCTCCGCCAGCTCCGGCATCGACTGGAGCGCCTGGCGAAGCGACTGGGCGGCTGACGCGAAGGCCTCGGCCTCGGCCTCGGCGTCCGCCTGCGCCCGGGCGGCCGCGGCGACCTCCTCGGGGGTCTGGGGCTTGCTGCCGTCTTTCGAGTCGCCGTCGTTGGGATGCTGGGACGAGGGCGCCAGTTCTTCGATCACGTCGCTGGAGCCGGCGCTCTTCGAGCCGTCCTTGCCCAGGGCCGAACCGCCCAGGATGCCGCCCGCGCCGGACATGGTCTGCGATACGCTGGCCGGAGCGAAATAGTCGGCGATGCCGCGCTTCTGCTCCGGGCTGGTGGTGTTGATCAGCCACATCAGCAGGAAGAAGGCCATCATGGCGGTCACGAAGTCGGCGTATGCGACTTTCCAGGCGCCGCCGTGGTGACCCGCGCCGCCGCCCTTCTTGATCTTCTTGATTACGATAGGCTGGTCGCCGACCGCCATGGTTCACCCGGCTTAACGCTGATTCCCGAGCAAACTGCGGCGGCCGCGTTAAGATGACGTTTCAGGGGAAGCGCGGGAGGGCATAGGTGACGGTGCTGGAGACGGAGAGGCTGGTCCTGCGCGAGGTCGAGGAGACCGACGCGCCGTTCGTGCTGGAGCTCCTGAACTCGCCGGGGTTCCTGGAGAACATCGGCGACCGGGGCGTGCGGAGCGAGGACGAGGCCCGCGCCTACATCGTCGAGCGCGTGATCGCCAGCTACCAACAGCACGGCTTCGGCATGTGGCTGACCATCCAGAAGCTGGACAATACGGCCGTGGGCCTGGCGGGCCTGGTGCGGCGTGAGGGGCTCGACATGCCGGACGTCGGCTATGCGTTCGCGCCCCGCGCCTGGGGCCAGGGCTACGCCCAGGAGGCCGCCGCCGCCGTCCTGGCCCACGCCCAGGGGCCGCTGGGCATTCCCAAGCTGGCCGCGATCACCACGCCGGAGAACTTCGCGTCCATGGCGGTGCTGCGGAAGATCGGCTTCACCCTTCAGGGCGTGATCCAGCTCCCCGGCATCGACCGGGAGAGCACTTACTTCACCGCCGGTTAGGGGCTTCTCGTCCGCCACGGCAAGGCTTTAGGGTCCGCCCTGAGCTTGGGAGGGCGGAATGCAGACACGCTTCGTGGAGGCCAACGGCTTCCGTTTCGCCGTCGACGAGGCCGGGGAGGGCGACCATCTGGCTCTCTGCCTGCATGGGTTCCCCGAGAGCCGGTTCTCGTGGCGTCATCAGATCCCGTTGCTGGCGGAGATGGGCTACCGCGTCTGGGCGCCGGACCTGCGCGGCTATGGCGAGACCGAACCCAAGCCGAAGGACGTGCCGTCCTATCTGATCGACCGGCTGATGGAGGACGTGGCCGCCCTGATCGACGCCAGCGGCGCGAAGAAGGTCACCCTGATCGGCCACGACTGGGGCGCGGGCCTGGCCTGGACCTTCGCGGCCAACGCGCCCCGGCCGTTGGAGCGGCTGGTGATCATGAACGTGCCGCATCCCGCCGTGATGAACGCGCACCTGCGCAAGTCGTGGGCCCAGCTGAAGAAGTCCTGGTACATGTTCTTCTTTCAGATCCCGGGCCTGCCGGAACGGGTCACGACGGCCAACGACGCCCGCGCCGTGCGCCGCGCCTTCTACGACATGGCGATCGACAAGACCCACTTCACGCCCGACGTCCTGGACCGCTACGCCCGGGACGCCCAACGGCCGGGCGCCATGACCGGCATGATCAACTGGTACCGCGCCGCGCTCCGCCTGCGGGGCAAGCTGGCCGGGCCGTGGCCGGTGATCGAGACTCCGACCCTGATCGTCTGGGGCGAGGAGGACTCGGCCCTCGGAATCGAACTCCTGGACGGCACGGACGCCTATGTCCGCGACCTGACGATCGAGCGGCTGCCCGGCGTCTCGCACTGGGTGCAGCAGGAAGCGCCGGAGAGGGTCAATCCGATCCTGAAGGCGTGGCTGGAAGCGCCGCGGCCCAACCCCTGATCGTCATCCCACGGTCGCCCAAAAGGGCGATCCGGGGGACCCAGGCGGTCGCGCTAAATCCTGGAACTCAGCTTGGGTCCCCCGCCTCAGCCTTCGGCTGACCGTGGGATGACGATTGGAGGAGCGCTGGCAGGATCTGGCGGACCAGCAGCGGCGCGATCGGGATGTCCGGCGGCGCAGCGGCGTCGATCCAGAGCAGTTCCTCGATCTCGGCCTGGATGGCGATCTCGCCTTCGATCTCGACGAGGTAGGCGTGGGAGCGAACCGTCGCCCCCGCCTCGTTGGCGGCGGGCGCCTCGAAGCGGCCGAGCAGCGTCGCCGCGGCCAGCGTCACGCCCAGTTCCTCGGCCAACTCCCGGGCCAGGGCCGTCAGGTCGTCCTCGCCGGGCTCGCGCTTGCCGCCCGGCAGCATGAACCGTTGCGTCCCGCGCTTGCGGACGGTCAGCAGCCGTCCTGCAGCGTCGCGGATGACAGCGCCTACCACCTCGACGATCATGGCCGTCGGACTTTGCCGACCAAGGAGCGTTCATGGGCCGCACGCCGCGCCTTCTCGCCTACGGCATCCACTTCGGCAAAGCGCCGCGCTGGCGCGACGGCCGGCTGTGGTTCAGCGATTTCCACGGTCATGCCGTGAGGTCCGTGTCCCTCGAGGGCGACCTGCGCACCGAGCTGGAGATCGACGATCGCCCCTCGGGGCTGGGCTGGGCTCCCGACGGTTCCATGCTCATCGTCTCCGCTACGAAGCGTCAGATCCTGCGCCGCGCGCCCGACGGCGCGGTCAGTCTCCACGCCGACCTCAGTCACATCTCGGAGTCGCACTGCTACGACATGGTGGTCGATTCCCGCGGCGGGGCCTATGTGGGCAACTTCGGGCTGGACGTCGCCCCCGCGGTGGAGGCGCGCGGACTGGTGGGCGTCCTGACCCAGCATCCCACCACCTGCATCACCTATGTGGCCCCGGACGGGACCGTGCGGGTCGTGGCCGAGGAGATGCACTTCCCGAACGCCTTCGTGATCACGCCGGACGGCAAGACGCTGATCGTCAGCGAGACCCTCGCGGGCGTCCTGACGGCATTCGATATCGGCGACGACGGCGGTCTCTCGCGGCGCCGGGTCTGGGCCGCCATCGGCAAGTCCCGGACGCCCTGCGGCATCGCGCTCGACGCGGACAACGCGGTCTGGGTCGCCGAACCGATCGCGTCGGAATGCCTGCGCATAGCCGAAGGCGGCGAGGTGCTGGAACGGGTCGCGACGGAGGAGCCCTGCTACTCCTGCATCCTGGGCGGCGAGGACGGTCGGATCCTGTTCATCCTGACCGCCACGAGCTGGGAGGCCGAGCGGACATCCCAGGCCCGCAACGGCCTCGTCCTGATGGCGGACGTGGATAGCCCGGCGGCCGGTCGACCCTAGGCGCCCAGCAGCCGCGCGGCCCGCGGGGCGAAATAGGTGATGACGCCGGCCGCCCCGGCGCGCTTGAAGCCGCCCAGGCTCTCCAGGATCGCGCGCTCCTCGTCCAGCCAGCCGTTCTGGGCGGCGGCCATCAGCATGGCGTACTCGCCAGAGACCTGGAACGCATAGGTGGGCATCGAGAACGCGTCCACGACCTGCCGGACGATGTCCAGGTAGGGCATCCCCGGCTTGACCATGACCATGTCGGCGCCCTCGGCGATGTCGAGGGCCACCTCGCGCAGGGCCTCGGCGTGGTTGGCCGAGTCCATCTGGTAGGTCTTCTTGTCGCCGGGGTTGTCGACAGAGCCCGTGCCCAGCTTGCCCGAGCCGATGGCCTCGCGGTACGGGCCGTAGAAGGCCGAGGCGTACTTGGCCGCGTAGGACATGATCATCACGTCCTGCAGGCCCTCGGCCTCCAGCGCCGTCCGGATCGCGCCGCAGCGCCCATCCATCATGTCGGAGGGCGCCAGGATATCGCAACCGGCCTTGGCCTGCATGAGCGCCTGGGCGACCAGCGTCTCCACTGTGGCGTCGTTGACGATCCGGCCGTTCTCCAGCAGGCCGTCGTGGCCGTGGTCGGTGAAGGGGTCCAGGGCCACGTCGCACATGATCCCGACCTCGGGCGCGGCGTCCTTCATGGCCTTCACGGCGTTGGCCACCAGGCCGTTGGGATCGTGCGCCAGCTTGCCGGCGGCGTCCTTCTTGGCCCCGTCGATGTGCGGGAAAACGGCGATGGCGGGAATGCCTAGGGCCTGGGCCGCCTTGGCCGCCTTGGCCGCGTCCTTCACCGACAGCCGGCTGATCCCGGGCATCGAGCCCACCGGGATCGTCCCTTCGCCCTCGTGCACCACCATCGACCAGATCAGGTCGTTGGGCGTCAGCACCGTCTCGCGCACCATCCGTCGGATCCAGTCGGCCTGGCGCAGGCGGCGCAGGCGAAGGGCGGGATAGGCGGCGAGGGGCGCTTTCGTCATGGCGCGGGGGTTTGCACCCGGGAGGGTGTCCGGCGCAAGGGCCTAGCAGCGATGGAAGACGTGGCAGGCGATGCCGGGATAACCGGCCCCGCCCGGCAGCTCATGGTAGCGCTTCACGGCTTCGTTGCGCCGCCCCTCGCGGGCGAACTCGCCCGTGCCCTTCTGCGGGTCGTAGGCGCGGGTCACGGCGTTCGCGACGTCGTCCTCCCGCCGGCAGGCCTTGGACTCGCGCTTCGGATCCTTGAGCGGGTCGCAGCGGGCCAGGATTCGCTGATGCGGCCGTGGCCATTTGCCGTCGGCGAAAACCGGGCCGTTGAGGTCGACCGCCCAGCGCGGATCGATCCCCGTCCCGGCGGCCGCGGCGGGCCCGGCGGAGGGCGTGACGACGCGGGCTTCCACATCGGCGCCGGATCGCGCCGGCGTCGAGCGTCCCGCCGAAGCCGCCGGCGCGTTCGCGGGGGCTGTCTTGGGGGGCGGGCGGAGCCGCACGATCTCGACATTCACCGGCGGCGCTTCGGCCAGCGGCTGTTCCGGGGCCTGCTTCAGGGCGAACCACCCCAGCACCATGACGTGCGCCAACGTCGACAGCGCCGCGGCGAGGGACCGGCGTCGGCGGCCGGCGAGGCGCGGCGACGCCACGCGGGTCCGGGCGCTCATCGCGTCGTCCTCCCGCCGACAGCCAAGCTGCGAAAAGCGACGGCGATGTGGCGGGCGACTTCCGCAGCGGACGATTGACAGCCCGCACACGGCGCGCGACTCCCCAGCCATGGACTTCAATCTCACCGAGGACCAGCGGGCGATCGAGGACGCGGCGCGCGCCTTCGCCGCCGCCGAGCTGGCCCCGCATTCCGCCCGCTGGGACGAGGAGAAGCATTTCCCCGTCGACGTGCTGAGGAAGGCCGCGGAGCTGGGCTTCGCAGGCCTCTATGTCCAGGAGGACGTGGGGGGCTCGGCGCTCAGCCGCCTCGACGCTTCTATCGTCTTCGAGCAGCTCTCGTATGGCGACGTCTCCACCGCGGCCTTCATCTCGATCCACAACATGGCCTCGTGGATGATCGACCGGTTCGGGTCCGAGGACCTGCGTCGCCGCTACCTGCCCAGGCTCACCACCATGGAGCTGATCGCCTCCTATTGCCTGACCGAACCCGGCTCGGGCTCGGATGCGGCGGCCATGAAGACCACGGCGGTCAAGGAGGGCGACGTTTACGTCCTCAACGGCTCCAAGGCCTTCATCTCCGGCGCCGGCGTCTCGGATGTCTATGTGGTGATGGCGCGGACGGGCGGCGAGGGAGCCAAGGGCGTCTCGGCCTTTGTGGTCGAGAAGGACTCGCCTGGGCTGTCGTTCGGCGCGCAGGAAAGGAAGATGGGCTGGAATTCCCAGCCCACCGCCGCCGTGAACTTCGACGATTGCCGCGTGCCTCAAGCCAATCGGATCGGCGGGGAGGGCGAGGGGTTCAAGTTCGCCATGGCCGGCCTGGACGGCGGCCGCATCAACATCGCCTCCTGCTCGCTGGGCGGCGCGGGCCTGGCCCTCGACACCGCCAAGGCCTACCTGGAGACCCGCAAGCAGTTCGGCCAGGCGCTGAAGGAGTTCCAGGGCCTGCAGTGGCGGCTGGCCGACATGGCCACCGACCTGGACGCCGCCCGCCTGATGGTGCGTCGCGCGGCCCACGCCCTGGACCAGAAGAACCCCAAGGCCACCCAGTACTGCGCCATGGCCAAGCGCTTCGCCACCGACGCCGGCTTCGACGTGGCCAACCAGGCGCTGCAGCTGCACGGCGGCTACGGCTACCTGCGCGACTATCCGCTGGAGCGGATCGTCCGCGACCTGCGGGTCCACCAGATCCTCGAAGGCGCCAACGAGATCATGCGCGTGATCACCGCGCGGGAGCTGTTCCGGGCATGAGCGAGCCTGAAGTCATCACCCGCATCGAGGGCAGGGTCGGGCGGATCACGCTGAACCGGCCCCAGGCGCTGCATGCGCTGACCACCAATATGTGCCGGCTGATGATCGACGCCCTGCTGGCGTGGCGCGACGACCCGGCGGTGGCGCTGGTGCTGATCGACCACTCGGGCGAGCGCGGCTTCTGCGCCGGCGGCGACATCCGGATGTTGGCCGAGAGCGGGGCGGGCGACGGCAGGCTGGCCCGCGAGTTCTTCTTCGTCGAGTACCGGCTGAACCACCTGCTGTTCAACTACGCCAAGCCCCGCGTGGCGATCATGGATGGCGTGACCATGGGCGGCGGCGTCGGCCTGTCGCGGCCCTGCCGGTTCCGGGTGGCGACCGAGCGGACGACGTTCGCCATGCCCGAGACCGGGATCGGCCTGTTCCCCGACGTGGGCGGCGGCTGGTACCTGAGCCGGATGCCGGACCACCTGGGCCTGTGGCTGGCGCTCACCGGGGCGCGGATCAAGGCGGCGGACTGCGAGCTGCTCCAGATCGCCACGGACTTCGTCGAGAGCGCCCGCATCCCCGAGCTGAAGGCCGCCATCCTGGCAGCCCCCGGCCGGACCGAGGCGCTGCTGACCGAATTCGAGGCCGACGCCGGCCGGCCCACCATCGCCCAGCACCAGGACGAGATCGCCCGCCTGTTCGCCGGTGACAGCGTCGAAGCGATCCTCGCCGCCCTGGAGGCCGCCGACACCGACTGGGCCCGCGAGCAGCTCAAGGTGCTGGCCACCAAGTCGCCCCAGACCCTGAAGGTGGCCTTCCGCCAACTCCGGCTCGGGGCCAAGGCCCGCGACTTCGCCGAGAACATGGCCATGGAGTACCGGATCGGCGCCCGCGTCGTGCAGCGCCACGACTTCCTGGAGGGCGTCCGCGCGGTGATCGTCGAGAAGGACAACGCCCCGAAATGGAACCCGGCCACGCCGTCTGCCGTGGATGAGGCGACGCTGGACGCCATTTTCGCCCCCCTCCCTTCCGATCAGGAGTGGTCGCCTCTACCTTGACGGGAGGCGGCTCAGACCAGCCGCGGGGAGGACATCGACATGAAATCCAACATCCTGCTGGCCGCTGCGGCGGTGCTGGCGCTTTCCACCGGCATGGCCCAGGCCGCGCCGTCCGCGGCCGTTACCGCCGCGGTCGCCGACAAGGGCCGCCCCGAGGCCGACACCAAGCGCGACGCCGACCGCAAGCCGGCCGAAATGCTCGACTTCGCCGGCGTGAAGGCGGGCGACGAGGTGGCCGACTTCATCCCGGGCGGCGGCTATTTCACCCGCATCTTCGCCAAGGCCGTGGGCCCCAACGGCAAGGTCTTCGCCGTCACCAACCCGCCGGCCCCGAACGCCACGGCGCCGGCGCCGATCCTGGCGGTCGCCGCCGACCCGCAGTATGGCAACATCACGGTCGTCTCCACGGGCATCGGCAGCTTCAAGCTGCCCGAGCCGGTGGACGTGTTCTGGACCGCCCAGAACTATCACGACCTCTACCTGACCCGCTTCAACCTCGACGTGCCCGCGGTGGTGAAGACCATCTACGACAGCATCAAGCCGGGCGGCGTCTTCATCGTGCTGGACCACGTGGCCGCGGCGGGCGCCGAGGTCGGGCCGACCGCCAACACCCTGCACCGGATCGACCCGGCGGCCGTCCGCAAGACCGTCGAGGCAGCCGGCTTCAAGTACGAGGGCGAGACCAAGGTGCTGGCCAATCCGGCCGACGACCACACCAAGGGCGTGTTCGACCCCGCTCTGCGCGGCCACACCGACCAGTTCGTCTACAAGTTCCGCAAGCCAAAATAACCGAAGAGGTATCCATGACCCGCGTTGCGTTCATCGGCCTGGGCAATATGGGCGGCGGAATGGCCGCGAACCAGGCGAAGGCGGGGCGCGAGGTCATGGCCTTCGACCTTTCGGCGGCGGCGCTGGACAAGGCGGCCGGCGCCGGCTGCGGGAAGGCGGCTTCGGTAGCCGAGGCGGTGAAGGCCGCGGACATCGTCATCACCATGCTGCCGGCCGGGCCGCATGTGCGAAGCGTCTACGCCGATCAGATCCTGCCGAACGCACCCAAGTCGGCGCTGCTGATCGATTCCTCGACCATCGACGTGGAGAGCGCCCGCGCCGTGGCGGCCCAGGCCAAGGCCGCGGGCTTCCGCTTCGCCGACGCGCCCGTGTCCGGCGGCACGGCGGCGGCCGACGCCGGGACTCTGGCCTTCATGGTCGGTTGCGACGAAGCGGACTTCGCGGCCGTGGAGGAGGCCATCGCGCCGATGTCCCGCGTGACGATGCGCGCCGGCGACCACGGAGCGGGGCAGGCGGCCAAGATCTGCAACAACATGGTGCTGGGCATCTCGATGATCGGGGTCTGCGAGGCCTTCGCGCTCGCCGAGAAGCTGGGGCTGGAGGGCGAGCGGTTCTTCGAGATCGCATCCAAGTCGTCGGGCCAGTGCTGGAGCCTCACCAGCTACTGTCCATTCCCCGGCCCGGTGCCCACCGCGCCGTCGAATCGGAACTACGAGGGCGGGTTCGCCACGGCCATGATGCTGAAGGACCTGAAGCTGGCCCAGGAGGCCGCGGCCAAGGCCGGGGCGGCCACGCCGCTGGGGTCCGCAGCCGAAGGTCTCTACGCCCTGTTCGACCGGCTGGGCGGCGGGAACAAGGACTTCTCGGCGATTCTCGAGATGCTGCGAGGCAATGCGCCGCAAGCGAACTGATCTCGCAAGGGCAGGCGCACCGCAAATGAGAAGCGTTCTCTAGCGACCGCCTCGAACGGTTGGCGATGCGCGGGCCCCGATCACGAATTCCGCAGATCGGTTCACGAAAGTTGCAGCCCTTGCGACCCCTGAATTTATGGACAACGTGAAATCGCGGCGCCAAAAGGCGTGCATATTTCAGGGGTCGTACATATTTCAGGGGCCGGGAAGAGCGCGCTCCCAAGAACGCGCACCGGGAACAAGTCGATGGATTACAGGGCCGCCTTCAGCAACGCCTTGGACCGTGTCCGGTCCGAGGGCCGCTATCGGGTCTTCGCGGATCTGAAGCGTCATCGCGGCCAGTTCCCGCGCGCCACCTGGACGCGGGGCGACGGCACGACGGCCGACGTGACGGTCTGGTGCTCGAACGATTACCTGGGCCAGGGTCAGAACCCGGTGGTGCTGGATGCGATGCACCAGGCGATCGAGGAGGCCGGGGCGGGTTCGGGGGG
>Ga0255338_1003494_pt1 | contig 18726 bp, 11 predicted proteins | sample MeOH1_35cm_T4_19_FD_203715 | JGI IMG/M metagenome (GOLD analysis project Ga0255338, IMG submission 203715) | Sandy soil microbial communities from University of British Columbia, Vancouver, Canada - MeOH1_35cm_T4_195 | ecosystem: Engineered > Artificial ecosystem > Sand microcosm > Unclassified ...
ACATTCTCCGGACCTCTGACAACTGCGCCTTCTTTATGTGTTCAACCTTGTCCAACATGTCTGATACAGGCAAATCTTTCTTCCGTTGCTGCTCGTCAATCGCCATTTGATACACTCAGTTACACTCCAATGTTTTTGAGTGATCAATCAGTTTATGCTCAATTGCGTGCTAATAATTCATTGATGTCTATGGGGACGCAATATGACACAACACTATCGAATTTCTTCGCTGTCAATACTGGGGATAATATTGGATACGTAGATGAAGCATATTTGAAAGCGTCACAAGGAGATACTACAGGTGCTGCACTCGCAAAAGATGGAATCATTCCGCGGGGCGATCCAGATTTGAATCACAAGCTGGTCCTGGAAATATATCTGCGTACTTGGGCCCGAAATCAACTTTTCTTCTTGCCTCAAGACAGTGCTATTTTATATGCTATTGCAACACAAAATGTTACTTACGGTGGTACAGCTGTATATGACGCACGAGTCATGCTTGATTTGGACGTAGATGATATTGGTTTTGGATCTGCTGTAAGGTTGGACGGCGCGAATGACCTTCAGCAAGCGCAAGGCGAAATGTTTCCGAATCCAACAAACGGAACGACAACTTATTATACGGAATTGTCAGAGTCTGAATCTGGAATCATTGAAGTAACAGACGTATTTGGACGAGTAGTGAAAACAGCAGTCTTAACTTCCGGTAGTAATCAAGTTGAAATTGATATGGCGGAATTGCCTTCTGGAATCTATCTGTATCGGGCAATAATTAACGAAGAAGTCCGACAAACAGGCAAGTTAATAGTCGAAAAATAACTAGCTCACTTCCCTTCCGTATCTTTAATGGAGGGGAAGTTTGTTTTATGAAGAAAGGGATACTCACTCTTGCCGTTTTGTCCTTTTCGCTTGTCGCGATTAGTCAGGTTAATCTTGTGCCCAATCCAAGCTTTGAGGTTCATGACACGTGTCCGAATATGCCCGGAGATATTCGAAACGCAGTTCCTTGGTTTCAGCCAAATGACCCTCAATCATACTCCTCAAGCAGTACGGATTATTTCAATTCATGTGCAACTCAGTTTGTTGGTGTTCCATCCAACATCATAGGGTATCAAGTACCGCGAACAGGTTCGGGTTATGGAGGATTCGCAGCATACAGTACACAAAACGACTATTATGGACATGAGTATTTAGAAACAAACCTAAGTGTTCCTCTGGATTCCGGCGGGCGATACTGCGTTTCATTTTACGTTGCATTGTCCAACGCAAACGGTATCTGCGGAACGTCGGCAATAGGCGCGTACTTTTCTCAGGACACATGTCAATATATTTCTGGAGGATATTTTCCGATAAACGTAGTCCCGCAATTTGTAAATGATTCAAACAGTATCCTGAATGACAGCGTGAATTGGACTTTGGTGAGTGGTACGTTCATCTCTCAAGGACTGGAATCTTACATCACGATTGGAAACTATTGGGGACCATCTTATAACATGACAAATGGTGATCCAAGTTGCAGCGGAGCTCCCTACTATTACATCGATGATGTTTCACTTGTGAAGCTTCCAAACTTAAATGCAGGCGCCAATCGGGTAATTACATTTGGGGACACAACGGTACTACAAGGAGCAATCTCGGAGCAATGGACTGGAATGACTTTCGAATGGATGCCTCATTTTGGAATAGATGATCCTTATACCCTCGTGACTACCGCTCACCCTGATTCAACTACGAGTTACGTATTGACAGTTTCATGCGCAACATGCGAAGTTCCATGTCTTGGAGAGGTTGTTGACTCGGTAACCATTTTTGTTCAAAATGTCGAACCACCTCCTACTATTCCTTTTCACGTGCAAACATTGTTCAATACAGATCAACATTTTCAAGTAGATAGCTTACCTCCGAATTCTCGATTGAAAATCTATGACGTGCGTGGAAGGCTGGTATACTTTTGTGAGAATTACAATAATGATTTCGCATTGGCAGGTTTGAATTCTTCCATTTACAATTACGAGATTGAGTTAGCGGATACACGTATTTTTACTGGGAAATTCGCAATAATGCAGCGATAGAAAAGATTTCGTACCTTTTAGTTGTATTCTGTTACGAAATGCGACTACTTTTTGGACTTGTCCTCATATTGTCATCTGTTGTGCTGAAGGCGCAACCGTGTAGCGTTCAAATTGATAGCACAGCCGACTGCGGACTAAATTGCAGCGGCACAGCAATGGCCTATCCTCAAGGTCAAGGCCCATTTTCCTATTTATGGCAACCCGGTGGACAAACTACTCAACAAATCAGTAATCTCTGTCCTGGCAGTTATACAGTTACTGTAACAGACAGTTTAGGTTGCGTCGTTACAGATAGCTTAACGGTTAATGGATCACCCGTATTGAATGTTTGGATTTCTAGTTTCACAAACCCATCATGTGTTGGTTGTAATGACGGCAGCGCGACTGGAAGTGTGAATGGAGGAACGCCTGCGTACTATCCCTATTGGATTCCGCCAATTGGCTTTGGTTTATACACTATCAATAACCTCCAAGCGGGAACCTACCAGTTCTGCGTTGAAGATATTTACGGCTGTGTAAGCTGTGCAGACACAACATTGCAAGATCCACTTTCTGTTCCAGACTATTCAGTTTCACAACGTGCTTCAAGTTACGATTTGTTTGATGTTACCGGAAAGTTGATTTATACGGGTAGTGGCAATCCGCGGGGATCAGTTAACTGTCTCACAGGCTTGTACATTTTAACCTATAAAAACCGCGATGGAGAAGTGATATTCCGTGAGGTGATTCTCTTTGAAAATTAAAATAAAAAAGTTCTGGAGCCACCCTTGCGTGATAGGAACTGTAGCGAGCGCGCTTGGAAATCTTATTCTCGAGTTCCTAATTTAGAGTAAAGCCATTAATTTTCTGATTTTCTCCCAATCCTCCAGCCACAAGTTCGAACTCACAATCTTTCCGGGTACAAAGCGAAACAACATTGTTTCGCTTTTTTTATTTCACTAAGCTGGGCGATGAATGAGAATGCCGGCCTGCATTCATTGAATTAATCCGGAATGGATTTTAGTTTCGCAGTTCAACAATAAAAGTACTGCCCGCGTTTTCTTTGCTCATAAAGCTGATTTTCCCGTTCAACAGTTCAATGTGTTTTTTTAAAATATTCAGGCCTAAACCTGCGCCCTCAATATTCCCGGCATTTTTTGCCCGAAATAAACGGGAGAATATTTTATCCTGTTCTTCTGCAGGTATGCCGATGCCTGAGTCTTTCACTTCTATTGTCAACCTGTTGCCGGCTATCATCACACGGAGTTCAATTTTCGCTCCCTCGCCCGAATACTTACTGGCGTTTGAAAGCAGATTCAGCAATATGCTGTGATATATTTTCGGATCAGTCATAAACGCGTAGTCGCCGTCATGAGTGTAAGCGATAGATTGACCGTTCCTGATGATCAGTTCCGCTTCTTTGATTACAAGATTCGTGGATCTGTTAATATCAACCAGTTCTTTGACTGCTTTGATATCTCCATGCTCCAGTTTATCCAGCGAAAGAAAATCATTTAATATTCCTGTCAGATTTGAAATGGACGAGGCGATTCTGACAAGATGCGGTTTGCATTTATCAATGTTCTTATTTTTAAGATGGATGTCCATGATCCCGACAGAACTAAGCATAGTAGCCAGCGGTGTACGAAATTCATGGGATGCCATGGAAACAAAACGGGATTTCAGATCATTCAGTTCCCGCTCCTGCGCCAGGGCCTGTTCCAATTGACGCTCATTTTCTTTTTGCAATGAAATATCAACCACCGTTGTGAGAAAGTGTCTGAATTTATTTTTCTCATCCTTAACAACCAGGCTTTCTATTAAAACAGAAAGTACTTTCCCGTCTTTCCTGATAATTTCGCTTTCAATACTCTGTGAAGTAGATGTTTCATACATCAGGTTTCTATAGCGGTAATAATCATCCTGAAATGACATGCCGTTCAGAATCAAAGAAAAAGCCTTTCCCTTCAATTCACCATGACTTAAACCGATTAAACCCGATGCTGCTTTATTCAGATTCAGAATATTTCCGTTCTGATCCAAAACAAAATAACCGACCGGCGCGAGATTGAACAACTGCTTAAATTCTTCGAGTGATGTCAATAGTCTTTTCTGCGTTGACCGGAGTTCATCGGCCTGCATTTCCAGCTCTTCCTTATGAACGTCCAACTCATACTCACTGTCGGAAATGCGTTTGCGCTTTACCTTCTCCTCGGCTCTTTCCCGGAGTTTCGACAAGTCATATTCAGAATCAGATTCGTTACCCATCGCTTTACTTATTAGACCTGATGTTCAATGCAAATTCCTGCCAGACTCCAACGACGTATGCGGTATGGCCGGTCTCACCCCTCACGTATCGGATGTGATTAATAAAACGCGTGTATTTACCGTTTGCACATTTCCAGCGGAAAATGGATTCGGCTCTTTCCCCTTTGGAAATAGTTGAGAAAGCGGTACGGATTCTTTTTTTGTCATCCGGATGTATCCTGTTGATCCAGAAAGCCGACTTGCCTGTAAATTGCTCAGGTAAAAAACCCATAACCTTTTCGCAGCTCTTACCGACAAATGAGAATTTCAGTTCTTTACCCACTTCGCAGGTAAAAGGAATAGCCGGCAAATTTTCCATGATCAGATTCAGATGCGCATTGGTCTTTTTGAGCTTTTCCTCCGTGTTTTTTTGTTCGGTAATATCAATAAACGTTACCAGCACTCCTTCAATGATATTCTCAGATGTACGATAAGGCAATATCCTGGTGTGATACCACGTCCCGTCAAGAGACTGCACCTCGGTTGCTTTTACTACGAGGGTCTTCAGCACAGTTTTTACATCTTCAACCAAAGTCTTGTAAACAACATTGCTCGATAGATGTGTAACGGGCCGGTCAATGTCGGACGGGATGAGGTTGAATATTTTAGTGGCAGTAGGTGTAAAGCGCTTAATCTTGAGGTTACGGTCCAGAAACAGGGTGGCCACTTCTATACTCGACAGGAGATTATTGAGATCGTCGTTTGCCTGTGATAATTGTTCAATCTTATTGGAAAGTTCGGTATTGACCGTAATTAATTCTTCGTTAACCGACTGAAGTTCTTCTCTTGATGTCTCCAGTTCCTCGTTCGTACTCTGTAACTCTTCATTGGAGGACTGAAATTCTTCGTTGGTAGCCTGCAGGTCCTCGTTCGAAGTTTCCAGTTCATTAATGGCCGTCTGAAGATGTTGCCGTGTTATGACCAATTCTTTTTCAAGAACACTTTCTTTTGATTCTGCCCTCGTATGTCTCTTCAGATGTTTATCCGCTTTTTTGACTTCGGATTTTTCCGGGCTCTCAAAAATGATCATCAAAGCTCCCGTATCCGCTTCCCGTATTGAAATGGGCTTCACAACAAGGTTAACCGTTCGGTAATGGGCGTTATCCTTGATTTTGATGTTCTGCATGTGAACTTTAAGCTTACCGCTGCGTGCTTTTTTGATGGCAGTTTCCAGTTCACGTTTAAGCCATTTCTTAGCCATCTCCAGAATGTTCAGGCGGGGTTCACCTACGGGCGGCTCAAGGTACTGACCGGTGTTACCTGAAAAATATAACACGTCATTGTTCTTGTCGACGATGACGGAAGGCGGCGCGTAATTATCGAGAAGAATTTTTTCGGCCAGGCCGGAAAAATTAAGCTTCCTGTTCAACGTAGGCAGCATACTTTTTCCTGAATCACTGTTTTTCTCAAGTTCCGGGAGTTCATAGGCAGCGTTAGGCCTGCGTGTAATCTTTACCTTTTTCTTTTTAAAAATTTTGATCTTGGGATCAAACGCGGAAAAGAAACTGGAATACTCTCCGATACTTTCCGATGTCCCTAACAATAAGATTCCTTCATCATTCAGGCTATAGTGAAAAACGGGAATTATTTTTTTCTGCAATTCGCTGTTCATATAAATCAACAGGTTCCTGCAGGTAATCAGATCCATTTTAGAGAACGGCGGATCTTTGATCACATTGTGATTGGCAAAGACCAGCATTTCCCGGACTTCTTTTTTGAGCTGATACCCCTTTGGCTTCTGAATAAAAAAACGCGACAAACGTTCAGGAGAAACTTCAGCCAGGGCGCTTTCAGTATATAAGCCATTACGTGCAAATTCAATTGCGTCCTGGTCAATGTCCGTAGCAAATATCATCACCTTGATGAACTGCTTGTTTTTTGACAGCGCTTCCTTAAAAAGTATGGCGAATGAATAGGCTTCCTCTCCCGTTGAACATCCGCATACCCACACGCGGCATACCTGGCTCTCGGCACAGTTGGCAAGCAGGTGAGGAATGGCCTTCTTCTCCACCGATTTGAAAACTTCTTTGTCTCTGAAAAATGACGTTACGCCAATCAAAAAATCTTTATACAGTTTTTCAATCTCAACCGGGTTATCCTGCAGAAATGTAATATAGTCTTCAACGCTTTGAAGCTGGTTAATTGCAATTCTCTTGGCAATTCTCCGCACAATGGTATTTCGCTTGTAATCCGAAAAGTCGTGTCCGGTTTGGGTCCGGATGGTCTGAAATATTTTCTTCAATTGATTGTCAGTGGGAGACTCCTGGGTACTCTGAACATAAGGAGGAAGATTATTACTGCTCTTAATGTACTTGAGCAATTGCATTACCATTTCATTGGGAGGCAGAATATAGTCAGCCGTCCCGGAGTCAATGGCGCTTTGGGGCATCCCGCTGAACTCTGCTGTTTGAGGATCCTGCACAATGGCAATTCCTCCTGCCATTTTAATGTCTTTTAAACCCAAAGTCCCTTCAGATCCTGTTCCGGAAAGAACAATGCCAATCGCCTTTTCTTTCTGATCTTCCGCCAACGAATGAAAGAAAGAATCTATTGACCTTCTCTTGGCACGCAATTCTGTGGGTGCTGTTAATTGAAGGGAGCCGTGAAATATTTTTAAATCCTTTTTGGGAGGTATAATGTAAACACAATTGGGTTTTACCTGTATTCCATCAGTAATTTCTACGACTGTCATCGTCGTGTGTTTCCCGAGCAATTCTGACAACAGGCTCTTATGGTCAGGATCGAGGTGCTGTACAATTACAAAAGCTATCCCGGTGTCAGCCGGAGAATTATCAAATAACTGTTTAAGGGCCTGCAGTCCCCCGGCCGACGCACCAATACCAGCAATAAAAAAGTCCTTGTCGTGATGTGCAAAAGTGTTTTTAGCCGTTTTATGCTTTTTCGCAGAACCTTTTTTATGTGAACTTTTTTTCACAACCCAATTTTTATTTTACCGGTTTCTTCTCCTTCACCGGGGAAAACAAGCGCTTTTACTCCCGCAGTGATAACCAAATAAAGATAGCTTTTTCTTTTCGGTCCCTCTACCTGACGATGGTCACCAATCCGACTGATTTACGCCACAGCCGGGGTTAGCATCACTCACTTTTTCCGGCAAGCACATCATCTGTGAAAATAAGTCAGTCTCCTGCCGGAGTTCCTGACTTCGGGAAGATCCGTCAAATCAATGATTTTTTTCCAAATACTCCCCAACAGGTTCGAACTCACCATCTTTCCGGTTACAACGCCTCTTACGAGACCATTTTTATGTTCTGTGCCGGGCGCGAAGTGAAAATCATCCCGATTACAAAACAGAAAAGCCAATCCATCGTAAGAGAAGTATCATTAAGGATTTCTGTACAACGGACAGAGGATGATTCCCGACGGCGATTCAGAAACAATTAATTCTGATCTTAACGAAAAGGCAGATGCTCAGAATTCCCTGTAAATGCAAATACGATTGTATTCACGTGATTCAATTTAACCCTCACCACGCTTGTTTGTTCCTGTTCATGTATTCATCAATTGCTTTTTTGCCAAACGTGTGAAAGACAACAGGCGTTACGATCATGTCCATGAGTGTACTGCTGATCAATCCGCCAAGAATTACAACGGCAACCGGATAAAGAATCTCTTTTCCTGAGGCCTGCGCGTCCAGCGTGAGCGGAATCAATGCGAGCGCCGCAACCAATGCGGTCATCAGAACCGGAACCAGGCGCTCGAGTGAACCACGAACGATCATCCGGCGATTGAATGTTTCTCCTTCCTGTTCAACGAGGTGAATGTAGTGCGAGATCATCATAATGCCGTTTCGCGATGCAATTCCGGTGAGTGTTACAAAACCAACTAAAGTTGCGACTGAAAATGTTCCGCCCGTAAGTGTTACGGCGATCACGCTACCGATCAATGCGAGCGGAATGTTCAGCATGATCTGTGCGACTATTCTCCAGGAACGGAAATGACTGAACAGGGTAATGAAGATTCCTGCGAGCGCGAATAACCCGAGGAACATTATCATTCTGGAAGCGCTTTGTTGACTCTCAAATTGTCCGCCATACTCAACAAAATATCCCTCCGGCAATTTAACTTCAGCCCCTATCTTTTCTTTGATTTCTTCCACGGCACTACCGAGATCACGATCCTGCACGTTACACGAAATAACAATGCGGCGCTGGGCATTCTCGTGCGAGATGGTATTGATTGTCGTTGTCGTATCAATATCTGCAATTTGTTCCAAAGGAATCAGCGTTCCGTCTCCTGTGTGAATCTGGGTATTGCGGATATTTTCAATATTGGTGCGCTCCGCATCGGTTGTCCGCAACAGAATGTCAAATGTCTGCTGACCATCAAAAATTTGCCCGGTCACTTTTCCGTTGTAAAATACTTCGAGGTCTTCCGCAACTTTTCCCGATTGTAACCCGTAACGTTTCAGTGCTTCCCGGTCAATGCGTATCAATAATTCAGGAACCATTACTTGTTTTTCCACCTGCACATCGACAACTCCTGCAACGTCTTCAACGGTGTTCTTTATTTCTGTTGAAAAACTCCTGAGCATGGTGAGATCATTCCCGTAAAGTTTTATTGCAACCTGGGCACGGACTCCTGACAACAAGTGATCCAGGCGGTGCGAAATGGGTTGGCCGATATTCACGGATACGCCACCGAGAATAGAAAGCCTGTTGCGTATTTCGGCAAGAATTTCATCGCGTGAACGCTCCGGGTCTTCAATCAGCTCCACTTCAATTTCCGAATTACTCACCGGCTCTACATGTTCATCCAGTTCCGCACGTCCGGTGCGACGGCTTACAAATTGCACTTCAGGAACCTGCATGAGCAATTCTTCGGCACGCGTTCCGATCCGGTTACTTTCTTCCAGGGAAGTTCCGGCGGGTGCAGACAGGTTCACCGTAAATGAACCTTCATTGAACGGAGGCAGGAATTCCGTACCGAAGAACGGCACTATGCAGACGGAGGCAATGATCATCACTGCCGCAACTCCAATCACAAATTTCGGACGGTCGAGTCCCCAGTTCAGAAGTTTTACATCCTGTCGCTTGAGAAAACGGACCAGCATACTGTCTTCTTCTTTCTTCGGTTTCATTTTTCCGAGGAGATAACTGCAAAGTGCGGGTGTAACCGTCAGAGAAACGACCAGTGAAGCGACAATCGAAGTGATGTACGCAATTCCCAACGGAGCGAATATTTTACCTTCCATTCCCTGCATATAAAACAGCGGAAGGAAAACAAGCACCACAATGATGGTCGCATACACAATTGAGTTCCGCACTTCACTGCTTGCCTTGTAGATGACACGCATAAACGGTTCCGGATGATCGCTCAAACGGTTTTCCCGCAAACGACGGAATACATTTTCGACGTCCACAATTGCATCATCCACTAATTCGCCGATGGCTATGGCGAGCCCTCCCAACGTAAGTGTATTAATTGAAATGCCGAACAGCTTAAACACAATGGCTGTTACCACCAACGACAATGGAATCGCAGTGAGCGTGATAATTGTAGTTCTGAAATTTAAGAGGAAAAGGAAAAGAACAATCACAACGAGAATGAATCCGTCGCGCAATGCGTCTTCAACATTCGAAACTGAATTCACAATGAAGTGTTCCTGCTGAAATATCTGCGGATTGATTTTTACATCCGGAGGCAACGATGCCTGCAATTCCGCGAGCGCTTTTTCAACTTCTTCGGTCAGGTCTACTGTATTAGCTCCCGGCTGTTTTTCAATAGTCAGGATTACGGACGGCTGACCATTGATACTTGCATCTCCACGTTTCACTGCAGCTCCGTACCGAACATCCGCCACCTGCGATAGCAGCACAGGTAAACCTTCGATATTATTAACTACAGTATTCTTCAGATCTTCAAGTGTTTCAGCGCGGCCAACAGTCCGGATGAGCACTTCCGATCCATAACGGTCAAAGAATCCTCCGGTGCTGTTCTGGTTACTCAATTCCAATGCGACGTCAACATCATCTATTGTCAGTCCGTATTGTTTTAGATTTGCCGACGAAACCAGCACCTGGTATTGCATTCTTTCCCCACCGATCGCGATTACCTGCGAAATCCCGCTGATGCTCATCAGCCGACGACGTATCGTGAAGTCAGCGAGCGTACGTAAATCCTGCAGGCTCGTTGTATCGGAAGTGACACCGACGAGCATGATTTGTCCCATCACAGAACTGATTGGTCCCATCACCGGAGTTATGCCTTCCGGAAGTTGAATCGTCTGCAATTTTTCCGCAACCAATTGTCGCGCGAGATAGATATCGGTGTTCCAGTCGAATTCAACGAAGACCATTCCGATACCGATAGAAGAACTGCTTCGCACCGATTGAACACCGGTTGCACCGTTCAGAGCTGTTTCAACCGGAAGAACAACCTGAGTTTCCACTTCTTCGGGAGCCATGCCGTTCGCTTCGAGGAAAATCGTAACGCGGGGCCTGTTCAGATCCGGAAGAACATCGACCGGCAAGCTCACAAGCGTGTACACGCCATAGACCAGCAGGAGTGCAGCGGCTGATACTACGAACAGTCGGTTCTCCAGTGAAAAGCGTATGAGCTTGTTGAGCATATAAATTCAGTTACTGATTAATGGCTATGGCCTTCGTGAGCATGTCCGTCATCGTGCCCTTGCACATCTCCGGCTTTTCCTTCTTTCACATCAAGAACAAAATCTGCAGTATGAACCTGTCCGTTCGTTTGGAACTGGAACCATCCCTTGTAAATACCGGGTTGGGTAAACGTGGTGTGCAGATCAAATTTATCATTCGCAAATTCAGGATGAACATGCATGTATTCCATCGTATTCAGACCGATGATCACAACATGCGCTTTCGCACCCAGGTAGTTTTCCAGATTACTGCCGGCTACTTCTTTTCCGTCTTTCTTTATTACAGCACCCATGTGAAGCAGGTTGTTGGTTACGAAATCACCGTCATTGGTGATCGTCACTTCATACCCTTCCGCTTTGCCGGTCAATCGCTGCGCAGTTATTGCAACAGTCGCAGCTGGAGTTCCCGCAACCGTAAGATTTATTTTCTCAACCTGGTGATCTCCGCCGGTAGGAGTGTAGTCTGCAAACAAGGTGTATTCTCCTGCCGCAGGAAATTTCTCGGCAACACTGTAGCTTCCGTCTGCGTTGTACTCCGGGTGGATATGGTCGAACCAGGACAGGTCTTTGCTCACGATGATTAAGTGAATCTTCTTATCGTGTACCACATCAAGCGCAACCTGCTCTGTTTCTTTCCCTTTGATCTTCGGTGTAAAACGGAGTGTTACTTCCTCACCCGGATTTGGAGATGCAACAGAACTGGTAAAATTCATTTTGTATTCGTTCGTATTCCCTGCATTGTCGTTGTGTACGAGAGCCATTCCGCATTTCGGACACATCTCTCCTTCATGACCCGTAACCTCCGGATGCATGGGGCATGAATAGGTATGTTCATGACCACCTGATGAATCATGAATGGAATCGGAATCGTGATCATGCGTCTCATTTCCACAAGACGGCATTGAAATCACTGCAATTGTTAGCGCCAAAGCGCCGAATAGTTTACTATACGTTTTCACTTTATTTGTTTTTTTATTGGTTTAAATAAATCATTTTGGCCTGGTACGTTGCACTTGAAATAACACGTTCATTTTCTTCTGCTCCTTTGAGAACCACGGTAAAGTCTCCGTTGTCCTCATCGAGCTGTATATAACTAACTGAAAAGCGCTCAGCGGATTCTTTGATGAATACTGCCGGCTGACCGTTTATTTCTGTGATTGCACTATTGGGTACAGTTATTTCGCGGGAGGGCTCCTTGGCGAAAACACGAACGTTGACAAATTCACCGATTTTGAATTCTCCGTCGCGATTGTCCATCTCAAACAGGACACGCTGCGATTGATTGGATGCATTGACTGATTGTGCCATAGAAAGCAATCGCACGTCACCTGATTTGTGATTGTCTGTTGTACACTCCACTGAATAACGCCCGCCGGCAGTGATCTTGTCAACGTCCTTATCGAAGACCTGCGTTTCGATGTAGACTTTCGACAAGTCGGTAACAGTGAAAAGTGTTTCTCCTGCATTTACCGTGCTGCCAATGCTCAACGTGAAGTTCCCGACGATACCGTCGATGGGCGAACGAAGGTAAACCAGTCGCGCTGCGTCTGCGTTCCCGGATGCCAATCCGTCAAACAAGGCCTTGTTGTTTTTCGCTCTTTCAAATCTTCCTTTCGCTTCATCAATGTCCTGTTGTGAAACAATTCCTTTTAATTCAAGCAGTCGCTTATAGTCACTTTCGGCAGCGGTGTATTCTGCATTTACGTTATTGCGTTCTGCGGCAATGTTCACCAGGGCTGCGGCGTCCAATGATGGTTCAAGAATAGCCAGCAATTGTCCTTTGGTAACTTTCTGACCGACATTCACATTGAGCGAATATATTTTTCCGTTCTGCGATGGCTGCACCAGAGCCTGACCGTTGGAGGAGGGAACGATGGTTCCGTAAAGAGCGGTGCTCTCTGTGAAGTCTCCGGTTTCCAATCGCAGGGTAGTCATGTCGAACAGGAATTGTGTTTCTTTGGCGATGTAAATGGATGCAGACAAATTCTGCCCGCCACTGTTTCCGGGATCTTCGTCACCATGAGCGTAAAGTTGTGCCGACGGGATGTGTGCCGAAGTAAAAACAAGAACCAGAATGAGCGTTTTGGTTTTTCTGCTGAATTTCATGAGCACAAACATGATCAGCAACCCGCCGAGTAAACCACCGGTGAAAATCACCCAGGTTTGTTCATACCATGTTTCCTCCTCAACTTCCTCGTGCTCCAATTCCTTTCCTACGTCGACACCGGTCAGTGCAATCAGGTCGGCGCCTTTCGGACCATCAATATTTATATTTATCCTGTAAATTTTCTTTTCAGGAAACAACGCATGGACAGAGTAGATTCCAACCTCTGTTTTTGAAACTTCAAATATCACAGCAGGATCATCGGGAGATGAAAGCCGGATCGTTGCACTGTCAACTGCAAGATTGGAGAGGAAATCACTCAGGAACAGCGTAAGGTCGGTATGCTCTCCGGGTTTTACCGGCGAATAGCGCAACAATGCTTCGTATTTATCCGATGACGCTTCTGTTGAGAAATAGTTCTGTGCATTCGACGGAGCAGCAACAGGCGCATGTGGTTCATCTCCGTGACTGAAGAGCCATGTCGGTACAAGTGCGATCAATAGGAACAATAGCTTTTTCATAGGTTTCCTGATAAGAAGTTCAACTCCAGTGATGCTTCGTTATAGTTGCGCAATGCTTCAAGACGATTGAAGCGAATGGAATAACTGTCGTTCAATGTGCGCAGGTAAGTTGTGTAATCGGTTACACCGGCGCTGAATAATTTCTTCGCTGCGTTTTCGATTGTTTCCGCCTGATTTAATCCGGTGTCTTCATAGAATAACAAGGCGCTGGTCGCTTTGGACAAGGAACTTTGGGCCGCTATCAGTTGCAGGGACAACTGCTGTTGCTGCGATTGACTTTGAAACTCCGCAACACGCATTCCGGTTTTGGCTGCCTGCATTCTTCCGCTGTATTGCCAGAACCAGATCGGAACAGTTATTCCCGCGCGAAATCGAAAACCAACGGGTGTGCTTATCGGTCCCTGATTCAGGTAGCCCACCGCGAATCCGGGAAGCGCCCTGTTTCGTTCCACCTGCCACAACCGGCGGCTTACAATCCGCTGCTGGAGTGAGTAGGCCATATATGGATTTGCGGCAAGCGTCACATTTGGTTTCTCGCGTTTCACCTCAAACCGGAGTGTATCGACCTCGAATGCAGAAGTGATCCCGGTGAGCAATGCCAATTGCTGAAGTGAAGCGGTATATTCAACCTTAGCAGCCTCGTACCTGAGATGCAATTCGCCGTATTGGATATTTGCGAAGGTCTTTTGCACCAGGTCAAGTTTGCCGGAATTGAATTGTTTATCTGCAGCATCACTTAGGGATCTGTACAATGTGTCCTGCTTCTGCAATAATTTGAGCAGTGCAAATTGGTACTGTGCGTTCAGATAGATCCGATGCACCTGGAATTTAACTTCCAGTGAAGAGATTGCTTTTCCGAATTCCGCAAGTTTTGTCTGCTCTTTCTGAAACTGGTTCTGGCGGACGTACGCTCCCGGAAAATCAAATGACTGCATAACGCCTATCGTATAAAATTCCCCGGTGGGACTTTCTGCCAGCACTTCGGGGTTAGGAATACTCACACTGCTTTTCTGCAACTGCCGGCTCTGCACAGCCTGCAGTGTTGATGCCTGCACCGCAGGATCCCGTTTCAGCACAGAGTCAATTGTCTGCTGCAGACTAACCGTCATTTGTGCGCCGAGGGAATTGGTCAGCATCAGCGCGATTAAGAAGATAATCATCCTTAACAACATAGTTTTATTCCGGTTTTTCATTTGCAGCAGGACTGTTTGGTGAATGTTTTGCGCAAGACCATGAGGATCCATGACGCAATTTTGTGCGCTTTTGATTTTCTCACAGGTGTTGTTTCTGCAGTCATAGGATTAAAGGTACATACTGATATACATGAACAATGCCATGCCAACCATCAGCAGGTCTTCAATGATTGTTACCGAGCTCATCGGAAGATTGAACACTGCTCCGAGACAAGCACAGCGAATTTGTTTTTTATCGACAACACTTTTGATAACACCAATGCTGCTGAATCCCATCACAGCAATAGTCGCAAGGGCGGTAATTGCAGGATTAAATCCAACGAGGAACAGAACGCCAAGTGCCAGTTCAATAAACGGGTAAACAAATCCATAGCCTTTCACACGTTTTGCAAGCAGATCGTACATCGCATAACTGTCGGCGAATCCCCGCAGATCAAGAAACTTGAAAAACGAAAATACGATGAAGAAACCAGCCATGAAGGTATTCATCCATTTCATCCAACTGATTTCAGTTCCGTTCCAGCTTGTCACAAGCGAAACACCGGTTATGAATCCTGCAATGAGCAACAACGGCTTATAAGTTTGCAGCCACGTCTTTGCAGGTGCCGCTTCCATCGTGTCGTGAACAGACGCATCTTCCGTAATTTTATATTTTCCGTTACGTCCCATTGCATTCTGCAGGACTTCCGCACTGATGTGTTTGCTCATTGTTATCTCTGCCGAATCCCGGGTTACTTCTGCGGCTAACACGTCCGGCATCATCAACAGGCTGCTTTTCACGTTTGCAACACATGTACTGCATGTTAGTCCTTCGAGGTGATATTTATGCGTCATCATGATTTTGGTTGTTATGATTTGATGAAGCAAAGGTCTTCTGACAGCACGTTATGGCGCTTATATTTAATCGGAAATGGTTTATAGTATTTTCTCATTACAGTTCATCCAGCGCTTTTCTCTTTTTGTCCCGGATTTCCCGATAGTCGCTCGGCGTAAGTCCGGTAATCTTCTTGAACTGACCGGAGAGATGTGCAAGGCTGCTGTAACCCGTTTCCCAGGCTATTTCACTCAATGAAAGTTCTCCGTACACCAGCAATTCCTTTACTTTTTCGATGCGCTGAAGTATCACAAATCGTTCAATCGTTACACCTTCTACTTCGGAAAAAAGACCGCTCAGATAGTTGTAATCTTTGCCAACCTGTCCGGCGATGTGTTCAGAGAGATTCACTTTCACAGATTTACTCCCGTCGTAATGGATATAATTGATTACCGCAGATTTGATCTGACTGATAAGCGCCGATTTCCTGTCATCAAGCAATTGGAAGCCGTGCATATTAAGGCGTTCCCGTAATTGTTCCTGCTGTCCGTCAGTAAGCTTTTCACGGATATCCACTTCGCCAAGCCTTACGGATGTATAACCGATTGCCAGATCGGACAGTTCTTTTGCTACCACTGCAATGCAGCGGTTGCAAACCATGTTTTTAATATACAGTTGCATTCTTATCTATCTAAGATTATGAACATGGTTTGGTTCGTCTTGAAACGAACACACAAACCCCGGAACGTATACGTCCGGGTGGTTGATTATCTTAAATAAGGAGAGCCCGGTTCTTAATATGAACCGGGCATTTGACCGGTAAGGGAGGTGGCGGGATAACAGGTGTTGTGATCACCTCCTGTAATTGCAGTGCAAAAAGCTCTGCGTCAAACGACGTAATCGCAATGAAGGACGTTGAACATTCAATTTTCACAATGTCCGAGGCAAAATGATCTGCAGAAGATTTAATGGTTACCTGTACGTTTTCACAACAATTATTGTCCATCGGCATTCCGCCGCAACAATTGTGTTCTTCAGATGTAACGTTGAATGAATAGGATTCCAGATAACCGCCGCAAAAATGACCCGAAATAGTCACTCCGATAACTACAATTAAGTAGATGGTTACGAGAAGTGCTATGGTGAATTTTTTGATCACTGAATCAAAGGTAAGCCATTCCTGATTTATACGGAAATCGTTGGATTCGCGGTTTTCTGACCACTACAGTACGGAGTGAAAATGGTATCTGCTTTTCATCACCGCGCCATTGTGTATGATGGTATCCTTTACTCGGAAGCTGAACCGCTCTGCATGTTATGATTTACGGGCATCACTTCTTACCGGGTAAAATATCGTTCGGATTTGGATTATACGAGGAGAGATCGTTTCAACCCCGATGTATGCAGACTCTTCCGAAGAAATCTCCCGGCCGAAACAAGAGCCCGGAAGCGGCGGATACGGTTCGAACTCACCATCTTTACGGGTACAGCACAGGATTTCTCTACGACATTCTGAAGAATCCGATTTTACTTTTTCAGGTCAAAAAAACCGCCGGGTTTAATACCTGATAATGATCATAGGTGAAATTGCTAAAAGTCAGCACGGACATCACCAATACTCGGTTTCTTTGGGCAAACAAATCAGGTGGTGAAAAAGAATCAGATTCATTCGTCTCATACGAAATGTGAAGTGTTCGGTTCATTTTTTGAACAGTCGACCGAGGGTGTTCTGATTGTTAACTCAGCAAAGCTCATCAGGTTTGAAAACCCGGGAGCCGGAAAGGCTTTGGGTTACCGGGCATCGGAGCTTAACGGCAAAAATATTTATGATATTGTTTCCCTGGAAGAACATGGGAAACTGAATGACCTTCTGGATAAATTCCTGACCTCGGGAGCACGGTTCTCTGCATTTAAAACAGAGTTATCGTTGATAAAAAAAGATGGATCAATCATCCATACAGAAGTAAGTATCGGTAATCACATTCATTCTACCGAAGGGCCGTTATTGATATTTGTCTTCACCGACATCTCGGAAAAAAAGCGCTACGAGGAAGAATTGCAGAGAAGCAGGGAGCTGTTTTACGATACGTTTCGCCAGAATCCGGCTCCCTCGGCAATATCACGTCTTTCCGACGGACGATACGTAGATGTGAATGATAGTTTTCTCTCTGCATTGGAATTTGAAAGGGAGGACATAATCGGAAAAACGTCTACCGAATTAGGGTTGTTCAGGCATTGCAAACCCGAGGAAAGGGAAAAATTGGTAGCCCTGCTCGGACAAAACCAATCGGTGTTGAATTATGAAATTACGTTGAGCACGAAAGCCGATAAACCGGTCCATGTTTTATTCTCTGCCAAAATTATTCAACTGGAAAAAGAAGATCATATCCTGTCTTCCATGATTGACATTACCCTGAGCAAAAAGGCCCAGGAAACACTGGAGGATCTGAATGAGATACTGGAGCAGCGAATAAAGGAAAGGACGTTGGAACTGACAAAGGCACTTGAAAGGGAAAAAGATATCAATGAAAAGAAATCACGGTTTGTGACCATGGCATCCCATGAGTTCAGAACGCCACTGGGAACCGTACTCACTAGTGCAGCAATTTTGGAAAAGTATACGAACGCAACAGAAAACGAACGGCTCAACAGGCACTTCAACCGGATAAAATCTTCTGTTTCAAACCTCACGGAAATTCTGGATGAATTCATTGTACTGGAGAAAATTGAAAAGGGGAAGGATGAACCGCAGAACAGCAATTTTTCTTTGCCTTTGACAGTCAAGGACGGCATCGCAGAAATAAATGAAAGGTTGAAGAGCGGTCAGAATATCAGTCACACTCACTCGGGGAACGAATTGATATTTCAGGACAGGAATAAAGTATACAATACGATTCTGAACCTCATTTCCAATGCCGTGAAGTATTCACGTGATGACGGCAAGATTGAAATTAATTCGGAAGTTGCAGACGGGAAAGTAAAAATTACAGTAAGAGACCATGGAATTGGTATACCGGAGAAAGACCAGGAAAATCTCTTTACGCTGTTCTTCCGGGCAAAAAATGCCGCTGTCATACAAGGCACCGGTTTGGGCTTATGCATTGTAAA
>Ga0255338_1003495_pt1 | contig 18720 bp, 11 predicted proteins | sample MeOH1_35cm_T4_19_FD_203715 | JGI IMG/M metagenome (GOLD analysis project Ga0255338, IMG submission 203715) | Sandy soil microbial communities from University of British Columbia, Vancouver, Canada - MeOH1_35cm_T4_195 | ecosystem: Engineered > Artificial ecosystem > Sand microcosm > Unclassified ...
TCATCACCCGTTCCCCCCTGCGCATTTCCCTCGGTGGCGGCGGCACCGATCTACCCTCCTACTATCGCGAGCATGGCGGGTTTCTCATTGCGGGGGCGCTCGACAAATACGTCTACCTCACCCTGCACCGCACCTTCGTGCCCGACCTGATCGTGAAGTATTCCAAGTTGGAGCGCGTGGCCACCGCGGCCCAGCTGGAGCATCCGATCATCCGCGAGGCCTTTGCCCTCCTTGGCATGAACGGAGCCTCGCTGGAGCTGACCTCCATGGCCGACATTCCCGGGGGTACCGGGCTGGGGTCCTCCGGCAGTTTCACCACCGCCCTCCTCAAGGTGCTGCACACCGCCAACAAAAGCCTGATCTCCCCGGCCGAGCTGGCCGAGCAGGCCTGCCACATTGAGATCGACCGCCTCGGCGAACCCGTGGGCAAGCAGGACCAATACATTGCCGCCATCGGCGGGATCACGGCCTTCACCTTTCACCCGGACGGGCGGGTCGAGTACCGGCCCTGCAAGGTGACCCAGGAAACCCTCTTCAACCTCGAGGACAACCTGGTGATGTTCTTCACCGGCTACTCCCGCTCCGCCTCGGCCATCCTACAGGACCAGAACGTGAAATCAAAGGAGCATAACCCGGCCATGCTCGATAATCTGCACTTCACGAAGGATGTCGGGTACCAATCGCTCGCCGCGCTTGAGGCAGGCCAGCTGGAGGAATTCGCCCATCTGATGGACCGGCACTGGCAACGGAAAAAGGTCCGCAGCACAGGCATGACCAACGACCGTATCAACGAGTGGTATGACCACGCCATGGCTAACGGCGCCCTCGGCGGCAAATTGATCGGGGCCGGCGGCGGCGGTTTTCTTTTGTTCTACGCCGGCAACAAGACCCGGCTCCGTCACGCCATGCGCGAAAAGGGCCTCCAAGAAGTGCGTTTTCATTTCGACTTCGAGGGCACGAAGGTCGTCACGCAGAACTGAGGGGAAATCGTGAAAGCGGAAAATTGAGAAAATGGAAAACACCGCCGGGAAAAACGAACTTGAACAGCGCACGTTAGCGTTCTCGGTAGCTGTGGTTGGATTTGTTTCAGCCTTGGATCGCAGCGAAGCCTCAAAGGTGATAAGTCGCCAGTTACTGCGCTCGGCCACCTCGATCGGAGCGAACTATCGCGAGGCAAACCGGGCCGAGTCACGCGACGACTTCATTCATAAGACCGGTATAGCCCAGAAGGAAGCTGCGGAAACAGACTACTGGCTGGCCATCTGCCAGCAAACGAACCTTGGACCGGCGCCTGTCCTAGCACAACTTTCTGCCGAAGCCCGCGAACTTCTAGCCATCTTCACGACTATCAATCGGAAGGCTAAAGGTCGCTGAAGGTTTTCCGCTCCTCCCACTTTTCCACTTTCCCATGTCTTCCAATTTTCCCGTGGCAATCCTGGCCGGCGGCCTGGCCACGCGGCTGCGCCCCCTCACGAAGAATATCCCCAAGCTCCTCGTGGAAATCGCCGGTGAACCGTTTTTCTCGCATCAACTCCGCCTGTTGAAGGGGAGCGGCTTGACCAGGATCGTGCTCTGCATCGGCCACCTCGGCGAAATGATCGTGGCGCAATACGGCGACGGCTCCAAATGGGGCGTGGAAATCGAATATTCCTTCGACGGCGACAAACTCCTCGGCACGGGTGGCGCCCTCATCCGCGCCCTGCCCAGGCTCGGGGAGGGGTTCTACGTCTTGTACGGTGACTCCTACCTGCCGACCGACTACCTGGCCGTCGGGCAAGCCTTCCTCAATTCCGGCAAGCCCGCTCTCATGACGGTGTTCGAAAACCGCGGAGCCTACGACACCAGCAACGTCTGGTTCGAAAACGGGCGCATCCAAACCTACTCGAAAAAGGACCGACTCCCCCAGATGCGCCACATCGACTACGGCCTCGGCCTGTTCCGTGCCGCGGCTTTTGCCGGCTGCCCACGTGACACCGTGGTCGACCTCGCCGGACTGCAAAGTAACCTGGCCCAGTGCGGTGAACTGGCCGGTTACGAGGTGAAGGAACGCTTCTACGAAATCGGTTCACCCGCCGGCCTGAAGGAACTCGACGGCCTGCTGCGCGCGGGCTTAAATCGGCCCTGAACCAGCGCATGTCCTATTCCATCCAGCACCTGAAGGAAACGGCCGAGATTGTTGCCAGGATCAATGCCGCCGACTGCGAGAAATGCGTACGCGAGCTGGTTGGTGTCCGCACGCGGGGCGGCCGGCTCTTCATCCTCGGCGTCGGGGGCAGCGCGGCCAATGCCTCTCATGCGGTGAATGATTTCCGCAAGATCGCCGGCCTCGAATGTTATGCCCCGACGGACAACGTCGCGGAGCTCACCGCCCGCACCAACGATGAGGGTTGGGCCAGTGCCTTTGTCGAATGGTTGCGCGGCTCACGCCTGAACGCCAAGGATTGCCTCATGATCCTCTCCGTCGGTGGCGGCAACTTGGAGAAGAATGTCTCCCCCGGCTTTCTCTCGGCCATCCAGCTGGCGAAACAGGTTGGGGCCCGCGTCATTGGCGTCCTCGGCCGGGACGGCGGCTATACCGCCACCCAAGCCGACGCCTGCGTCATTGTTCCCACGGTGAATCCGGCCAATGTCACCCCCCACTCCGAGGCGTTCCAAGCCGTCATCTGGCACCTGTTCGTCTCGCACCCCGATCTCAAGGTCAATCAGACCAAGTGGGAAAGCACCCGCTGACCCACCACCGCGGCCATGAGCAAGCAGCGGGCAGTCTTTCTCGACCGCGACGGGACGCTGAATGCGCCACTCGTCCGCGACGGCAAACCCTACCCCCCGGCCTCGGTGGCGGAATTCCACCTGTTACCCGGCACCGCCGAGGGCTGCCGCCATTTGCACGCCGCCGGCTATGTGCTGATCGTCGCCACCAACCAGCCCGATGTCGGCCGGGGCACGTTGTCGCAGGCCGCGGTCGAGGCCATGCACTCCCACCTGCGAAAGCTCATCCCGGAGATCACCCGGATCGAGGTCTGTTACGACTCCGGTGACACGCATCCTCCCTCGGAATTCCGCAAACCGGCCCCGGGCATGCTGCACCGGGCCGCCGCGGCGCTTGATCTTGACCTCGGGCAAAGCTGGATGATCGGCGACCGCTGGCGCGATGTGGATTGCGGGGCAAATGCCGGTTGCCAGACGATCTTCATCGACCTTGGGTATCAGGAGTCGCTGCGCAAAAAACCGGATTTCACGGTCCAGACCTTTCCCCAAGCCGTCGGCCTCATTCTTGCCCGCAACCTGCTGCCTAAATGACTGACCCCAAGCCGAGTCTTAGCACCCTCCGGGTCAAAATCTACGCCGATGGAGCGGACAAGGCCGGCATCCTGGATCTCTACGCCAAACCCTACATCAAGGGTCTGACCACCAACCCGACCCTGATGAACAAATCAGGGATCAAGGACTACGAGACCTTTGCCCGGGACATCCTGCAGACGGTCACGGCCAAGCCCATTTCCTTCGAGGTTTTCGCGGACGAATTTCACGAGATGAAGCGTCAGGCCCTCCTGATCGCCGGCTGGGGCCGCAACGTCTACGTCAAGATCCCGATCACCAACACCCGACGCGAAACCGCCGTCCCCCTGATCCGTGAATTGGCGCAACAGGGCGTGCAGCTCAACATCACCGCCATGCTCACCCTGGAGCAGGTTCGGGCGGTGGCGGCCGCCTTGAACCCCCAGGTACCGTCGGTCGTCTCCCTTTTTGCCGGTCGCATCGCCGACACCGGGGTGGACCCGATGCCCATCATGCGCACCAGCCGCGAGATCCTCGCCGGCCAGCCCAAGGCGGAACTGCTCTGGGCCAGTGTCCGCGAGGTGTTGAACATCGTGCAGGCCGAACAAAGCGGCTGCCACATCGTGACGGTGCAGCACGACATCCTCGCCAAGGCCGCCAAGCTGCTCGGCATGGATCTGGGCGATCTGTCGCTCGACACGGTGAAGATGTTCGCCAACGACGCCGCCAAGGCTGGTTACCGGCTCTGAACCGCCCGGCGAGACCGGACAATAGGCTTCACATCCGACCGGGGGCGCGGCTTGATGGTGCGCAGCCATGAAGCCCGATCCCACCGCGCCGGCTGACCAGCTGAACCTCCTCCGCCAGCAGCTTATCCTGGCCCAAGTACGCATCATGGAGTTGGAGGACACGCGGGACGAAATGGCCCCCAAGCTGGCGGCCCAGGAGAAGCTTCTCACCGCCGCCCAGACCCTCGCCGACCAGAAGCTCGATGAAGCCGCCCACCTGGAAAAGGTCCGTTCCGACCTGCAGGCCCAGTATGAGCACATGCGGCACATGCAGCATGTGACCAATGAGGCCCTGAATGCGGCCCGCGGCGAGGTGGCCGGCTTGAAAGCGGGCGAAGCCACTCTGTTGAGCGAAATCGAGCAACTCCAAACCCTCACCCACCTGCAGGCGGAAGGCAGCCGGCAGCAGCTCGACCGGATCACCGCCCTGACCGCCGATCTCCGCGCCACCCAGGCCGAATCCGCCACCCGGCTGGAGCGCATCAATCAACTCGATGCCGAGCAACGCGCCATGAAGGCCTCCCGCAGCTGGCGCTGGACCGCCTGGCTCCGCTCCCTCGAGCGCGCCCTCGGCGGCCGGAAGCCATGAGCGAAACCGCCGCATACCGGCTGCTCGGCGAGGTGGAGAATTCCCGCCCACTTCGGGCCCACGCCGGCGTGGTCTCGGTCTCAGGTTGGAGCCTGGTCGCGGGTCTGACCGAGCCACCGGCCGTGCGCCTCGCGACTGCCGCCGGCAATTTGCCCCTGACCGGCCGGAACAAGCGCCCCGATCTGCCGAGGTTGCTGCCCGGTGAACCCGCGGCCGCCCACGCCGGTTTCACCATTGCCGGCCACCTGCCCGAGGGGGTTTATCTCGCCCGCCTCGAGGCGCAATTGCCCGATGGCACCTGGTCCTGTTTCAAGAGCCTGAGCCTGCTGGTCGAGGCCCGGCCCTTCGCCTTCGGCATCGAGTCACCCGCCTCGACGGGCAAGCTGACTCAACGCGTCGAGGTCGAGGGATGGGCCCTGGATCCGCGCCAGGAAGTGCAGGCTCTGACCCTGCGTTACGGTCATCAGGAAATACCCTGCACCTTGAACCGACCGCGGGCTGACGTGCCCCGCACTTATCCGGATTCGCCCCACGCGGCCCGGTCCGGCTTCAAGAGCAAGGTGATCCTCTCCGCCGGACGCGGCCCCCTGCGGCTCAAAGCCAGGCTGGCCGACGGCACCGTGGCCCTGGCCCGGACCGTCCTGCAGATTGACATCGCCACGGACGAGAACCACGACGCGCGGATCGATTTCGGCGCGACCCGGATCCCGCTTTCCCCTGTCCAGCACGCCCGGCCGCAACCGCCACCGGTGAAAACCGACCGGCCGCTAAACGTACTCTTCCTCCTGCCCGGCAGCTTCGCCTCGAACAGCGCGTTGCACGTGGCCGCCCTCGCCAACGAATTGTGCCTCGCCGGTCACGCCTGCTCGGTCGCCGTGCCGCATGACCTCGAGACCCTGGCCCACCATGCGACGCCCCTCTTTCGCGGCCTGCTGCACCGGGAGGCGGAATCCGGGGTCATTTTCGCCGATGGCCGCGGGCCGCAGGTCATCCACGTCTGGACCACCCGGGAAAACGTCCGCGCGTTGGCTGAAAAACTCCGCGCCCGCCACGGTGCGCGCGTCGTGGTGCACTTGGAGGACAACGAGCAGGAAATCCTGGCCCTCTCGCTGGGCCGCCCCGTCGCCGAGTTGGCCATACTGCCCGCGGCCGAACTCACCCGCCTCGTGCCCGCCGACCTGACCCATCCCCTGCTCGGCCGCGAATTTCTCGCCAAGGCGGACGCGGTCACCGTGATCATCGACAAGTTGCGCAACTTGGTCCCGGCCGGGCGGCCGTGCCACACGGTCTGGCCCGCCGCCGACGCCCGGTGGTTCCACCCGCAGCCCCGGCCCGATGATTTCCGTCGTGCATTGGCTACCACTCCCGGGGAAACAGTGTTGTTCTACCACGGCAACGTGCATGCGGCGAACGTCGCGGAGGTGCGCGAACTTTACCTTGCCGTGCTCCAGCTTAACCAGGCCGGCACACCGGTGAAACTGATCCGCACCGGCCTTGATCAGGTGGATTTCCTCGGTCCCCTGGCGGCCGAAGTCGCCCCGCATGTCCTCTCCCTTGGGCAGATCCTGCATCACCACCACCTGCCGCCGCTGATGGCGCTGGCCGATATCTTCGTCCAGCCCGGACGGGCGGATGCCTACAACGACTACCGGTTCCCCTCCAAGCTCCCGGAGTTTTTCTCGATCGGCCGGCCCGTGGTGCTGCCGCGCACCAACCTCGGCACATCGGTCCGCCACGGCGTCGACGCCTACGTGTTGGAACAGGCGGACGCCGCTGGCATCGCAACCGCCGTCTCGGAGTTGCGTCGCGACCGCGCCCTTTATGACCGGCTCAGTTCGGGCGCCCTCGCCTTTGCGGCAACCCATTTCAGTTGGCGCCGCAGCGCGGAGGCACTGGTCGGATTTTATCGGACGGTCGTCCGATAAGGGAGACCGGAGGCAGGAGGCGGGAGGCAGATAGACAGAGGACAGAGGACGGAGAACAGAAGTTAGACCCGACGATCCCATCCCTTCTCTTGGTGTGTCTGCAGCTGATTTCCGGCCTCCAGCCTCCGGTCTCCCGCATCCATCCTTTCCTCTGTCCTTGCTCCCTGCTCCCTGCTCCTTTCTCCTTGCCGGGTAACTCATGTCCGCCCTCCCGGAAATCACCCAGCAGCACCTCGCGAAGGTGCGGGACTTTTACGACGCCCAGACCCTTGTCCGGGAACAATGGGGCGGCCGCGGCTACCGCAGCCTCCTCGCCCATTACTACAACCTGCTCATTCCGGCCGGGGCCAGCGTGCTGGAGATCGGCTGCGGCTCGGGCGGTCTGCTCGCACAGCTGAATGCTTCCCGCAAGGTGGGCGTGGACCTGTCCGTCACCCAGATCGCCGAGGCCCGTATCCGGGTGCCCTCCGCCGAGTTTCATGTCCAATCCGGCGAGGCACTGGAACTGAACGAGCGCTTCGACTGCATCATCATCTCCGACACGCTGAACCTCGCCGCCGACGTCCAGCGGTTGCTCGAACAGTTGCACACCGTCGCCCACCCGGACACGAGACTGCTCGTCAACTTCCACAACTCCCTCTGGCGGCCTTTTCTCTCGCTCGTCACCGCGCTCGGCCTCAAGGACCCGCAGCCGCAGAACAGCTGGCTGGCCTCCTCCGACGTTTTCAACCTGCTCCACCTCGCCGGTTGGAATCCGGTCTGCCATCAGGCCCGGCTGCTGCTGCCTGTCCGCCTGTACGGCGTGGAGACCCTGCTGAACCGCTGGTTGGCGCCGCTCCTGCAGTGGTTCTGCCTCACCATCTTCATCTCCGCCCGGCCGGGCCGGAGCGTCCTGGCCGGCCGGCCCACCGTTTCCGTGATCATTCCCGCACGCAACGAGGCCGGCAACATCGCGGCCGCCGTGAGCCGCACCCCGGAGATGGGCGGCGGCACCGAGCTCATCTTTGTCGAGGGTCATTCCAAGGATGACACCTGGGAGCAGATCCAGCGCGTGCAGCGCGAACATCCCGACCGGAAAATCCGGATCATGCAGCAGACCGGCAAGGGCAAGGGCGACGCCGTCCGCCTGGGCTTTGCCGCCGCCACCGGCGACATCCTGATGATCCTCGACGCCGACCTGACGATGCCGCCCGAGGAACTGCCGAAATTCTACGAGGTCCTGGCCAGCGGCCGGGCCGAGTTCGCCAACGGCGTGCGGCTGGTCTATCCCATGGAAAAGGAAGCCATGCAGTTCCTCAATCTCTGCGCCAACAAGGCGTTCGGGCTGATCTTCACCTGGCTGCTCGGCCAGCCGGTCAAGGACACGCTTTGCGGCACGAAGGTGCTCAGCCGTGCCCATTACGCCAAGGTCGCAGCCAACCGCGCCTATTTCGGCGATTTCGACCCCTTCGGTGACTTCGACCTGCTGTTCGGCGCCGCCAAGCTGAACCTGAAGATCGCCGACGTGCCGATCCGCTACAAGGAACGGACCTACGGGAGCACCAACATCCAGCGTTGGAAGCATGGCTGGCTGCTGTTGCGCATGGTGATGTTCGCCGCCCGCAAACTGAAATTCACCTGATGTCTGCACCCAGGCCGAAACGTCTTGTCGTCACCGGTGGCCGCGGCCGCCTGGCCGCGCTCATTGCGGATCATTTCCGGGCGCCGACCCATGAGGTGGCGCTTTACTCCCGCGGCGACGGCCCGGGCTTCCGCGAACTCAGCCAGCTGGTCCAGCCCGCCGCGCTCGCCCAGGCCGACACCGTGCTGCATCTGGCCTGGAGCACCCTGCCCGCCACCTCGGAGCAGAATCCCGGCTCGGAACTGAAAAATGACCTGCCTCTGCTGGAAATACTGCTGCAGGCCTGCGTCGCGCTCCCGGCGCAGCAGCGGCCGCATTTCATTTTCTTTTCCTCCGGTGGCGCCGTCTATGGCAACGCTCCCGGCCGGCCCAGCATCGAGACCGATCCGCGCCGGCCTGTCGGCGCGTATGGCAAGGCCAAGCTCGCCGCCGAACAGTTGATCGAGCAGGCCGTCGCCCGCCACGACCTGCCCTGCACCATCCTGCGCATTTCCAATCCCTACGGATTTCCGGTGCCGACCGGGCGGGTGCAAGGCATCATCCCGCATGCCATCCGCAGCGCCCTGGAGGGCCGGACCCTCACCCTGTGGGGCGACGGCCATGCCCGGAAGGACTTCATTCATTACACGGATTTCCTCTCCGCCCTCGGCGAGGTCATGACGCGCCGGCTCACGGGCGTCTTCAATCTCAGCATCGGTGAATCGCACAGCGTGCACGAGGTCATCGCGTCGGTGGAAAAACATACGGGGAAGAAGATCGCCCTCGCCTTCCAGCCCGCCCCGCCTTGGGACGTCGAGGACAGCCGGCTGGACAATTCGCGCCTGGTCGCCGCCACGGGCTGGCGGCCGTTGATCAGCCTCGACCAGGGCATCCGGCAGAGCCTGACGGCGAACAGTCCGCCGGGGACTTGATGCACGCCATGGAACGACTGGCCGCCAAAGGGTGGTTTTGCCCGTTGCTCGGACTGTTGCTGTTGGGCGCCGCGCTCGGGGTCATGACCCAGGCCTGGGATGCGTCCCTGCTGGACCATTTCCAGTTCCGCCTCACGCAGACCGCCCTGGGGGCCTACTGGTTGCAACAGGAAGGATTCAGCCTCGCCCATCCCATCCCGATCTTCGGACCGCCGTGGTCAGTGCCGATGGAGTTTCCCCTCTATCAATGGATCGTGGCGCAACTCTCCTCAGCTACGGGCTGGTCGCTGGTTTCCGCGGCGCGCACCGTCGGGATATTCTTTTTCCTGGCCACGCTACCCGCCCTCCACGGGCTGGCCGGATTGGTCGAATCTGACTCCCGCCGCCGGCTGCTGGTCCCGGCCGTCGTGCTGGTCACGCCGCTCTGCCTGTATTACGCCCGGGCGTTCATGATCGAATCGTGTGCCGGGGCCTTCGCGGTCTGGTTCCTGTTTGCCCACGTTCGTGCCCTGCAAAAGTCGGATGTGCGCTGGGCCGTTCTGGCGACGGTGCTGGCCGTGGCGGCGGCCCTGGCGAAAATCACCACGTTTGTCGTTTTTTGCGTGCCCGCCGCCCTCTACGCCCTTTGGCACCTGTGGCGGAAAATCGGCGCGATCCGGTCCCCTGACTTTTACCGTGACGGCCTGATCGCGGCGCTTCCCGCCGGTCTCGCTCTGGCCACCGGGCTCCGCTGGGTCGCCTTTGGCGACGAGATCAAGCGATCCAATCCCTTCGCCGCCTTTCTCACCTCGGAAAACTTGCGCGGCTGGAACTACGGGACCCTCGCCCAACGACTCGATCCGGATTTCTGGCGCCAGATCCACGGTCACCTGACCTTTGGCATGCTCTCCGACCCGGCGCTGCTCTTGCTCGGCGTCGGCCTGGTCATCATCGAGGCGCGTTACCGGCGGGCGGCTCTGCTATGCGCCGTTGGTTACCTGATCGGGCCCCTGCTGTTCGCCAACCTGTACGCCGTGCATGATTACTATCATTACCCCACCGCCTTTTTCGCCGCGGCCGCCGCCGGGGTGGTGCTCGCGGGCCTGATGCAAACCAGCCGGCTGGGCCAGGCGGTCAAGGCCTTGCTGCTGGTGGTTTTCCTCGGGCTGCAGGTGACCAACTATGCGCAGGGATTCGGCCCGATGCTGCGAAAGCTCCCCCTGCCTCCGCCCCAGATCGTGGAGGTGATTCGGGAAGCGCTGCCGGAGCGGGGCGTGATGCTCGTCTATGGCAGCGACTGGAACACGATGCTCCCGTACTACACGCAGCGGCGCGCCATACTCGTGCCCAATGGCCGCGCCGATGAAGTGGACAAGCTGGAGGCCGTCCTGGCCTCTTTGGGCCCGGATCAGGTCGGGGCCCTGGTGGTCGCGGGAAACTTCAAGAACTCGACCCGTTTTATTCACTGGCGCACCGACCGACTCGGCTTTGCGGCCACGCCCGTGGCGGTCAGTCCCGACGGCGATCTGTATCTGCCCCGGGCCGCCATTCCCCTGCTTGAGCAGAAAATGCGCGGCCGCACCCTGCCGTCGGTCACCTTCGACTTCACCCTCAAGCCGGATCCCAGCGACCCGCGCATGTTGCCCCAGCCCGTGGCCGCCGCGACCTTTGCGACTGTTACCTCGCCCGCCCCGAGCGCTATCTACACGCCGTGGAGTGTCGAACCCGCCCGGGTTGACGGCCGGCCCGCCGTAACCGCCAACGCGCCCTGCGAACTGCATTTCGCCGCTCCCGCGGGGGCGATGAGAATCGAGGCCGCAGTGGGATTGTATGATGGCGCCTATACGGGCTCGGGGCAAAGCGACGGGGTCGATGTGGTCGTGTTCGAAAGACTCCCCGATGGCAGCCGCCGGGTGCTTTACCAGCGCAACCTGGATCCCGTCCACCGACCGGCCGATCGTGGAACACAGCATATTCTTATCGAGCCGGCTGCGCCGCTGGAGGGCACGCTCGTCTTCGCCATATATCCCGGGCCGGCCGACAACCTGAGTTGCGACTGGGGCTACTGGACCAACATCACCATCCGCTGACCGCTCACTCGATCCTGAGCGGGCCGAGCACAATCCAGTCACGCGTGTCCCGCCCCGAGGGACCCGGGCCGAAGAACAACTCCACCTCCCCGGCGGCCGGCAACGTGAAGCTGAACTCCAGCGGACGCTGGTTGCCGCGATCCTCGCGATTGTGGCGTGGGTCGAAATGACGGGTGGCGAGCGGGCGCCTCTCCCCCTTGGGTCCGAGCGCAAACAGGCTCACCTCGACGCCGTCCGTCGCCTCGGAGTCCTGCAGGTCATTCCGGTAGGCATCCACCGGCATCTGGAGGGTGCTGCGCAGGGTGTGGGCGCCGGCGCCCAGCGCGAACACCAGCCGCGTGACCGGATGCGCGCCATACCGATACTGCCCGCCCGACTCGTCGAGGTTCGGACCGAAGCTGGCGAAGAACCGGACCGGGGCCGGCTGCATGGCGTGAAACGGCTTCCGCTGCCACGGATGCAGGGCCGCCAGTTCGCACCAATTGCCCGAGACATTTTCCTTGGGCAGCTCCACCCCGGGCGCCAGCGCGACCTCGTGAAAATCATTTTCCAACAGCGAATGCAGCAGTTCCGTCCGGCGCGCCCGCGGCACATAAACCAGCGCGTCATGCCAGGCATAGAGGGGCTCGCGGCCAATGCCCCGCACCTCGGCCCGGTCGATGAGCCATTCGCGGCCATTGCCCACCCCCACTATAACCAGTGCGCCAATCTTGTGACCCACAAGCGCCGCCAGGGCTCGCTCCACCTTGTCACCGTCACGCGCGATGTTGTCGCGGAGCATCACCGCCCGCCGCTGGGAATAGTAAGGAAGCATGGAATTCCAATCCTGACCGAGCACCACGATTACATCGTCCGGGTTGGTCAGGGTACGCAGCGAACTGGTCAGCCCATCCCCGCCGGGGCTGAGGGCGCGCTGGGCGGGATAATAGTGGTCGGCATAGCGCCAGACTTGCCCGCCCAGCATCAGGCAGGCCGCCGCGCCCACCAGCCAGCGTGATACCTTGGTTTCCGCCAGCGCCACCAGCGCGAGACCCATGGCAACCAGCAACAGGAGGGTGTTAGCCGCGTAGTAATACTCGTGGTGGGTGTAGAGAATGGGGAAAATCACCAACACGGAGCCGAAATACGCGACGCAGGCCGTGATTTCCCGCCATCTGGCCCGACCGACCAGCGTCACCAGCAGGCCGCAGAAAATCAGGACGGGCAGCCAGCTCAGTTCGTCGCGCACAATATGCGCCTTGGTCGCCCACATTTCCGCTGAGAAGCGTGTCGCGCTGTTCCCGAAGTTGAAGTCCTTGAGGTTGGCCGAGGTCAGGAACTCGGCCAGCGGGTTGAGCGCCTTCGTGGCATCCGCGAAATGCAGCCACCAGAGTGTCGCCACAAAGGGCACGGCGGATGCGGCCGCCATCCAGGCGAACTCGGTCTTCCACCCGGCCTTGCGCGCCGCCCACAGCCGCGCGAACGCCCACCACCCGGCCGGCAGCAGGTAGAGCATGAAAGTCGTCACCTTCACCAAGCCGGCTCCCGTGCCCGCCAGGATGGCTAGGGCAAGCCAGGCCTTGCTGCGATCTGCTACCGCCCGCTCAAACGCCACCCAGAACCACAGGCTGAACATCAGGGCCATCGTCTCGATGAGAAAACCCCGCGTATAGAAAACGTAGAAGGGACAGGTCACCACCACGGCCAGCACCAGCCAGCGGCGCGCAGGCGCAACACCCCAGCGGCGCAGCAGCAAAAACAGGGCCGGCAGGCACAGGTAGAAGCACGCGATGCTCACGGCCCGTCCCGACTTGGTCAGGCTCCAGTTCGTGACCTTGCCGACCCCCACCACCGTCCACTGGTAGAGGGGAAACTCCATCGGGATAGACCAGGGCTTGCCCAGCACCGGGGTGGGATAGGCGAGCGAGAAATTGTTCTCCGCCTTGATCCAGTAGCTGGAAAGCGCGGTCTGCGCCTGGCGGAACTCGCCCCCGGGCAGGTTTTTGCTCTCCCAGCCCACGTGAACGCCCCAGAGATGGAACAGCAGGCCGAGTAGGAACAAACCGAGGGCCATCCTGCCCTCCACCAGGGAAGGCTGCTGCACTGGGGCCGGGGAATCCATCGCCTCAGGCAAATTCAACCCCCATCCCTTGCCAACCCCTTATTCTCCACGGTGAACCGGCCGGAACAGGCTTTACTCCCCGGCCGCGACCCGGGCTTAATTTCCGACCTCCGTATGCCCGATCCGGCCGCACCGCTTTTCCACATCGACAGTCCCGCCAGCTGGCGGCCCACGGGCGCGGGGATTGAGGTCGTGGGCTGGCTTTATCCCGGCGAGACCGCGCTGTGCGTCGATATCCGGGCCCGGGTAGACAAACGAGCCTACCTCGGCATCTACGGCCTGGAGCGGCCCGACACCCAGCAGGCTTATGGCGGCTCGCTGGCGGCGCGGCGCACCGGCTTCATCCAACGCGTGCAGGTCTGGCGCGGCGCCCGGGAACTCGCGCTCGACTGGCACGACGGCACCCAGTGGCGGGAATTTTTCCGTACGGCCCTCGACACCGCCGCCCTGCCGGCCGACGCCATCAAGCCCCCGCGCCTCCTCCGCGCCGCCGTCACCTACCAAACACTCCATTACCTCTACCGCCATTTTCACCGTGCGTCCTGGGGCGAACTTTGTCGCGAGACCGACCTCGTTCTGCGCGACATCCTCACGCCCACGAGCGACGTCGTGATCGGCGACCGTTTCCTCGGCCACATCGAGAACCCCGGCTACTGGATCAACGCCGGCTACGACAAGTTCCGCATCACCGGCTGGATCTTCGGCGTCGGTCGCAACATCACCCAGCTCAGCGCCACCACTGGCGTGCTGACCGAGAACCGGCTGGTTTTCCCCAAGGACCGGCCTGATGTCGCCGCCCACCGTTCCGACCACGCCAACGCCCTGAAGTCGGGTTACTACGGCCTCGTGGACATCCGGCAGGACACGCCGAATCCGGCCAACCTGAAGATCTTTGCCGAAACCGGCGACGGCACCCGGCCCCTTGCCTTCGCCCGCCGCATGTATCTCGACCGGCGCGACGAGCACGCCGGCCCCATCCCAATCTACCGGACCGCGCTCTTCCTCAAGGTCCTCGCGGCCTTCCTCCGCGGCCGTCTGCTGGGCCGCTACCAGTTCGACAGCTGGAAGGAGGCGCACGTCGAGATCAAGCGCCTGCAGGACCACCTCGCCGGCACGCTCGGCCGCGGCGAACAGAAAAAAATCCCGCAGGCCATTGTCCGCCGCAAGGACCAGGACCCCTACACCCGCTGGTGCTGGCACAACCGCCTCACGCCGCGCCTGCGCGCCGTGCTGCAGAAGGACGCCGACGCCCTGGTCAAGGCCGGGAGTCCGCTGATCAGCGTGGTCGTACCCGCCTACAACACACCGGAGAAATACCTCCGCGAGTTGCTCGATTCCCTGCGCGCGCAGCTTTACCCGCAATGGGAGCTCTGCATCGCCGACGACGCCTCGCCCCAGCCGCACGTCCGCCGCATCCTGGAGGAAGCGGCGCGGGCCGACGCGCGCATCAAGCCCGTCTTCCGCACGGAGAACGGCCACATCGCCCGCGCCACCAATTCCGCCCTCGAGGCCGCCACCGGCGAATTCGTCGCCCTGCTCGACCACGACGACCTCCTGCCTCACGACGCCCTGCTGCATATTGCCGAGGCAATCGCACGTCATCCATCCGCGGGTTATCTCTACACCGACGAGGACAAGATCGACGACAACGGCCGGCGCTTCGACCCGCAGTTCAAGGGCGGCTGGAGCCCGGAAATGGCGCTCACGCACAATTACACGCACCATCTCAGCGTCATCCGCCGCAGCATCGTGGAGCAGGCCGGACGCCTCCGCCCCGAGTTCAACGGTGCGCAGGACATCGACCTGTTCCTGCGCTGCTGGGAGCTGATGGAGGCCAAGGACGTGATGCACGTGCCCTACATCGGCTACCACTGGCGCGCCCACGCCGAGAGCACCGCCACCCGCGGTGACCAAAAGGATTACCTCTTTGAGGCCGCCCGCAAAGGCATCGCCGAGGCCGTGCAGCGCCGCCACCTGCGGGCCGCGCCGATGCTGCCTGAGTTCGCGAAGAACTACGCTCTCTGCCTGCACCAGCTGAAATGGGATGCCGCCATCCTGCGCGAGAATCCCGTCACGATCGTCATCCCGACCAGGAACCGCGCTGACCTGCTCCGGATCTGTCTCGACTCCGTGGCGCGCACCACGCCGCGCGATTCCGTCAAGGTGGTCATCGTGGACGACAACTCCGACGATCCCGCCACCCTCGCCTACCTCCAGGAGCTGCCCGCCCGCACCGACCTCCGCTGCGAGGTGGTGCGCGCCCCGGCCACCCCTGACGGCTTCAACTACTCGCGTCTGGTCAACCTCGGCACCGCGCGCGCTGACACGCCCCTCGTGCTCCACCTCAACAACGACGTCGAGGCCCTGACGCCCGGCTGGCTGGAGGATATGGCCGGCTGGCTCAGCGTGCCGGGGGTGGGCGTGGTCGGCGCGAAGCTCCTCTATCCGGACGGCACGATCAACCACGCGGGCATCTCCCTCAGTCGGGAGGACGGCCTCGCCCATGTGCTGTTCGAGCGCGAGCCAGCCGAGGACCTCGGCTACCTCTTCCTCCCCCACGCCGCGCGCAACGTCGCCGCCGTCACCGGTGCCTGCCTGCTCACCCGCACCGACCTCTACCGCCGGCTCGGCGGCTTCGATGAAAAGAAGCTACAGGTCGCCTACAACGACGTGGACTTCTGCCTGCGCGCCGGCGCCGCCGGCCAGCGCGCAGTGGTCACCCCGCAGGCCGTGCTCCGCCATGTCGGCAGTGCGTCGCGCGGCAACACCTACGCCGAGCGCGAGCACATCGAGTACATCGCCCGGCATGGCACTTACCGCGATCCCTACCACAGCGAGGAGCTTGATTTTCCGCCGCGCAACCTGCCGCTCAACCCCTACCACCAGCGCTACGCCCAAACCGCCCGGCCGTTCCGCGCGCTGGTCCTGACGCACAACCTCAAGTTCGAGGGCGCCCCCATCTTCATCTTCGAGCTGGCGCGCTACCTCGCGGAGCAACCGGGCGTGAGCATCACCGTGGCGTCCCCGGAGGACGGCCCCCTCCGCGCCCGCTTCGAGCAGGCCGGCCTGAAGGTCGAGATCTGGGACGCCGCCCCGCTGCTGGGCGCCAAGACCCCGGCCGCCTTCGCCGCGGCCCTCAAGGCCTTCGCCGGCTCGCGCCGGTGGGACGAGACCGACCTTTTCATCTGCAACACGATGCTGACCTTCTGGGGCGTGCACCTGGCCGCGCACCTCGGCAAGTCCTCCGCGCTCTACATCCACGAGAGCAACGCGGTGAAGCGCTTCTTCCAGCCCCTGCTCCCGCCGGTCATGCACGACACCGTCGAGGAGGCCTTCCGGCTCGCCACCCGCGTCGTCTACACCGCCAAGGCCACCCGCGACCTCCACGAGGAGCTCAACGTCAACGACAACTTCCGCACGCTCGCCAGCTGGGTGGATTTTGCGCGCATCGAGCAATTCGCCGCCGCGTACGACCAGGCCGCCCTGCGCCGCAAGCACGGCCTCGATCCGGACGCCGTGGTGATCGTCAACATCGGCTCGGTCTGCGAGCGCAAGGGCCAGCACATCTACATCCGCGGCATCGACCTCCTCGGCAAGGAACTCCCGTCGCTCCACCCGGGCAAAAAGATCCAGTGGGTGATGGTCGGCGCCCGCGACGGCCTCTACATGGAATCACTCACCGAGGACATCCAGCTCATGGGGCTCCACGACGTGAAGATTTTCCCGGAGACCCCCGACATCTACGACTTCTACCGGCTGGCCGACATCCTCGTCTGCACCAGCTTTGAGGAATCCTTCCCGCGCGTCCTCCTTGAGGCCATGGTGTTTGGGACGCGCATCGTCAGCACCGACGTCAACGGCATCGCGGAGATGCTGACCAACACCGACGAGGCGTACCTGGTGCCCGCCGGGGATCCCTTCAAGCTCGCCGCCGCCCTTAAAATGGCGCTCGCCGATCACTTCGCCGGCAATCAGAAATTGATCTCAATGGCCCGCGCCCGCGCCGCCCGTCACTACCACCAAGCCCGCGCCCTCCCCCGGCACCTGCAGGTGGTCCGCGAAGCCTGGCTCGGCTGACCGCCACCGATGCCCGAGACCTCCTTCAGTTTCAGCCATGTCGAGTCCCCCGCCCCGGGCGCGGCACTGCCGCAGGGCCGGCACATGCTGCGCGGCTGGGTGTGGCCCAAGCCAGGCGGTCACTTAGTCGATGTCCGCGCCCGCGTCGGCGACCGGGTCTTCCCCGGCATCCATGGCCTGCCGCGCGCCGACCTGGCCGCCCATTTCAAAACCGGGCGTCCGGTGGCCCTGGCTGAGTTCTATGTCGTCGTCGAGCTGCCACCCGGCCCGGCCGAGGTCGTCCTCGAGGCACTGGAAATCGAGGGCCGGTGGTCGGCATTCCAGACCGTCGTCTATCAAATCACCCCGACCAGTCCGCCGGTGGAGGTTGCGATGCCCTCCGGTCCGTTGCGGTGGCACGAATTCGGCCGGGCGTTGCAGATACTCCTGCGCGAACAGCGCCGCTCGCCCGACACGCCGGTCGCGGACCTGGCCCGCAATCTCGTGGCGCAGATCCCCTATCCACGCGACCTGCGGCACCCGCACCTGCCCTTCCGCGGCCACCTCGATGAGCCCGCCGCCGTCACCCGCTGCGGTTTCGGCCGCGTCCCTGTTCTCGGCTACCTGTTCCATGAAACGCAGCCGATCCAGCGTGTGCTCGCCACGTTCGACCTGCAGGCCTGGCAAACGATCGAACACGGACTGCCCTCGCCCGGACCCGCCACCTACTACCCGCAATTCGCGAACGCCGAAAAATGCGGCCTTTTCGGCATCATCGACGTCCCGGCCCAGTTGCCGAATCCCGTCTGCCTCCGGCTCTATGCCGAGCTCGCCGACGGCAGCCTGCACCTCTGCTCCGTGCAGCGCAGCCGACTTTTCACCAACGAGGACGAGAAAGCCCCGTATTCCCCGCAGGACCGGGCGGGCTTCGCGCCCTCCCTGGCTGCGCTGAACGCCGCCCTGGCCCAACGTGGCATCGAAGTGGTGGTGGATGACGAGATGCGCACCGAGCTCACGCGCATCGAGGCCGATTTCACGCTCCGCGCGCCGCGGTCATTGCCCGCAGCCGCGCCCCTGCAGCTGGCGCCCGTCAGCACCACGGCACCGTTCCCCCGCCGCATTGTGCTCGTCACGCACAACCTCAACCTCGAGGGGGCGCCGCTCTTCCTGGTGGATCTCACCCGGCACTTCGCCTCGCTCGGCGCGCAGCTCACCGTGCTCTCGCCCGATGACGGTCCGCTGCGGACTCGCTTCGAGGAATGCGGCGCCAAGGTTCAGGTCGTCGATGTTCGTGCCGTGTTTGCCGCCCGCTCGACGTCGTTGGCCCAGGCGGTAATCCATGCGCTCGGCCAGTCTATCGACTTCAACGCGTTCGACCTCG
>Ga0255338_1003496_pt1 | contig 18704 bp, 19 predicted proteins | sample MeOH1_35cm_T4_19_FD_203715 | JGI IMG/M metagenome (GOLD analysis project Ga0255338, IMG submission 203715) | Sandy soil microbial communities from University of British Columbia, Vancouver, Canada - MeOH1_35cm_T4_195 | ecosystem: Engineered > Artificial ecosystem > Sand microcosm > Unclassified ...
ACGATGCTCGAGAGCTCTTTCAAAACGTAGTCCCCGGCAGGATGGCCGTGACCGTCGTTGATTTTTTTAAAGAAGTCGATATCGAAAACGATGATGCTCATCTCTTCATTCAGAAGTTCGGAGCGTTTGACAGCTTCAGGGCCCTTCTCCAGGAGTGAGCCTTTACTGTATGCGCCCGTGAGTGCATCGCGATTGGCTTTTTCATAAAGCGACTGATTTGTGAGCGCCTCAATGTTTCCGGTTTCTAGAAATTTGAAAACAACATTGCCCGTTTTGATCTGGTCATTGTTTTTCAATTTGCAGGGAGCCAAAGGCGGCAGCGCCTGACCATTCACGATCGTCTTATTCGTAGAACCCAAATCAATGATGGAGACTTCACTATTCACAATCGCAAACTTCGCGTGCGAGCGACTGAGACTTTTATCATCAATGTAAACTTGCGTTTCCACCGAGCGACCAATGACGATGTCATTCGAAGAAATAGGATACTGCTTGCCCACGTAGCCAGGAGGACCAATAAGCACCACCACCACAGGAGGCGCTCCGTCCGCGGCTTGAATACGGCCTTTGAAAGTGTCCGAGCTAACTACGCTCGTCTTCTCTGATACATCTTTTGAGTCATCATCGTGATTCGTCATAACAGCATCCAGTATAAGGCCCCAGGAAGATTTAAGACAACCTTGGTGTGCGCAAGATTTTTTTTGCTAGTCTCTTGCCCAGCCCGACCAAGAACCGGTCGAGTAACCTCAAAATTAGGACACGGCAACGTCTTCTTCGATACGGTGATACCCGCGCCATTCCTTCAAACGGCCTCGCGGGCGCCCACCATCTTCGGGGTACTCAATTAAAACATATGTCAATTTCGTAATCTTACCTAAAGAAACGATATCCAAAGACGTCAGCTCTGTCCAAGTTCCGGTGTTAAAATACTCTTTATCTGTGGACCACTGACGGTATTGATAAACATGAGTATGACCGAAAATAACCGTATGAACGCGCTCGTCCCCAAGAACACGGCGCGCGGCTTCGCTTAAGTCAGGGAAAATGGCGCTCTCTAAAATAACTTGTAATATCCGCTTGAACGGCCAGTTCCGGCGCGGATCATCCACGAGCAGTGTTCTAATAAAATAAATAATCAGTGAAAAGAACGAAGAGATTAGCATCCGCGTTTCGTTGAACATTGCCCACTTCACCATTTTGGAGAAAGGACGGATCTTATCCACATGCGGATACTTATGTTTCACTTTCAAAACGAGCTCGACAAAAAAATGAGAACCAAATGGAAGATTTAAAATCGGCTCCGCCAAATCCTTCTTCAAGAAAAATTTCTTTGGATCCATACGGTTGGCAGCTTCATGCATATGACCATGTTCGATGTGAACACCATCAAAGAAGTAAACGATATTCTTGTAACGAATCGGAGTTCCCACGACTTGGTTGAGGTAGGCTCGACATGCCGGCCACAGCATCGCCTGGTCATGATTACCAACAATATAGGTAATGGAATTGCCTGGCTTCGTGGCGAAATCCGCCATCGCTTTAAAGACTTTCCCGTGACCCTTGATGATGGATTTAATGACTTCCAATGCAACGTTTTCGGTGATCACAGTTAGGAAATGACCTTTGTAATCGACCTGCAGACAATTTAAAAAATCACCGTTGATAATCAACTCGACTTCGTAATCGCGATAAATGCCAGAGGAATAGTAATGAATAAATTCAACAAGCTTTTCTGAATAATAGAACTCTTCCAACGAGTTAATCCCGCCGTTTTCCAAAACACGGCCTTTGCCAAGATGCAAATCACTAATGACTACTTTTATCTTTTTAACAGCTTGAGCGGTTTCAACTGAAGTGACTTGTTCCATGTCTAATCAGCTTTCTTTAAAGGAACGACGTTCTCCTCTTTAACCTCTAAGTTGCTCAAAGCCAAGCGCAACGCACGCACGGTGCGTTTAAATTGTTCTTGGTTGGCATCAATCGTCTTGTTGAGTTCGAGAACTTTACTACGATAATTATCCAGCTCGCTCTGCAGATGATCAATTTTTCTCTTGAGCTCGAGGATATTCTCATCCTTAGCCCTAAGAAGTGCGGTCTTTTCTGCCTTCACAAGTTCTAGACGATTTTCCAATTCTCTCTCACGCACGCGGATTTTCTTGAAATCCGATTTAAGGCGAGCTTCCAGCTCTTCAATCTTTTGTCGTGCTTTTCCAACTTCGGTTTCTTTGTATTGTAGAGTGCCTTTAACAATGATCAATTCGTTTTGCAACGAATCCGACATTTCTTGCTTTTCTTTTTCTAGTGCAAAAACCCTCGCTGTCAGCTCTTCCGAGCGACCGCGAATAATTTCACCAGCAGAGGCCAGCTCTTCATTTTCTTGGCGGTATTTTTCAACTTCTTTTTCAAGCTCAAGAATTCTTTGCTGCGCAATTTTTAAGCTTTCCGCTTGTGCCAAAGTCGCGTCGCCAGAAGCATAGACACTGCCCCCACCGACAGCTGCAGTGATACGAGGTTCGCGCAAGGATCCAAAACTGATTTTTGGCGCCACATTGTTTTGTGGTTTTGGCTGACGATTGGCAAAGCCTTCCACTGCGACGGTTCTCTCGCTATCGGGAATACTTTCTTCAACCGACTCACCGAGAGCCTCGAAACCACCGCCCGATTTTTCAATCGCCGCGTGTTCTTGAAGGCTCATCGTTTTGTCATCATAGCTCGCTTGTGTGCTTTCATTATCGATGTCGTTTTCGTGGTCATTATCTATATGACTCGAGACTAAGCCCGAAGGCTCTATCGAAGACTCAACAGAGTCTTCTTTGAATTCTTCGACCTTTGGGGAATCATTGAGGCTGACTGGAGATTCCGGCGTGGCCTCTTTGACCTGCTGCCAGATTTCAGCGACATGAGAATCTTGTTCCTCAACACGATTTTCGCCGCCTTGGAACCCGACCAAAAATTCGCCGTCTTTATCAACTCCACTTTTACTGTCATCAAGAAAAAGAGCTTCCGCCGCACGTTTATTATGGTGCGTAGGTTGATCGCTGATCTCTTGAACATCGTTCATGAGCGATTCGATCAAATCGTCTTTAGGTGTTGGTACCTGCTTCTTTTTCTTAGCCATATCTAAGATAAATATCGGAAAATAGACGAGCTTTCTTTATAAGAGCCTTCGAACGAGAGATGAAATCCAGGCTTTGGTCTAGCAGAATTCTCAGAATGAAACAGGGGAAAAGAAAAACCCAGGCTTGGGGGGAAAGCCTGGGTTTAGGGGGTGAACTTGGGGGGAAGTTCGTTTGTTACTTAATACCTATTGCGAAGCTCGTGCCATCTTCACTCACGAAGGATCGCATAGTTGCCGAGGCGAAAATCTCACTCCGAAACGCGGGCCAAGAGCAGCGACAAAGATCGCGCACAGGTGTCTGCGGAATAGTCTCATCCTAAAGTCCAGCTCTGCCGATAAATAGAAACGATGGGTCTGCGGGTTGAAGTCTTCGGAAAAATTCTGAGTGCTATTGTCAAAAGCGTCTTTTTCAGCGGCGTTATTTTTATCATTTTCTTCTCCATCGTCACCGGTGGCTTTCCGCCCGACTTCCGCAAAATTAAAAAAGCCTTCGGTAGTGCTCAAGAGATGGCAAAGATGTCAAAGCCCGCACCTCGTAAAATCCCAATTTCCAACGAAGAAAACATGCACGCTTACGACGACGAGAGAGATGTGACGGAGCTTGAGACGTTCAATAGAAAGCGTGCCTTGTTGGGTGAAGGATTCTTCGGCGCAGACTCTCATTCCGAAGAAGAGGAAGTGATCACCCCTTTGCGCTCCATCGGTTCCGTCCCCCAAGACGACCTCAAAACTCAGCTAATTGATATGCAACAAGAAATCTTCCGACTCCAACAACGCGTCAGTGAACTCGAAGAACAAGCCAAAGAAAAATCCACCGCAGAGAAAAAGACGAAACGTAAATAAAAAAAAACGCTCCGGTTTTCCCCCGAAGCGTTGCAATAACAAAACGTACCTAAAACCGGCCTCGCTGCAAGGCTCGGTAATCTATTATCTTCTAGAGCGAATTTACTGAGTCCCTCTTTTAGTGCTTGGTGGACGAGGTACAACATACTTATCCAACGCATTTTCCTTACTCTTCTCAGCTTCTTGGATCAGTCTTTTTCGGCGAACCTGATCTTCATATGACTCGTTCGGCTTGGCCTCTAGATATGGATTACTACAAAGCATCTCCGCGTCTTTAGGATCTTTTGCAGGATCTGCATCGATCAGAGCTTTTTTGCAATTCGTTAACGAGGGCTTCTTCGGCCCTTTAATTTTAAAAGCCTTATCAAGGAAGGACTCTTTAGCCTCATCTGTTTCTTGAATGAGCCGCTCGCGACGAGCACGATCGCTTTTTGATTCGTTAGGCTTTCCATTAAGATATGGATCGCGACAGAGCATTTCTACATCTTTGGAATCTTTTTTTGGATCTGATTCTAACCAAGTCTTTTTACAATTTGCCATGTAAGTTGCAAACTCCGCTTTGGACATCCCCGGGTGATCCGAGGTTTGCGTACTATCGTTCGCAGAACCGATCTCTCCTCCGCCCACATAGACTTTCTTTCCTTTATCAGCATACGTGTGTACCGCTGCAAACGTTAATAGCAAAAATATAAATTTGCTTCCCAAGTTTCTCTTCATTCAGAACTCCTTTTTATGTAACCAGAAAAAGTCCCATCGGCCTCACTCAACGTGGTATTTCCGAACCTTCCTGAGATTTTACTTAGGATAGCAAACTGCAAAATCATTTTCCAATGCCAAACATTGAAGTTCAGTGTGTACCTGTGCGGTACACACGTTTAACTTTGACACGCATGAAATGCGATGATCACCTTGGACCTGAGGTAGAGATGCTTAAAAATATAAATAGAAGTCCGGTCGTGTTCGAATATCTAGACGTTCTCTTTTTTCTTCAGGACTACTACAAATTTCGAAAGGCAGAAGAAAGCTCTTTTTCATATGAGTCCTGGAGCCATGAGCTCGAAATGAATAGCAGATCTTTTTTGCGACTCATGGTTATCGGTAAAAAGAAGGTGTCGACTAACTTCGTTCAATCTTTCAGCCGTCTCAATTTCTTTACCAAAAGTGAGGAAGATTACTTTGAGTTGCTTGTAAAATACTCGCAGGCTTCGAATCAAAAGGACAAACAAGCCTTCGGATCTAATCTTCTTCAAATCTTAAGAAAAAATACTCAACAAAACGACATTCCCGATTTTTCGGATTTTGTTTCTAGCCCACTCATGCCACGCCTTTTTACTCTCTTAAGCTTCAAAGATTTAAATATGGTAACGCGGACTCTGGCCGAACTTCTCGACCTTCCAGAAACAGATGTTTTAGCATCACTGCACAAGCTACAAGAATTGGAGCTTGTAACTTCTGAAAAAGTAGAAGATGAAATTCATTGGTCAAGTCACAGCAAAAAATTTAAAGTTCAAGACAAAAAAGGCAGTGTAGATCTGATGAAGTTTCACAAACAAAGTCTCTTAGAGGCTATCGATGCCTTTCATCTTCCCCATGAACTACGTCGTTATAAAAGTCTTCTTCTGCCGATGTCTCCGGATGAGCTAAAGCTTTTTTATGATGCTATGGACACTTTCGCCAGTGAACAGTTCGTGCGCTTTAGTGGCGATCAGTATAATGGTCGCAGATTATTTCAAATTAATTTAAACGTACACCCTGTTACGAAGCCTCTTGAAAAGCAAACAGCGCTTCCGCAAGATCGCTTTTCTGAGCACCCGAGCCCGGGATAATCAGTCCCTATCCCTGGACCTTAATAACAACGTTACTTAAGACACAAAAGCCATTTTACAGATCTCTAAACTATTGAAGCTCTTTGAGTATTTTCAAGATCGCCAAAATTAGACCCAAGATTAGACCCAAGATGCCTTTAATAATCACCAAGAAACGCCGAAGTGATAAGTGCTGTCTTATCATACGGAACCTCCTTTGAGTTTGAGCTCAAGAGGTTCATCCAGAGCGATCTTGCGAAAGCAAAATCGCTCTTTGCATTTTAGGGGCCGTTATCTAATACATTGGAGCAAGGTTTGACATCCGAAATCCGAAGTTAAAAGTCGGAGATCGGAAGCCTAACATCGAAGCGGTGCGCATCGTTTAACTACTGAAGAAGTTTTGTAGTAGCAGCCAATTCAGCACAAATATTTGCAAGAGACGAGATCGTTGTCTCGTCCATTTTCTTTTTACGCTTAAAGTCTTCTCGAATCACTGGCGTGATGAGGCGGCCAAAAGTGCTGATCCAAGGATTGTTATAAAGACTTTGCTCATAATGAAAATCCGCCGGGAAAAATTTTTCCATAAATAAAACTTGGCCAATAGCTACCGCCAAAGGCTCTTCAAGAATCACTGTCTTCTTGAGCTTTGGGCTCACCGGACATTTTTCTAGAAAAATTTTGGTGAATGCCTGTTTTTGCTCTAGGGACTGTTTCATTGAAATCGTGTGTACGATTTCGTGGAAAACCACATCTTGATCCATAAGATCTTTATGAGATTCGGGGTTGAAATACATTAATAAATACTGCCCCGCTGGCGTCGCCAAAGTTCTCTTCTGGATAGGCCACCATACATGAAGAACCTCGTAATTTACCTCTCCTGCAACTCCATAGTACTCACGAACTTGGTCATAAAACTTTGCAATTTGTGGCTTCGAAATGAGCTTATTGAGCTTCTTTGCTGTCGTTTCAAAAACAACGGTTTCTTTGAGAACCTGAGAATAGTTGGGTTCAAAATGCTTATAAAATTCAATTAAAAATTGAAGGTCCTCTTTACTTACTAGCTTTTCTGCCCTTTGAAGAGCCTCAGCCAAAGTGCTCGATGCATAGAACGCATTTGCCAATGGATCTGACTCAAGAGTTCCTAACATTGAAAAGAACCCATTGCGATTTTTGAGAGGATCTTTCTCTTGCTGATCAGGATCACTGTAGTAACGCCAGCGAAGGTCTGCGTAGTCTTTAAAAATCTTTAGGTCTTCTTCACTGAGCCCAAAACGATTCTTCCAATAGACTTGATACTCTTCTTCAGTGAATCCCGGCCACCAATTGGAGGTCTGATCCATGATAATAAAAATATTAGCTGCCGCAGAGTAGCGGGCTTTAACAGTGGTTTTTGCTTCAGAGATAAGAGGGAGGAAAAAGAAGAAAACTAACAAAAGATGTTTCATCGTAATACCTCAAAGATCCTTCTTTGTTCATGCGCTTCCGGCATTAGCCAGAAGCGCTGCATCCGAAAAAGGTACGGCGTACCTTCTAGATGGTGATGACTTTTTTGTATTCGGCCATGCGTTTTTCGATGTCTGCGATGGTCGTTTTTGCCAAGGCTTTTACGCTGAAGTCTTGGATTGTGTGGCTGGCCATGATGCTGCCATAAATGCAAGCTTGCTTCATGTCTTTGACTGTTGGCTTGCTTGGGCGGCTTGCCAAGTAGCCGAAGAAACCGCCGGCGAAAGTGTCGCCTGCACCTGTTGGATCAGTGACTTTTGCGATCGGGAACGCTGGCAGAACGAAGTAGCCTTCTTCTTTCGAGTACATGATGAAGCCGTACTCACCTCGTTTGATCACAACTGCTTTTGGGCCGAGCTCGACGATTTTTGCTGCGGCTTCAATTGCGTTTGCAGCGCCTGTCAGCATTTCGGCTTCGGTTTCGTTGATCAAGATCACATCGACCTTTTTCAAAACTTTGAGAAGATCCGCGTTCGCGATATCGATCCACAGATTCATTGTGTCCATGCCGACAAATTGTGGGTTCTTTACTTGATTGAGAACTTCCATTTGCAGAGCAGGAACAATGTTCGCCAAGAAAACGAAAGAGGAGTTTTTATAGCTCTCAGGCAATTTTGGATTGAAGTGCTCAAACACATTGAGTTCAGTTCTCAATGTTTTCGCTTCATTCATGTCGCCTTCGTATTTGCCTTCCCAGTGGAAGGTTTTGCCGGGAACTTTTTCGAGTCCTTCGAGATCCACGCCGCGATCTTTGAGAAGCTTGTAATCGGCTTCTTCGTAGTCTTCACCGACAACGCCGACCACGCGCACTTTTGCGTAGAGGCTCGCTGCGAGAGAAAAATAATTTGCCGAACCACCGAGAGCGCGAGCTACGCGTCCTGAAGGGGTTTCGATGCTATCATAGGCTAGGCTGCCCACCACTAAAATGTCGCTCATTTGTCCCACCAATTTTTGAGTTAGAAATGTCCATAGTTTCAGGTCTGTCTTTAACCGTCGTCAACTGACCACATGCTGCGTAGATGTCGCGGCCCATGGTTCTGCGCAAGAGAACGTGTGCTCCCAAGCGGATCAATTCCGTATGGAACTTTTGGATTTGCTCGTCACTTGGACGCTCAAAACCAGAACCTGGATGTTCATTGAACGGAATGATGTTGATCTTGCTCGGAACGTCTCGCAAAAGCTTCACGAGCTCACGCGCGTGTTCCATCTGATCCGTCACGTCCTTAAGAAGAACGTACTCGAAAGTGATTTTATCTTTCGTGCGATCGCAGTATTCGCGGCATGCATCGAGAAGTTCTTTGATGTTGTACTTCTTATTGATCGGCATCACACGTGAACGAATCTCATCATTGGAACCATTCAAGCTCACTGCGAGGCGAACGCGCGCATCGGCAACCAGCTTAATTTGTGGCACGAGGCCTGAAGTCGACACCGTGATCTTACGACGAGACAGCATCATACCCCAAGTATTTGTAAGAACCTCGATGGATTTGAAAACGGCTTCTGGATTGTCGAGAGGCTCGCCCATTCCCATGAACACGATATTGGAAATACGCTGACCTTCCGCCAAACGATCATGCACTTGCATGAACTGACCGACGATTTCTTCCGTCGTCAGACGACGCTTCAATTTTTGTTTTCCAGTGAAGCAGAACCGGCAGGCCATATTGCAGCCGACTTCAGAAGAGATACACAAAGTCAGGCGATCGTCTGATGGAATTAAAACAGCCTCTACGCTGTTGCCATCTTTCACATCGAAGAGGAACTTCTGAGTGCCATCGACGGACTTAAGATGTTTGAGCACCGGTGGCAAATCGAAGCTCAAAATGTCTGGCAATTCAGAGCGGAAAGATTTTGAGAGATTGCTCATTTTTTCTACGTCGGTCACGCGTTGTTCGTAGACCCACTTAAAGATCTGCTGCGCGCGGAATTGCTCTTTACCCAAACCTTTGAGGAAGGTTTTGAGGTCCTCCAAAGTCATGGAATAAAAATTCACTTTGCCTTGAGGTGTGGTGGTTTCGATGTATTGGGTTTCGCTTGCGGACGAATCGTTTTCGTAGGCGTTAAACATGCCTGGCGCTCCTTCTTGCTTATTACAGCATTTTCAAAAGGTTTTTGAAGTCATTGTTCAAAAGACGGCAGACCTTACAATAGCTTGCAAGGAAAGGCCAGTCTTTGTCTCTGACTGCGCAAGGCTTCTCTTTTTTTCATTGTTTTTAGGTTTAGGGAACCCGTTATATTGCCTAAGGATGCAACAGAAGGGTCATCAACTTGGTAAAACCCTCATGGCTTAGACCTCGCTGGTCAGGGTTCACCAGTTTGAAATAGTCATAAACACTTTTTGCATAATTCTCGATTTGTTCTGGGGTCTTTACTTCAGAAAGAGGCAACGGAACCAAAGCCCTCGCAACGGTCAAAAGTTCAGTTGTGTTTGTAACCAACGTGTAGCTTTCATGAAGTTGATTAAAGTAAAGTAACTCGAACGCATTACGGGCTTCTGGTGAAACCCCTGCCTTGTCTAATTGCGTTCGGGTTTTTTCTAGGAACCATGCCGTCTTACTAATATCCGCCATCGTCGGAGCATGACCAAGAACCGCCGTGAGGCGAGCAATCAGAGCGCCATTGTGTCCTTCATCAACGGTAAAAAGACAAAAGTGTCTTGCGCTTTACTCGCCGGCGGAAAAAAATTCCACGCGGAATACCCAGGACGATCTGAAGCCGAATAGAGCGTGTGGAGATACTTAAGGTGGCCATGAGTAATAACGTCCATGACATCCACAGACAGATCAAAATATTCTTTATAAGTAAGCCCTTTTTTCGAAGCCGTCTTCACGCGGCCAAGAACATCGTCGAGAGCCTTCTTCTGCTCAGGTTTCGCCTCATTAGGCAAAAGATAGGTCTCTATCGAGTTTTGCATGTTCACCAAGCCCGCACGCAATAGAGGGTTTTGATCCACTCGGCGATTGGAGCCCATGGCCTGCGCGATATCTTGGCGGAAGAGCTTGGCTTCATTCCAGCTAATCTGATAATTCCCCGGATCTGCTGCAAAGATTCTTGAGCACAGGGGAGCCGCTGCCCAGGATTTGCCAGGGAGGACCGCCAAAAATGCCGAGAATATCAATGCAGAAACAACTCCGAATCTCATGCCGTTCTAGTATGCGAAAGTCGTTCCAAAGGAGATGTTTTGAGAATGATTTCTAGAAGCTGAGACTGTCGATACTTTTGACAGGAGGCCGGGAAGCGGCCCTTGAATCCTAGAGCTTAAATGCTTTACGAACTTGCTGAACGAAGTCCCCAAGGAGTTCGGCGATCGCCCCCAGTTGCCACGTGCGGGGCCACCCGGCCAAGTCCTTCTTTTTGTACAGGGACTCAGAGCTGAAGAGTTTGTTTTGAGCTGTGCCGACGACCGAGATATGAAACTGCTCCCCTTGATCGGAAATCACCAAGCGAGCTTGGCCCTCCATGGGAGATTCTTCCAGAATTTTTTGAGCAACTTTTTTGATGTCTCTTTCGACTTCTTCTCTAGGCTGAAAACCGCGAAACTGAATACGTTCTAAATCCACGTGCGCCTCCAAGGATTAGGATACGCGTGTCATCACAAATGGTTAGCAGAATCGAGCAGCACCGGACCACAGAGCGCGATTTCTCAGCAAAATCTTGTTTTTATTTTTGGAAGTTTTTACAGGTTCTTTACGGGCTTCCGAGGGAGCTACCCACCGTGAGCTGTCTGAATGTACTCTTTGAGCTCCGGAATTTCGCAGGGAACACAACCCACTTTGCCGACAACGACACCCGCTGCGAAGTTCGCAATCGTGCAAGATTTCACGAGTGGCAATTGCGCCGCAACTCCGAGAGAAATCGCCGCAATCACCGTGTCCCCGGCTCCGGTCACGTCGAAAACTTTGCGTGCGAAAGTTGGAACCTGATCCACTTTGTCGCCAGAGAAAATCGTCATGCCCTCTTTTCCACGAGTCAGTACAACTTCTTTTGCGCCGGTCTTTTTCTGAAGAGCACGGCCGACTTCCAAAACCTTGTTTGGATTTTCGCGAAGCTCATCGAATTTCAAACCCGACAATGCGACGGACTCTTCGTAGTTTGGCTTGATAAGATCAACGCCATAATAAAACTCGCCAGGATTCGCACGCGTTGGATCCACGAGTAATTTCTTACCGTGCTTTTTAGAAATTTCCACCGTTTGCTTTACAAGATTCTGCGAGATCACGCCTTTATTGTAATCCTGAAGAATCACCACATCGGCTTGGCCAATCACTTCATTGATTCTATGAATGACTTTAGCTTCAGTCTCGGGCGAAAGATATTTTCGCATTTCATAGTCGACGCGGACAATATGATGAGGTCCCGTCATAATGCGCATTTTACGAGTCGTAGGGCGGCGCTCGGAGTGAACCATGTAATCCCAAGAGACATTAGCCTTATGGCAGATCTCCTGCAAAGTTGTCGCACCGACATCGCGGCCGACCACGCCCACCATCAGCGGAATCCCGCCGAGGCTCGAAACATTCTGCGCGACATTCGCGGCAAGCCCCAAACGCTTGTCCTCTTCAGTCACTTCCACCACAGGCACGGGAGCCTCAGGACTGATTCTGCGAACATCGCCCATCACATACTCATCCAAACCGACGTCGCCGATGATCAGAACTTTTTTGTTCTTAAACGAGTTCAAAGTTTGAATAAGATCCTGGCGCTGTTCTGTTCCGATATTCACGGGCTGACTCCCTTGTAGAAATTTCAGTTTTTATCCACTTTCTTAAAAGTAGGCCATACTTTTTAGTACGGCAATGTGTTAAAAGGGCCTATGCGCAAAACCATGAGCCGATTCCAAAATCTGATCTATAAGCCGAACTACGTTTCGAAGGCCGATCGCGCCGAGATTTTGGGGTATTTGAGCAACCTCTACCCGATTTGGGAGATGCGCTACTCCAAGCACAATCCGCCCCCTGCAGACCAGCAGCAGCGGCGCTTGCTTCGCCCGGTTTACTGGCTCGGGAATTGGCAATTTGCGTGCTTGAATTACTACCATCCGCCGAAGGGACTTTATCATCGCTGTGTCAGCGCCGAACCCTATCCACCAGTGATAGCAAATATCGTTCACAAGATCGAATCCATGGTGAAAAGTGAGTTTGACCCCAAAGATATTCCTCGAGGTTGGCGCCTCAACACCTGCCTCATTAATTTTTATGGCGACCAAGTCCACGATGGCAAAAGAACCGACTGCGCCCGCGTGGGTGAACACAAAGATTTCGAGCCCGGCCCTGTGGCATCGATTTCATTTGGAGAAAAAGCTCTCTTTCAGTTCGTCAAAAGTCATGGGACCCAATCGCAGAGCAACGTGATTTTGCAGCAGTGGCTCGAGGACAGCTCCCTACAGATTTTCGGTGGCGATAAATTTAAGAAACAGTTATTTCATCGCGTCCAACGTGTTGAGAAAAAAGGCAGTGAAGAGTTTAAACTCAATGTCACCGAGTTTGAAACCCGCCGAATCAATTTCACCTTTCGCTATGTTCCTGACGAGCACATTCAGCCCTTTTTCAAGCTGCCTTCCGAAGCACAAGAAGACACTTTGGAGTACATGCAAGAGCTCGCTAAGAACTCTTCCTTCTTCCAAAAACATATTCAACTTTGGCAGGATAGAAAAGCCTAACGCCCCGGGCTTAGGGGTCTCGACCTTTGCATAGTTCTGCCATTTCTCCTCTAGAACCACTGAGTCAAACCGTTTTACAGATGGACTCTGAGTTTTTACACCATTAGGATGACTCCGTGTGATTTTAAGGAGTTAGGTAGAATGGAATTTCACAAATCAGAAGCTCATTTAGATGGTCCTTTGTTCAAGAACGCTCTTCAAACTGTCGAAGAAGCGGCCAAGCTGATCAACTGCGATCCGAATGTTTTAGAACGTTTGAAAAAACCACGCCGTTGCGTGACGGTGAGTATCCCTGTTCGTATGGATGATTACTCTGTGAAAGTTTTCACAGGTTATCGCGTTCAGTACAACGCGACTCTCGGCCCTTACAAAGGCGGTATCCGTTACCATCAAAACGTCGACCTTCCAGAAGTTGTTGGTCTTGCGGCTTTGATGACTTTCAAAAACTCTGTTCTTGGTTTGCCTCTCGGCGGAGCAAAGGGCGGTGTGTGCGTAGATCCCAACACGATCTCTCGTACAGAAAAACAAAATCTGACTCGTCGTTATGCTTCTGAGATTTCAGCATTCGTCGGTCCTACAAAAGATATCCCAGCTCCAGACGTGGGCACCGATCCACAAACCATGGCATGGTTCATGGACACATACTCTCAAGAGGCGGGAGGCTACGCACAACCAGGCGTTGTGACTGGTAAGCCTGTAGAAATCGGCGGATCTCTTGGCCGTAACCATGCAACCGGTTTGGGTGTGGTTTACACGGCTGAAAAATCTTTCGAAAAAATGGGCATGAAAATGGCCGGTTCAACGATTGCGATCCAAGGTTTCGGTAACGTCGGTTCCTTCGCAGCTTTATTCGCCCACCAACGTGGCGCTAAAGTCGTTGCGATCAGTGATGTCAGCGGCGCGATCTTCAATGGCGATGGCTTGAACATTCCAGAAATCATGGAGTTCATCAAATCCAATAAAGTTTTGAAGGGCTATCCAAAAGCTCAGGCTTTGACGAATGAAGAGCTTCTCACTTTGAAGTGTGATGCCTTATTCCCATGTGCATTAGAAGGTCAAATCGATATGCACAACGTGGAAAACGTTAAAGCAAAAATCATCGTTGAAGGCGCGAACGGTCCTATCTCTGTCAATGCTACGAAAATCTTGCACAAGAAAGGCGTGTTCATTGCTCCAGACGTTATCGCCAACGGTGGCGGTGTGATCGTTTCTTACTTTGAATGGGTTCAGGACATCATGTCTTTGTTCTGGGACGAGGAAGAGGTGAACAACCGTCTGAAAACAATCATCCACCGCGCTTTCGATGTGGGCTTCAAGTTCCACCAAGAGAAGAACGTAGATATGCGTTCTGCGGCGATGGCTGTTTCTGTCCAACGTCTTGAAAAAGCCATGTTGCTCAGAGGTCTGTACCCACGCTAGACTGTGGGGCATGATCAATAAACCCTGGCTATTATTACCACCACAATGGGCCCATGATCTGGGCCCTTTTGGTTTGAAGCTCTACACTCTCTATGCCGACCTTTTCCACTCTGGCCCGACTCCCGAATGGAAATCCTTTACCTGGAACAATCTGCATTTTAAAAATCCTCTCGGACTCGCCGGTGGCGTCGACAAAAATGCCGAAAGCTTGAACGAATGGTGGACACTCGGCGCGGGCTTCGTTGAAGTCGGCACAGTCACTCCTCTTCCGCAAAAGGCCAATCCCGGAAAGATTATGGACCGGAACCTGGAACGAAAAGCCCTCTGGAACAAGATGGGTTTTCCAAGTCATGGTGCCAATGAAGTGTTTTTCAACCTGCGTGACTACGAAGAAAAACAGACGCCAGTTTTTATCAACATCGGTAAGAATCGCGACACGGCAAATGAAGATGCGGGTGAAGATTATCTTTATCTGATTAATAAATTTAAAAGCGTTGCCGATGCTTTTGTTGTCAATATCAGCAGTCCAAACACCAAAGGGCTGCGCGATTTGCAAAACAAAACCGCCCTCACGAAATTACTAGCACCGTTAGTGAAAGCCTCCCATGGCGGAGTGATCACGCCGATTCTTTTAAAGCTCAGTCCCGACCTCCAAGACGAGCAACTCGAAGAGGCCCTCGGTGTTGCTGTGGAGCTCGGCATTGATGGTTTTGTACTGACGAATACCACCCTGTCCCGACCGCAGGGCATCCCATTTCCCCCTGAGGGCGGTCTTTCAGGGGCCCCCTTAAAGCCTCTTTCCTGCAGTATTTTGCAGAAAAGTTTGCAAATTCTCGGGAAGCATCGCTCTGGAAAGCTCATAATTAGCGCCGGAGGGGCCATGACCCCAGAAGATGTCTTTGAAAGGTTGCAAATGGGCGCAGATCTTGTTGAAATTTACTCTGCCCTTATTTTTGAGGGACCTGGTTTTTTCCGTAATGTGGCAGCGAGATATTCTGGTAGGTAATAGGAATGGCAGAGGGTGATGAAAAAACACGCAAAGTAAAGAGCCGCAAGGGTCATTGGATCCCTGTGGTCGCCGGCTTTCTTAAAAAAGACGGTAAAATTCTGGTCGGCCAACGACCAGAGAATAATTCTTTGCCTGGCCAATGGGAATTTCCCGGAGGCAAAATCGAGCCAGGAGAAACTCCTGAGCAAGCCCTCACGCGGGAGCTGCAAGAAGAACTCGGCATCGACGCTGAAGTGGGTGATTTGAAACTTGCTTGTACGCATTCTTATGGCGAAGTCGGAATTTTGATCCTGTTTTACGAAATCCTCTTCTGGAAAGGGCAACCCAAGGCACAGCACCATATGATGCTAGAGTGGATCCATCCCGAGGAACTCAAACATCGCAACATCCCTGAAGCCAACCGTAAGATCTTGGATCGAATTTACAAAGCACTGGGACTGGAATGGCGAAAATAATTTTAGTCACCGAGAAAGTTAATTCCACCTCTTGGCCACTGGCGCTGTCTCTGAAGGCCCAGCAGCACGAGGTGATCTTTCTCACGAGCCATGGCGAAGAAGCCGCTAACGCCGATGGCATTCGCTTCATGGCCTACTTCAAAAAATGGTCCTTCCTGGAAGCTCTCCGCATTTTGCCGATGATTTTTTCCTACGAACCTCAGGTTCTACATATCATTCTCGACAACACTCCTCTGACAGCGGCCCATGCGGTGCTGGCAAGTTATGCGAAATCACATCCCTTGATGGTTTTGACGACATCGCTTTTGCAATTTGAAAGACGCTTGCGAACCGGCAGTCCCACACGCCTATTGCTGCAAGAGAGCGATATTATCACCTGCCCGTCCGTAGATTCCTTGGCGAAATTACGTGGCATGAGCGTGCGCTCAAAGAAACAAGGGCGCGGAATTCTCCCGCCTGCTTTGGACCTTTATGAAAGTACCATGCTAGAACAGCCTCACTATGAGGAAAGCGAATCTGAAATCGCCGCCGAGGAATGGTCTCGGCATTTGAAAGACGAACCTTACTTCGTCATTCCTTGCTTTGAAAAAAACTTTTCCGCTGACAGTTTGTATTTCCGGCGTCTTGCTCGCATCGCCGAAACTCACTTTGTGGTTCTGTGGGGATCGAATCAAGATTGGCCTCTACGCAGCCGAAAACTATTTGAAACATGGATGAAGTCCCAAGGCCTCGGTGATCGCTGGATGTTCTCAGGCGCTTTACCTGCATCCTTGGAACGAGATCTCTTAAAGCAAACCGAGTGTTTGATCCTTGCGGGAATTAAACTGAGCCCTCAGGCGATTTCGCAATTTTATTTGAAAGTCATTCAATGCAACACGCCTTTGGCACTGGATTCAAAACAAGCCAGCGTTCATGCCCACCTCTGGCAGAAAAATATCAACTGCTGGATTCTTAATCACGAGTCTTTGGACAAGGAGTTCAGCTCGTTCCTGGCAAAGGAAAACTTCCGCCCGCCAGAAAGTCTGCAAGAAAAGCTCATTGAAGATCGTCATTTGACGGATACACCCCTCAACGAACTCAATCGTCTTTACACCCGTGCTTTGAGTCAGTTAAAATAACCTGGTGAAAAAGAAAAAAACCAATTTGCCGGAATCCTTGAACATCTGTTTGGTGAGCAATCGCTTTCAGATTCTGAGCCGCTCGACGGATGCGGGATTTCTTTGGCCGATTGCCCGAGGCCTCGCGAAACAGGGTCACAAAGTGACGGTGATTTCTACGAAGAGTCCCATCGGCAAAGCTGAAATCAATCGCGATGGTGTTCGCACGTTTTATTTGCAAGAAAGCGGCAGTGCTTACAAGAATTTGAAATTCGAAGAGGCTGCCCTGCAAAAATTTACCGAGCTTCATAAACAAGAGGCCTTTCATATTTTGCACAGTCTTGATAGTTCAGGCCGACGAATTGCCCGCAATAAAGAAAAATTCAATATCGCAGTCGCTTACGATGCCGAAGCCACGCAGATGTCACAACTGTTTTCCATTTTAGGGATGAGCCAGGAAACTCTCGGAAGTTTGATCACCACGGCGGTGGCAGTGACCTACAAATTTCTGACAACTTACTTTGGAACTGATCGCAAACTCTTGCGATCTGCGGATGGTGTCTTCGTAAATAATCCTCAGCAGCGAATTATTTTGGAAAGATATTATCTCTATCCAGATTTTCATATCTATACGGTTCCCTATGGGATGGAGCTCGGTGACCTTTCCCCTAAAGAAGAGTCCGTGGAATACAGAAAAAAATGGAGCCTCTCGTCGAATGCCCATGTGTTGGTGACGATTTCAGATATGACCGAGATCCGCGAGCTGCAAAATCTGTTGCGCTCGTTTGAAAAGGTCGCGGTCAAAAAACCGAATGCTTATCTCATTATTGTCGGTAACGGACCTTACTTTAAGCAGGTCGAATTCGAGATGCTGAATTTGGCGTTGGGAAATCGCGTGATTTTACCGGGGGCCTTGAGCTCTCGGGATTTGATCGAATTTATTTTGATGGCCGACGTCTATGTCGACATGAGTTCCCGCTCTACTGGTTTTGAAGCCAGCCTTATAGAAGCCATGGCTCAGAAAAAAGTGATCGTGGGATCGGAAGTCAGCCCCATTGCCAATGTGGTTGAGGACGGTGTGGATGGATTCCTTCTGCGTCCTGCGGATATTGAGTCTTTGGCAAACTTGCTCATCGAGATTTTTTCGGGCACTCTTCCTGCTGAAGAAATTGGCGATAAAGCCCGTCAAAAGGTCATCGATCTCTTCGATACACAGAAAATGATCCGGTCGGTCCTAGACGCTTATCGCAAGATTCTCTTAAATACTGGTTTGTACTAACTAAATCCGCCCTTCGCGCGTTGAGCCATAGGGGTTTTTCACTGGTCAGACCCCTTCGAATCTGTATAATTGAGTCCATGACAAAAGCGGATTTAATCAATCTTATTGCTGAAAAAGCAGGCATCACCCGTGTTAAAGCGGAAACTGTTGTGAACACTATTTTTGATTCTATGGTGGAAGCGCTCATGCGTGATGACCGTATCGAAATTCGTGGTTTTGGTTCGTTCGTGAATCGTCAGTACGATGCCTACAAAGGCCGTAATCCCCGCACCGGCGAAGTGATCAACGTTGAAGAAAAGAAATTACCATTCTTCAAAGTTGGTAAAGAACTCAAAGAAGACATCAATAAAGGTCCTAAGAAAAAAGCTTAGCCTTAAACCAAGTTTGTTTCTAATCAAAAACCTATGGAGCTAACTTAACTCCTGACTTTACTCGCTTTTTTTCGCGACATATCCGCCGTTAATTCCTAACGACTTTCTCCGATAAGTTGTGAGGAAAAAGGGGACCGTCTACG
>Ga0255338_1003497_pt1 | contig 18702 bp, 16 predicted proteins | sample MeOH1_35cm_T4_19_FD_203715 | JGI IMG/M metagenome (GOLD analysis project Ga0255338, IMG submission 203715) | Sandy soil microbial communities from University of British Columbia, Vancouver, Canada - MeOH1_35cm_T4_195 | ecosystem: Engineered > Artificial ecosystem > Sand microcosm > Unclassified ...
ATCCAGAACAAATCTTTTTTACAGGCTAAGTACCTTACATGCCTTTATATTTTATACCTTTTTGATCAAATATCTTTTTTATTTGCTCGCGTTTGTCACCTTGGATCTCTATCAAACCTTCTTTCCCTGCCGTCGAGTAAGTTCCCCCGACTCCACACTTGGTTTTGAGCTCTTTGCAGAGATCTTTCAGGTAGATTTCGATTTTAGGTAAAGCATCGATCACAGTCACTACCTTGCCGCCGCGCGCGTTTTTTTCCAATCGGAACACAGCCACAAAGTTTCTGGATTGAACAGCTTCTTGTTTAACGCAGGTGCACTCTGAAAGGTACTCTTTACACTTTGGGCACACTTGGTCTTTGGGATCAGTGGAGTAAACTAGCTTTGTATTCTTCTGATTCAATTGCCATTCTCTGTGTTTGACGGATTCGGACTAGGTCCTTGGTTTAATTTATAGTTCTTAAACTCTTTTCCATCAAACCTAAAAAGTTGCGCTTCGCCATCCATTGCAGTTGCTAAATTTACAGGACGAGTCCATAGCTTAAAAATATTTTTAAGTGTTTCCGTCATGTAGTCCGGTTGCATATCGATACCTTCATGCAAATGCGTTAGCAACAGCTCGCCACGATTTTCAAAGTTGGCATCTTCAATACGGATGATCGGCTGCCCGAAGTTTGTCATGTGAAACAACAGTTGTTGTTTAATCGCTTTGAAATCACGAGTATCCACTTCGAACTTATTCGTTTTCTTATTAAACTTATAGACGAAAAGCTTGTTCCTTACGCAGAAATCCTCCGTCAGGAACTCATCGATAAATGTCACATCATTATAAACTTTGCGAACCTCAAAGATTTTTTGGCGTCCGATACCCAATTTCTTATCCCAATGTTTTCGCTCACGAATGTCGTCACATTCTTCCCATTCACGGCCGAACTGTCCCTTATTCCAACGCTCCTCGATATCGCGGAGTAACTCGATACCTACTTTATAGGGATTATAACCGTTCGGGGCCATGGCCATGGTGCCACTATGGTGATCAGCGAAATCGATAATCTCGGAATCATCCAGAATTTTTTCGGTCATAAGTTTTGAGTGCCAATACGAGGCCCAACCCTCATTCATCGTCTTCGTCATACCCTGAGGAGAAAAATAGTAGGCCTCATTTCGGACAATAGAGAGGATATCCTGCTGCCAGTCGGCAAGGGGCGCATAATGAATTAGGAAATGTAAAATGTCTTTTTCAGGTTCTGCCGGAAATTTCTGCGATTTTTGGGAAAGCTCCACCATCTTGCGTTTCTGCTCTGCCACGAACTCCGGCGGATTAATATAGTCACGCATGTAAGGGCGATTCACCTTTAATAGGAAGTCCGCGTCCTGTGGAGGAGCTTCTGGTGCTTTCGGTACAATCGACTTATCAACATAAGGACTATAGCGATCGATCAAGTTCTCTAAGCTCAGGCAGATGTCGATAAAGTTCTCAACTGTATCTGTTCCGTAGCGATCGACATAGCGACGAATGCGCGTCGCATGATTCGCCATCTGGTCCATCATTTTTCTGTTCGTTTTAGAAAACCAAATATTATTCTTAAAGAAGTCACAGTGACCATAAACGTGAGCCATCACAAGTTTTTGGTCCATCATTGCGTTGCCTTCCATGAGGTAGGCATAGCAAGGATCGGTATTAATCACCATTTCATAGATTTTAGAAAGACCGTACTCATAGGATTTCGAGAGGTGTTCATACTCCATCCCGAATTTCCAATGTGGATATCTGACGGGAAAACCGCCGTAAGCCGCAAATTGGTTGATTTGATCGTAAGTAATCAGCTCAAAAATAGTTTCAAAGCAATCTAGGCCCGCATCTTTCGCGATTTTACAAATCCTCTGGCGTTCACGTTCTAATTCGGGAGTGAGATTTGCCATGACTTACTTGCCTTTCCCTAAGAAGTCCTTAATAGAGTCGAGAATTTTGTCACGGTTCTCAATTTGGCTGCAGATGATACGCTCATCTGGGCCAAACTCCTTCTGAAGATCTTTCAGGAACTGACCACTACCGTATTTGCTTTCAACTTGTCCGTAACAGAACATATTGACCTTCGGCAGGAAGAATTCTTTGAGTAAACGGGTACAAAGACGCGTGTCCTCACCACTCCAATTATCTCCGTCACTAAAGTGAAACGGATAGATGTTCCACTCGTTGACTGGGTAATCCGTTTCGATAATTTGCTGACAAAGCTTGTATGCAGAACTAATCAAAGTACCGCCGGATTCACTGGTGCGGAAGAAAGTATCTTCATCGACTTCTTTTGCCGCCGCATCGTGAATAATGAACCGGGTCTCAAGGCCTTTATAATGTTTCTTCAACCACGTATTGATCCAGAAGCTTTCAAGGCGAACGATTTCCTTTTGTTCGTCTCCCATGGAACCAGAGACGTCCATCATATAGATGACAACAGCTTTGGCCATTGGCTTGGTGACCTTCTTAAAAGTGCGATATTGGAAATCACGACGAATCGGAACGATGACGGGATCTTCTGGGTCGTAAATTCCCGAGCTCACGTAACGTTTTAGTGCTTTTTTATAAGAGGATTTGAAGTTGCGCAGACCTTCGGGGCCGACGGGAGCCAAACCTGAATAACGGGTTTTCTCCATCTCGATATTTTTATTGCCCTTAGGTTCAATACGCGGGAGTTCGAGTTTCTCGCCGAGGATATCGGCGAGCTCATCCATACTCAGTTCAACTTCCAGCAAGTGCTCGCCAGGATTTTCACCGGCTTGGCCTTGGCCATCTCCAGGTTCGCCAACCCCTTCACCAGGTTGTCCTTGCCCTTGGCCAACGCCGCCCTGCTGTTTGGGACCATAACGGAATGTCGGAATCTCGATGTGTGGGAGTGGGATTTTGACAAACTCGTTCTCTCTTTTGCCAATCATCTCCCCTTGGGTGACGTACTTTTTAAAGTCCTCTTTCACCTTTCCCTTAACGATATCCTTAAACCTGTTGTGGTCTTCTTTAATTGACATTATTTCCCACTATTTGTTTTTGACGTCCCCACGAGCAAAGATACTTGCCACGTAGTGGAGCACGTCGGTTGCGGAAACATCATCGTATCCAAAGTCCTTGATCAAACGAGTCTTCACGATATCGATCTTTTCCTGCGTATCCTTGTCGGTCACAGTCGAAACCAACGACGTGAGCTTGATGCTGTCTTTTTGATCTTCAAAAAGTTTCAGTTCCAATGCCTTATGCAGGCGCTCGTTCATTTTGTAATTGAACTTCTTACCTTCGATCGCCAGAGCGCCGATGTAATTCATAATCTCGCGACGGAAGTCGTCTTTGCGAGACTCAGGAATCTCAATCTTCTCTTCAATCGAACGCATCAGACGCTCATCCGGTTCCTCGTCCTGACCTGTAAACTGGTTACGGACTTTTTCCTTCTGAGTGTATGCTTTCACGTTATCGATATAATTTGCACAAAGACGTTGCAACGCACTTTCATCGGCGCTGATGGCTCTTTGTACTTCCGCTTTAATGATCTCTTCATATTCCTGCTTCACAACGCCGAGGAGCTCACGGTAGTCCGCTTTGAGCTCTTCGTTTGACAGCAACGAATGGTTTTTCAAACCGGACTCGAGCTCATTCAGCACCATGAACGGATTCACAGAGCCTTTATTATTTTGCTGAGCTGCCACCAACGCATTGGAAAGCTTATCTTGAATGTAACGAGGAGAAATCCCCTCAAGACCTTCACGTATAGTTTCTTTACGAAGTTCTTTGACGTTGTCTTCAGTGTAGTTTGGTAGAGTTTTACCATTATAGAGTTTCATTTTTTGCAATCTCGTGAGGTTTGCCTTTTTAGGTTTTTCCAAACGAGTTAAGATCGCCCACATCGCCGCCATTTCAATCGTGTGCGGAGCAATACTGATGCCTCTCAATTTTTGCGAATTGAAGTCTTTTTTGTAGATATTCACTTCATCTTTCCAACGAGTGATGTAAGGAATATCGATCTTCACGGTACGGTCACGCAGAGCTTCCATGAACTCGTTATCTTGCAGACGACGATATTCAGGTTCATTCGTGTGGCCGATGATCACCTCATCGATATGAGTCTGAGCAAACTTCTTCGGTTTGACTCTGTGTTCTTGAGACGCACCCAAGAGGTCGTATAAAAACGCCACGTCGAGCTTCAATACCTCGACGAACTCGATGATTCCGCGATTGGCCACATTGAACTCACCATCAAAGTTAAAAGCACGTGGATCTGAATCCGAACCGTACTCCGCAATCTTACGATAGTTGATGTCCCCGGTGAGCTCTGTCGAGTCTTGGTTCTTTTCATCTTTCGGCTGGAAAGTACCGATACCGATACGATCTGCTTCCGACAAGAACAAACGCTTCACGCGAACGTGAGAAAGAACTTTCATCAAATCGCCATGGTAACGATCCATCAATGAGCGGAAAATAAATCGGCTTGGTGGGCTGAGCTCACCATCAATGTGCACACGGAATGTACCTTCTTGACCACGATTGAGTTCTTCGCAGATTTTTGGGCGAAGATCTTCAGGAATAAGCAGCAATGGCTCTTCATGCATCGGGCTTTGGAAGACCTTTACGCCCTTGCCAAGAAGACCGTCGAGTTTTCCATCTTCATCCACCCATTCAAAAGTATAAAGACCACCGTTATCTGATTTCGAATACGCCTCAAGACCTTTTTTGATCATACGGCAGATCGTAGATTTCGCACTTCCAACCGGGCCGTGCAAAAGGATCACACGCTTTTCAGTTCCATAACCGAGTGAAGCGGCTCTCAAAACATTCACAAGTTTCATGAGTGCAACATCTAATCCAAAAACGGCATCTTTACCGTTGTTGCCAGCATCATCGAAGAATTTATAGCGAACGACTTGCTTCTTGAAGTCGACGTAGTCTTCGGTTCCTGCTTCCATGATCATGTCATAGAGACGTTGATAGGCATTGCGAGTGATTTTTGGATTCTTCTTAACGAGTCCCAAATAATCATCAAAGCTTCCTGACCAGTGAGCATTCACACGTTCGCTGGAATTCTGCCAATTGGTAACGATTTGCTTCAGATCTAAGGATGAGGCCATAGTACACTCCTTGTGAAGAGTTGCTCCACGGTCTAGTGGCTCTAGGGAGGATACAGTTCCCCCTTATATAGATGCTATCTCATTCTAAGATGGTTAGAAACTGATTAATAAAGTTTTGGGTATTAACTCTTATTGTTTATTTGAGCTGTATTGTTTTGAACTCGGAAGGTGGCTCGAGAGTGAACGTTTCATCCTTGAACTGGACTTCAGTCTGGGGCGGCTTAAACAGCCATCTCATCTCGAATGTAGGCCCGCTAATAAGAACTTTCTTCTGACCTTCAGCCGTTCGATCGGTCCACTGGACCTTCACACCCTTCGAAGCTTGTTCACATTCAGTTGGTAATCCAGCGGTGTCTTTCTTGCACTCCCATCCAGTTCCTTTCATCGGCTGGTCGTAAGCAATACTCATAAAATTACGTGGGTGGAGAGGGATATTCATTAACGGCATGAAAGACCCTTCGTTTGCTTTGCCTTCGAAAAATTTTTTCTGAGGGTAAATTGCATAGCGAATGTCGTCGTCCTTGAGTGCAAGACTAGCAACCGCAGTACCCATGAGTGCTTTTACATCCATTCGCAATTTTTCAGGATAATCACCGGCAATTTCAATATCAACGGAGTGAGATTTGTTTGCTTTGATATCGCGAATAATCGCTTTCGTGTCCCACTGGGCTTTTTGAAATGTCCCTGCTGGGAGCGCAGGCTTCGAAGGCTGAGTGGCACAAGAGATTAATATTCCAAACACAGGCAGTAAAAAAAATAAACGCTTCATGATCTCAAGGATAATGAAGCGCTTTCAGATTTGACAAGGATTAATCTTCTTAGCGGCCGTTACTTGACGACGCAGGCAAGCGCGTCTCAACAGGGATTTGCTGTTTCTCGATCGCTGTGATCTTAGCGCGGATGTCTTCGAGCTTTTTAGAATCGGATTCAAGGTCCGCGGCTTTTATGTACATCTTTTTCGCCTTCTCGACCATTTGGTGCTTATAGTACGCATCGCCAAGATGCTCAGCGATGATGCTCACGGTAGATTGATGCTTGAAAGCAGCTTCCAAAACCTTCACAGCTTCCGTGAAACGACCTTGCTTGTACAAAATCCATCCCAAAGTATCCATGATGTAGCCATCTTTTGGTTCGATCGCTAAAGCATTACGCGCCATTTTTTCTGCTTCAGGAAGATTCGAATTCGATTCTGCCCAAGTGAATGCAAGGTAGTTCATCGCTTGAACATGCTTCGGATCCAACTCCAAAACCTTTTTCATTTCCGAAACAACGCGGTCTTTTTTTCCGGTGCGGTCATATAAAGTTCCGTAATAAAATCTCAATTGAGCACTTTCAGGAAACTTCTCAACCGCATCAGTCAACATGTTGATAGCTTTATTGTAGTCACCACGCTCATCCAGCAGGGATGCATACATCGCGTAGAGCTGCGCTTGATCTTTGCGCGCTTTCAATGCGCTTTCCACAACCTCGATCGCCTCACTTACCCGGCCCTTATTTTTCATAATGTACGCCGTATGAACCATGGCTTCACCAAAGAATTGGCTTGCAGATGGAATCTTTTTAAATTGAGCGATCGCTTTATCGAAGTCTTTGGTTTCTTCATAAACCGCGGCAAGATAGAAGCGGATTTTGTCAGACTCAGGCGCATCACGAAGAATATCTTCGAGCTTCGCTGCCGCCGTCGCAAAGTCTTTTCTTTCGATCAAGATCAATGCCATCTTGAGTTTGATGTTCAAAGTATCTTCGCCACTGCCTTCGATAATTTGATATTGCTCGTAAGCCAAATCATATTGCTCGTTCTCAATATACATTTGCGCGAGAATCTCAGCCACCTTCGCATTCGGGCCTTGTTCCTTCTGGAATTTTTTGTAAAGAGCGAGGGCCTTGTCCTCTTGTCCTTTTTGTATATAAGTAGAAGCAATGGCCTGATAGGCATCCAAGAAATCCGGTTTCAACTCAATTGACTTTTGGAACGCCTTCAACGCGGCTTTTTGATAAGCCTCACCTTTTTGATCCGTACGAACACGGCCAATGTAGTACCAAGCCAAATGCGGAGTCGCGTAATCGTCATTTTTAATAAGGGAGTCAAAGAACTTCACCGCTTTGTCGTACTGTTTGATCTCAGTATACGCAGCTCCGAGATAAACCGGAGCTTCAACATTATTTGGCTGAGTCTTCAATACATATTCGTACTGAGCAATCGCCTTCGGGAAGAGCTTCAAAGAAAGATACAGACCACCCAAGAGCAAACGGCCCTCGATATTTTTTGGATCTTTGCGAATCGCTTCTTCAGCTTGAGTCAGCGCTTCGGTGAATTGCGCGGTTTTAAAATACTCCGTCGCTAAACGAATATTCACCATCGCAGAATCTTGATCGTAAAGAAGCGTCATCTTGAAAGCATCGATCGCTTTGCCGTGGTTGCCATCCAAGCTGTAAGACTCACCCATTGCAAAATAGTAGTCCGCTTGGGTGCGAAGATAGAGAGGATCCAACACCGTCGTTGCTCCACCATCACCACCTGTTGCCAAGTGAGGAGTAAATGCTGCAGGCGCGCGATTTTTATCATTGAAGGCCGAATCGTAGTATTGAGCTTTGTCCGAATCATGCAGAGTCGCACAGGCTGAGAGGATGAAGAGGGCTGTCACTATGAGGGCGGGCCTTGTTGAGCGTTGAAGCATGAAAACTCCTTAGTCATTAGACTTTTCGGAGCCTCCAGAGCGGCGCTTGAACGAAATTGCTGAAATTTTGGTCAGATCTTCTTAATTGCGACCTAAGTCGTGTTATTCGGCTGGCTTATGGTTCATGGAGAGCACCACGCCGACGTCATCTCCAATATAGCTTTCCGCTGCTGTTCCAGGTTTGTCGTCGGTCTCGAAGATTTTGTTAGGCCCTGCCGACCAGATCTGTACTCTCATTTGCTCCCCGGTCGAACTCAAAATCTTATAACGATACGGTTGTCCCCACGGATCATTGCCGATACTACCTGCATCCCGAAAGTTCAGCGCCTCTCCCTCGGACGGACCGACAGAGGCAGGGGCTCTGGAGTCTGTTGCTGGTGGGTGTGTATTTCTTGCTGCCTCGCGATAAAGTTCGAAAACTTGATAGCCGAGAACCTCAGCATGCCGTTTTGCGTTTATCACGCGGTCTTCATCCCTTTGGCGAGTCCAGCTGGGAATAGCCATGAATCCCATAAGACCGGCGAGGCTAGACATAAAAACCAGGTTCTTATAGCTAAGCTTACGATTTTCTTTAGTTTTCATTAAGTTACCGGTTCGCAAAAGGTTTGTGATACCCAGCATTTCGGCTAGTCCAGAAGGGAACTTGAGGGTTTTGCAATAAACTGAATCGAATTTTTTTCATTCACCGAAAATGCCTGTTTTTTTGTCAAACATTGTGGCGCATGGCGTTTTTTTATTTGAGATTACGACCCCTTGACAAGGGGTGGCGGTGGGGTTAGGTTGCCGCCAACTGCCGCTTTATGAGTCAGCAGAACGCTGATTAAAAACAAGTTTCTGTGGACCTCACAATGCGGTGGAGAAACAAAAGGGGTCAGGATTTTTGCCAAATACTAAGGCAGGTCCTGAAAAAGTAAGTTAAAAAACCAAGTAGACTTTCCAATGGGAGGCACTTTGATCAACCAAAACGAAACACTGACTTCAAAACAAAACTCAAAAGTCAAAATTATCAAGCGCTATCAAAACAGAAAGCTCTATGATACTCAGCAATCTTGCTACGTGACTTTGGACGATATCGCTAAAATGATTCGTACAAATGAAGAAGTAATGGTTATCGACAACAAGTCTAAAAATGACATTACTGCAGCAACTTTGACGCAAATCATTTTCGAAGCTGAAAAGAAAGCATCTCAATACGCTCCTCTTTTCACACTTCGCGAAATCATCCAAAACGGCAACGGTAGCATTTCTAACTACCTCGCAAAATTGGGTGCTTTCCCTCAAGACTACATGACTAAGCAAGCTGCGAACATCGCTAACGTTGAGCGCGTGTCTGCTGATGATGTGAAACAGAATCTTGAGAACCGCGTAGCAAACGCAGCAACTCGTTACAATCCAGATACAACTGCGAAAGCAGCTGCTGAAAAAGCAACTGTTCTTCCTGGTGCACAGAGCGAAGAGGAAACTCCAAATCTTCCTTCTAGCAACCCAAGCTTGAACAACTAGAATCCAATCTTTTAGAAAAGCTTTTCGTAGTTCAAAAAGGCTCTGAGAAATCAGGGCCTTTTTTATTATTTGGAACCTGTGCCTGGTGGGCGAACACTTTCCGGAACTCCCGGGTGGCACACAACATTGCCGTTGCGAGGCTGAGCCGGATCGACGATGGTCATACCCGATTTCGTCTTAAACATGACACGGCCATCTTTGGTAAAACCTGGATAATAAGGCTCCGTATCTTCGAGGCTGTCGGAGACAAAGACCTCTTTGTCTTTTTCTAGGTCGTAGACAATCACCTTGCGATCGAAGTCACCAAACGCTCCGGCCTCAACAGTGAAAGTGATTTGCGGTTTCTTTCCTGGTTCCGGGTAGCTAAAACTGACTTTCGACCCTCGGTACGCCATGCTATTTGGAATTCTTGTACAGTCACCATTTGCTTCTATTTTGAAAACTTGGAGACGGCCCATAGCCAAACCGGCGACATAGGTGCCATCTTTGGAAAGCACTGGCTGAGGAAACTGCTCTCCTTCTTTAGCAATCTTTATCTGAATCGACAGGTCTGTTTGTTGTTCTGTGAGTTCCGTTACTCTCCGGGCAACGGCATTGGTCTTATTAAATTCAGATCTTGTCTTAGCGTGTTCCGCTCTTTTTTTAGAAATTTTCACCACGTCAGGATGACGTTCAATCTCATCTTCCAGTTTATGCCTGCGCGTTCGTACTTCATCTTCCTGAGCCTCAAGGGCACGTTTATCGGCTCCTGGACGCTTTCGTTTCGCTTCGATGGCAGATAGCTCTGCGTTCACTTTGATAATGGCCGCGGATGAGTCGAAGAGAGCTTCGAACTTTTTTGCATATTCTTTCATTAGCTCCTCACTCTTTCTTCGCGCGGCGACTACCTCTGGAAGCTGGTCATACTCTTTTGTGGCTCGTTCTAACTCCGCGGAAATGGCCGGCAGCTTTTTTTGAGCCGCCGCATATTCTGGTCCAAAAAAGTCGGCGTCAGCTTTTGCGTTTTTTTCTTCGACGATAGCAGAAAGTTTCTCTGCTTCTTTTGTTTTACCGCTCTTCTTCAACTGCTCTTGTTCCTTTTTTAAAGCTTCTATTTCACGCCATTGCTTATCCACGGCCTGTTTTTCTTGCTTAGAAAGCTGCCGTCTTTTGAAAAGATTCTCGCAGAGTTTTCCACTCCGGATTTCTTGAACGCGGGCGACTTTGCCGTCTTGATTCATTTTCATCTCGTAATCTTTGTAAGGGCGTGAGGAATAAAGAAGCATTCGGACTTTTTTTGTATCGGACGTACTGCCAGGCAGTTCCGCCGTACTATGATAAAACTCACCAAATTTTGTATCTGTGTAAACAGGCCTGGCGCTCTGGGCATTACCGCTGATCATATCCGAAAAAAGGTAAAAATCCATCCCACCCTCAGGGCCAATTTCACCACTACCTCGAGGCGACGCCAATAGGTCCCATCCTCCAGCAGCGCTTTCAACTGGATAAGTCTCGCGTGTCATCGGAGTCTTAATAGCTTTGGGATGCTGGCGGTCGGTGATATCGACCAGAGTCACGCCCGCGTCGTTAGTGTACAAAAAATAATTTCCCGAGGGATGAACTCGGTGATACTGCCCGCTGTGGAGATATTCCACAGTTTCTCGAGCCGGTTTGCAGGGGGTCGCCGCAAAGGTGTTTGTAACTATAAAAAGACTTACAATGGCGAACATCCCGAGAGACTCCTGTATTCTTAGTGGAAATTGCTAGAAAGTTTCGGCAACCCGGTTCTTAATTTGCGCTTCAATATCTTTCTTTTGCATCACACCCACAATCACGGTCGGACTCATTTTGCCGTGAGCATAGACCACGCTCGTGGGGTAATGCACAGTCGCGTTGCGCATATAGATTTCGACAGAATTTAGTTTCAGGTTTTCTGGCGGAATACCAAATCTTTGAACTGCTCTGTCAATGTCCTGGGCTTTACTGCGGGGATCAATCACCGCCGTGAACTTGATGCCCATTTTCTTAGCCGTGTCTCTGAAATACTTGTAGTACTGGGCAGAATACACCATCTCGGGAGACCATACATAAATGAGTCCCGTTCTGCCGGAAGAAACCAACTTTTCAAGTTTTTTGTCATCAAACCAAGTCGCTCCGCTGTCGTAATGAGTGAAGCTAAAATCCATTCCAAGACGTGCATCAGACCTTTTCTTGCAGTCAGGAGTAAACGCAATCACTTCTTTTTTTGTGTTGTTCACGTCCAAAAGAGTCACCAACCCAACCGCACTGATATTTAGCTCTAACCAGCGCCCAAAATCACTTGTCGGTGTCCTGAAATTTCGTCCATCAATTTCTGCTGGCCCCTGCTCAACCCACGTGTTGAGGCTTTTTCTGTTTTCAATCTCTGCCGTGAGTTGCTCTCCGCACTTGCCCAGGTCTGCTTCGAGACCTTGTGGCAGTCGCGTGACTTTCTTAGACAATTGATTTGCAGAGGCTTGAAGGCTCATAGCAAGAGCCAAAAAAAGAATGAATAAAGTTTTTTTCATTAAATTGAATTTACCATGAAGCCTTGTTGGCATACTAAAAAACATAGTCGCCACGACCATTGGCCTGGCCACTGAAATCTGCTTATTTCAAAGTACGCCAGCGCAAGAAAGTCGTTCTTTGAGGCTTAATCACAATATCAGTGAAAGCCTTGCCATCCCCGCTGAGATTTCCATTCGCGCCGATGCCTTGTAAGTTGATGTTATACTTGCCGCCCTTCAGAGGTACGCGTACAAGCTGCACACTTTGCGGCAATGTGGACCACTGGCGGAGGTCGGCGCGTTCTGAGAGTTGCATTGCCAGCCACGCGACATTGCCTAGTGCTTCGTTTTGCTGACGAATCTGATCTGCGACGACTTCTTTGGCCGCAAAAGCGCCGATACGTTTGGCAGAGAGCCACGCATAGTCGTGTTGAAGTGTTTCGATCGCTGCTCTTTCAACATCGTAGACTTTGTTACTTTCGAATTCTCCAATTCCGGAGATGCTCGCTTTCATGCCGACAACGTTGTTGAATACGGGTTGTAGGATCGGTGGATTGTATCCACCGGCATAGATGCCTTGGCCACCTACTTGGGCTTTTCGGGGGCCCCAGCCTTGTTCATAGATGATCACTAACTCGCCATAGTTTTTATCATACCACTCTTTTTTCTCAGCAACTTCGGGGAAGGACTTTTTCCACTTTTGATAAGTATCCGTGCGACGGGCGCGCTTTGACGAGCGGATTAAGTCTGCGGCGATGAAAGGAATACCTGGCTCTAATTTGTAAGCTTCTTCATAAGCGATGTAAGCATCGTCCCAGTTTTGATTGGACTCCCAAATCATTGCTGAAAGATATTTACCGAAGACGTTTTTTTCGAAAGTCTTACGATCCTCGCTGTTGATCTTAACGTACTTTTCATTCATACGGCGTGTTTCAACCAGCGCTTCGTCGAGTTGCCCAAGTTCGAGATAATTTAATGCTGCATAGGCATTGATATAAAATTTCTCGAATGAGTCGCCTTGGTATTGAACCATTTCTTGATTAATGAGCAAGGAGCCCGCTTGGCGAGAAACCGAAGTGTAATCTTGGCTCTCCGCAAGTTTGTCGGCCTTGATAAGAGCCTCGCTGCTTTCTTTGATTTTACCGCTCATCTGCAGGGCCACGGAGTAATCCAGAAGATAAACAAGCTGGTCGCCGTCTTGTTTTTTTGCTAGTGGTTCGAGAGATTTTTCCGCAAGGTCGTATTGACCGTTTTGAAGGTAATTGCGGGATTCAGCTACCTTACTTTGGTAGGTAGCACAGGAAATCGTGCTTAAGCTGAATAAAAAAAGACCCGCCATCGCGACGGATCTTTTTAAAAATGCAGTCATGTTTTAGAGACCAACAGATTTCTTTTTGAAACCTTTGCGGATTTGTTTGTTATCAGACCAAACGATCATGCCGGTTTTCAAGTTCGTCATATTCAAAGTTACTTTGTAGTATACCGTTTTGTCCTTGCCGACTTCTTGAATGATTGAATCCAACCGTCCATTGATAATGAAATCCGCACCTGTTTGACCACCTGGGCCTTTTTTAGTTTCTTTCGCAACCATGCCAGAGTTTTGATAGTTGTACTCGTCGGAAATATCTTGGCGTGCTTCTTTGTCGATGAAACCCACTTTGCCAGTTTTCATCAAATCAACGCGCACCATGTCCATCACACTTTGCGTATCGATGTGTTCACTTGTTTTGTTTTGCAACTGAGTCACCATAACAACCGGAGGATTTTTAGCATCCTTGATTGCTGGGTGTGAAGCTAAGCTTCCTACGAGATCTTTAACGACAGTTTGCATGTCAGTTTCGGACCATTGGTCGTTCATCAAATTTACTTTTTCAGGATCTTGATAATCCCCTTTGACGAATGCTTTTTCTCCGCAGCTTGAAAGAAGCATTGCAGACATTACAGCGGCCACTAAAGTTGTAACAGATTTCACCAGGCGATTCATAATACCTCCACCCTGTTTTTGTACTTATACTGTGTACTCTAGTAGTCTAGAATCTTGCCAGTAATATTCAAGACTTGAGACTGCGCTCCATTACTGGGCGCCGTGGCTGTCAGCTTTAAAAAGCTCGTAATTTTCAGCTGGCTTGCGGATGGGACGGACGGAAATTACTTTGTAATCATCGCTGAGCTTTATAAGATAGCCAGCTTTTCGGGCATTTTCGACGAATTGGCGGGCATATTCCTTCTTATAAGCTTCGGAATACTCTCGACTTTGTTCTTCTTGGAAGAGGTCGGCCTGAACCTGTTCATCCGCGTTCGATGGACCCGTGGATTCTCTGGAACCACGCCCTAATTCACGCATTAATGCTTCTGCGCGCGGGTCTGCCGAAAAGTCCAGTTTGTGGACGTCTTCTTTTGGGAGAGCTTGAGGGCCAATCCCCTTATTCGCCAGGTCATTCATTTCGATTTGCATTTTTTCGTGCGAAAGCTCGATGTCTTGGGCTGTTTTGAAGAGGTGTTTATTCACCCTCTCTTCGTACTCTTTGGAATGAGCTGCGTTTGGTTTTAGGCTCTCGGATTTTTTTCCATCAGGTAGAATGAAAAGCAAAATAAAGAAACCCGATAGCAGCAGCAAAACCAGTGCTAGCAGATATGATTTATCCTTTTTCTTCTGCTTTTCCATAAATCCCCTGATATTTTCTTATCGGAAAAAACCCGGACTTTTTAAGACACAACGGCATGGAACTGTTAGAGACTAGACCTTGATCGAGAGCGATCTAGTTTTCATCCATTTTAGTCAGACGGCTGGCTGGAGGATACACTGGAATAATGATCGTAAACTCAGTTCCAACGCCGACTTCAGAGCGAACTTGGATTTCTCCCCCATGACTTTCTAAAATGCCATAGGAAATACTGAGACCCAATCCTGTGCCCTGACCGACCCCTTTGGTCGTGAAGAATGGGTCGAAGATTTTCTCCAAAACATCGGGCCGCATTCCCTTTCCGCTATCTTGGATGGAAATTTGAACTTTGCCATTTTTATCAACGGTGCCTCTCAAAGCGATGGTCGTAATCCAAATATGTCCCGGACCTTCGATTGCCTGTAGAGCATTTGACAAAATATTCATGAAGACCTGATTAATTTGGCTCGCATAGCACGACACCAGAGGAATCGGTTCATACTGTTTATGTATCTGAATACGATTTTTAATTTCGCCGGCTAGAAGATTCAGAGTGGTGTCGAGAGATTCATGAATATCGATCTCTTTAAGCTTGGCTTCTTCGAGGCGCGAAAAGTTTCGGAGCCCTAGAACAATATCTTTGGTTCTGCGAGCGCCATCTTCGCAGGATGAAATCAGCTTTGGCATATCCCTCACGATGTATTCATACTCAAGCTCTTGTTTCATACCGGGCAAAGCCTCAGGATTCTTTTCCGCCGTATCGATGAGCTTAATAAGTTTTTCCGAATAGTCTCGCAGGTGGCTCATGTTACTGGAAATGAAACCGATTGGATTATTCAACTCGTGCGCGACACCAGCCACCAGCTGACCTAAGCTGATCATCTTCGCTGAGTGAACAAGCTTTGCTTGCGTGTCTTTGAGCTCTTGATTGGCGCCTTCTAATTCGAAAATCTTTTTCTTTAAATCCGTTCGAGCTTGGGAAATACGCCGGCTCATTTCATTGAAACTCGCAGTCAGGAGTCCGATTTCGGTATCGTTCTTAACTGGAATTTCTGCGGAACTTTCACTGGTTTCAAAGCGCTGAAGACCATCCACTAACTCATAGAGCGGTTTCAACACCCAGTTACTGGCCACCAGGATTGTAATAAATAGAACTATGATGATCACAAGCACGACGGATGCAAACGCAAAGTTCACTTTTCTGAGAACTTCTTTTGCTTCGCTTTTTGAAGCGCCCAAAGCGACATAGAGTTTCGCGGGTTCCCACTCCAAAGGAGAAACCAAGAAACCATAAGGCATCGTCCGAATATTTAAATCAAAAAATGGGTCGCGATTTGGTTGAAAATAGGGCTCAAAGAACTCTTTTTTGTAGAGATAAAAATCTGGGTGGCTTGCCATCATCAGCTGGCCAGATTCCTTAAAGAAGATGACTTCCAGCTTCATCCGCGATTTTAAGCGGTTCATAAAGCCTTTATCGAGATCAATTATTTGCTCAAAGTAGCCAACAATTTTTCCAGCACTGTTGGTTACTCTAGAAATCAGCAATAAAGAAGTTTTGTGCTGCTCGGTGAACTCAACCGAACCGATTTCTTTTTGCTCGCGAAACATTTCCACATAACGATTGTTGAGGAAGACGGCTTGGCCCGCAGGTGCAAAGTTCCGCACTTCGCCTTTTTCATCTTTAAACACACTCACTAACATTTTGGCGTCACGGCCAAAGAATGTGAGGCTGGAAGTAAAATCCTGTCGCAACCATTGAGTAGCGATATTGCGAATCGTATTCGCATCACCAACGCTGAGATGGTAAATCAGATTGGGATCACGAATATACTTGTCACGTTTTTGTTGAAGATTGGTGCGATACTCGCTGAAGATCACGTTGATCTCGCGCGCGTTTCCCGCCAAGCGTTGAGCGAGCTCTCTGTCGAGAGCTTTTTCGTACTTCATCATCGAGTAAATAGTAACGAAAGCCAAAGGAATGACTGAGAAAAGTAAGAACCAGACAATCAGAATGGTTCTGAGTGATCGTTTAGGCTTTCGTTTTAAATGCTTCACTACTTCTGCGCTTCATCAACTGTGATAATTAAGCGAATGATCCCATCTGGCATCACACGCGGATGCTTGTCCTTACTGATTTTAGCCTTTCCGTACTCAGAGAGGAAGGCCTGTAATTCAGTGTATTTTGCCTCTGGGATTGTGAAGTGAAAATAGGCGGATCCAGGTGTTTTCTGCCAGCCGAGTTCAACTTCCCCGGCCTTACGTCCACCTAGTTCTACAATTTTATCTTTGATTTTAGGACCAACAGCCTCAAGATTCGTCACCGCAATCTGGCCACGATACAAATAACCGGTGCTGGCTTTACCAGACTCAGTACTTTGATCTTCAGACTCGTTTTCTTCGGACGCAGCTGTTGTTGCAGCCGCGACTTTCGCAGGTGCTTTTTGTACAGGCGCTGGAGTTGGAGTTGCTTTCGCCGCCACTGGGGTTGGTGCAGGTTGAGTTTTCGCAGCGGCAGCCACCGCAGTTGCAACAGGTGCGGCCTCTTTCGCCTTAATACCTTCGTCTACGAATTGTGGAGTTTCGGCTGTTTCAGGAGCTTCTTGAGCCACTTGTTTTTGTGCCTGGGATTTATTTACCTCTGAGAGTACAACATCACTTGAACCCGTAGAAAGTTTCAAGTTCATCACTTTTTCCCACGGGGCTACAGTCAGAACCGTCACGACGACAAAGACCACAACAAGAGCTTCAAGTCCCCACTTTAAACCCACAGGCCATTGATCAAATTTAGCTTTTCTAAAAAGCACTGCGAGATAAGAAGACGGCGCCCCCAAACGCTCTTGCAGAGCGTGAGACACGGTAATCTGTCTGAGTCTTTCAGCATATTGCTGGCCGATCTGAATTTTTTGAAAATCCAGCTGAGCATCGCGCGAACTCTCCAAGTGAGCTTCCACCGCGGCTTTTCGTTCAGCATCCAAAATACCACTCATGTAGTCATATAAAAGTTCATTACCCGTGAACGGAGTCACTTGGCGTTGACCTTTTTTTGAGAGTGCAAAACGATTTACGTCTTCAGACATATTCTTACTTTACCGCATTTAACTTCTTAGTAGAAACACCTTGAGCCATGGAGCCCAGCTTTCGGAGAGCTCGACCTAAACGATAGCGAACTGTGCCCTCTGAAATACCGAGACCTTGGGCGATGTCCTTTTCAGGAATCTCGAGAACTTTTGACCAAATGACCGCTAGGAGCTCATCTTGGGTCGCAAGTTTTTGAAACTCGCGCCATGGGCCTAAATCCAAATCAGTTGGAATCATCCAACCGGCGTCAGTAGAAATATTCGGATTGCCGCGATTGAGTTTTAAATGCTGTTTCATCCAGGTGGAGAACGTCGACATGACGATCAAAACGTTGCTATTGATTTGGGAATTTTTTTTCTTTTTCTCAGCACAATTTGCAATAGCGTGGGTGGAAGCTTCAAGAGCCCTGCGATCATCTAAAAAAGCAAAGAAGAAAAACAGGGCAATGGATTTAACTTCGGATTCACCCATTCAATTCCTTAGTCGATGGTCAACTGTCTCAACAAATCCAATTGATCAAGAACTTTACCAGAACCCATAACAACACAGCTGAGTGGATCTTCCGCGATAGACACTGGCAAGCCCGTTCTTTCGCGAAGAAGAACATCTAAGTTCGCAAGCATCGCGCCGCCACCCGTAAGCACGATACCGTTATCAACGATATCAGATGCCAATTCTGGCGGAGTTTTTTCAAGCGCCGTACGAACCGCATCGACAACTTCAGAGAGAGGATCCATCAAGGCATCGTTCACTTGAGAGCTTGTGATTTCGATCGTCTTAGGCGCACCCGCTACGAGGTCACGACCTTTGATCTCCATCGTTTTTTCATCTTCGAATGGATAAGCATTACCGATTTGAATTTTGATCAGTTCAGCAGTTCTTTCGCCGATGAGAAGATTGAACTGACGGCGTACGTAGTTGATGATCGCTTCATCAAATTTATCGCCAGCAACTTTGATTGATTTACAATAAACGATACCGCCTAAAGAAATCACGGCAACACCGGTAGTACCACCACCCATATCGACAACCATGTTTCCAGAAGGCTCCGTGATCGGAAGACCCGCGCCGATAGCAGCTGCCATGGGTTCTTCGATCAAATAAACCTCACGCGCACCTGCTGATTGAGCGGCTTCTTTCACCGCGCGCTTCTCAACCTGAGTAATTCCGTAA
>Ga0255338_1003498_pt1 | contig 18697 bp, 16 predicted proteins | sample MeOH1_35cm_T4_19_FD_203715 | JGI IMG/M metagenome (GOLD analysis project Ga0255338, IMG submission 203715) | Sandy soil microbial communities from University of British Columbia, Vancouver, Canada - MeOH1_35cm_T4_195 | ecosystem: Engineered > Artificial ecosystem > Sand microcosm > Unclassified ...
GCGATTCCGACGATCCAGTGCCATCGAGTTGGGTGATGTCATCTCCCAGGCTGTCAAATTGAACGGGCACGACCCAACAAAACAGACCAACCCGAGCATGCGTGCGCCTGGGCTCACGGATTCAGGTGAACGGAAATCGCTTCAAGGAGACCCGATGAACAAACGATTAGAAAAAGTCGCATCTGCCCTGGCGGATGCGGTTCAGGCGGTGCTCGAAGAGCAGCGCGTCACGGAGGATGCATGGCGGGCTGGCGTTGTTGCCACGATGTCGACGGGGCCAGTCAAGGAACACGCATGAGGATCGAATCGATCACCGCCACGATCGTCGATGTTCCGACACGGCGTCCGATCCAAATGTCGTTCACGACGGTGAACAAGCAAAGCTATGTGATCGTCGAGATCAAGGCCGAAGGCCTTGTCGGCATCGGGGAAGGCGGCAGTGTTGGTGGACCCACCTGGAGTTCCGAGTCTGCGGAGACCATCAAAACGATCATCGATACTTACTTGACACCTCATCTGATCGGTAAGGTTGCGTCCAACCTGAACGTGGCCCGCATCCTGATGGACAAGGCGGTGACTGGAAACTTCTCTGCGAAAGCGGCGATCGATATCGCGCTCCACGATCTAAAGGCGCGGGCCCTGAACTTGTCTGTGGGCGACCTGATCGGCGGCAGAACGCGGGACAGCATCCCTATTGCGTGGACGTTGGCTAGTGGCGATACCCAGCGGGACATCGACTCAGCGCTCGAGATGATCGAGGCGCGCCGGCACAATCGGTTCAAGGTAAAACTCGGCGTGCGCGCGCCGGCGGAAGATCTGCAGCATATCCGCAGCATCATCAAGGCCGTGGGCAACCTGGCGACCGTGCGTGTAGACATCAATCAAGCGTGGGATGAGCAAACGGCTTCGATCTGGATTCCTCGCCTTGAAGAGGCAGGCGTCGAACTCGTGGAGCAGCCCGTTTCACGCTCGGACTTCAGGGCTCTTCGCCGTCTGACGGAGCAGAATGGCGTGGCGATTCTTGCCGACGAGAGCCTCAGCTCCCTGTCGTCTGCGTTCGAGCTCGCCCGTGATCGGGCAGCCGACGTTTTCTCGCTCAAGCTCTGCAACATGGGTGGTATCGCCAATACGCTCAAGGTCGCAACCCTCGCGGAGGCGGCGGGTATTTCGGCCTATGGGGGGACGATGCTGGATTCGACGGTAGGTACAGCGGCGGCCTTGCATGTGTACTCGACCATTCCGTCGATGCCTTACGGGTGTGAGCTGCTCGGCCCCTGGGTCCTTGCGGATCGACTGACCCAGCAGGAACTGCAGATCAAGGATTTCGAGATTCAGGTCCCTTCGGGAATTGGCCTCGGCGTGGACTTGGACCACGACAAGATTCGCCACTACAGCCGGGGAGGCTGAGGTGCGTCGCGCTGTCCCTTCTCAGGAAATCGAGAGCAGCAGTCGTCGCAGGGCGATCACAGGCATGGCACTCGCCTTGACCGTCGGACCCGCACTCGCCCAGCAGCCCGCGCCCTTTCCCTCACGAGCGATCACATGGGTCGTGCCATTCCCGCCAGGCGGGGCGGTCGATGCAGTCGCGCGGATCATTTCGGTAAGGATGTCGCAGAGCATTGGACAGCCCGTGATTGTGGACAACCGAGCGGGCTCCGGCGGCATCATCGGAAGCGACGTTGTCGCCAAGGCGGCGCCCGACGGCTACACCATCCTCATCAACTCCACCGGCCTGGTGGTCGACAAGTTCTTCTACCCTCACGTTCCATATAAGTCCGAGCAGGATTTCGTCCCGGTGGTCCTTGCCGCAACGGTGCCAAGTGTTCTGGTGGTTCCCTCGGGATCTCGATTCCAGGATGTCGCCCAGCTGCTCGCAGAAGCGCGCAAGAGTCCTGGCAAGCTGTCGTTCGCCTCAGCCGGAATGGGGACTTCAATTCACCTTGCGTCATCGCTTTTTGCGGCGCGTGCGGAAGTGGAACTTCTGCATGTGCCTTACAAGGGCAGTAGTCCAGCGGTCTCCGATCTCCTTGCCGGGCGGGTCGACATGATGATTGATTCAATCACATCGCAACGCGGAAGCATCCTTTCCGGGCGGGTTCGCGCCCTTGCTGTGACGAGCCCGATGCGCCACCCCCTGCTGCCCAATGTGCCCACTCTTGCGGAGGCTGCAAACTTGGCCGGCTTCGAGGTACTCAGTTGGTACGGTGTGTTTGCACCAAAGGGGACCCCACCCGCCATCGTCCAGCGCCTGAACTCCGAAATCAACAAGGCCATTGCCGAGCCCGAGGTCATTGAGGCGCTGAGAGGCCTGGGGATCAAGACTGGCGGAGGGAGCCCCGCTGTCCTCGCTGAGCTTTTCAAGGCAGAAGCGGACCGCTGGCAGAAGTTGGTGGTGGAGCACCGGCTCAACGTGAATCAATAAACGGGTGGCATCGAAAGGAGATGTCATCGGCCCTGAAGCACCTCTGCAACCCGCTCTTGACGAGGGCTTTCATGGGTATCTCCCGATAGTCTGCCGTCCACAACAGCCACCGCGGCATGCATCGGCTTGCCACGCCGGGGACAGGGCTCGAATCAACAACATGGAGAATCAGATGGACTTGTACGAACACGGCGTGGCCAGCTTGCGCAACGCGCTGCTCAGCGGCGCAACCAGTTGCGTCGAGTACGCAACCGCATTGATCGCCCGCACGCAGGCATTGGCGTACCTGAATGGGTACGTGGATTTCGATCCAGCCCCCTTCCTGGCGCAAGCCAGGCAGGCCGATGTGGACATCGCCAGAGGCGTGTCGGCACCGTTGCTCGGCGTACCGCTGGCACTGAAGGACAACATCAACACCATTGGCTTTCCCACGGGCGTCGGTACGCGCACCTTGCGCGGACGGATCCCCGCTGCGGACGCTGAAATCGTGAAGCGCCTGAAGCAGAGCGGCGCGATCATCTCCGGCAAGGCGGGCATGCACGAGCTGGCCTTCGGCATCTCCAGCAACAACGGGGTCACTGGTGCCATCCGCAACCCCTGGGCACTCGACCGCATTCCGGGCGGCAGCAGTGGCGGCTCCGCCGTTGTGGTGGCAGCCGGCCTGGTCCCCGGTGCCATCGGCACCGACACGGGCGCATCGGTCCGGCTGCCGGCGGCATTGTGCGGCATCGCAGGCCTGCGTCCCACTGTCGGCCGGGTGCCGGGCACCGGTATCGCGCCCATCTCGTCGACACGCGACACGGCCGGCCCGATGGCATGCAGCATCGCCGACCTTGCACTGCTGGACACCGCCCTCACCGGCGATGCCGCCGGACTAGCCAAGGTCGACCTGCGCGGCCTTCGGCTCGGCATTCCGAATGACCGCTTCTGGACGCCCCTGGATGCCTCCGTGGCGGCCGTCATGGATGACACCCGCAAGGAACTGCAGCGGGCTGGCGTGGTCTTCGTCGAGCTGGATCTTCCGGGACTGGATGCGTTGAACAATTCCGTGGGCTTTCCCGTCGGGCTGTTCGAGTTCATGGCCGAGATGCCGGACTACCTGAAGGCCTCGGGCCACCCGCTGGACATCGAGGCGCTGCTGGCGGGCATCGGCAGTCCGGACGTCGCCGGCATCCTGCGGCCTTTGCTGGGCAGCGGCGCCATCCCCGAGCCGGTGTACCGTGCCGCGCTCGCCGACCGCCAAAGGCTGCAGGAGCTGTACCTCAGAACCTTTGCACAACACCAGGTGCGCGCCCTTGCCTTCCCGACCTCCGCCTTGACCGCCCGGCCCCTCGGAACCGACGACACGGTGGAGTTCCTTGGCCAGCGCTGTCCTGCATTCATGATCTATATCCGCAACACCGACCCGGGCAGCAATGCCGGCATACCGGGCCTGAGCCTGCCGGCAGGCATTGGTCCTGACGGCCTGCCCGTGGGGCTCGAGCTCGATGGGCCGGCTGGATCGGACCGTGACCTGCTGGCCATCGGTGCCGCCCTGGAGACCGTGCTGCCTCCTATCGGCCGACCATCGTTGAGGTCCCCGGAAGGGGCGTAAGTCTTGAATGCACCATGGCCAGGCGCTTGCGCTGGCCGTTGGACAGGTCGGCGCGCTAGCCAAGCGGTCGCGCACGCTGGGCCTGCGCGCCAGGCTTTAGGCGTCTTGCGGCGTCTAGGAACGCCCGGAGCACCGGTACACGCGAATCGGTCAGGTAGGTCAGGCTGACCGGGACTTGAGCGCTGGCGGCGGTCATCTCAATCATTCGAACGAATGGCCGCCTCAGCATGGCCACCGAAGCCGGGACCAGGGTGACACCCGCCCCGGCGGCCACGAGCCCAAGGGCAGCGTTGACATCTTCGACAATCGCCGTGACACGCGGTTCGACCCCGGCCCGTCGCATCAAGGCGATGACTTCGTCCGCAAAGCTCGGCCGACCCTCTTGCGGGAAAAGGACCAGGGATTCACTTTTGAGTCGTAGCAATGTCGGCTCTCGGCTCAGTTCGCGTGCAACGCTTGAACTTGCGGCGATGTACAGCCGCTCATAGTGCAGGTGTTCGACCGTGATTCCAGTTTCCTGCGGGTAAAAGCGGCCTACGCCGACGTGAATTGTTCCGGCGCGCAAGGCTTCCATCTGCCGCACCTTGGACATTTGGGCCAGCGACAGAGTCGCTCCGGGAACCGCCTGCGTGAATGCGTGAAGCAAGGCCGGCACCGTCTGGTAGATCGCTGTGCCAAGGTAGCCAACGTCAAGTTGACCGATCTCGCCCCGGCTGGCGGCACGTGACCGGTCCACGGAAGTCCGGCCCAATTCCAACATCCGTCGTGCATCCTCGAGAAAGGCCGCGCCAGCCGGTGTGAGTCGCACACCGCGCGGGCCTCGCTCGAACAGCAGCACCCCCAAATGCTGCTCAAGCGCCTGAATCTGTCGTGTGACCGGGGGCTGCGAAATGTGGAGTCGCCGCGCTGCCGCGCCCACGTTCCCCTCTTCAGCCGCCGCAACAAAGTAACGAAGCTGCCGAAATTCCATCTTTCTCCACCTTCATTCGCTCAGATAGACGAATGCATGTTGCCAGGAGGCCAATACCGAAGTCGTATCACTAGCGTCGATACAAGGTATTAGACCATATGGCTTGGTTTTCCTAGACTGCTGCCATGCCAAACGAAGAAGCCATCGCCGAGCACCACGATGACGGCGCTGATCGCGCGGCGGCCAGGATGGAAGCCGTGGAAACAGCCATTGTCGATCTACCCCTGCGTCGAGTTCGGCGGTTTGCCCGCCTCAAGGAGCATGTTTTGTGGCTCCCCCAAAGCCCAGGCCTCAACATCAAGCTGGACGAAAGCCAGATGCGGCGCTTCGCTCGCGCTTCTCCGCACCGGATCGATCACCGCACCGCTTGAATGCGTATTCCAATCCGATTCCACTTTTTTGCGAAACGAGAGAACCATGAAAAACCCGAGAGTCCATGAAATTGCCACCGCCATGATCGATGCCGTGCGCAAGGTATTGGTTGACCACCAAGTGACCGAAGCCGAGTACCGGGCGGGGGTGATGTATATGATGAAGGTCGCGGAAGCCAAGGAAACAGGCTTGATCAGCGACGTATTCCTGAACAGCACGATTGTCGAAATCAAGGCGGCGAACACGCACGGGTCGGCACCGGCCATACAGGGGCCGTACTTCAAAGAGGATGCGCCCTTTGTCGACGGCAAACTGAAGACATACGACAGCGATGACCACAAGCCGCTGCTCCTGCATGGGACTGTCAAGGACGAAGCCGGCGGTGTGGTGAGCGATGCGGTCATCGATATCTGGCACTCCACGCCTGATGGCCGGTACAGCGGTTTCGGCGGCTATCACGGAGATATGCCGGTCGAATACTACCGAGGCAAGGTCCGTACGGACTTGCAAGGTCGTTGGCGCGTGCAAACCACATTGCCGGCGCCCTATCAGATCCCCAACAAAGGGCCGACCGGTGCCCTGCTCACCATGATGGGAAGCCATACCTGGCGCCCCGCCCACGTGCATTTCAAAATCCGGAAGGACGGCTTTGAACCGCTGACCACGCAATACTACTTTGAAGGCGGCGAGTGGGTAGACAGTGACTGCTGCAACGGCGTCCAGCCCGAACTTGTCATGCCGGCGGCCATAGAGCAGAACATGCAGGTGATGGTTCTGGACTTCGTGATCGAAAAGCCTCGCGCCTGAGCTTGCAGAGGACGATCTCATGTGTCACGACACTGTTCCCTCCTTGTTTCCGCGAGCGCATGCAACCGGGCGCATCGATGGTGCCATCAGCGCCTTGCGCTATGCCGGTGCATCGAGCGGTCCGCGCCTGCTGGTGCTGCCGGACATCTACGGCTGCAATGGCTTCTACCGTGGCTACGCGGCATACCTGGCCGAGCAAGGCGCCAGCGAGGTGCTGCTTGTGGACCCATTCGCCGCATTCGGCGAGTTGCCACAAGCCACTCGCGAGGCAGCTTTCCAGCGGCGCCACCGACTGGCAGATCGCGCCTTTGTCAAGAACCTGATTGCGTTCATCGAGAGCCAGCGCATCGACGGCGTGGTCGGATATTGCATCGGGGGATTGTTCGTCTTCGAGCTGGCGCGGCAACAGGTCGTGTCGCGCCTGCTGGCCTATTACCCATTTCCGCAAGGGCTCGAAAACCACGATCCGGTAGACGTCCCGTTCGACTATCTGCCGGAGGTTCGGTCGCGACACACCGTCATCGTTGGAGACAACGACACGCTGCTTGGTGCGCAGAACCTGTTGCAACTGGAATCTCAAGCACGTGCGAACGACGCGATCGACTTGCATGTGATGAAAGGTGCGGGCCACGGCTTTCTCGCGGATCTGGAGTCGGTTGATGCAGATCGTGCGGCGATGGCAAGGCAGGCACTGCTGATCGGCACGAACACATTGTTCGGGCGGTGATGCGCGGCGGGCGTGATGGGATCGTCGCGTCCTCCGTCCGGAACGAGCGCCCTTGCCGATGGTTCGACCTGAATCTCAATATCTAACGCTCACAACACGTCGCAGACCTGTCGCCAACTGACTGGAACGAAGTTCTGCCTGTTGGAGTTCAACCATTCAGTGAGCGAAGTGCATCCAAGAGTGAGCACCCTCACGCTGCTATCAAGGAGACATCATGAATGAAAAAGCAACCGTCATCGAAACTGACGTTCTCGTCGTAGGTAGTGGTCCCGCCGGGGCTGCATCGACCTTACTTCTCGCGACCTACGGCGTGAAAACGCTGTGCGTCAGCAAATATGCCACGACGTCGCGCACTCCGCGCTCGCACATCACCAACCAGCGCACGATGGAGGTGATGCGTGATCTTGGGCTCGAACTCGAGTGCGAGGCAATGGCATCACCGGCCGAGCTGATGGGTGAGAACGTCTATTGCACGAGTCTCGTCGGAGACGAACTGGGCCGGGTTCTGACCTGGGGTACCCATCCGCAACGCCGGGCCGACTACGAGCTCGCGTCGCCCACGCACATGTGCGATCTCCCCCAGAATCTGCTCGAACCCATCATGATCAACCACGCGGCGCGGCGCGGCGCCGACGTGCGTTTTCATACGGAGTTCGTTTCGTTGAAGCAAGACGAAACAGGCGTCACGGCGACCGTCCGCGATCACTTGCTGGATCGCCAGTACGACATTCGAGCCAAGTACCTCATTGGAGCGGACGGCGCGAACTCTCAGGTCGTAGACCAGGTCGGCCTACCCGTGGAGGGAAAGATGGGCGTGTCCGGGTCGATCAACGTGGTGTTCGAAGCCGATCTGACAAAGTACGTAGGCCATCGGCCTAGCGTTCTGTACTGGGTGATCCAGCCTGGTTCCAGCGTCGGCGGCCTCGGCATCGGGGTGATCCGAATGGTCCGGCCCTGGAACAAATGGCTCTGCATCTGGGGCTACGATATCGCCGGTGGTCCTCCCGACCTCAATGAGGCGCATGCCCGACAGATCGTCCATTCGCTGCTGGGTGATTCGACAATTCCCGTCAAGATCGAGTCCACCTCGACGTGGACCGTGAATGACATGTACGCCACACGCCTGTTTGACAATCGGGTGTTCTGCATGGGGGATGCCGTACATCGCCATCCGCCCACCAACGGATTGGGGTCGAACACATCGATACAGGATGCCTTCAACCTTTGCTGGAAGCTCTCGCACGTGCTGCAAGGAAAGGCCGGCCCTGAGCTGCTCGCGACCTACAACGAGGAGCGTGCGCCAGTCGCCCGCCAAGTGGTGCAGCGCGCCAACAAGAGTCTTGGGGATTTTCCTCCGATCCTTGCCGCGCTGGGTTTGTTCGACACCAAAGATCCGGAGCAGATGCAGCGCAACATTGCGCGCCTGAAAGAGCAAAGCCCCGAAGCACAGGAGCAGCGGGCCGCCCTGCGCGCCGCCATCGACGGCACGCAATATGTGTACAACGCCCACGGCGTCGAGATGAACCAGCGCTATCAATCGGCGGCCATCGTTCCAGACGGGACGCCCGATCCAGGATTTCGCCGGGATTCGGAGCTGTACCACGCCCATAGTGGCCGACCCGGTGCACCTGTACCGCATGTCTGGGTCACGCGGCATGGCCGCCGCGTCTCCACGCTCGATCTTTGCGGCAAGGGCCGGTTCAGTCTGCTCTCCGGCATCGCGGGTTCACCCTGGGTCGAGGCAGCCGTCCATGCCGCCGAGTCGCTCGGAATCGATCTGGACGTGCACATCATCGGCCCGGGGCAAGAGCTCGAAGACCTGTACGGCGACTTCGCCCGGGTCCGGGAGATCGAGGAGAGCGGTGCCCTGTTGGTACGCCCTGACAACTTCATTTGCTGGCGCGCAATGCGATGGCAGGAAGGCTCGGGGGACGAACTCCGCGCGGCTCTGAAGCGCGCGCTCAGCGTGCACTGAGCTCGTCAATCACCCCTTGGAAGGCATATCCGGCGGGCAGCGTACCCGCTGGCGGGGATACCGTGTCCGCTCGAATTGCGAAGGCCTTAGGAGACATCATGAACACTGTAGACATCACAGAAATCATCGAGAAGCAAAAGCCGAACCGCAAGGTGTTGGCGCTGCTCATCCTGTCATTCTTGATCATGTTCTGCGATGGCTATGACCTTCAGGCGATTGCGTTTGCATCGCCGACGATCATTGCAGACTGGGGTATCCAGAAGGCGTCGTTTGGCTTCATCTTCAGCGGTGGGTTATTCGGCGTCATGGTGGGGGGATTCCTGTTTGGATATGTAGCGGACCGAATAGGGCGCCGTCCGGCGCTTCTTTGGGGGACGCTCCTGTTTGGCGTGTTCACGCTGGCCGCGGTGCTGGCAACGAACATTACCCAGCTTGCCGTGCTCCGCTTTGTGGCAGGCTTGGGCATCGGTGGCATCACACCGATCGCCATTGCGCTGAACGTTGAGTACGCTCCCAAACGCTTTCGTGCCAGCGTCGTCGGCTTGGTGATGATCGGCTATGTCGTCGGAACGAGCAGTGGCGGCATCTTCGCCGCCTGGCTTGTGCCTACCTTTGGGTGGCAGGTTCTGTTCTACATCGGAGGGCTCGCGCCGCTGTTGCTGCTGCCGTTCCTTGCGATGTCGCTGCCGGAGTCCATCAAGTATCTGGTGCTCTCGGGCCAAAAGGCAGAGGCAGTCGCGCGGGTCGTCAACGCCATTGATCCGTCGATACGCGCAAGCTCTCAAACAAGGTTCGTGCTCGGAACCGCAGAAGAAAGCGCAAGGATTGCAGGTTGGAAGGATTCGGTAAAGGCGCTGTTCGGCGGCCAGCTTTCCAAGATCACGCCCGCTCTATGGGGTGCATTTGTCTGCAGCTCGGTGACGGTATTTTTCCTGGCCAGCTGGATACCCGTGCTCACGGTGGGAACCGGGAGATCGGCCTCGTTGGCGGCGGTCGGCCTTGCGCTCTTTTCGGCAGGCGGAGCGTTTGGTGGCATTTTTTCCAGCCGGATCATAGACAGGTTCGGCATCGGTGCGATGGCCTCCATCCCTCTGATTGCTGCAGTCTTCGTAGTTTCCGTTGGCTCGTTCGAGTTCTCCGACACAGGCTTCCTGTCGATGCTCTGCTTGATCGGATTCTTCGTGCTTGGTGGCCACGTGGGCCTCATGGGTGCGATGGGATTGTTCTACTCCAACGCCAATCGGGCAAACGGTGTGGGCTGGGCGATCTCGATCGGCAAGTTCGGCTCGATCATTGGGCCAGCCATCGCGGCCGTTCTCATCGCGGCCAACACTGCGATCAGTTATCTGTTCATGGCCGCGGCCGCACCACTCCTGATGGCTGGCATGGGCATTCTTGTCCTGGGACGCCTGCAAAAGGCCGCAGACCATGAACACCGCATGAGCGCCGATCGTGCCAACGATCCCGAGGCGCGGCCCATCGTTGCGTGAAGCCGCGCATGAAGTGTCACCACCAGATGGACGCTCGTGTCGATTGATTGCCGCCGCTGATTGAAGGATACCCACCATACCATCGCCTCAGATCAATTTTTCCCGCCGTCGTGAACGGCAATGCAACATCAATTCAAAGGAACAAAGTATGAGCATCACTTCCGAATACCTTCATCCACTTTTCGTCGGACAGGTAGACAAGCTTGCACTACAAGGTGCACTAAGCCCGACCGAGGTCCGTGACGTCGAGCACCAGATGGACCAAAAGGCCGTCCTGGTGTTTCGTGGGCAACCTCTGGATCAAGACCAGCAAATCGCCTTTGCGCGCAATTTTGGCCAGCTCGAGGGTGGTTTCATCAAGGTCAACCAGAGGCCGTCGAGATTCAAATACGCAGAGTTGGCGGACATCTCGAACGTCAGTGTCGATGGCAAGGTTGCTGAGCGCGATGCCCGCGAGGTCGTTGGGAATTTCGCGAATCAACTCTGGCATAGCGACAGTTCCTTTCAACAGCCTGCTGCCCGCTATTCAATGCTTTCTGCAATCGTGCTGCCGCCGTCTGGCGGCGATACGGAATTCTGCGACATGCGCGCAGCGTACGACGATCTCCCCGAGGATTTCAAGAAGGAACTGCAGGGATTGCGCGCAGAGCACTACGCGCTGAATTCCCGCTTCATTCTTGGCGATACGGACTATTCTGAAAGTCAACGCAATGCGATGCCTCCGGTGAGTTGGCCACTGGTCCGCACCCACGCGGGATCTGGACGCAAGTTTCTTTTTATCGGGGCTCATGCGGGTCACATCGAGGGCCGTCCCGTCGCCGAAGGTCGCATGCTGCTGGCTGAGCTTCTCGAGCACGCGACGCAACGGAAGTTTGTGTATCGGCATAGCTGGAAAGTCGGAGATCTCGTGATGTGGGACAACCGCTGCGTCCTGCACCGAGGGCGGCGGTACGACATCACGGCCCGGCGTGAACTTCGCCGAGCCACGACGTTGGACGACGCTGTCGTTTGAGTCCACGGCATCAGGTCTGAGGTGCGGTGGCGTCACCTCGGTTTCGAAAGCCGGAAATTCGGAAGCGCCGCTACGCTTGCATGAGCGTCGTCGGTACAGCCAACCGCGACCGTCAGATCCGAGCAGGGATTGACGGGTGAACCGACGGGCCCAGAAGCGCGCCGCCGTACGCGGATGAAGCTCGGGAACAGGACTTTGGAAACCGTCCTGGAGAGGGCGGTTTCAAAACTGAAGCGCAACAACGTTGGTCATTGAGCGGCCAGGATGTGCCGATGGCGCGCCTGATCCAGCCCAAGGCCGAGGCCGAGGCCGCACCGGTGGCCGACCGCGATCTGGGTGGTCCGGCGTCGTGCTTCGCCGAGTTTCTGGCCAGCATTGCCTACGCGGGGCCGGCGCTGGAGATCGTCGACAGCGCGACGGCCGGCTGCGCGGCCACGTCTTGCGGGCCGGCGAAATCGTGCTGTCCGGCGTGCTCGGGCCGATGCTGCCACTGGCCTGATGGAGGCCAGGCTGGGCGCGCTGGGCAGGTGTCCTGCCGCATGGACCAATGACTTGAGTTTGAACCACGAAAAAAGGAGAGAGACATGAACCTTAGCCTCAAGGGCGGCCTGGCCGCGCTGAGCCTCGCCGCATTGCAGACGCTGGCATTTGCCACCTAGGGCGGCGGTTCGACCTACCCGCTCGGGATGGAGGGCTTCCTGGCCGGTGCCGTGCCGCCGCCGGGCCTGTATGTGCTGGAGTACGCCACGGCCTATTCGGCCGATAGTCTGCGCGACAACCAGGGCGCGCGGGTGCCGCTGCCGACCTTCGGCCTGCACGTGCGCGCCGCGGCAACGCGCATCATATGGTCCACGCCCCAGCAACTGCTCGGCGGCAATCTCGTGGTCCACACCATCCTGCCGCTGCTTGATCTCAAGGTCGACGTTCCCGGCGCCAGCCAGCACAGGAGCGGCCTGGGCGACATCACGGTGGGTGCCGGCATCGCCTGGCATCACTCACCGAAATGGCACAGCGTCGCCGCGCTGGACTTCGTGCTGCCGACGGGCAGCTACGACAAGAACGATGCCGCGAACCTGGGGCGGAACTATGTGTCGATGCAGCCTCTGTATGCGATGAGCTACATCGATCCGCAGGGCTTCAACGGCGACTTCATGGGCACGCTCAGTGTGAACCGCAAGAACGACGACACCGGCTACAGGTCGGGCGATGAGTTCATCCTCGACTTCGCACTCGGCTGGGGCGTGGGCGGTGGTTTCACACTGGGCGCGGGTGGTTATTGGTATCGCCAGTTCAGCGACGACAGGCTGGACGGGGCGGCCGTGCCCAACGCACGCGGCAGGAGCTTTGCGATCGGCCCCGCGCTGCGCTTCGACAACGGCAAGGGCTGGTTCATCACCGCCAAATGGCAACGGGAAAGCGCGGTCCGCAACCGGCCCGAGGGCTCGGCGTTCTGGATCAAGAGCAATATTCCGTTCTGATGCGCCGCGGCGCCCGATGTGCTGATTCGTCGCCACCCTGGTTGTGCCGCGGCCACCACCGCGCGAACTCCTCGGCTGCTGCAACGAAGTGGCGAAGCTGCCGAACCTCATTCTTCACCGTTGACCAACGGTTGGAGCCAACGCATTCAGTCGATCGAGCAACTCGGTCGACCATGCTAAAACCGTATCGCCCGTGCTGGCGGAAGGTATTGGACCCTATGGCAGACACTTCCTAAACTACCGCCATGCTCAAAGGGAACGTCGACGCTGAGAAGCAAAACAGCGGTGCCGATCCGGAGTCAATGCAGGGCAAGATCGGCCGCCTGAAAGACAGAAGAAGCGTGAAGTGCAAGAGCGGCGGGCCGCGACTCGCTGCCATCGATGGCACGCAATCTGTCTGCACGACCTGGCGGTGACGGCACCACTGGAAAGCGCGATCGTGTGGGCCCAGGATCTTTTGGCCGGCAGCGAAAGCGGCCGCATTGTTGTCGATCTTCGCTGAACAGGAATTCGAAATGTTTGCAACCTTGATCAGTGGCGACCGCAGCCTGGACGGCAGCACATTGGAGCAGCGCGTCTTGCATGCAGCAGGGGGACTGGTGGCACTCGGACTGGTCCCCGGCGACGTGATTGGCATTCTGATGCGCAATGATTTTCCGGTGCTTGAAATAACGTTCGCGGCGCAGCGGACCGGCATCGTTGCCGTGCCCATGAACTGGCACGCGAATGTGGAGGAAATCGCATTCATCCTGCAGGATTCCCAGGCAAAGCTCCTGGTTGCCCACGCCGACCTGCTCAAGGGCGTGGCTTCTGTGCTGCCTTCGACATGCAAGGTGCTGGAAGTCGCCACGCCAAAAGAAGTTCAGCAGGTCTACAGGCTGACCGACGCAGCGTGTGCCCTAGGCGGTACCGCCATGAACTACGAAAGCTGGCTTCAGGCGTCCGAACCCTCGAAGGCAGAGCCGGTCGCAGCGCCCGTCAGCCTTCTCTACACGTCCGGAACGACTGGTCGCCCGAAGGGGGTCATGCGCGCCAATGGCACGCCCGAGGTCGCGGCCCGATTCGGTCTGCGCGTTCGCGTCGCGCACGGGCAGGAAGACCGGCCCATTCGGGCCATATTGACAGGGCCCCTCTACCACTCAGCGCCCTATGTGTACGCGATCAACAGTCTGCGCTTCGGCGAGGTGCTGGTGCTGCAGCCGAAATTTGATGCGCAAGGGCTCCTGGACCTGGTCAAGCGCCATCGCCTGAGCCACATGCACGTGGTCCCGACCATGTTCAACCGCCTGCTCGATCTGCCGCCAGAGCGCAAGGCGGCCTTCGATCCGTCGACATTGAGGGCCGTGGCGCACGGTGCTGCCATGTGCCCGCCTGAAATCAAACAGGCCATGATCGACTGGTGGGGGCCGGTCATCATCGAGTATTACGCCGCTACCGAGATCGGGGTCATCACTGCAAGCACATCTGCGCAATGGCTCTCGCACCCTGGCAGCGCCGGGAAACCACCCCAAGGCGTGGAGATCGCCATCATGGACGATCAGGGGCATCCACTACCAGTGGGGCAAACGGGCGAAGTGTTCATCAAGTCCGACGTCGCTGGTCTCGTGACTTACCATAACCGCCCGGAGGCGCTCGCCGAACTGCTGCGCGACGACTGGGTCACACTGGGTGACATCGGGCACGTCGACGCGGAAGGCTTCCTGTGGATCAGTGATCGCAAGAAAGACATGGTGAACTCCGGCGGAGTCAACATTTTCCCGGCCGAACTCGAGGCGGCCGCGTTGCAATTGCCTGATGTGCGCGATTGTGTTGCCTTCGGCATCCCCGACCGTGATCTTGGTGAAGCCCTGGCCATGGTTGTGGAGCCGCACAACGACACGCAGGTCGATCCGGACGCATTGCGTGAAACCCTCAAGCTAAAGCTCGGCCGATTGCGTGCACCCAAGGTCGTCATGAGCATGGCTGTCCTCCCGCGGGAAGACAGCGGCAAGATCGCGCGCCGCAAGCTCAAGCAGCTGTACCTCGACAGCCTTCCAACCAGCGCCAAGGTGTAGGGCAAGATGGAAGCATCCGACATCGTCATCGGCGGCTATGGCGAAACCCCGGTTGTGCTCAGCGCGGGTCGAAGTGCCTACGACTTGGCAGCCGACGTGCTGGACGAACTCGTCCAAAAGTACGGAATCGCGCCTTCCGACATCGACGGGCTGGCCGTCACGGCTGCGCTCAGCGAGGGCGGCAACCCCTTCCACGCTGCTTTTATGTCCGACACGCTTGGACTGCAGCTCGACTGGCTCGGCGGCGGCAGCACCGGTGGGTGCGCGATGTTGTCCGCCGTCTCCGCGGCCGCTTCGGCGCTGCGCGACGGGCGCTGCAAGGTGGTCCTGGTGATCGGCGCCGATGCACCGAGCACGAACTTCGCGGCTCGCTTTGGCGCCTATTACGATGAATTCCGGACGCCTACCGGTGTGGTGCGCCCGCCAGCCGCGTTTGCTCTGGTGCACAACGCCTACGCGCAGCGGCATGGCGCCCCCGATGCGGCGCTGGCCAAGATCGTCGTCACCCAGCGCGCACATGCGCTGCAGAATGCGCGCGGCTGCGACAAACTGAGGAAGCCGCTCACGGTTGACGACTACCTCAAATCGCGCCGGGTCTCCGACCCCCTGCGACTGTTGGACAGCGTGATGTTTTGTGACGGTGCCAACGGCGTCCTGATGATGCGTGCCGATACCGCGTCCAAGATGGGGCTGTCCAAACGCGCGCGACTGGCCGGTTACGCTGAGCGCATGAACCACAACATCCAGGACCCGACACCGGACCTGCTCGAAACAGGATTCACCGTGGCCGGGCCGCGCGCGCTGCAGCAAGCCGGGATTGCTGCGCACGAGCTCGACATGCTTCAGCTGTACGATGATTTCACCATTGCCGTCTTGATGCAGCTGGAGAACATAGGATTCTGCGCCCCGGGTGAAGGCGCCTCGTTTGTCGAGAAGACGGACCTTCGATTCTCTGGCGAGCTGCCCTTGAACACTGGTGGAGGCCAACTCTCGGCCGGTCAGCCTGGCTTGGCCGCGGGAGGCCTCGGTCTGGTGGAGGCCGTGCGGCAGCTCTTCGGTGAAGGTGGCCCCACACAGATCGACAAGCCGCGCAATGCGCTGATCACCGCGATCGGTGGACTTGCCTATGACCGCGGTTGGATGATGAGCAGTGCCCTTGTGCTCGACATATGAGCAAGCCCAACCCTTTCGGGCCGGACATGAAAATCGGCCAATACATGGATACCGCCCCATTTTGGGCGGCTACGCGAGTGCAACGCTTGCTTGTTCAGTTCTGCACACAGAGCAAGCGTTGGCAGGCGTACCCGCGACCTGGCAGCATCTCTACCGGCCGCCGACAACTGGAATGGCGTGAAGCCAATGGCAAGGGCGTCCTGACAAGCTGGACGGTGGACCGGATGAGCCCTGTGACGGCTGGGGCGGGTCCCCGCATTCAAGCTCTCGTTGATCTTGTAGAAGGCGTACGGCTACTGACCTGGCTGGTCGAGTGTGATTCGGCTCGACTTCGCACAGGCATGCCACTTCAAGTGGCCTGGCGCCTCCTCGAAGAAGGATGGCAGTGGCCAGCATTTGCTCCACTTGCGTGCGAGATCGACGGAGCGCCAGGTTGAATCTGGCAAGCCAGGAAGATGGGTGCGCTTCGCGCGTTCCCGGAAGTGCTCATTCGTTCGATGCCTTAGATCAAACCCCACCGATCCATGCGTCCACTTCATCCGGAGGGGACGCGGCCGAGCCATAGGAAATCCGCTCTAAATGTACGCTTCCACCTTCTTTCAGAAATTGCTTGAGATCAAGAGTCCCGCAGAGGCGCATCGCTGTGTGGACGACGATCCGTTCACTCGCATCGGACTGCGCGCATCTGTCACGATCCATCGTTGGATTCGGGCCGTGTTCGGCTGCAAGTTCAATACGCCCACCGGCGACAGCCCGTTGACCGAAAATTCTGTTGCCCAAACGCTAGGAGTCGCTTGATGCTCGATTTCATTTACCAAGGTCTGCCCAGCCGGGTTCGATTCGGCGCAGGAACCATCTCCGAAATTGGCGCCGAGGCCGAAAAGCTTGGCTGCCGGCGGGCCATGGTCGTCGTGAGCGCCCCTCAAATGGCAGACGCTGACCGAATTCAATCAACGCTCGGCGCAAGCTGCGCAGGGGTGTTCGGCGGTGCCGTCATGCACACTCCGGTGGAGGTGACCCAGGCAGCCTTGGAAAGGGTGCGCGCCTGGCATGCCGACGGCATCATCGCGCTTGGCGGTGGATCGGCCATCGGGCTCTCCAAGGCGATTGCGTTGCACACGGATCTCCCGCAGCTCGTCATTCCGACGACATACGCGGGATCTGAAATGACGCCGATACTGGGCCAGACCGAAAGCGGCGTGAAGACCACGCAACGCACACTCCAGGTCTTGCCCGAGACGGTCATCTACGATGTGGAGCTCACATATTCGCTGCCGTTGGCCATGTCCATCTGCAGCGGCATCAACGCGATGGCGCACTCCGTGGAGGCGCTGTACGCGAGCGACACCAATCCGATCATCAGGCAGTTGGCCGAAGCGGGGATTGCGGCGCTCTACAGCGGGCTCCCGAAACTGCGAGATGATGCGAGGGATCCTGCGGTTCGGGCCGAGACACTCTACGGTTCATGGTTGAGTGCAAGCTGTCTTGCCTCGACCTCGATGGGCTTGCATCACAAGCTGTGCCACACACTCGGGGGTGCCCTCAATCTCCCGCATGCGGAAACACACACGGTTGTTCTCCCGCACGCCATCGCCTACAACGCCCCCAATGTCCGCGACGCCGTTGAAATCCTTAAGCGGGCGATGGGCGGCGGTGGCGTTGCCGGACGCATCTATGACATCGCCAAGGATGCCGGCGTCCCGGTGGCGTTGCGCGATATCGGCATGACCGAGTCCGATATCGACAAAGTCACGGCGGCAGTCATGGCAAAACCCTATCCGAATCCCAGGCCATTGGATCAAGATCTCATTCGCCGGCTTTTGAGGAATGCATGGGCCGGTGTACGTCCTGATCACTCGACCTATCTATGACGCACAGTTCTAGAAACGATCGAGAGCATCGAGAGGCGAATCGTGAATGTGACACGGAAGAAGATGCGCAACTGCTCGAACTCTTCTCATTCGGTTCCATGCTTTGTCATTCTGACCCCGCGAACATCGAAAGGAATGGTGGCGTCTGGTATGGGCGGGGCGCCTTCCCAAGCCGCGTTCTGGAAGTGAGAGCAGCGAGACGATCAACAGATCATCGACTGGTATGTGGTCCTCGCTCTTCGAGATGTCGACCTGAGCGCTGGTGTGGGCAGGCGAGCGCGGGTGTTCTGGGCGATCACCAGCGCTACATGCTGCATCTTCAATAGGCGGCCTTGTCCATGGTACGTGTTGCGATGAGCCATCTTCTTGACCATTGGCTCAGTCTGCGCCTTGACGATCGCATGGTGCGACACGATTAACCGCATAGCTCTTTGCAGTCCTGCATTTCGATTGTCGCTTAGTAGCATTGCTTTCTCCCGTTAGAGAAGTTTCCTGCGGCAACATCGATGTTCTGTTATCTGAACTTGGCACAAAGAATCATTGCGGCATCGCGCTTTGATCCTTTCCCGATGTATTTGTGCTCTATCAGGACGCGCCGATTCCCAGGTCGATCTGTTTAATATTCCCTGAATCCGTGAGCCCAAGAGTGAAAGTGCCTCACCCTGCGGGTGCGTTCGATTTGAGGTAGTTTGGTAAACGCGAGACAGGTGTGGGGCGTTGATGGGCCTGTTGCAAACGCAGTACCTGAGTTC
>Ga0255338_1003499_pt1 | contig 18692 bp, 33 predicted proteins | sample MeOH1_35cm_T4_19_FD_203715 | JGI IMG/M metagenome (GOLD analysis project Ga0255338, IMG submission 203715) | Sandy soil microbial communities from University of British Columbia, Vancouver, Canada - MeOH1_35cm_T4_195 | ecosystem: Engineered > Artificial ecosystem > Sand microcosm > Unclassified ...
GCCTGCAACGGGCGCAGACGGGGGAGGCGCACGATGCGGTGGGCTTTACTGCTGGCGATCCTGTTCTGGTATCTCGTGCTCTGGCTGGTCGAGATGTGTGAGCGCTGGCAGGGGACGCCTGCCCCGGTGGAGTGCGCAGAGGAGTGGTGGAACTGATGAGCTTGACCGCTGTATCCGTAGCCCGCGAGATGGGCTTTGACGAGGACACGCTTGCCGACCTGGTAGCGCAGGGCTTGCTCGCGGCCGACGAGGACGCGGCCCCGTGGCGACCGGCAAACCTGGTAGACGTGAACTGGCTGGTCGGCAAGCACGCTGAATACGAGGCGGAAGCGGCCCGCGTGCAAGCGCAGTGCGACCGCCGCCTGAAGGCCATCGCGCACCGAAAAGCGTGGCTGAGCCGCTACGCTGACGACTGCCGGGAGATCGTGGACGCGCACCTGCCGCGCAAAGCGGACGGGACGCCCAAACGCCTGTTCCTCGACCTGGAAGACGGGCGGGTGAAGCTCCAGCGCAAGGGCGGCGGGCTGACGGTGGACGCTCAAGTGGTCATTGACGCGATTACCGACAAGTACCGAACCCCGCATGTGGTCACCGATGATGAATGGCCGCTCCTGGATGCACTCCGGGTCTCTCGCGTCGAGGCGCACACGCATGGCGTGGCAGTCGGCCTACTGATCCGCGAGCCGGACCAGTGGAAAGCGGAGGTCCTGAAGACGCCGCTTTCCGCCTACCTGAAGGCGCACCCGGAAGCGGAACTACCCGGCGTGACGGTCGAGCCGACGCGCTACGAGTTCACCATCGAGAGCCGGACGGCTTAACACACATTCCGCGCCGGGCGGTTCCCCGGCATACGCTCGGTGGGTGAACGTGGGGACGCCATCCCACCGCCGCGACAAGGACACGCACACGATGGACTGCACCTGCTGCCGAGAAGCGATTACGGGCCGACCGTGGCACCTGCGCACCTGCGACTGCCCGCATTGCCCGGATTGCTTCATCGGGCTACGGACGCACGTTTGCGCCGAAGCCGAGGCACGCCGGGCAGCCACTACCCGCGAGCAGATGACGCTCGCATTGGAGACGCGGTGATGGATCGCAGCGAACAGTTAAACGAATTGGCGCCGGCCCTGGCAAAGACGCAGGCCGCGCTCCGGCTGGCGAAAGAGGACCGGACCAACCCGGCTTTTAAGAGCCGCTACGCTACCTTGAGCAGCGTCTGGGAAGCCTGCCGCGAAGCGTTGGGCAGCAATGGCCTGTCCGTCGTGCAGATGCCGGTGCCCTCGCCGGAAGGCTTCCTCTATCTGGAGACGATCCTGCTGCACGAGTCCGGGCAATTCCTCGCCGGGACTACCACGATGCCGCTGGCGAAGTGCGACCCGCAGGGCTATGGGTCCGCACTCACCTACGCCCGCCGCTACGCCCTCTCTTCTGTGCTCGGGATCTGCGAAGGGGATGACGACGACGCCCAAAGCGCCACCCCGCCGCGACCGCAGCAGCAGAGCCGTCCCGCCGTCGAGTCGTCTGGCGACCGCAGCGCCACCGCGCCGAAGCCTGCTGCGCCGCCCGCTAGTGCCCCGCAGGCGACTGCCGGTGACGCAATGGCCTGCAGCCGTCCGGACTGCGGCAAGCCACTCACCAAAGGGCAGCACGACGTTTCCATTCGTGCCTTCGGGCAGCCACTCTGCCCCCAGCACCAAAAAGAGCACGTCCGCACCGCCTGACCCACCGCTCCCGCGCAGGCGTGCCCTGCCACCCTGTTCGACACGCCTGCGCCGGTTGAGCCTGCCCACACTCTCGGAGCTTTTCAGTAATGAGTAAACGTAAAGCCAAATTCAAGATCGGAGACACCGTGCGCGTGGATACCCCGCTGCACGTGCTCCGGGTGGGTTACCCGAAAACGATAGCCGACTTCAAAGAGGCCGCTGGCCCGAAGGTTTACGAGGCTCTGGATCTCCTGCGCAAGGTGGGAGTGTATCGCGTTGACTCGCGCCGGCTGAAACACGAAATCGCCCGCAGCCTTTGCAAACAGGCTGGGTTCGGTGGCTCGCAGCGTTCGATCCATATTGAGCCACGCGAGAGCCTGCGCGGGCTGGTCGGGCAGGTGACCTCTATTCGCTACTGCAAGACCGGCTCCTACGTGCCCGAAAGCAGCGGCGATGGGGAATACGATCCGGCCTATCTCGCCGGGGAGAAGACGCACCGCCTGCTAGTGGTGGAGTGCAGCCATGACCCGTTCCTCTGGCTGGAGACGGAAGACGTGAACGTGACCCTGCTGCAGGAGGCGGCGTAATGGCTGCCAAGACCAAAGCCCCGCTCTTCGATTACCAAGACCTCGCCCTCCGCATGGTGGACGGCGACCCCGAAGCGGTCACCCGCCTGCAATGGGCGAAGGAGTTGCGGCGCGACAACCCGCGCCAGCACCGCGCGAAGGTGTTGGCGCGGGTTGTCGCCTGCGAGGAGCGACACGCGCCGGAGTTGGCCGGCCTGGACCTCACGCCGAAAGAGCGCACGGCACGACTCGCCGCCGCGCGTTACCGCTTCTGCGAGGAGGCGCTGGGCCTCGACTTCCGCCTGACCACCTGTAACGTGCTGCCCGTTTCCAAACTGCAGCGCTGCCTCGATGCGTGCAACGGCGAGAACCTTGCGAGCCTCGATGCAACGGACCCGGAAGCGGGAAGGAGAGCCGCGTGATGAACTCCCCAGCTGTCGCAGATACCCTCGCAGAAGACCCGCAAGCCACTTACGACGCGCTGGTATGCGTCGTAATGCGCATGGGCTCCTGGCTTTCCAGCCCACAAGCGCAACTGCTTTCCGGAGCGGAATGGAACATCCACTTCCAGCGATACCAGGAGGAGCTCGCCCGCTTGCGAGTGATGGGAGACGCCCTCCGGCCCCGTTCACTGCGAGTGGTCGAGGAGCCGTTCATGGACGAACTGACCGCCGAAGTCATGGAGCTTTTCGCCGTATGAGCGCTACTGAAACCACCATCGAGCGCATTGGCGATTGGATGCAGACCCGCTCCGGCATCCGCTTCTACCCGTTCGACCCTCGGCCGGAAGAAGTCCACATTGAAGACATCGCCGCCGCGCTTTCCAAAATCTGCCGGTTCAATGGGCACTGCCGGGAGTTTTACTCCGTGGCCGAGCACAGCGTGCGCGTGTCTCGCATCTGCGACCCGCAAGACGCCCTTTGGGGGCTGCTCCACGATGCCGCCGAGGCTTACGTGGGGGATATGGTGCGCCCCATCAAGCGACACCAGCAGTTGGGAGCCTACCGCGAAACCGAATACGAGGTGATGGAAGCCATCATTGCCCGGTTCTCGCTGTCCCACGAAGGGATCTGGGCACATGAGATGCCCTATTCCGTGAAGCTCGCCGATGAAGTGATGCTGGCGACCGAAGCCCGCGACCTGATGGACGTGCGCGACTGGGACAGCTACAGCGAGTTGGTGGTAAAGGCGCTGCCGGTGCCGGTAGTGTGTTGGAGTGCCGCGAACGCCGAGCAGCAGTTCTTGCGCCGGTTTCGCGAACTGACGGAGGGCGAGTAGATGACCGCCCTCGCCCCTGCCCCCGAGTTCAGCCTCGCCCGCCTGCTGCAGGACGCGCCCCCCGTGGTGCCCGTCCGCTGCGTGGATCTGGGCGCCGTGACCGAGCCGGAGCACCTGCGCGGCACCTCGGACGCCGACCTGTATCACCGCATTCTGCATTGCGCGGAAACGCTGAAGGACACGCGCTTTGAGATGGGAGATGCTGCCGCCGCGCTAATCGTGCGGTACGGCGCCACCGCGACCGAGCAGGCGCGGGTGTTCGCCTACCTGGCGAGTAAGACCGATGCCGACAGCGATGAACTATACCGCTCCATCCGGGTAGCGCGACAGTTCCCGCTGTCCGACCGTGCGGCGTTCGGCGACAAGAGCTGGACCTGGTTCGTCTACCTGACCGACCAGACCGCGTTCCTCGGCAAGCCCGGCGAGCGGCACGCAGAGGTGTTGAAGCTCGCGCACGGCCTGAAGGATCTGCGCTGGGGACAGTTCCGGGAAGCGATTGCGGAACTCAAAGCGGAGTGCGAAGCGAGCGCCCCCGCGAGTTTAGTTTCCGAAACTGGCGAGCGGCTGAGCCTGGAAGCCGGCAGCGAGCTACCGAGCCTCGACGCTTACCGCGAGACGCCGCAGGACCGCTACGCCGGGCCGCAGGGCCTATCGCCGCAAACAGCCGGCGCGTCCACTGAGAGCGACCTCGCGTTCCCCGCCCTACAGCGCGAGATCGACCGCCTCAATGCGAAGGTGACTGCGCTGAGCACGCCGCTACCACCAGCCGAGGCCGCGCTGCTGCTGTTCGAGACGCCGGACGGAGTGATGACCCTTGGCGCGTGCCGGCAGCGGTTCGCGGAGCTGGAAGGCGAGGGGTATCGGCTGGTGCGTACGGGAGGTGTCCTGTGAAGGGCCTTACTGCCAAGCAAGAGCACGTCCTAATCCTGCTCCATGCCGCCAAGACGCAAACCAATAAGACCCCCAGCGTGCGGGAGTTGTGCCGGATGATGGACCTCTCCTCGTCCTGCACGGTGCAGCGCCACCTGGAAGCGCTGGAGAAGAAGGGTTTTCTCCTGCGTACCGGCCGCTACCGCTTCCGCGCCTGGGAAATCACCGCTCAGGGGCGCTCTTTCCTCGGCGAGCTATCCGAATACGCTGCGCTCTGCCACCTGTGCGACCAGGACGCGGAGGGCGGGGAACTAGGCGCACTCCTCGACCGCCGAGGGCGGCGCTGGTGCCAGCGCTGTGCTGTCCAGGCGCTCGGCTACATTCGCAGCGAGGCGCTGTTTCGCGTGCTAGGAAGTGCGCCCCAACTATTCGGTAATCCCGAACAGTTGCCCGCCCGTGAACCATCCGGAATTCCCGGAGAGTTGGAGGTGACCCCGTGAGCCTCTTTGAGACGGACCTGCTATCGCCATCGCCCCGCCGCTCCATGGGCAGCCACGAGGCCCCGCATCACGGCGCAACTGACGTATGGCTGACCCCGCCGCACATCATCACGGCGCTGGGAGCGTTTGACCTTGACCCCTGCGCGGCCCCTGCGCCGCGCCCGTGGAATACCGCCAACACGCATTACACGTTGCCCACCAACGGCCTCTTTGAGCCATGGTTCGGCCGGGTATGGCTCAACCCACCTTACGGCGAGCTTGCGGCCCGCTGGGTGGGCCGCTTGGCGGAATACGGGAACGGGATCACGCTGCTCTTCGCCCGCACTGAGACCGAGATGTTCTTTCGCTCGGTTTGGGGTAAAGCGGATGCCGTGCTGTTCTTGGACGGTCGGCTGCACTTCCACCGCCCGGACGGGAAGCGCTCCAAGAACAGCAGTGGCGCGCCGTCTTGCCTGGTGGCTTACGGCGAGCACAACGTAAACGCCCTGGCCGCTTCCGGGCTGGCCGGTTGCCTGGTTCGCATTACCGAGCGCCCGCGGAACATCGCATTGGGGGGCATGTTCGGGGAAGAGCCTCCTGCGCCACCCTCGGTAAGCGAGTTGGCGCACCGCGACGGCAAGACCTTCAGCGCGGCCTTCGATGCAGAGCGCTTGGCCCGTCAGCATGCCATCGTCTGGGACGTGATGAAAGACGGGGAGTGGCATCTACTCTCCGAAGTGAGCGCCCTCACCGGACAACCCGAGGCTTCCTGCAGCAGCCGCATTCGCGATTTCCGCAAAGCCAAATGGGGCGGGCATACCGTGCACAGCCGCCGCCGGCCGGGCACCGACCCGCGCTCGGGCGTGTGGGAGTATCGCCTCCTCGCCCTGGAGGTCGCCGCGTGAACACATATGTTTGCACGCGCGGGCGTGGGGGCGTGGCGCTCGCGGGAGGCGTGCGGTTAGGCGGACGCGTGGCGCGCGAGTTCGTCCTTCACGGCAGCGCGGAGCAAGCGCGGCACCAGGACCGTGAGCGGGTCCCCTGTCTCCAGGGAGAGCTTCCGCAAGTCCTTATGGAGCTGCTTGTCGAGGCTGACGTTCAGTCGAGTGCCTCCGGTTTTGGGTTGGGTGTTCTCTTCCATCACAGGAAGCATAACGCACCTGATTTCTTGAGGATACGGACACTGCGTAAATTCTTGACGTTACAGCGTCATTGTATAGCGTTGACACTGTTGCGTCAACGGGTTATGATTGGTCAGGAGATACCCGCCTGTGAGCATTGCCGAGGAGCCGACAACCGAATACCGGGCACCGCTGAAGGCGCCGTTCCCCTACGCCGGGGGCAAGAGCCGGGTTGCGGCCGAGGTGTGGAAACGGTTCGGCGACGTGCCCAACTACGTGGAACCGTTCGCAGGCTCGCTCGCCGTGCTGCTCGCGCGGCCCCATACCCCGCGCACCGAGACCTGCAACGACGCGGACGGAATGGTTGCCAACTTCTGGCGGGCGGTGCAAGCCGACCCGGACGCCGTGGCGGAGCATGCGGACTGGATTGTGTCTGAGCTAGACCTTCACGCGCGGCACCTTTGGCTAGTCAACACGGGCCGAGAGCGCGTGGCGCGGTTGATGGTCGATCCGGAGTATTACGACCCGCAGGTGGCCGGGTGGTGGGTCTGGGGCCTGTGTCAGTGGATCGGTAGCGGCTGGTGTAGCGGCAAAGGCCCGCTCCGCCTGCCCGAGAGCGGGGAGCTGAACGGCGTGCATAAGAAGCTCCCCCACTTGGGCGATGCCGGAACCGGCGTGCATAAGAAGCTCCCCCACTTGGGCGATGCCGGGCGGCGCGTTCCCCGCCCGGCATTGGGCGTCGCCCAGCAGTTGCCGCACCTCGGGGACGGGGGCCGCGGTGTCCACCGCGGCCCCGGCGTGAGCGTGCAGAAGCCTGCGATGGTGATCGGTGGCGGGGCGGGCGTGCACGGCTTCCGCTTCGGTGAGACCTGCGAGGAGCGTGCCGAAGGGCTGCGGCAGATGATGCGCGGCCTGCGTGATCGCCTTCGCCGCGTGCGCGTGGCCTGCGGGGATTGGACGCGGGTTACCGGCGAATCCGTGACGATCAAGCACGGCCTAACAGCAGTGTTCCTTGACCCGCCTTACGCTCACGCTGAACGCCATAACGAGACCTACGCCGTAGAGACCGACTGCTCCGCAGCGGTGCGGCGCTGGGCTATCGAGAATGGCGACCATCCGCTTTACCGCATTGCCTACTGCGGTTACGAGGCGCCTGAGATGCAGTTCCCGGATACCTGGGAGTGTTTCGCGTGGAAGGCGGCCGGTGGCTACGGCTCGCAAGGCACGGGGCGCGGCCGAGAGAACTCCGCGCGGGAGAGGATCTGGTTCTCTCCCGGATGTTTGAAGCCGGGCAAGGGCCTGCAAACCGCCTTGTTCGACTAACCCGCGCACCTGCCGCGCGACGACGGAGACACGATGCAAGAGCAAGCTTCGGCCTTGAAGCATTACCTGGCCCAGCGCTCGGACGGCGCTTGGTGCGAAATGCCTGCGGAACTGCGCCCCGCCTTCAAGCGGCAAGAGTGGGCGCTTCGGTTTATGCTCGGTTGCGATGTCGGTTGGACTGGTATGGTGTTCGCGCTCTACCAGGGCAAGCAGAAGCGCTTGGTGATGCTCGCCGAGAGCTTTGGGCACGTGGTGGATGTAGTAGGTCACGGCCACGACTTGAGGATCTGACGATGGCGAGACTACGCGAGATAGCCGAGGAGATCGGCGCCCTGACGGAGCGGAAGAACGCGGCCTACGGCGACAGCTTCGACAAGTGCGGGGCGTTCCTGCAGCTCCTCTACCCGCGCGGCATTGCGCCGGAGCAGTACGGGGACGCGCTGGCGCTGGCGCGCATCTTCGACAAGCAGATGCGCATCGCCACGCAGAAGGGCGCGTTTGGCGAGAGCCCCTACCGCGACATCGCCGGCTACGGGCTGCTGGGCGCGGCGCGAGACGAGCGGGCTGCTGACGCGGTGGAAGGCGGGGAGTAACGACGATGGTCTCGGTAAATCTGACGGACGAAGAATTGGCGCTTCTTGATGGACGTTGCAGCGCCGACGTGCAGCGGCAAGTGGACGCCGCCACAGGGCGCTTGTCTATGCAGGCAGCCCTTGCGGAAACACCGGGGCACCTCGCGGCTTTTATCGCGGATGCAGTAATGGAAGCGAAGAATTCCGGGCGCTTGAAGTTCGCGCCGTGCGGATTGCGCACGTGCCCCTACTGCAAGCGCTCCGGCGGCTATGCCGTGCACTCCGGCCGGAGCCGCTACCACCGCAAAGGGACGCCGAACTACGACAAGCCACTGACCATTCCAGGCGTAGAGTTGGCGCAGCGCTTCGTCAACTTCCTAGGGCACGCAACGGTGGGTTGCTGCCGGGAGTGTTGGGAAGCGGCACAGCCGTTGCTGGTATCGGCATTGGATGCTGTGAAAGCGGAGATTCCGGAAGCGATCACCGGAAAAGCGCCGCGGTTCAAGCGCTTTGACAATGCGCACTGCACGGCCTGCGGTTGGACGGGGCACGAAGGGCAGATGCGGCCGCGGCGCACGCTTATGGGGGACGGGCGCTATCCCGGCGGCTGTCCAGCATGCCCGGCCGAGAACGCCCCCTTAGGCCGCACGGTCATTCAGACCACCAAGCTCGGGTTCACGTTGGTAGCGGCGGAAGGCGGGGAGTAGGCGCGAAATGGCGTGCGACACTCACGGCTTTAATCCGGCTCACGTCACCCTTTACGGGGGGCTTGAAGAAGCGGTAATGATCCAGGGCTTTAAGGGCTGGATCAACGGCGCGCGCAAACGTGGCAGCAATCAAATCGAGGGGCGCACCTGGGTCTACAACTCCTACGAAGCGATGCGGGAATGGTTTCCTTATTGGACTGCCGCGAAGATCCGCCGCGTGTGCGACTCGCTGGTAAGTCAGGGCGTGCTGCTTAAAGAGCAGTGGGACAAGACCAAAGGGGACGCCCGAAACTACTTCGCTTTTGCAGACGAACGCGAGTTTTTGTGTCTCGGAGAACCCCAAACCCAGCGCCCTGAAGTGGCAAAAGAGCCTGCCGGAATCGACAGATGGGGGGGTGCTGAATTCGGCAGGGGTCTGCCGGAATCAGCAGATGCCCTGTCGGATTCGGCAGATGTAATAGGAACAGTTGCATTCCCCAGTAGCGAATTAAAAGAACTGATAATTGCGCCTGTGGACTCAACGAACGTGGAGGTCATCCCCGCAGTGGGATCTACGGCAACCAGCGTTGACTTCGCGGAAACCCAAGCAGCCACCGAGTTGCAGGCCGACGGCACGCGACGGTTCACGGATGACGAACTGCGAGCCATCGATGACGCCCTGCGAAAAATGGGAGGGCGCTGGCGAGAACACGCCCGCACCGAAGAACTCTTTGCCTGCCGTGTTTTGTTCACCAATGGCTGCTCCGTGGATTTGTTTCGCCTGATAACGGACGAAGTGTTGAACGGGCCAGACGGTGCGACGGTTACGAGCTTGACCTATCTAGCCAAGGCCGCCCAAAACCGGCTCAACAAGATGCGCGCTGATCCCCCGAGAACGGACTTCAGAAATAATTCCCATGGCTCGAACCGATCAAACCCAGTCTGCCCCCGCCCCTCAGCGCTCGGAAAGTATGCCGCCGGTGTTAGTTGGCTCAAGTGACGACGGCGCGGAGTGGCGGTGCGCCCATTGCGGCGAGATCTACACCGAGCCGTTCCCGCCCATCGTAGGCCGGCGCGTGCTGGAGTTGCCGGACATCCAACCGCGGCACGGCTGCCCGGCGCAGGAAACGCACGCTAAAGCCTACTGGGCGGAGTTGAAGGCCGAGTTGAGCGAGCGCCTGCGTCGGCCCACTGAGCGAACGGTGGAACTGGTGCGCGAGCGCTGCCGATTGCCGAAGCGCACGCTTCCGGGAATTGCCCACCTGAAAGAGACGGCGGAGAACCGGGAAGCGCTGACAGCCGTGCGGAAGTTTCGGCAGCGCTGGCTACAGGGGGACCGAGAGCGCGGCTTGTATCTCTACGGCCCCGTGGGGACCGGGAAGAGCGCTCTGCTGCAAGCGCTGGCGTTCGATGCCTACCACTGGGCCGGGCGCCATGAGCACGCGGAGCAGCCGCATCGGGTGCTGCTCGACGGCGGGCCGAAAGTAAACGTCAAGTTCTGGCCGGTGGCAGATCTGTTCTCGCACATCAAGCGGGGCTTTGACGGCGGGGAGAGCGAGTACCGCGCGGAAGCGGTGGAGGCTTGCGGACTGCTAGTGCTGGATGACCTCGGCAAGACGCTGACGACGCCGTGGAGCCTGACGGAGTTGTTCCGCCTGGTGGACGTGCGTTACCGGGAGCAACGAGCGACCTGTTACACGAGCAACTACAGCCCGCAGGAGCTAGCGGAGCGGATGGGGGAGCGCGTCGGCGAGGAGTTCGGCGCGGATGTGGTGGCGATGTTCGACCGGATTATGGACACCTGCGACGTGCTGGAGTTGGCCGGCGCTTCCTGGAGGGGCAGGCGTGATCCCTGCATTGGAGACGGCGCTGGCCGAGATGCCTAATTCGGTGGATGCGGAGCAGGCCGTTTTGGGCGCCTGTCTTATTAGCCGTTCGGCGATTGACCGGGTGCGGTTAATGCTGCGCTCGCAGGATTTTTATGTTCCGGCGCATGTGCGTATTTTCGCCGCGATGGAAGTGCTCGCGGATAGCGGCAAACCAGTAGACACCCTTTCCCTGACAGAGGAATTGCGAACGCGTGGTCAGTTGGCCGGTATTGGCGGGATAGCCTACATCCTGACCCTGAATGAGAGCGTGCCCACGGCAGCCCACGCTGAATACTACGCGGAGACCGTGCAGAAGAAAGCGACGCGCCGCGGGCTAATCGAGGCAGCCGGAGCGATTGCGGCCCTGGGGCGAGACGGTGGGCAGGAAGAAGACGACATCTGCGAGCAGGCGGAGCAGTTGGTCTATGCGGCCCGGCGGAAGTCGCGCGGCACGCAGTTCGTTCCGACCGGAACGATGGGGGAGGCAATGCTGGCGCGGTTTACCAGCCCGGCGCCGGAGCAGGTGCCCTACCCTACCGGCCTGCGGGGGTTGGACTTTCATCTCCACGGCTGGCAGCCGGGCAGCTTCAACGTGATCGTCGGCGACAGCGGCATGGGCAAGACGCAGTTCCTCTGCTTTACCGCATTGGCAGCAGCAGCGGCCGGGGTGCCGGTGGCGATCTTCTCTTTGGAGATGCCGAAGGAAGAGATTTACACGCGCATGACCGCGATGCTTTCCGGCGTGGACTCCGCCCGGCTGCTGCAGGGGCGGGTGCGGCCGTTCGAACTGGAGCCGGTTTGCCGGGCGATTGGGCAGCTTGACTCCCTCGGCATCGAGATCAACGACGGGCGCGACGGCCGCGGCGTGCTGGAAGTGCGCTCCCAGGCGCGGGAATGGATGCGGAGACGGGACCGCGGGCTGATCCTGCTGGACCACCTGCACGAGATGGACCACCCGCCGCGCATGGATAACCCCGTGCAGGCGGTGACCCATAACGCCAAGGGCTTGAAGAGCATGGCGCGGGAGTTGGGCATCCCGGTAGCTGCCCTGGCGCAGGTGAATCGCGGGCCGGATAAGCGCGAGAACCACCGCCCGCGAAAGGGAGACATTCGCGATTCCCAGATGGTGGTAGCCGAGGCGGATGTAATTCTCGGGCTCTACCGCGAGGGGTTCTACCAGTGCCGCGAGGCGTCTGAGGAAAGCCCGGAGATGGTGCGGGAAGACTGGCCGGCCGAGGCAGAAATCATCGGGTTGAAGCACCGCGGCGGGCAGGAGTTCAGCCGCAAGGTCTGGTTCGACGGGCCGACCGGGAATTTCTACGAGCAGGACCCACGCCACGATACGGAAGGGGGCCGAGGGTGATTGCAGAGGTAATCGAGACTCTTACGACTCCGCCGGCAGCGACCTGGCAGCCGCAAGTTGGCGAGCGCGTGTGGGTCGAGGGCGGAAAGGCGCTTGGCCGCGTGGAGGTGGTGGACGTGCGCAACCAGTTAGCGCGGGTCCGGAGCGCGAACGCGGAGACGATCAACCTGCCGTGGGTTTTCTTGACGAGTGCGGAGTAATGACGATGACGACTACTTTAATCGCCCGCGGCACGCGGCACCCGTCCAACGCGGCGCGGCGCCTGCTCACGGCAGAGCTGGCGGAGCAGGAGGGCATCACGTCCGGCGTGTGGATTTACGCCCTAGACAAGAAGGGCCGGCTGGTGGTGCCGCCGGAGTTGGCGCGCCAATGGGGACCGCGGGTGGTGCTGGCAGTCGTGGCGGTAGACGGGCAGCGCCGCCTGCTGCTGTGGCCGCCGTCGCTCTGGGCCAAGCGGGAGCGGGAGCGCGGGCACCGGCTGGGCTGGTGGGAGACGGAAGGCAGCCTGGCTGCGGAGTGCTGCGCGGACCCCTCGACCGGGCGGATCGTGATCCCGCATCACCTGCGGCTGCTGTTCGGACTGCAGGGCGGGCAAGAGGTGGTAGTGCGCCGGCTCGCGGAGGTGGCGGAGGTGCTACCGGCGAGCGAGTGGCGACGACAGATGCGAAGCGAAAGGACGGGGAGATGAGCACGGAAACGACAACACAGCAGGGTCCGCGAACGACGATTCTGGCCGTCCTGCGCAACACGAAGACGCTACTCGAAGCGCGAGGCTGGACCGCGAAAAGCCAGGGCCGCAACTTCATCTTTTCTCGGGAAGAAGGCCCGCTAACGCTTACCCAGGCGCTCTGGCAGGCCGGCAGCGTGGACGGCAAGGTGCACATCCCGGTGATTGACAACGCCGGCCGGGTGCTGTGCGTGTGCGCTCGCCTGGATGCAGAGGCGGCCTGCGTGGAGTTGGGGCGCTGGAGTGCTGTCGAAGGCCGCACTCAGGCCGAGGTCCTGGCGCTGCTGGACCGCGCGATAGCCACGGGAGAGAGAGCGTTCACCGAGTTGGCGAACATGGTCGAAGCGATGATGGCGGAGTGTGGCGAAGGAGCGGGCGATGGGATTTGACGCACGTAGCTTTCCGAAGGCCAGGAAGCCGTATCGCTGCTATCACTGCCGGCGCTCAATCGAGGCAGGCGAACGGCACTTGAAGACCGTGCATAAGTCGGAGATCACCAACGATCAGGTAGTGCAGGCGCGAGTCTGTGGACAATGCACGGAACGGTATTGCCTGGGAACGGGAGCAAGTAATGGACGTTGAAACAGCCCGGCGCTTTGGCGCACTGCTGAAGTCCAAACGGCTGGCTTTGGGGATCAGCCAACGCGGCCTGGCAGAAGTGGTTGCCGCCGACTTTACTTATTTGAGCAAGATCGAGCGCGGCCACATCATTCCTTCCCCGGAGTTAACCGAACGGCTTGCTGTTGAGTTAGGAGCGAACCCGCTGGAGTTCTGGGAGGCCGCCGATAACACGCCGCGAGAAGTTTTGAAAGCGCAAATCGCTTGCTTGCGTGAAGACTTGGCTGACTTCGGCAAGCACTACGGCTCTTGCCCGGTCGGCCCGTATGGCGAAGGGATCTCGGCAGGCAAATGTGATTGCGGACTGCGTGAAGCGCTGGAGAACATTGCGGATGTCTCGCTCACTTACCAGGGCGCGGCCTACGCGCAAGAGACGGCGCGTGCAGCGCTGAAGGAGACGCGATGACGAACGGTTGGGATGACTACTTCATGGACCTGGCGCGGCTGGCGGCGACCCGCAGCAAGGACCGCAGCACGCAGGTCGGCTGTGTGATCGTGGGGCCGCACAACGAGATCCGCAGCACGGGCTACAACGGCTTTCCGCGCGGCATTGACGACGAGGCTCCGGAGCGCCACGCGCGGCCCGAAAAGTATTTCTGGGTCGAACACGCGGAACGGAACGCCGTCTACAACGCGGCTCGGTGCGGCGTCTCGCTGGCCGGCTGCCGCATCTACCTGCCGTGGTTTCCGTGCATGGACTGCGCGCGGGCCATCGTGCAGAGCGGGCTGGTGGAGGTGATCGCTACGGCGCCGAACCTGGAGGACCCGCAGTGGGGCGAGAGCATCCGCCGCTCGTTGGCGCTGTTCGGGGAGGCTGGCGTGGCGGTGCGCTACGTGGCGCAGAGGGAAGGGGACCGGAGATGAACTACATCCACCGCCTACGTGTAACCGAGGCCGCGCTAGAAGCCGCGTGGGCCGCACAGCACGGCCCGTGGCCGGAGCGCAAACCACGCGAACCGCGTCCTTGGCCTCCGCATGTCAAGCCGCCTTGCTTCGACTGTTGGTATGCGGAAAAGTATCGGGCGGCGGACGCCGGGACGCCGGTAGAGGTGGAGAATGTGCGCGGAGCTACCACCTGGTATGAAGGCGACCAAGGAACGGTACTGCTTTGCGAACGCCACTGGCGAAAGCGCTACCGGGATTATGGCTATACCGACGCCGAGATTCGTGCCGTCCTGGTGCTGGTCGGCAACTTCAGCGAAGCCGAAGCGGACGCGATGCTCGCAGAGGACGCAGCGCCCGGCAGCGCTCCGGGGGAGGTCACCCCATGCGTATAGTGCACGGCGATATCTGGCACTACTACGAGCGCGGCGCGTGGGCGGTCATCCCCACGAACACCTGCGTGCGCGCGGACGGCACGGCGGTCATGGGCGCGGGGCTGGCGAAGCAGGCGGCAGAGCGGTTTCCGGAGTTGCCCGCGCTCTACGGGGAGTGGCTCAACGGCGGGACCAACGACGGCCCGGTGTTCTTTGATGAAGGGCGACTGATCCTCTTTCCGACAAAGCGGAATTGGCGGAACCCCAGCGACCTTGACTTAATCGAGGCCAACCTGTCGCGTCTGGCCGAGGAATTGAGCGCGGCCAGTTGCCACGTCGTTTTCCCGCTCCTCGGCTGCGGTCTCGGCGGGCTGGATTGGGAGCGCGAGGTCCGGCCGCTGATGGAGCGCTACCTGGTGAGCGACCGCTACGCCGTCGTGGTGCCCGGCAGCGCTCCGGTGGCCGAGATGCCGCAAAACGGGGCAGGTGCCGTTTCTCGGGCGGCTGGGACGCGCGGAGGTGTGCTGTGAGCGAGGAGTGGATCAAGCTGCATACCTGTGCGGTGCAGTGGGACCCGATAAGGACAGCGCCAAACCGTATGGCCGGCTACCGCTTCAAAGCCAAGTGGAAGGGCGGCGAAGAGATCGAAGCGTCGGAGATTGCTGCGCGGGTGGCCTGGAACCGCTACGGGGACCGCTGCTTTATCGTGCCGGTGCGCTTGTGCCTGCACGTCTACCGACCGGGCAGGCGCATGGATGATTGTAACATCTATGGCGGTTTGAAGTGGGTGCAAGATCAGCTCTTTTCGGCGCTGGACTTTCCGGGCCGAGGGTTCACGCCGACTGATGGGCCAACGTGGGTGCGGCAGGGGCCGGTAGAGCAGACGGTAGGCCGGGATTACGAAGCGGCTTTGCGCGCCCGCAGGATTGCCGGGCCAACCGTGGTGCTCACCATCGAAGGCAGCACCGGCAAGCGGCCGAAGCTGAGCAAGCAGCAGCGAGAGAGGATCGGCGCACGATGAGCGAGGCAATCACCGTCTACCCTGAAGAATGGAACTCGTGCGATTGTGACAGCGATGAGTTCGTCTTGATCCTGCGCTGCGGGACTGCCCCTCGTTCCCGTCGCTACTCTCTGGGCGGTTACTACGACCCGCTAGACGACTTGCTCGCGGATGTGCATTGGCCGCGCCTGCATTGGTGGATGGACGAACTGCGAGGCTGGGGAGCGCTGGTAGGCCCTGGTTACGGTGAAGGGTGGACACCGCCTGCCGAAGCTCGAACCGATGCCTTTGATCGGGCGGCGTGGTGTCTCGCCCGGCATTGGAGCAGTTGCGAAAACTGTATCTACCAGCGGCATTGCGAACTCGGTGATCGGCTGGAACGGGTGCTTGATTATGCGCGAGAGAGGATCGGCGCACGATGAACTATTCCGAAGCCAAGAAGGCTGAATATTGGGACCACTTCATGCTTGCCCCGCCGCGAATGCCGGGGCTTACCCTGCGCCGGCTGGAGAAGGCGAAGGCGCACCTCTGGAATGATGCGTTTTTCTGGGCTGACATCATCGGCCGGCACGGCGGCACTGACTGCAGCCCTCTCGCCGTGGCAGAGCGCTGCGCGAGCACCTATGAGCACATGGAGAGCAATTTTTGGATGCAGGTTCGACAAGCGGCGCGCGAGGCGACTGGGAAATGAAGCGCCCCGCGCCACGGCTGCCGCGCCCCGCGCGGCGGGCGAGGACGCTGCCGGGGCACGGCAGCCGTGGCTAGGGGCGCCCCAGCACATCCCGGCGAATGATCGGCTCTAGCTGCAAGATTGGTCCCAGCATCGTGCTGTCAAGTGTCCCCTGGTCGATTTTCGAGCGAAGAACGCGAATGGCGCAAAGCATGGCGATGCAGTCGTCACCGCGCACGAACAGGCCAGGCCAATCGTCGGTGAACTCTACGGCGCCAGTTTCCACGCGTTCGCCGACGTGCTGGATCTCGCGCACCTCGCGCGGCGTGTGCTCCGCCTCCAGGGCGGCGAGCTCGTCGGCGGTGAGGGGGTCGGGGGTCATTCGGTGGTTACCTCGTCTGGCTTGATCCCTTCCCTGCGCGCCTGATCCCGCACGAAAGTTTCGACGTAGATGTTGGCCGGCATCCCGCGTTTTGCTGCCAGCTTCTCCAGCAGGCTCTTCGCATCCGGGGTAAGCCGGATGATCGTTTGAACTTTTTCCACGCCCTTCTTCCTCGGCATCCAGGCACCCCCAATAGCCATGATAGCAGATGGGTGCCAAACTGATATCAGTTATACCACCTAAAACGGGTTGACGCAAGGCGATACGGGCTATATACTTGATATCAGATAGATAGCTTTAGGAGTTGGAAATGAGCCATTTCCGGCGCCGAATTACTCCGACTTGCGCTATCAGCCTTCCCGCTACGCAGACTGCAGTGACGACTAATCAACCACCCGGCCGCGCTGGCAACCGCGAGCCATGCCCGCCTGCCGGGAGCGTATCCCGGCGCTACGACGACGAGGGGAGAGCGAGACAATGGCAAAAAGCCCTACACGATACCGGGCCTTCTAGCAGCCCCTGCGGGCGAAGTGGAAGCCTCGCGCCTGACGGACGCGCGCGTGCTATGGTCCGTCTACGGGGCGCGAAAGATTTACGAGCGCTGGTGGGACGATGCAGTGGAGCGCCGCCGTGACGGCCTGTGGGATGGCACGGAGCGCGACAGCATTGAGCAGCAAGAATTGCTCTGGATACCGAGCGGCAAGCCCTGGACTACCCACCGGATTGATGCAGTGCGGGTGCCGCACTTCACCGGCGGAGATACCTTCGCCCTGGTGTTTCACCTGCGCAGGAAGTGGCTTGCAGAGGACCCGCGCGAGACGTTCTTTTGGAACTTCGCGGACTGCACAGAAGAGCACGGCTGGCGAGCGGATATCTGGCACGGGCACCACGACGGGGATTATCCTGTGCAGAGCGCTACGGCCGACACGCTCTCGCTGGCGATTGTCCGAGCAGCGCTCTCGTTCTACGAAATCGCAGAGGCCCGCGATGCCTGACGCCATGCCCCGTGTGCGTGCGCTCGTGAGCAGCCTGCCGGCGGAGGACGCGGCGGCGCTTGGCGAGGTGCTGGAGTGCTACGACGACGCAGAGCGCCGTCTGAAGATGACGGCGGAGCAGATGGTCAATGAACTGCGCGTGCGTCGAATGCACTTCGAGCAAGCGCAGGACTCCGAGGAATGGCGCTTGGAGCAGCAGGTTGAGTGCGAGTGGCTGCGAGAGTGGCTCTCACATGCGATGGTGCAACTCCTGGGAGATGCGCCCAACTACATCGTGTGGACGATAGGCTTCGGCTGCGATGCCCCGGAGAAGGTGGCGGGGAAGCAGTTCGACGTGTGGATACAGCGTGTTGCCGGGGAGCCGCTTGCGGCCAAGCAGAGTCGGCTGGCGTTCGAGAATGCCCAGCTACAGGCAAGACTTGAAGTCCTCTCGCGAGCCACTCCGCAGACGGGGCAGCAGATCCTCGCTCCGTATCGCAAGCCCGGAGCGAGCTACGCCAAGCTTTCGCCCGCGAAGTTGGACGCGCTCAACGAGGCGATTGCTGCGGCGGTGCTGGCCGAACGCGTGGCGTGCCTGCAAGCGGTGCTAGATGAGCGGCTTTGTGATCCGAACCCGGAGAGCGCGACGGACGAGGCTTACGACCGGGCGATTCGCGATGCGGCAAGGGCGATCTGCGCGCGAGGCGTGCCGGAGAAAGGCGAGGGGGAGTGATGGGGGACAAATCGATAGAGCAGTTGGAAGGCAAGACGCTGGTATCAGCAACAGGGATCGTGGGTGGTGATGAGATCCGATTCGTCACTACGGACGGGGAAATATTCGCCCTGCTGCACCGTCAGGACTGCTGCGAAAGTGTCCGCGTTGAGGACATCGTAGGCGACCTTGGAGACTTGGTTGGATCACCGCTACTCATTGCTCGCGAGGACTCCAACGTGCCCACCGAGCCAGTAGAGTCGGAGTATCAAGACGAGTCATTCACCTGGACGTTTTACAATCTGGCTACTGCGAAAGGGCACGTCACGATTCGCTGGTATGGCACGAGTAACGGCTACTACTCTGAGGGTGTGGATTTCGTAAGGCTGGACCGCTGATGCCTGACGCGCGCCCCTTCCGGGCCGGTGACCGCGTGACGAGCACGTTCCCGCAGTGTGGGCCGTTCGCCGCCCCGGTGTCGCGGGTGATTGCGAGCGGCAAAACGCTGGTGCTGGATCTGGGCT
>Ga0255338_1003500_pt1 | contig 18690 bp, 18 predicted proteins | sample MeOH1_35cm_T4_19_FD_203715 | JGI IMG/M metagenome (GOLD analysis project Ga0255338, IMG submission 203715) | Sandy soil microbial communities from University of British Columbia, Vancouver, Canada - MeOH1_35cm_T4_195 | ecosystem: Engineered > Artificial ecosystem > Sand microcosm > Unclassified ...
ACGACTCCTCCTGAGCGGTGGGCTCTCTCGACCCTGGCCACGCGCTTTCTCGGCTCGCGATCGCCGCCGAGCACAGCTCCCGTCTGTCCTCAACTCCCCGCAGCACGGCGTCTACCGGACGGTTACGAAGGATGAGCAGCCCCTGTCTTTCCAGGGTTGGCACTCAAGAGATCGCCCAGAGGCATCCACTGCCCATCTGCCCATCGATGGACGTAGATGTTGGTGGTATTCCCATCATTGCCTGTCCAAGCCACGATGGGATTGCCGGATGCATCCAACGCCAGAACCGGATCATCCACTTCAGCAATGCTGGTCTCAGAGTTCACCCCATCTCCAAGGGGTTCCCACTGAACTCCTGACCAACGCTGGACATAGAGGTTGCTCGAGTTCCCTCCTTCGTTGAGTTCCTTCCACGCTAGGATTGGATTCCCAGCAACATCCAATTGGAGGCTCGGCTTCAGCGCAGCCGTCGTACCAGGCCTTGCACTCAAAGCACTTCCAATCGAGCTCCATTCTCCTGCGGAGATACGACCGACATACATATCAATATGACCGCTGTTATCAGCCTCGCCCCATGCGACAACCGACTGAGCAGTGCTCCCCCATTTGACAACCGCATCTACGACGCTGGTCTGTGGTTCCGAACGAGCCTGCAACCGTCCAGTCACCATCCACTCCGTACCACTCCACTGCCCCAAAAAAGCGTCACTCGTGGGTGGAGGGAAGCTTGAGGACTGATCATCCTGCGCCCAGAGCACCAAGGGATTTCCTCCTCCGTCGAGTTGAAGGCTTGGCTTGCTCGCAATGGCGGCGCCTTTACTCAGGCGGCCCATTTCCTGCCAGTGCCCCTCCCACCGTGTGATGAATACGTAGACCCCACCCACATGAAACCAAGACACCACGGGACGGTCCGAGTTATCCACCTCAAGAGAGGGTGGCCCTGCAAACGCGACAGCCCAAGAACTAGAGGCCGCATCGCCAACGGACTCCCAGACAGTTCCATTCCAACGTTGAACGAAGACCTGCGCTTCACTGTATGAACTTCTCGTCGTTGGCCTCTCCAGCCAAGCCACGACGGGATTTCCGCGTGCATCCAGCGCGAGCGAAGGGGATTCAGCAGGACTGGTCACCATCCCCCCCTCCTCAGACAAGCGACTCAATGGTTCCCCAACAGGAAGCCACGCGGGATACTTCCAGTTCCATGCTCCTGGATTGGATATGGCGTTTCCAGCGTGGTCTTTCAGCGCGTCCATGGTGATGAATAGCTCATTGGGGACATTGGGCTTGGAACTGGGGGTGATAGTCAGCTCCGTGCCATCCGTAGAAAGTGAGAGGGTCTTGGCCAGTTCGATGGGTGAGCCACTGGTCTGCATCGAGAGATGCACCCGTGGGTCGGCCAGCGAACCCGGATCGAGCGGCTCAGAGAACGTCACACGGATGGGTTGGCGTACAGAGACGTCCTGCGCGCCAGGGCTTGGCGTGCGGAGCACCACCTGTGGCGGCGTTCGATCGACGACCACCTCTCGCGCTTCGCTCATGAAGGTCTGTGAGCCTCGGCGCGCCTTGGCCTTCAGTGTGTACGTGCCCTCTGGCTTCATCGTCGTGTCCCAGCGGTGCGTGTAGGGACTCGTCAGGGTCACCAGCAGCTCGTCGCCCGCGAACAGTTCCACCGCTTCGGGTGTCCCGTTCGTCACCTCGACACTCACGTCCACTGTTCCGTTCGTGTAGGTCGTCGCTGCGGGGATCAGCAGCCGCACGCCCAAGTCAGGCAACGGCTCCTCTACGTCAGGTTCATCCGTGTCGATGTCCGGCAGCTTGATGCAGCCAGTCACCGCGAGGACCAGCCATACGACGAGGAATGAAGTTCGGTTTCGGTTCATGGTGACCGCTCCACAGTGCAGAAGCCGTTCCGAGTCGAAGACGCGGGGCTCATTTCCCCTCCCATTCCTCGGGTCCTGACAGGCGGAACGGCTTCCTCGACGGAATCCCCTGCAATCATCGCAACTTACGATCTTTCGCTCTGAGCTACCTCGTCCCATTCCACGATCTTCCCTGCCCCCTCGCGTCCCCTTCGTTCGCGCTGACCGTCTCCCGCCGCGGACGGACCGTCCGTCAGATGAGACTCCCCGCCGAAGCACCGCTATCCGCTTCGTTGCCTTCCGACCGATCCCTCACCCCGCCCGCGACGGACGTGCCTCGGGACGATACGGTGCGGCGTGAATGAGCTCCGCCAAGCCCGGCCGCAATGACCCCTGCCCCTGTGGCAGCGGGAAGAAATACAAGGTGTGCCACGCCGCCGAGGATCGCGCCCGGGACGTCTCCCCGCCCTCTCCTCCCCACCCGCTCACCGCCGATCTCCAGGCCGCCATGGCCCTCCTCGGGGACCCGGATGTCTCCAAGCTGTCACGGGCGCTCGATCACCTCGGCACCCTCCTGACCCGGTGGGGCCCCACGCCCCAGCTGCGCTTCGACGCGGCTGCCTTTGACGCCCACCTCACCAAGGCTCTCGAAGCGCTGCCGGATACCGTCGAGCAGAACCCCGCTCAGGCCCACCGCGACCTGCTCGTCGGCACCGTGCGCGAGTTCGGCACCCGCCCCTTCCTCGACGCCTTCCGCGCCACCGTGCTCCAGCGCGCCTCCGAGTCCGGACACTCGCCCGAAGATCGTCAGGCCCTGTGCGTGGCCGCCTTGCTCGCCTCTCCCTCGAACAAGCCCAGCCGCTTCCGCCCCGAGGACATCCCCATCCTCGACGTCGTCTTCGATGTGCAGTTCCGCGAGTGGTGCACCCAGCACCAGGAGCTGGCCAGCAAGTTCGAGGAGCTCACCCGCTTCGCCGAGGGCGACCTCTCACCCCAGGCCCGTGAGGCCCTGCGCAAGGCCAGCGAGGGCAACATGGACGCCCTCCTCGATCACGTCCAGTCCGACCCCGCCCTCGTCGAGCGCATCGCCCGCGAGGCCAAGGAGCGCGCCGCCCGGGTCGAGGCGAAGCTCAAAGAGCCCTCCACCCCCTCCCTCTTCGCACCCGAAGAGGAGCTGTGGTTCACCTGCGTCCTCTGGGAGCCCATGCGCGCCACCAAGAGCGCCACCCAGAACGCCGGCACCCGCCGCGCCGCTGTCGAGAACCTCATCCGCGCCGTGAAGGCCGCGCTCGACTCCGAGCTCCTCCAGGCCATGCTCGAGCGCCTGCGGCAGAAGGCGCGCGACCCCGCCCTGGATGAGGCCACCCGCGCCTTCTTCACCGATGCCGCCATCGCCCTCGAGGCCGAGCCCTCCCGCATGGTCATGGCCGCCCTCTTCACCGCCAGCCAGGAAGCCCAGGGCCGCTCCGCCGAGGAGATGGTCATGCTCGCCGACATCAAGGCCCACACCGACTGGACCCCCGAGCACTTCGAGCCCTACCGGAAGCTCCTCGAGGACATGAACCTGCCCACCGCCGCCGCGCGCATCCGCCGCTGCCAGGACTGGCTCCGGGAGCACCCCATCTCCCTGGCCACCGAGCGCACCTGAGCGGCGCGCTCCAGGCCGCCCCACCGCTCAGACGCGCAGGTCGCCCTCGTGGTGATCTCTCCCCGAGAGCAGCTTCGCGGTCCGCTGCAGCCGCTCCGTGCCCACGCGCGTCAGCGTGCTCCGCATCCCCGGCTGGCTGAGGATGAGCCGCTCGAACGCGGCCCGATCCAACCGCAGCACCACGCTGGCCATGTCCGCCCGCACCGTCGCCGTCACCGGCTTGCCCAGCAGCAGCGAGATCTCCCCGAACACGTCCCCCTCGCGCAGCGACGGGTAGGCCTTCTCCTGCCCCCCCGGCGGCGAGTGGTACGGCGTCAACCGCCCGCGCAATAGCAGGTAGAAGGCGTCGCCTTCGCGCCCCTGCTGGAGCACCACCTCGCCCGGCTTCACCTCGCGCAGCTGGAACTCCCGGGCCACCGTCTGCTTCTGCTCCGTCGAGAGCGGCGCGAACACCGGGTTGCTGCGCAGCAGGTTCTCCACCATGCGCTCCCGGTAGAAGGCCTGCACCACCTGCCCCACCACTGGGAACCGCCGCACCACCTCCGTGAGCCGCGCCCGCGTGAGCTCCAGGAGCACCACCGGCTGGGTCGCCAGCACGCTCGCCAGCCGCGGGCCCTCCGAGATCAACGCCAGCTCTCCGAAGAAGGCGCCCTCGTCCAGCTCGCCCACCTTGCGCCTCTCTCCACCCTGGAGGTGGCGCACCACCACCACCCGCCCCTCCACCAGCGCGAACATGGACGCCCCATGCTCGCCCTCCTCCACCACCATCTCGGCGGCCGGCCGCGTGCGGACCTCCAGCGCCTCCACCACCGCCGCGAAGGGCTCGCGCGCCAGCTTGGAGAACAGCGGCACCACCGGCATCCCCGGCGCTGGCTCGCGGTCGTCGTGCACCAGCTCGAACTCGGCCCCGGAGACCTGCGCAGTGGCGCCACCCGCTCCGGTGCCCCGCGCTCCATAGAGATCCGCCAGCGCCCGAGGCGTCCGCGTGTGCCCCGGCTCCAGCTTCAGCAGCCCCTTGCACGCCACGATGGCCCGAAGCAGCTGCCCACCCCGCGCCCACGCCATCGCCGCCTGCTCATACGCGGCCACCGCCTCCACCCTGCGCCCGAGCCGCTCCTGCAGCTCGGCCATCCGCTGGTGGCTCGCGGCATCGTCCGGTGCTGCCTTCACCACCTGCTCGTATTCGGCGAGCGCCGCCTCGAGTTGGTCCAGTGCGCTCAACCGTGCGGCCCGCTCCTTGTGCCGCTGAAGCTCGTCCGTCATTCCGCCGCTCCCACGCCTTTACGCGCTCAGCGCGCGCACCCGGGCTGCCAGGTTGCGCGTGAAGAGCCGATAGATACGCAACGCCGCCGCCTCGTGAGTGTCCAGGTAGTGCTGAAAGCCCGCCCGGGTGATGCGCAGCGCCCGCACCGCCGTCCGTGCCCGCACATGCGCCGAGGTCGGCCCATCCTGGATGAGGGAGATCTCCCCCAGGTACGCGCCCGGCCCCAAGGTGTTGAGCCGCTTGGCGTCCGGCTCCGGGCCGATGAACACGTCCACCGTGCCCTCCAGCAGCACGAAGAGCCCCGAGCCCTGCGCGCCCTTCTCCAGCACCGTGGCGCCCTCCGGGATGAGCACCTGCTGCGCCACCCGGTACAGATCCTTCATGTCATCCAGCGACAGCTCGCCGAAGATGGGGATGGCCTTGAGGTAGCCGTAGCCACTGGTGGCCGGCGTCACCCGGGCCATGGGCGGCACCGAGGGCGCCGTGCTCCCCGGGCCCGGCATCTGCGCCAGCAGCTCGTCCGCCTCCGCGTCCCGCCCCACCCGCCGCAGCAGCCGCGCCTGCTCGGCCATCACCGCCGGATCCTTGCGCGCCTCCTCGGAGCCGCGCAGCGTGTCCACCAGCAGCGCCAGCGCCCGCCGCGGCTGCCCCTCGTTGTCCAGCAGGGTGCAGATGCGCAGCACTGACTCCAGGTGCCGCGGGTCATCCGCCGGCACGCCGCACAGCGCCTCCACCTCCGCGTGCACGTTGCCCAGCTCGCGGTACACCGCCGCCGCCTCCAGCGGACGCCCCAGCCGCGCCAGACACTGCGCCATGGACTCTCGCGCGCCCAGCCCGCGGTACAGCTCCAGCGCACGCTCCAGCGCCCCGCCCCGCTCCAGCGCCGCCGCCGCCTTGGCGATGTCGCCGGCGCGCAGGTACGCCTCCGCCGCGTCCACCTGGTTGCCGCCCTGCTCGTACAGCGCCGCCGCGTCCGCGTCCGCGCCACTGCCCTGCAGCAGCCGCGCCGCGCCGTTGAAATCGCGCGCCTTGCGCAGCACCTCCACCAGAAGCTTGCGCTGCTCGGCCGGGGCCGCGAGCGCCTCCTTCAGCAGCCGCTCGCGCTGCGCCGCGCTCATGTCTTCATAGAGCTGAACCGCCGTCTCCCCCTCGTCGCGCGTGGCCAGCCACTGCACGACCTGGTAGGCGCTCCCACTTCCCGGCTGCTCGCTCTCGTCCGGTTTGTTGTTGGATCCCGCCGAGGATTGCTCCATGTCGTATTCCTATACCGCCACAGGCGATCTGGCGACGAGTTACCGCTGGTGCCGAGTCTCCTCGATGGCACCGGGCGGGGGGCCTCACAAGCTACCACACCCCCCTCCTCGGGGACCGCTTCGTCTCCCATCCGACAATTGGCTGGGTGCCCCGGGTCCGCTCCCAGGACACCCGCCGAGCCGCCCGTCAGGTCCCCGCGCGCGCGAAGAGGAGGAAGTACTGGTTGGGTAGGAAGCCATGCTCCTCGACGAACCGGTAGCCCGCGGCCTCCAGCTCCTGCCGCACCTGCGCCGGCTCCAGCCGATGCTGCTCAGGGGGACCCATGGGCTGTCCCTTCCGGAAGTCGATGATGGCCACCCGGCCGCTCGGCGTCAGCGAGCCCAGCAGCCGCCGGAAGTACGCCGTCCGCTCCGAGATGTGGTGGTACGTGTTCACGACCAGCACGAGATCGACGGGCTCGGGGAGTTTGGGATCCGCGGGCTCTCCGAGCACCGCGGTGAGGTTGCCGAGCCCCTCGCGCCGCGCCCGCTCCGTGAGGTAGCGCGCCATGTCGGCCTCGATGTCCACGCCGTAGACGTGGCCCTTCGGGAGTGCCCGCGCCAGCCGCACCGCGAAGTACCCCGTGGCCGAGCCCAGGTCCGCGGCCTTCGCGTCCGGCGGCAGCGCGAGCGCGGCGACCACCTCATCTGGCCGCTGCCAGGCATCCCGTGCGGGATCCTCGAACTCCTTGGCCCAGGCGTCCGCGTCCTCGAAGCGGTGGGGCATGGCGCCATGGTGGACGAGGCCATGACCCTGGGCCGGGTGGTCCGAGGCGGCAGGCGCATCCTGGCTGCTCTGGGCAGCGGGGTGCGCGCACGCACTCAAGGTAAGGAGCGCCAGGGTCGGCGCGGCGAGGCGGAACAGGGAGCACGGCTGCACGAAGTCCTCCAGGTGAGAAAGGGGCCGGGCATTTTCGTGGCAGCCGGGCGTTCAGGAAAGGCTCCATGCGGCAAAAAGCCACCTCCCCTCGCCACCCCGATGAATCGAGCCTCGCACCTGGGACGAGTCCGGGCGCTATCGTGAGGGACGCGCCACATCCCCGGAGCCCACCGTGCTGAAGCCCCCCACCCCTCTGAGCTGGAGGCTGTTGCTGGCCCTGCTGGCGCTGCGAGCCGCCCCCGCGCAGGCCCATGCGGGCCTGCCCGAGACGAGCAACCTCAGCATCCGCCGAGGGAGCCAGGACGATCTCATCGCGGGTGCCACCTTCGGCGCGGTCATCTCGCGAGACCGGGGGCAGACCTGGCGGTGGATCTGCCCCGAGGGCATGGGCAGCGGCGCCTGGCGTCCGGAGCGCTTCTTCTGGTTGGGCGGGGGAGACCTGCTCGCCGCCACCGGCAACCCGTTGATCCGGTCGAGCGACGGGGGTTGCACGTGGGTGACTCATCCCTTCTTCAAGGACACCTGGGTCACCAACCTCGCCGTCCACCCGACCGACGAGCGCATCATGTTCGCCACCACGGGCAAGCCCTCCGTGGGTAACGGCATCTATCGCTCGGACGATGGGGGAGAGACCTGGGCCGCGGTGATACCGCTGAGTGTCGAGGCCCGGTACTCGTCCATCCGCATCGCCCCGTCCGATCCTCGGCGGATCTACGCCTCCGGCCAGGACTCGGCGGGGATGTTCATCTCCCGCAGTGACGACGCGGGCCAGACGTGGACCCGCTTGCCTCAGCCGCTGCCCCAGCTCCAGCGACCGTATGACCTCATCCTGCTCCTGGTGGGCGAAGCCTCGCCGGAGGTCCTCTGGGCCCGGGTCTCCGCCACGGAGACCACCAACTCCAATACGGAGGGTTACAGCTACCTGCTCAAGAGCACGGACGGCGGGGCCACGTTCACGCAAGCAATGAAGACGGTGGATGTGATCGTTGGCGCGGAGGCCTCCGCGGATGGCCGCACCGTCTGGGTCTCCACCCCTGTCCACATGTACCGCGGCCGGGAAGGCGAAGCCTTCACCGAGCTCCCCCTGCCGAACGGCAACGCCTGCGCGCTGCGCGTGGGGGACGTCCTCTACGGCTGCGGCTCGAGCTGGGTCCACGAGTGGGCCATGGCGCGCAGCTCCGATGAAGGCACCACCTGGGAGCCCCTCTTCAACCTCAACGGCATCCAGGGCGCTCACGTGTGTCCGGCCGGGACTTCCGTCCAGCAGTTCTGCCCTGCCCGTTGGCCCCAGCTCGCGGCGCTCCTCGGCGCGCCCACCTACAGCGACGGAGGCGTGGAGTCCCCGCCGGATGCGGGGCCCTCGGAGCCGCCTGTCGATCCGCCTTCGGACGAGAAGTGCGGCTGCGGTACCTCCACGGGCGTCCTCCCCGCCGCCCTCCTGTTCCTCACCCTGGCTTTGGGCCGCCGCTCCCGGTATCCCAGGCTCGGAGATCCTGATTATGACCACGAGACGACGCATCCTTGAGAGTGTCTGCGCCTCGGCGCTGCTGCTGTTCACCTCCGCCTGCGGCAAGGACGAGGAGCCGAAGTGCGGCGAGCCCCTCTACGGCGGAGCCGCCACGGACGAGACGTGGATGACGATGGTGGACGCGCAGAAGAAGGGCGCGGACTCCTCGAAGGCCGTGACCGTGATGTGGCCGGCCGAGGGAGAGAATCATCCCCAGAACGTGCCTCCCCCCCGCATCTCCTGGACGTCGCCGCTGCGCGCTTCGCTGGAGCGCGACACACCGGGCCGGCTCGCTCAGGCGTCCCCCCGGCCCTCTCGCGGGCCCCTGGCCTGGCTGGGAGAGCTGTTGGTGCCTACGGCGGAGGCGCACCTGCCGCCCTACACGGGGGACCTCTATTGGGTGCAGGTCACCGTACCGGGCCGCGAGTGCCCCGTCGAAGTGCTCACCACGGAGCTGTCGTGGCAGGTGGATGATGCCTCGTGGAGCCTCATGTCGGAGCCGACCCCCCAGGGGCTCTCCCTTCAGATCACGAGCGCCTACCTCCAGGAGAACCGCCTCAAGGAGGGGCCCTATCGGTTGGCCCAGCCGCGCATCTTCCAGCGCGTGAGCTCTACGCCATGACACGCACCCACTTGCTGCTGACCCTCCTCGCGCCGCTGGCCCTGGGTGCTTGCGGAGACAAGGACACCACCGGCCCACTGAAGGTGCCGGAGCTGGAGTACGGCGTCGACCAGCCCTGGCCAGCGCCGGCCTCCCTGCCGCCCATCGGCCCGGCGGGACGCATCGTCATCACCAACAACCTGGATGACACCCTCAGCCTGCTCGACCTGGACACGATGGGCTCGCCGGGCTGGGGAGAGCTCGCGCGCATCCCCGTGGGGCTCAACCCCGTGGAGCTGGAGGGGCCGCACCACGCGACGGTCTCGCCCGACGGCACGTCCTATTACGTGGGCATCTCCAACTACGTGCCTGGCTCCGGCTCGGGGCCCCACGGCACGCACGGCGCGGGCACGTCGGACGGCTACTGCCTCAAGCTGGACTCGAGCACGAACCGGCTCATCGGGTCCGTGCGCGTGGACCCCAACCCGGGTGACGTCATCCTCAGCCAGGACGGGCGCACGCTGTATCAGACGCACTTCGACCTGCTGAAGATCGGCGAGGTAGCCCAGCGCGGAGGGACCGAGGCGGAGATGTACTCGCGCCTGGCCATCCTCGACGCGGAGACGATGACGCGGAAGCAGATGATCCCCGTGTGCCCCGCTCCCCACGCGGTGCGCCTGTCCCCGGATGGCCGCCGGGCCTTCATCGCCTGCTGGTCGGATGAGGTGGCCATCGTGGAGCTGGAGCAAGCCGGCTACCCGGTGACGCGCGTGAAGGTGGCACCCAACGCTGGCTCTGCCGTCTCCCCCAGGCATGAGCCCTATGCCCTCACCGTGTCGCCCACCACGGGCGGGGTGTGGGTCAGCTCGCTCGCGAGCCGCTCCGTGCAGTACCTCGACCCGGAGACGCTCACCATGGATCCCAGCCGCACCGTGACCCTTCAGAATGGCTCGCCGATGTTCGGTGACTTCACAGCCGACGGCCGGACCCTCTACATGCCGTACCAGCGCGTTGAGGCGATTGCCATCATCGACCCGGCCATGGCCGGGCCCGGTTACATACCGCCCGAGATCCCGCTGGCGCCCAGCGGCTGCCTCAATGTCCATCAGGTGGAGCTGACCCCGGACGAACGGCATGCGCTCGTCGTCTGCGAGGGTGACCACGTGGGCCCCGGCACGCTCCACGTCGTGGATCTCGCGGAGAGGAAGGTGGTGAAGACAGTCCAGGTGGGCATCTTCCCGGACTCGGTGGCCCTCCTGAGGAGGCAGCCATGAGGTGGGGGTTGCTGGCCTTGGGGCTGCTGGCCGCGGGCTGCGGCGGAACCTCCTCCGCGAAGGACTTCGGCGAGGAGCTGTTCCAGGACGCGAGGCTGTCGGAGAGCCAGTTCAACAGCTTCTCGTGCGCGACCTGCCACTCGACCACTGCCACGCAGGAGCCCGGGCGCATCCACGCGGGCTACACACTCCACGACTCGGCCTTCCGCCCGAGCTGGTGGGGCGGCTACGAGACGAACCTGCTGGACGCGGTGAACTTCTGCTACGTGAACTTCATGCGGGGGGTCTCACCGCTGACGCCCGAGGACGCGAAGTCCCGTGCCCTGTACGAGTACCTCGCCGGGATCAGCCCGAGCCAGCAGGCCCCGGCGCTGCCCTTCACCGTGGTGAAGGACATCCAGGATGTGCCTCGAGGCAGCACAGGCCGTGGCGCCGAGGTGTACCGCGCGGCCTGCCAGACGTGCCATGGCGAGACGCATACGGGCCAGGGGCGCCTCACCCAGCAGGCCTCCATCCTGCCCGAGGTGACGAACGAGTACGGTCAGCTCTTCCCGGGGGTGCCCAAGCAGCTCGTCGTCATCGAGAAGGTGCGGCATGGCCAGTTCTTCGGGGTCGGAGGCAGCATGCCGCTCTACAGCCGCGAGGCCCTGTCGGATGAGGACCTGGGAGCGCTGCTCGCGTTCCTGGGGCTCTGAGCGTCGGGCCGTGGACTCCCAGCCCTCCAGGGGGCTGGGAACTGGCCGGAACTGGACCTAACTTGCAGGCCATGAGCTTGCGGTCGCCCATGCAGCTCACGCTCTTCGATGTACCGGCGGCCTCCCGCGCCGCGCCGGAGCGCCCTCGAATGCCCAAGGCTCCCAAGCCCGCCCCCTCTCCAGACGAGCAACGCCCACTGCCCGCCCGGACCGAGGCCCTCCCTCGCGCCGCCGAGCTGGCGCACCAGCTGTCCGCCCTGCTGAAGCTCCCGGTCCACCTGACCCTCACGGACAACCGCGCGACCCTGGTCAGCTTCCGCCGGCTCCCCGAGGAGCTCCGCCTGCGTGTCCACCACCTCTTTCTCGAGGCGCCCGAGGACGTGGTGCGAGCCATCGCCGCCTTCGTGGGCCGCGGAGACACACGCGCCCAGGCCTTGCTGGAGGAGTACACCCGGGACAAACGAGAGCGGGTGCGGCGCACACGCCGGCCGGGCGCCCCGCTGAAGGCCCGCGGCCAGTGCTTCGACCTGCACGCCATCTACGAGCGCCTCAACACCACGCACTTCCAGGGCCACATCCAGGCGGACATCGGCTGGGCGCGGCGCCCCGGGCGGAAGCAGCGAAAGACGATCCGCCTGGGCACCTACGACGACCGGCTGCGGGAGATCCGCCTCCACCCCGCCCTGGACCAGCCCCACGTCCCCGCCTTCGTGGTGGACGCCGTCGTCTTCCACGCCATGCTGCACCAGCTCTTCCCGGAGGAGCCTGGGAGCTGCCCCTCCTCGCACTCACCGGAGTTCCTGGAGCGAGAGCGTGCATTCCCGCTGCTCGACGCGGCCCTCCGGTGGCAGCACGAGCACCTGCGCGCCCTCCTCCGAAGGTAGGGCCCGCACTTCTTGTAGCATCCTGGGACGGCCTCCCTGCATGCTCTGGAGGCGATGCGTTATTTCGGAGTGGAAGAGGCGAACCGGCTCGTCCCCGTGCTGAACCAGCTCTTCGAGCGGGTTCGCCCGTGGGCGGCAAAGGCGCAGAAGCTGGCCAGCGAGCTGGAGCCGCTTCAGCTCGAGGGCAAGCGTGACGCGCACACCGAGCGGGTCCGCGAGGAGTACGAGGCGCTCCTCGGGCAGATCCGCGCGGAGCTGATGCCGCTCCAGGAGATGGGCATCGAGGTGAAGGCCGCCGACGGGCTGGTGGACTTCCGCGCCCAGCTCGGCGGGCGCACGGTGTACCTGTGCTGGCGCTACGGCGAGCCCTCGGTGTCTCACTGGCACGAGCTGGAGACGGGCTTCGCGGGCCGCCAGCCCATCCATGATCCGGACGAGTTCACGCCCTCCTACCTGAGCTGACGCCGGGCCTGCCGGCGCCAGGCTGTGCTCAGGGCGAGGCGAGCCCCTTGCGCAGCAGCTGCAGCTTGTTGCGCGCCGAGAGCAGCTGCTGGCGCAGCGAGTCCGCCTGCCGTCCGATGTCCGTGAAGTCCTGCTCCTCGCCGAGCTTCGTGACCGCCTGGGCCTCGTCGGCCACCTGTCCCATGCGCTCGTTGAGGGCATCCAGGGTGCCGAGCACCTCCGTGTTCTGCTCGCCCGACGGAGTCTTCGCACGCTGCGTGGCGAAGTCCTGCATCCGCTGGTTGAGCTCCGCCGCGCTCTGCCCCAGGGCGCCGTAGCGCTCCAGCAGCACCTTGAAGGACTCCGCGCGCTGCTGCAGCTCCTGGGCGCGGGCGTTGACGGACTCGGCCTGCACCTGCTGCCTGTCCCGCGTCTTCGTCACCGCCGACACCAGCGCGCTCACGCTCGCGTTGAGCTGCTGGTCCTGCTCGGCCACGTCCCGCAGCAGCTTGGAGGCGCGCTCCAGGGCCTTCTCGGAGTTGAGCGGGGCATTGCGGAACTGCTCAGCAAGAGACTCGAAGCGGGTGAGCTGGGCGTCCAGGGATTCGGCGGCGGTAACCAGCTCGGAGGAGGGCGACTTGTCGCGCTTGCTCATAGAGGCAACGAACATGGCACGCCTCGGGCGCGTTGCAACGCCCAGAGCACACCCCGGGCCCCGGAGCGTTGACCATGGACACCTCGGCTGCCCCGAGGGCTCAGGTGGACTGGGCAGGCGCGATGCGGAGCGTGCCCTCCAGCGGCGCCCCCAGGTCCACCATGAGCCGCGCCAGCGCCTGGGCGGCGGACTCGGCGGTGTCGCCCAGGCGGACGAGCATGTCGCCCACCTCATCCGGAGTCCGCGCGAGCGAGAGCGTCTGCAGCCCCACGTCCCCCTCCCAGAGCTCCATCGCCTCCGTCCGGGCCTCGCGCAGGAACCGGTCCACGTCCATGCCGTTGCGCTCACATACCCGCTGGCGCGCCAGGTCCCGCCACAGCATCACCTCTTTGTCCGCCAGCAGCAGCTCGGCGTGCCACCACCCCTCCAGGCCCTCGGCCTCGCCGCGCAGGCCTCGCGCGAGCGCGGCCACCGTCTCCGGCGACAGCTGGCTGAAGACGACCGACAGGTCTCCCCGCGTCTGCTGCCCGGAGGAGTCGATGCGGACATTCCAGAGCACCATCCGCCCGGTGAAGCGGGCCGAGGCGCGCACCTCCACGCTGCCATCGTCGTACTCGGCCGACCACTGCACGTTGAGCACGCTCTCCGTGTCCAGCCGGCGGAACTGGCGCAGGAAGCTCAGCTCCTGGCCGGGCGCGCGCTGCTGCGTGAAGACGGCCACCCGCCCCGAGCGCAGCACCCCGCCCTCCGGATCCGCGAGGGGCACGGCGCCGGTGCTCACGAAGTGCTGGTAGGCCCCCAGGGTGCCCTCGCGCGCCAGCTCCAGGTCCGCCGTCCGTCCCAGAGAGCGCTCCAGCATGGGCATCGTGCTCTCGTGGACGATCCCCCCGAGTGGCTCCAGCCCCGCGAAGGGATCCTCCACCTGCCCGCGCATGGAGGTGGTGGTGACGCGCATCAGCTGCACGTCGAGCCGGCTCACCTCGTGGAGCCGGCCCTGGGCTCCCTCCCCCTCGCCCAGGGTCTCCCAGCGCAGGGTGCTGCCCTCGGGGATCGTCATCGGCTCGGGGAGGCTCAGCGGGGGCAGCTCGGCGGAGCGCAGCTGCGCCGCCACCGTGACGTTCGTCTCCAGGTAGCAGGCCGGCGGCACGTCCTTCACCCAGGGCACATCCCTGCCCGCGTCCAGCAGGAGGATATAGGTGTCCTGAAGGTCCTCGCTGACGAGCGTCTCAGCGGAGGCGCCCGGGGCACCCGTCCCCTCGGCCTCGAGCGGATCACTGTCCTTCACCATGGCGTCTCCCATGCTCCCCCGGATGCTGTCCGTTCGTCCAAGCACAATCCACTTTCCTCCCGGGGGTCCATGCCCGCCCGCCCCCCATCCAGGCGCCAGGGAGGTGCTCGCGGCCCCCGAAGGTCACATGCACCTTACAGGGAACACACGTGCCGGAGGTGCAGCTCATGGATTTCCCTCGCTCCGTCCTGGTCACGGGAGCCACCGGCCAGCAAGGCGGTGCGCTGGCCCGACACCTGCGCAACCAGGGCTATCGCGTCATCGCCTTCACCCGCCGGGTGGACTCTCCCGCGGCGCAGGCCCTGGAGGCCTTGGGGGCCGAGCTGGCCCTGGGGGACTTCGACGACCCCGCCTCATTGGAGGCCGCCGCCCGCCGGGCGGACACCCTGTTCGCCATGACCACTCCGTTCGAGGCCGGGCCCGACGCCGAGATTCGCCAGGGCATGAACCTGGTGGACGCCGCGAAGCGGGCCGGCGTGCGGCACTTCATCTACTCCTCGGTGGCGGGGGCGGATCGGCTCACCGGCATCCCCCACTTCGACAGCAAGCACGAGGTGGAGCGCTACCTGCGCCGCTCCAACCTTTCCTACACCATCGTGGGCCCCACCTTCTTCATGGAGAACTTCACCGGCCCCATGTTCCGCGAGGGGCTCGAGGCCGGGGTGCTCGCCATGGGCCTGCCGCCCACGCACGGCCTGCAGATGGTGGCCGTGGAGGACCTGGCGCGCTTCTTCGGCCGGGTGATCGCCACCCCCGAGGACTTCTTCGGCGAGCGCATCGACGTCGCCTCGGACGAGGTGACGGGGCAGCAGGCCGCGGATCTGCTCTCGTACGTGAGCGGCCACCGGATCCACTATCAGCAGCTCCCCCTCTCGCTCGTGGCGGAGCAGAGTGAGGAGCTGGCGCTCATGTTCGAGTGGCTGGACCGGGTGGGGTACCACGCCGACATCCTCACCCTGCGCCACGAGTACCCGCTGCTGGGCTGGCACACCTTCGAGGAGTGGGCCCGGAACCGGGACTGGAGCTTCATCGGCAGGGCCTCCCGCACCGTGTCCGAGCTGGGGAGTCCCTCGCCCTAGTTATTGCAACTGGGAAACATTTGAGTCTCGGGTAACATTTGTATTCCATCGCAGATCCTCTACAATGGGCCTCATCTCAGGGAGGTCTCATGCGGACGCACTGGCTCGGGCTCGTCACACTGCTGATCACGGTTGGCTGCACCCACGAGGGGAAGCTGCGTCCCCAGTCGGGGGCGGTCCCCCTGTCGGAGGATGGGAGCGCCGCCGTCATCGGCGACCAGGGCGTCCGGCTGGTGGCGTACGGCTCGAACTGGCAAGGCCAGCCGGCGGACCTGGAGCGCAACTTCACGCCCGTGCAGATCCGGCTGGAGAACCACAGCGGCCGGCCGCTCCGCATCCAATACGCGGGCTTCGAGCTCGATGCCAAGGACGTCTACGTCGCGCGCAGCCCGCAGGAGCTGGGCCCGATCATGAGTGCGCGGGCCACCCACTTCCGGCCTGCCCGGCCGGCATACGTCCCTCCGCCCAAGTCCCCCACCCGGCTCGATAGCCAAAACCAATCGACGCGCGAGGCGGGCGCCACGTACACCGGCCGTGGGTATGAGGTGTCCCCCATCAACCCGGCGCCCTGCTACACCTGCCCCTCGGTGTTCGCCGCCTCGGCCGTCCCCTCTCCGGACATGCTGCGCCTGGCGCTCCCGGAGGGCCCGCTGGAGGATGGCAAGGACCGCGAGGGCTTCCTCTACTTCGAGGAGCCGCTCCTGGCCGTGAACCACGCCACCCTGAAGGTGAAGCTGGTGGATGCCAGCACCGGCGAGCAGTTCGGCACGCTGAGCGTCCCGTTCGAGGTCCGCTGAGCGGGCCGGGCCTCCCAGGGGGCGCGCATCCCGGAGCGGACTCCGGTACGCTGCGCCCCCTTCCGTGATGTCTACCCCGTCGAACGCCCTGACCCGAGCCCCCTTCCTCGCCTCCTGCCCCGTCTGTGGCGCCCAGGAGGCGGGCGAGGTGATCACCTTCCCCGAGCTGCGCTTCGGCCGCTGCGCCGGGTGCGGCCTCATCTACAAGCAGGAGCAGGTCCCCGGGCTGGGAGAGGGCTACGAGGAGAAGTACTTCCGCTTCAACCGCGCCGGCTACCTCAAGCGGTGGGATCACCGCGTGCGCAAGTGCCGGCGGCAGATCCTCGCGTGCCTGGAGTTCGCGCCGCACGCGCGCAGCCTGTTGGATGTGGGGGCCTCCGCGGGCTACGTGCTCGCGGCTGCGAAGTCTCTGGGGCTGTCGGAGATGGGGTTGGATCTCTCCGAGTTCGCCGTCCAGCTCTGCCGCGAGCGCGGCTTCCAGGCGGAGCGCGGCTCGTTGGCGAAGATGCCCTTCCCGGACGCCTCGTTTGACATCGTCACGGCCAAGCACACCCTCGAGCACATCGAGAGCCCCATGGACGGGCTTCGGGAGATCCACCGCGTGCTGCGGCCTGGAGGCGTGGCCTTCGTCATCGTGCCGGACGCGGCCTACTACAAGATTCCGCTCATGCCGCGGCGGGGGCGCTCGTTCCGGCCGGACCGGCGCGGGTGGCAGCACCACGTCTACTTCTACGAGCAGAACCTCGCGGACGCGTGCACTCGGGCCGGGCTCTCCCCGGTCAAGGCGGGCAAGGACATCTTCAGGAGCAGGCTCGCGCGCGGGCCCCGGGCCGCCTACGAGTATGCGCGGTATGCGTTCCTGCTGGGCTGGGTCCACGCCTCGCGGGTGACGCACATGCGCCGGGAGATCCAGCTCATCTCCGTCAAGCCGGCCGAACCCGCCCAGGCGCTGCCAGCACCCCAGGCCGGGTCCCGCTCCGCCGTGGGTTGAGCCCCGCGCTTCGGAGACTCAGTGCAGCAGCATGCGGGCGCGCGGGGGGAGCCGCTCGTAGTACGTCTTGAACAGGCGCTCTTCCTCCGGGAGGCCCACACCCCGCCGGATGTCAGCGCCCCTGATGGATTGGCCAAAGAGCGGACCGAGCAGGCACAGATCCAGCGCGCCCGCCATCAACGGTCCCAGCCCCACCAGCGCCACGGCGGCGCCTCGCGGAGAGCCCGTTGCGAGCCCTCCCACCACCATCCCGGCCCCCGCCAGGATGCGGAGCCATCGTCCCGTCCGCGACGCCATGAAGCCTACGAGCATGCGTCACCTCCAGGCGGAAGATGGGCACTCACCCGAGCCACATCAGCGCTTCGGGCCTACCCCTCGCAAGCCTGCACGCCCGCTCTCCATCCAGGCTCCCTGGCGCCTCACCCGCTGAAGTCCATCCGCCGCACGTCCTCGTCTCCCTGAGCCGCCTGGTAGACGTGCCATGCAGCCGCCAAGTCCTGGAAGGGCAGCCCCACCATGCAGAAGAGGGTGAGCTGCTCGGGTGAGGTCCGCCCTGGCCGCATCCCCGAGATGATCTCGCCCAGCTCCGCGTGAATAGAGGACTCCGTCAGCCCAGCGCTCCCCACCACGCCCCCGGATAGCGCCAGGCCCCGGTGATCACAGACGACGGTGGCCCGCGCGATCAGCTCCGGCGAGAGCTCCACCTTGTCCTGCTCGTCCGCGCCCAGCGCGGTGATGTGCATCCCCGGGCGGACCAACTCCGGCGAGAGCGCTGCCTGCCCCCCCGCACCAGCCACGACGATGTCGGCCTCCTCCACCGCCTCCGCCACCGAGCCCACCGCCCGGACGGGCAGCTTCAGCTCCTGGTACAGGCGCGCGGCGAGCGCGGCAGCCTGCTCGAAGTCCGCGTCGTAGACGAAGGCCTGGGACAGCGTCCGCACCAGCCTCAGCGACTTGAGCTGGAGCACGGAGCGGCTGCCGGCGCCGAGCAGGGCCACGCGGCTCGCGTCGGGCCGGGCCAGCACCTCCGTGCCCAGCGCCCCCACCACGCCCGTGCGCACCGCCGTCAGGTGCGCCGAGTCCATCACCGCCAGCAGCGCGCCCGTGGCCAGATCATGCAGCTGCAGCACGCCCTGGAGAGGAGGCGTGCTCGAGGGGAAGCGAGCGCTCACCTTGATCGAGTAGGCAGGCACGCCCGGGAGGCTCCCCGGGAAGAGCACCATGGTCGTGCCTTCAGCGTGCAGGGGGACGCGCGTCCGCTGAGGGGCAACCGTCCGCGCCAGCGCATCCACGCGGAACGCCTCGCGCATGTCCGCCAGCAAGGTGAGGGCCTGCAGGTTGCGGGACACATCGGAGCGGCTGAGGAGGAGGGTGCTCATCTTCCACGCAACCTAGCCGAGCGCGCCGGAAGTCCCCATGGCCTCATCACATCCAGGTCCATCCTCCTCCGTTGTTGGAACAGAAAAGGCCACTGTCTCCCCGTACAGGCGGGCAGGCATGGGAGGCATCCCACCATGGGTCTCGGGGGGTTCGGC
>Ga0255338_1003501_pt1 | contig 18687 bp, 20 predicted proteins | sample MeOH1_35cm_T4_19_FD_203715 | JGI IMG/M metagenome (GOLD analysis project Ga0255338, IMG submission 203715) | Sandy soil microbial communities from University of British Columbia, Vancouver, Canada - MeOH1_35cm_T4_195 | ecosystem: Engineered > Artificial ecosystem > Sand microcosm > Unclassified ...
TTCCCGGAAACAGTTGGCTGGACACCACACGGTTACAAGCACACACCCTCAAAAAAAATGACTTGGGGGGAAACGATAACCTCAACCAAGTCGGGGCCCGCCAAATACAAGCACGGTATTGATATTGAGAGTATGGAACGAGAGGCCTATAAAACCGGAACCGCTGCAACCAATGGAAAACCTTGGAAAGTGAAAGAATACGGAACTGACATCGGCGCGAGCGAAGGGAAACCAAGTCGCTGGATACGGATAGAATTAAGCGCCAAAACAATTCACGGGCACCCGATTTCAGAGAACGAATTCAGGAGACTAATGAAGTGATTGACCTAACATTCATCACGGGAAAAATCACTCACGACGATCTTTCTCCACTGAACAATATCGATCCTTCCTATCAGATCGAATCTCTGAAGGAAGACTTGCTGCAAGTAGAGTACCCGGCATCGATGCTGTTGGATGTCGGTTGGTACCCTTCATTCAATATAACTGGGTGTTTTCAGATTAGAGTAATCAAGGAATATGACTGGGATACGCCGCTATTCTCTTCGCAAGCAAACACCGTTCAGTCACTCATCGAAGAGATGATCATTGCGCAAAAAATGATCAACTAACGTAATCTTCCGCTTCACGTTTCTCACACAACAATTATGAAAAAGCCCAGCAACGTTCAGCGCTTGCTATTTGGCGGTGGCGCTCTCGACAATCATCGACGCACCACCTCACACCTATCAACTCGGCTCGTCAGAACCCTCCTTCCCCGCAATATCCGGATCATCAGGAAGCGCTTCAACATCAGTATCGCTGCGCTTTACATCACCGTCAGGCACCTGTTCCACACCAGGCTCATCATCCGGCGGCCGCTGATCGCGACTCAGGGAATCAGTCGGCGAAGGCAGCGGATACTCAGGGGTATCGTCGTCGGTGTCTTTGGGGTCAGCGTTCATAAAGCACCTCTCAAGGGGCCTGAAAAACAGGTCCTGACATTTTGATGACAGCGTGACGAACGCAGTTCGATCACGGAGACGATCGGTCGCCCCGATCGCAGCGGCCGATCATTGCTCGTCTTCGTCGTCCTCCTCGTCTTCAAGCTCTGTCTGGCCGACGTCGCCCGCATCATCGGCATCGTTGAGCGGCACCGTCGCATCATCCATCAGCGACCCCGGATCTTCATTACCCGGATCATTGATAAACGGCAGTCCGCTCGGACCTTTTTCTTCCTTGCCTTCGGTTTCAGGTGTCATGGCATACCCCTCGATATTCAGGTGTGTATGAAGTTCGAGGCAATCTGAGGGCCAAACGTTCCGGAGTACTTCTCGCGAAAACGAAAAACCCGGCGCCAGGCCGGGTTTCTAGTGTCATTCGCTATCGGTCAGCGATGTTTATTCCTGTGTTTATTCTTGTGTTTGTTTTTGTACCCGTTTCCGGAATGGGAACTGCCGCTGTCGGTGCCCAGGTTGTTGCCCACCGCGCCACCCGCTGCACCACCCAGGCCTGCGCCAATGGTAGAGCCGGTCGAACCGCCAAGGCTGTTACCAATCACCGAGCCACCCGCCGAGCCCAAACCACCACCGATGGCCGCTTCGGTGCGACTGCCTTTAGGCGCGCCAACCGCACTGCCCGCCGCCCCACCCACACCTGCGCCAATCGCTGCACCTGAGCTGCCGCCCATTTGCCGGCCGACCACGTCACCCAGCGCACCGCCAATACCACCGCCAACAGCTGCGGTGCCATCACCGGCAGCCATCGCACCTTGAGCGACCAAAAGTCCCAGAAACAACGTGGACAATGTCAAACGCATGATATGAACCTCTAATTCCGCATCGGGGGGAAAGGAACGCGCTGCGGATGGGGCGGAGTCTAGCACCTGTCCCCGCTGAATCCGCTCAGCGATGACGTTTGGACAGCTTAAGATGCGCTAGATGCGAAGAAGAAACAGCCAGATACAAAAAGCCCGGCATCAAGCCGGGCTTTTTGAGCGGATCGATCAGGATCAGTGGCCCTTGTGGCCCTTGCCCAGGTTACTGCCAACGCCACCGCCCAACGCACCGCCCAGGCCTGCGCCGATGGTCGAACCGGTCTTGCCGCCCAGGCTGTTGCCGATTATCGAGCCGCCCGCAGCACCCACGCCGCCGCCGATGGCCGCTTTGGTGCGGCTGCCTTTGCGTGCTCCAACAGCGCTGCCGGCGGCGCCCGCGACACCAGCACCAATCGCAGCGCCAGTGCTGCCGCCCATGCTTTGGCCGACCACATTACCCAGCGCGCCACCCAGACCGCCACCCAGTGCGGCAGTGCCGTCGCCAGCAGCCATTGCACCTTGAGCAACCAAAAGCCCCAGAACCAGAGCGGGCAGTGTTAAACGCATGACAAGAACCTCAAAAATAGGGGGAAATCAAAAAGGGTCGAGATTGAATGCTTTAGCGGCGAGAAAGTCCAGACACACAGCCCCAACCTCACCATTGGCGACGGTTGGACAACGTTTATGGAAAAGGTTTTATGACAGGCAAAAAAAAGCCCGCTGGGGAGACGGGCCAGGTGTTGCTTTCTAACGGATGAGTTGAGACTACGTAAGACCTTGTGAAAACTTTGTGAAAAAACCGGACGAAAAAACAGGCATCAGCAAAATCATTCAGGCATAAAAAACCCCGCTCGATGACGGGGTCTATTCATGGCAGCTACTTCCTGACCGGAGCCGCTACCTTGGGTAAAAATTTAGCCTTCGGTCCCTGGCGCACCATCGTCTTCATCTTGCCGAGCTTGACCTTGTCGTCACCAAAGCCCGAGTCATAGTCTGTCTGGCCACACTGCACGCAATTGTTGATCGGAAATTCAGCACCGTCGTCTTCGATATACGGATCAGTCATCTTTTCACCCCTCTCAAAAGCGGAATCGACACCGGCAAGCCCTATTTGCCTGAAACATATCGACCACCAAGCTTTTGAGACTAGTCGGTCACTACCGGACTTGTAATTCAGATTTCCCGATGCCCGACGAATGGCCCACCTCGCTTCCTACAAACCAACACATCAATTCGTACCGGACTCACCTCAGTTTAACGGCTGTCCCGGTGACGAAAACCACCACCATCCCGCCCTTCCCGGCCGGCATGCTGATCTCATAATCAAGCCCCACCACAGCATCGGCCTGAATCGCCCGCGCCCGTTCCTTGATCTCATCGGTCGCCTGAATCCGCGCTTCCTTCAACGCACGCTCCAATGTCTGAGAGCGCCCGCCGAAGAAGTCGCGCATCCCGGCGAACATGTCCCGAATAACGTTGACGCCCTGTACCGACTCGGCGCTGACGATGTCCAGGTAAGCCGTGATTTGCCGACCTTCGATGGCATGGGTTGTGGTGGTGATCATGGGATTTCCTTTTTCAGGGCCTTGGTACTCAAGGCAACCGGGATAAATAGAGAGCCAGCGCATCAAACGCCGGCAACGTAACAGGATCGTTAGCCGAGTTGCTGGCAACGGGATGGGAAGCGTACCGAACAATCACCATCTCGGCTGCGGGATCGACATAGATGCGCTGCCCATGAACGCCCCGCGCCATGAACGCCCCGCCCGTCTTGTCCGTCACCCACCACATCGACCGGTAACTCCAGCCTTTCAACAAATCGTAACCGGCCTTGGCAAAGGCTTGCTTGTTACCGCCACGACGGATGTTATCGACCACCGTTTTGGGCACGATCTGTTGGCCATTGAACCGACCGTCGTTGCGTAGCATCTCGCCAAACCGCGCCAGGTCCCGCAAACCGGTATTCAAGCCACCACCGGCAAACGGAGTGCCGATGGAATCCACCGTAAAATAGGCATCCTGTTCGGCACCCAGTCGACTCCAGACTCGCTCCGACAATAACTGCGCGACATTGCGGCCGGTCACCCGAGCGATCACCCAGCCCAGAACGTCAGTGTTGACCGTCTTGTAGGCGAACGCGCTACCGTGTTCGCCCCGCAGTTGAACCGTCTGCAAAAACTCGTAGTAACTTCGCGGGCCGGTGTAGTCCTTCGGCTTGGGTAGCGGGCTGCCGGCTTTTGCATGCGCCCAGACTTCGGCGTTCGGGTCGGCGTAGTCTTCGCTGTACTTGAGCGCCGTGGTCATATCGAGGACCTGACGCACCGTCGCACTGCCAAAGGCGGATGCAGCCAGTTCGGGAACATAATCGGCAACAGGTTTGTTCGCATCGATTTGCCCTTCGGCCACCAACATCGCACCCAGCGTGCCGACCACGGATTTGGTCACCGACATCGCCGCGTGCTGACCTTCAGGTTTCAGCACGCCGAAGTACCGCTCGTACACCAACTTGCCACGGTGCATCACCACAATCCCGTCGGTGTAAGTCGCCGCCAGGGATTGATCCCACGTCATCGACGCCGGCGCACCGAGCGGCGTGAACGTGAGGGCGTCGATGTCTTTGCGCATTGCGGACAACAACGGAACCGGTGCACCCAAACCTCGAGAAACGTTGATCGTTGGCATGAGCTGGCGGAAGTTCGAGACACTCCAGCGCATTGCCGGGAACTGGAAATAACTACCGTCTTCAAAGCGCACAGTGCGATCAGCGGGGGGTGGCGAGCCGACCATCCAGCCGAGTTTTGCAGGGTCGCTGGCGGCGGCATCGGAGATGGTTTCGCGGGTGGATGCGATGGAGAGGGGTGACAGGGTGCATGTCAACACGACTGCGATACGCATTGAAACACGATGGCAAACGGTGCCAGGGCTGGACATGACGTTCGATTCCGTTCGAGAAGGTCTGGCAGTCTATCAGGCGGGATAACGGTACGAATCAACAGGCAGTCGATCAGCGCACTACGAGTGCATTAACCTGGCCTCGTGATTCCAATCGCAAGAGCCAAGAGGCGGAGCAGCGGCAGCGACCCTTTGCAATCGGCCCGAAAGGTCCGCCGCCTGCCCGTAAAGGGAGCTCTTTCACTCTCCCGGTTCGTTCATCTTCTTCAGTGCCCTGGCGCTGACCGTTGCATTCGACTCAACTGTACTTGCTTTTCTGAAACCCGAAATACAGCTTTTCTCGGAAACCGTGTACCACGCAAATTCGAACTTGCCGTCGTCGTTCTTGCGTGTCTTGTCACAACTGAGCGAGCGCGCGCCCATGCACAACCGGGTGCCTTCTGGATGGCTGAGTCCGTAGCCTGTCTCCACCAGGAACGGGCATCCCTTGGTGGGATCGATATCGTCCGCCTTGACCGTACTGGTTTGTGCAGCAGCACTGCCTTGGGATGATGCCAGCGACTTGCGGGGCGGTTTGGCGGGCGACAGACCTCCCATGTTCGAGGCTGGTCGGGCCGCCTGCCCCGAGGACCTTAGCTTGCTCATGAAGCAATTCTGAATTTTCTCCGCAGGACCGGCGGGGAACTGCTGCGCGCACTCGGCTCCTATTGCTTGAGCATCGGCGGCCATTACGGTCGTGCCATGACAGGACACAACCAACCACATCACAAGGGCCATCTGTCCAGGAAGGTTCATTTCCGTGCCTCCAGCATTTGGCTGCATTGCAGGCCAGCTTCGGTGTATTTGTAGACGATCACGGCGTCGCTATAAGCCCAGGCTGCGTGGACACCACTGCAGTAAATACCTTCGGCCTGCGGGCAATCAGCGAGGTCGGCGAAAGTACCGTTCTCTGCCCACGCCTGATGGGCCATGGTTTCGGCCTCATGCGCGGCGCGCAACGTATCAACCCGCTGAGCCGCTGTCGCGGCGATTGCTACGTCGTAACCACCGGCTTTGTTCACCATGTCCTTGAAGGTTTGTTGAAACGCCGCCTTATCCCGAAGCAAATCAGGGTTAGTGATGTCCTTGCGAACACCTTGCAAATCCTTGGGGCACGCCGAGGCAGGAAAACTGTAGGTCTTTGCCTCGGCTTTTTGCAACATTGCGCTGCTGACCTGCGCGTTGGATGAGCCCGTCGCCGATGTGGCGGCACTGCCTGAGTTCGAGTTACTGGCCAGAAGACTTGCGGAGCTATAACCACCGGATGTTTGCGCATCGACTTCGTCAGCGGCTTCATCCAGCCCCAACAACCGCCATACCGAGGACATCACCTGCTGTCCTTGAGCAGTATCTCCGGTCTGGTAGGTCGTGGCGCCGCCCAGCACCACGCCCATCAGGGCACCTACCATTTGGCCGATGTCACCGTCGGAAGAATCGGCGCCACCTGTGGAAGCACAGCCGGTAAGACTCAGGGTGATCAGCAAAGCGCAGACGTTGGAGTTTTTCATAATGCACCTCAGCAATCAGGATGTTGGAAAATCCCTGCATGCCGCTCCCCGCCTGCTTTAATCCAATCCAGGCACGTCGTGTTGATTCGTGACCGGACCACTGCGTGACTGGGGAAGTTGAGAGTCATGCTTGGGTGGGGCCATGGTCCCACCCGCTCCCCATTTGCAAAATACAACGGCGGTAGTGCTACAGCTGTAGTAAGGGGGCCCCATGCGGGAGATCGATTTGAAGGCTCTGGGTGCAGACCTTTCCCGGCTGTTCATACCGCCACGTCCGTTTGCCGATCCGCTTCAGGAACAGCGTTTTCTGTTGGACTATTCACAACAGAACCTGCGTCAGCGAAGGCTTTTCGTGATCATCGCTCTGGTGCTCTGGTTGGCATTTTCGTATTGGGACTATCACCACCGCGCACACCATCCCGCGCTCATTTCCGACAGCCGTTTCGCGCTCATCATTGCCTTGCGAATCATCGGCGCGGTGCTGATAGCCGTGGGTATCGCGATGGCCTTCAGCCCCCGATACCTGATCGAAAGGCACGCCTCACGTGTGATCGTCATGGTGATCATGAGCACCATCCTTTGTTTGACCGGCATGATGAGCGTGCTGCCGGCACCACTGAACTACCAGTACTACTTCGTCGGTATCATCCTGGTGCTGTTCTTCCAGTACGGCACGATGGCATTACTCACCTGGCAGTCGTTGCTGACCACTGCATTCTCAGTTGCAGTGCTACTGGTGCAGGACTGGATTCATGCACCGCTGGATATCTACTTCTTTCCGGCGATGTTCTATCTGCTGGCATTTGCTTCTGTGGGCCTGGCCGTAAGTGTCAAGCTCGAGCGCACGGCTCGGGAACGCTTTTCACAGATCCTGGCGCTGAATGCCAACAATCAGAACCTCAAAGAAGCTAACCGCAGCATGCGGCGTGAGAAGAAAAAAACCGATGCAGCATTCCAGGAGCTGTTCGACAACGAATTCAAGAAGGCTCAGGCGCTAAGCGAAAAGACTGAAGCAACAGCCCGTTTTGTGCGGGCCACTTACCATGACACCATGCAGCCGCTTGCCTCCATCGCCGCACTGGCCTACGCGGGCAGTCAAGCAACAGGACGTGGCGCCTATAGCGAGCTGCCGGATTTGCTCAAAGGCATCTCCACTTCAGGGCGAGAAATCAACCTGCTGTTCAAAGGATTGCGCGACGTATTCATGGTCGGCGAAAGCCAGCCCGACATCCGCCCCGTCTCGCTCAACCAGTTGTTCGACGAGATCGAGCAGGTTCATGGCCCCAGGGCGCGAGAAAAACGGCTGCAGCTGCGTATAGTCCGGCGGCGGCAAGATGTGCTGCTGCTTACCGACCCAGTGCTGATGATGCGCATCCTCGGCAACCTGGCGTCCAACGCCATCAAGTACACCGAGCGTGGCGGCGTATTGATCGGTAGCGTGTCCGCCAAGACGGTGCTGCGCATCGACGTGATCGACACCGGAATCGGCATCCCGGATGCCTTCAAGCAAAAAATATTCGATGAGTTTTTCCAGATAAACAACCCAGACAAGGACAAGGCCATGGGGCTTGGCCTGGGGCTCTACATCGTTCGTACGTTCATCGCCAAGCTGGCTGGACACCGCTTGAGTTTTTCTTCGCGACAATCAAGAGGGACACGTTTTTCCATTGATTGCCCCATCGCCGAATTCGCCTTTCAGCAATCGCCGGTGCAGGCCAGCCTTGATCCGGAAAATCACGAGATAGACTTGGCCGGCGCCTACCTGGTCATCGTTGATGATGATCCGCGGATGCTTGGTAGCCTCATCAGCTTACTCGAGCCGCTGAACGCGATTGTCCAGTCAGTGTCTGGGCTGGAAGCGCTGGAAGTATTGCTCACGCGTGCTCCGGATCGTCATCCCGAACTCTTGATCACTGATTACAAACTATCCGGCGACACCACCGGCATCGACATCATCCGGCGGCTACGGGCGCATTTTGACTGGGCACACGTACCGACATTGGTGTACTCAGCGGAGCTGGCACAAAATCTGGTCGAGGATCTGGAATTCACCTCGTTCGTCAGCAAGAGCGAGGAACCCGCACTGCTGATAAATAAGGTTCAGGAAATGATCGTCGCCGGCCGCTTGGCCAACGAAGGTTCTCCGTTAGACAGCAGTACCCCGAATACCTGACCGGTCTTTGCGAACAAACCTTGCAGACCGTACAGGTCGATTACACCGAATTTGGCATAGAGGCGGCTCAGGTACTGGCGAACATTGACCGCGTTTATCTCCAGAATCGCGGCGATCTTCCAGGGCGCGTTGCCCTGTAATGCCAGTCGTAAAACGTCAAACTCCCGAGGCGTGATACCAAGGTCCTTGTGACTGATCTCCGTGACCGCGTCTCGGCGCAGCTGCCGGACATCGGGTTCGGGAATGGTGCCGCCCTTTCCCACCAGCGGAGTCGGCAGGTATACCCCGCCACGCAGGGCGCGGTGAATGGCTTCCAGCATTACCTCATGCGAGGCACTCTTGGGCACGAATGAAGTCGCCCCACGTCGGACCACCTCGTCGACGAATCGCCGCTCAGACTCGCCGGACATGACAATCACCGGAGCTGTGACACGTTTTGCCACGTCCTGGTCAGCGGGCTCTTCGCGATCTCCCTTGAACAGCGTCAGCAACTCCAGTCCGTTCTCTACCCGCAGGTCTTCGCTATACCGTGTCCGTGGAATGCAAAGGTCGAGGAAGATCACATCGAAAACCTCCTGCCGGACCAATTCCAGAGCCTCGTCGCTGCAGGCAGCCTCCGACACGACCGCGTCGTGATTAACCTGCTGGATCAGACTGCGAACGCCGGCCCTGAGGATGCCATGATCATCGATCAGCAAAATTCGCATCTCAACCTCCTACCCGACTGCGATATGGTCAGAGTATTGCGCAATGAGCGAATGCTGTCGGTGCTACAGCTGTAGTAGGTCGTATCAGACGGGTTGGAAAACGGCAAGGCGAGTGACTGGAGGCACACCGTTTTGTCGCGGGGAAACGGCGGCGTATCGATCGGGTTTCAGGGAGACAGTCAGCGCGAAAGCTATGGCGCTGCCATGGATCCGGGCGTGCGACAGAAGATGACCCAACAGGTGAGGCCTGAAGCGTTTTAGGTGAGCCATCGCAAAGGACTAATTTTGGTATGCAGGCTTGATGATTGGCTACAAGCTTTGATTTTAAAGGCTTGGACTTGAGCGGTTGTCACCACACCCAAAGCAGAACTTAGGTTTCACAAATACTAAAAAGTTGGCATAAAGCGCTAACGGCATAAAAAATCATATCTAAAGGATGAAGGAATGCAGCAAGCTGAAGCATCAGTCGATGTAAACATTATAATTTCGACTGAGGATAAAACCTGTCAAATAGAAATCATCGAAGTACGTGATGAAAACAAAACCTACCCAGCCACCCATTACCTTCTAATTGAAACCGAGGTCAGATCCACCACTTGGTCTGTCCGTAACATGCCCATGACCAGCTCAGACATAAAAGTGAGAGCAACTTATCTTTATGGGAGCTCGGGCATATTTAAAGCAGGTAACTTGATTAGTGAGATGGGTGGAAAAATGCAAGGCAGCCAAGGGACAGTTAGGTTGACCAATGGTTCCGTACTGATTGACGACTCCATGCGTGGCTTACATTTGGGCACTTACCTATTTCACAAGATAGTCAGCTGGGCAAAGCAATTCGAACCCACTTACACTATTGTGCCTATATCAGTAATTGCGGGCGACGCTGGAAAGGAAAACAAAGACCGAAGAAACAAACTTTATATAAACTCCGGCATACGTTTCCAATGGAATGACGAGAAAGACATGGGTGGACGATCAGACCCAACACTTTGCGTCGCCGATCTAATTGCATACGCCAACTGGCCGAATATTGATAGACACCATGGAATGAGAGCTCTCGACAAAATATGGCAAGAACTTTCAAATTTAAAAACGGCGGCACGTGATCTCCGTGCATCCAACCGTTACTATCGAAAAAAATACAAGACGATTTACTCGCGCTTGCGGGGCATTGCTGATTTCATCAACCCACTGATTTGTTTATTCTGTATTGCAGCGGGCTTCATGATTGGAAAGGCAATGGGTTAACTCCAGGGAGCTATATCTTATAAACTCCAGCACATACGGATCCTAACATCTTATATCTGACAGACAACCACACAAGTAAATTGTCTTGTGTGGTCATGTACTCACTGACCAGCGCTGATATTTTTCCCTGATAACTTACTGATTCCCCCGCTCATCTTCAAAAAAAAGATCTTGAAACAAAACCCCTTCGCCTTTAAGGCGCAGTTCAACTGTCTCCCTAAGCCAGCTCCACAAATCTGTGCCCTGATCGCCACAAGAGTTAATACCGACACAAATTTTGGTCGCCTGCTCAGAAATATGTTCGTCGCCATCCTCATCAATGTAGTAAATCTCTTGTACGGACATCAAATCCTTGCCGTCGTACTGTGTACGAATGTAAAAATCCGTATCTGGGGCCATTAATTTTTCTCCGTGTTTGAGTGTCGTTGCTAAATTGCCAGCGGTGATGTCGAGCTTAAGTGATCAATTACGCGAGACCAGTAGTATGACGCCTGCTGTCATGCAATAGCTTCCTCGCTCTTGAACCGGTATAAAAATGAAGGCGTGCTGGCATGGCACACAGATCTGTCAATTTATACCGGTTGAAGAGAAGCGATCCTCCCTCCTGCGATCCCGTATCCTTCCCATATCGCCCTTTTTTCAGACGCCAAAAACCACAAACCCCCGACTTTCTCTAGGAAAATCAGGGGTTTGTGTTTTACAAATTTGGCGGTGAAGGAGAGATTCGAACTCTCGATACAATTTCTTGTATACACACTTTCCAGGCGTGCTCCTTAAGCCACTCGGACACTTCACCGTATCTCGTCAAACATGTTCTGTCTGTCGAGGCGCGCTAATGTAGTCGAAAGCTTTTCTGATGGCAAACTTTTTTTGCAGAATTTTCATGCGGTTAGCGATTTAGACGTTCTGCGGGTTTCGGAGTATGGCAAACCTGCCAATCTCCGGCTTCGCGCCCTCGCCTCTATATAGAAGGGAATACACGGTGGGTGTGGTGGGTCGGGCTTGCCCGAAGGGGAAAAGTGTGACTGGCGGGTCAGTCACGGCGCTTTACCTGGCCGGCGGCGGTGGGTAACGTCTGCCTCAACTTTCATACAAGGAATAGCGTCATGAGTGAGTTGATTTCCTACCACCTCGAAGACGGAATCGCGACCCTGACTTTGAGCAACGGCAAGGTCAATGCCATCTCCCCGGACGTGATTGCTGCGTTTAACGCTGCGCTGGATCAGGCGGTGACTGATCGTGCAGTGGTGATCATTACCGGTACGCCCGGGATTCTGTCGGGCGGTTATGACTTGAAGGTGATGACTGCCGGCCCCAAAGAAGCCGTGTCGCTGGTGACGTCCGGTTCGACTCTGGCCCGTCGCCTGCTGTCGCACCCGTTTCCGGTGATCGTTGCATGCCCGGGTCACGCGGTGGCCAAGGGTGCGTTCCTGTTGTTGTCGGCGGATTACCGCATCGGTGTCGACGGCCCGTTCAGCATTGGCCTGAACGAAGTGCAGATCGGCATGACCATGCACCATGCCGGTATCGAGCTCGCGCGTGATCGTCTGCGCAAATCGGCATTCCACCGGTCGGTGATCAATGGCGAGATGTTCAATCCGCAGAGCGCCGTGGATGCAGGCTTCCTTGACGTGGTGGTATCGGCCGAAGAGTTGCAGGGCGCAGCCCTGGCGGCGGCTCGTCAACTGAAGAAGATCAACATGACTGCGCACAAGAACACCAAGCTGAAAGTGCGCAAGGCGCTGCTGGAAACACTGGATAACGCGATCATCCTGGATCAGGAACACATGGGTTAAGCCCAAACGCGCGCCACTGAAAGCCCGACCGTCGTGTCGGGCTTTTTCGTATAGGCTCTGTTGAAAAGCCTGCAACTGCTCTAGAACACGTCTGACCAACAAGTCGGAAACATGCGCTCAAACATCGGCTATCTCCTACCTCTATAGCGGCAATTGCCGAAAACAGTGCACATCCGTACACTGCGCCACCTTTTGTCCCGGTGGGGCCTGTAAATGCTGTTCGTGTTTCGCATGTTATTGATGGGCCTGCATTTTGTCCTGGCCGGTGTGCTGGGGGTGATCCTGGGCCTGTGTCGGCCGTTCAATCCGGACAACAGCCGTTTGTGCGCACGTCTGTATGCGTGGCCGGCGATGTGTATTTTGCGTTTGCGGGTGAAGGCAGAAGTCGGTCCGTTGATGAACAAGCCTGACAGCTGCGTGATCATCGCCAACCACCAGTCCAACTATGACCTGTTTGTGTTCGGCAACGTGGTGCCCCGCCGCACCGTGTGCATCGGCAAGAAGAGCCTGAAGTGGGTGCCGTTGTTCGGCCAGTTGTTCTGGCTGGCCGGCAATGTGTTGATCGACCGTGGCAATGCACACAAGGCGCGCCAGTCCATGCTGACCACGACGCGCACCTTGCAGCATGAGGACACCTCGATCTGGGTATTCCCGGAAGGCACGCGCAACCTCGGCGAAGAACTGTTGCCGTTCAAGAAAGGCGCGTTCCAGATGGCGATCGCAGCCGGCGTGCCGATCGTCCCGGTGTGTGTGAGCAGTTACGTCAAACACATGCGATTGAACCGCTGGCGCAGTGGGAAAATTCTGATCCGTTCACTGCCGGCCATTCCAACCGCCGGACTGAGCCTGGACGACATGCCCCTGCTGATCGCCCAGTGCCGCGAGCAGATGCGCGAGTGCATCGCCTCGATGGATCGGCAACTGCAAGCCGCATGAAACGAAACCCGCCCTGTGCGGGTTTTCTTTTGCTTGCGAGCCTGTGTCTTCGAACTCCGCAGATTTCACTGACTCTCAAGCAGCAGACAAGGCTAAGCTGAACACTGCCTGCCACCTGCAAATAAGAAGTGAAGCTGAATCATGGGTAGAGTTGTTGCTGCTGCGGTTTATAGCGCCGGTAAAAAAGTCACCAATATTACCCTCGACGAAGGCGCTGCCTGGGCTGCAAAACCTGGCCACTTTGTCTGGATCGGCCTTGAAGAGCCGAATGCCCAGGAGCTGTTCAACCTGCAACGCCAGTTCAACCTGCACGAACTGGCCATTGAAGACGCCCTGGAAAAACACAGTCGACCGAAACTGGAAACCTTCGGTGATGCTCTGTTTATCGTCACGTATTCGCCTATACGAAACGAAGGCCGACTGGAATTCATCGAGACTCATATCTTTGCCGGCAATGGCTACATCATTACTGCGCGCAACGGCCACTCGGCGTCCTACGCCCTTGTCCGACAGCGTTGTGAGGCGCGTCCGCTGTTGCTGGAGCACGGGGAAGATTTCGTACTCTATGCCATCCTCGACTTCGTGATTGAAAACTACCAGCCGATGGGCGAAGCGATCCATGCAGAGATCGATGAGCTGGAACGTAACGTGCTGTGCAGCGCACTGAATGAACATGACATCCAAAAGCTTCATGGCCTGCGCCGAGACGTACTGCGCTTGCGTCGTTATGCGGCGCCGATGGTGGAGATCGGTGAAGAACTGCAGAAACTGAGCTTTCCGTTTATCGACAAGAACATGCGCCCTTACTTTCGCGATGTGCAGATTCATGTGACACGGCAGTTGGAAGACCTGACAACCCTGGCGGATATCGCCAGCCAGACGATTGAAGTCGGGGTGTTGCTGGAGGCGTCAAGACAGAGCGTGGTGCAGCGCAAGTTTGCGGCGTGGGCGGCGATTCTGGCGTTCCCGACGGCGGTGGCCGGGATCTACGGGATGAACTTCCAGAACATGCCTGAGCTGACGTGGCATTACGGGTATTTCGCGGTGTTGGGGTTTATTGCGGTGGGGTGTGTGAGTTTGTGGGCGAGTTTCAAGAAGTCGGGGTGGTTGTAGCCGATACCGGGGCGTCTGGAAATTCGCGGGCGATCCGACTTGCCCGCGAAGCTCTTAGCGTTAAACAGTTTCTGGCTTATGCGCCACAAACCGCATCATCCACTCCGCAACGGTAGTGCCGTGATGCTCATGTTCAAGGCTCGCCATGCCTTTCGAATAAATCTGCTCGCCCAGCACTTCCTGACGAATATCCAGCAACGCCCGCGAATAATCGTGAATGAACTCCGGATGCCCCTGGAAGCACAGCACCTGATCGTTGATGTGGTACGCGGCGAACGGGCAGAAATCGCTGGACGCGATAACCGTGGCGTTTTCCGGTAGCGACGTCACCTGGTCCTGGTGACTGATCAACAACGTCAGCTCTTCGCGCACCGGGCTCATCCATGGCGCCTTGGCCGCCAGTTTGTAGCTGTGCGTGCCGACGCCCCAGCCCTGGGTCGCGCGCTCGCTCTTGCCGCCCAGCAGCAACGCCAGCAACTGATGGCCGAAGCACACGCCCAGCAGTTTGTCGCCGCGTTCGTAACGGGTCAGCAGGTAAGCCCGGAGGGTTTCGATCCATGGGTCGGTGCCGAAGGAGTCGGCCTTGCTGCCCGTGACGAGATAAGCGTCAAAAACCTCATCATCGCTCGGGTATTCGCCCTGCATCACGTTGTAGACGGAGAACTCGGCCGCGATGGGTTGCTGCGAAAACAGACGCTGGAACATCTGCCCGTAACCCTGATATTGATCGACCAGTTCCGGACGCAGGATGTCGGTTTCCAGAATGCAGATGCGTAACGACATAAAAAATACCTGACACGTGATGGGAATAATGCACACCCCAGAGCCTGCCTCGAAACAGGGTGACAAGGCAAGCCCCGGAGTGCGTCATCGGTCCCTTAAAACACCTCCCCTTTGGCGGCTTTTTGCAACAGCAGCGCCGGTGGTGCGAACCGTTCGCCGTACTGTTCGGCAAGGTATTGCGCGCGGGCAACGAAATCCTTCACGCCGTACTGGTTGATGAACTGCAGCGCACCACCGGTCCAGGCCGCAAAACCGATACCGAAGATCGACCCGACGTTGGCGTCCGCCGTCGAGGTCAGCACGCCCTCCTCCACACAGCGCACCGTTTCGATGGCTTGTACGAACAGCAAGCGGTCACGCACATCCTTCGGCGAAATCTGCCCGTCAGCTTTTTCGAAGCGGGTTTTCAACTCCGGCCACAAATGCTTCTGGCCACCGGCCGGGTACTCGTAGAAACCACCGCCCGCGGCTTTGCCCGGGCGCTTGTATTCGTTGAGCAGCAAGTCAATCACCGCAAAGGCCGGGTGCTCAATCAACGGTTTCCCTTCCGCTTGCAGGTCTTTGGCGGTTTGCTGGCGGATATGGCTCATGAGGCTGAGGGAAACTTCGTCGGAGATCGCCAGAGGCCCGATCGGCATGCCGGCCTTGCGGGCTTCGGTCTCGATCATCGCTGCGCTTACGCCTTCGCCGAGCATGGCGATGCCTTCGTTGGTGAAGGTGCCGAACACCCGAGAAGTGAAGAAGCCGCGGCTGTCGTTGACCACAATCGGCGTTTTCTTGATTTGCAGTACGAAATCGAACCCGCGGGCCAGGGTTTCGTCGCTGGTGTGGGCACCTTTGATGATTTCCACCAAGGGCATTTTTTCCACGGGGCTGAAGAAATGCAGGCCGATGAATGTGCTCTGATCCGGTACGGCGGTGGCGAGACCGCTGATTGGCAAGGTCGAGGTGTTGGAAGCGATCACCGCGTCAGGGCCAACGATGAGTTGTGCGGCGGAAGAGACTTTGGCTTTGAGTTCACGGTCTTCGAACACGGCTTCAATGATCAGATCGCAGCCGGCCAGATCGGCATCCTTTTCAGTGGTTTTAATTCGCGTCAGCACTGCATCGCGCTGCTCGGCGCTCAACTGGCCGCGGGCAACTTTCTTGTCCAGCAACGCCGCCGAATGAGCCTTGCCTTTCTCCGCAGCCGCGAGGCTGATGTCCTTGAGCACCACTTCGATGCCCGCCGATGCGCTGACAAAAGCAATCCCGGCGCCCATCATCCCGGCGCCCAGGACACCCACGCGACGCGTGACATAAGGTGCAAACCCTTGAGGTCGCGAGCCGCCCGCATTGATCTCGTTGAGCTGGAACCAGAAAGTGCCGATCAGGTTTTTCGAGATCTGTCCGGTGGTCAGTTCGGTGAAGTAACGGGTTTCGATCAGGTGCGCGGTATCGAAATCCACTTGCGCACCTTCAACTGCGGCGCAAAGGATTTTCTCCGGCGCGGGCAGGCAGCCCTGGGTTTTGGTGCGCAGGATCGACGGCGCTATCGCCAGCATCTGCGCAACTTTTGGATTCGATGGCGTACCGCCCGGTATCTGATAGCCCTTGACGTCCCAGCGCTGTACAGCCACTGGATTGGCGATGATCCAGGCTCGAGCCTTGGCCAGGAGCTCATCGCTATTGGCTGCCAGTTCATCGATCAGACCCGCCTGCAAGGCTTGCTGCGGGCGGACCTTCTTGCCTTCAAGCAGATACGGCAAGGCTTTTTCCAGACCGAGCATGCGCACCATGCGCACCACCCCGCCGCCGCCCGGCAACAGGCCGAAGGTGACTTCCGGCAAGCCGAGCTGCACCGATGAATTGTCCAGCGCCACGCGGTGATGGCACGCCAGGCAGATTTCCCAGCCTCCGCCCAGCGCCGCGCCGTTGATCGCGGCGACCACCGGTTTACCCAGGGTTTCAAGGGTGCGTAATTGGCCCTTCAGCGTCAGCACCATGTCATAGAACGCTTTGGCTTCGGGTTTGCCGACCTTGATCAGTTCATTGAGGTCGCCGCCGGCGAAGAAGGTTTTCTTGGCCGAGGTGATGATGACGCCGGCGATGCTTTCTTTTTCGGCAACCAAACGGGCAACGCAGGCAGCCATGGCCTCGCGGTAGTCCGCGTTCATGGTGTTGGCGCTCTGGCCCGGCATGTCGATGGTCAGGACGACGATCTGGTCCTGCCCTTTTTCGTAACGAATGGCTTCGGTCATGGCTCTTTACCTTAAGAATCAGTTTCCTAAAAATCGGGGGCTCAGAGGCGTTCGATGATGGTGGCAATGCCCATGCCGCCGCCGACACACAGCGTCGCCAAGCCATAGCGCAGGCGCCGGGTTTCCAGTTCATCGAGCAGCGTGCCGAGGATTGCGCAGCCAGTGGCGCCGAGCGGGTGGCCCATGGCGATGGAGCCGCCGTTGACGTTGACCTTGTCCGGATCGATGGACATGTCCTTGATGAATTTCAGCACGACCGAGGCGAACGCCTCGTTGACCTCGAACAGGTCGATGTCTTCGACCCGCAGCCCGGCCTTGGCCAGCGCCTTGCGCGTGGCCGGCGCCGGGCCGGTGAGCATGATGGTCGGGTCGGTGCTGGTCACCGCCGTGGCAACAATCCGCGCCCGTGGCTGCAATCCCAGCGCGCGGCCCTTGGCTTCGGAGCCGATCAACATCAGCGCCGCACCATCGACGATCCCGGAACTGTTGCCCGGTGTGTGCACGTGGTTGATTCGCTCGACATGGCTGTAGACCCGCAGCGCGGTGGCGTCGAAACCCATTTGCCCCATCATCTCGAAGCTCGGTTTGAGCTTGCCCAGGCCTTCGAGGGTGGAGTCGGCGCGGATGAATTCATCATGATCAAGCAGCAGGATGCCGTTCTGGTCCCGTACTGGCACCAGCGATTTGCTGAACGAGCCATCGGCCCGGGCCCGCGCGGCTTTTTGCTGGGAATGCAGCGCGTAGGCATCGACGTCCTGACGGCTGAAACCTTCAAGGGTGGCGATCAGGTCGGCGCCCACGCCTTGCGGTGTGAAATGGCTGTGCAGATTGGTTTCCGGATCCAGCGCCCAGGCGCCGCCGTCGCTGCCCATCGGCACCCGAGACATCGACTCGACCCCACCGACCACCACCAGCTCCTCAAAGCCGGAACGCACTTTCATCGCCCCGAGGTTCACCGCCTCCAGCCCCGACGCACAGAAGCGGTTGATCTGCACACCCGCCACGCTGACGTCCCAATCGGCCACTTGTGTCGCGGTTTTGGCAATGTCGGCGCCTTGATCGCCGACCGGCGTCACGCAGCCCAGCACCACGTCATCGACCTGGCTGGTGTCCAGAGAAGTGCGCTGCTGCAGCGCCTTGAGCAACCCGGCCACCAGGTTCACCGGTTTGACACTGTACAAGGCGCCATCGGCCTTGCCTTTGCCACGGGGCGTGCGTAACGCGTCGAAAATCAAAGCTTGGGTCATGACGTCCTCGAACCTGACGGTGAAAATCTGAGCCTTCACCTTATGCCGAGCCACCGCCGATTCAATGACCGCAATGCTCACGGACGTTGACGGACACGCTCAGACGGACGGTAGTGTGCTACCGGATTAACCGTTTCAGGACACCGACATGTCTAGCAAAAGGGCGGCAAAGAAGCTGGCAATAGGCCTCATACCTTTTTCAAAGCAATA
>Ga0255338_1003502_pt1 | contig 18669 bp, 16 predicted proteins | sample MeOH1_35cm_T4_19_FD_203715 | JGI IMG/M metagenome (GOLD analysis project Ga0255338, IMG submission 203715) | Sandy soil microbial communities from University of British Columbia, Vancouver, Canada - MeOH1_35cm_T4_195 | ecosystem: Engineered > Artificial ecosystem > Sand microcosm > Unclassified ...
CCACCCTCGCCATCAAAGACCTGTCCGTCACCGAAGAACTCGACGCCGGCGCCATGCGCGCCGTGCGCGGCGGCTTCGTGCCCTTCCTGCCCGTGTTCAGCGCCGTCAAGATCGACTCGACCTTCAATGCCGAGCAACTGATCGGCCAGACGCAGAATGTTGTCAACATGAACGGCAACAACACGGCCTTCGCCGCGGATATCAAGTCGCACGTGAGTTCAACGCAGAACGCGAACAACAACATCTATCGTTGAAGCCACCGCCGCCCTCCCGGATTGCCGGGCAGGGCGGCCCTCTCTTGCCGCCTTCATGGCAGCCAGCCTCCAATTACAGGTTGGATAGCGCCGCCGGCGGATACACAATGAAGCATGGCGAGGCCTGCTTGCTTGCATCCGGGCTGTGACCGACCCGGCGCAGCTGGCGCCGGCGACGTGACGAACGGGGCCTGCTGCCCGCCTAGTCCTTTTCGGTTCGCTTGCGCCCGCAGGAGGCGATCGTGCCAGACCTTTCCACTCCGTTCCGTGTGCATCGATCACGCACCGCCGCAAAGCGATGCCTGATGGCAGGCGCGTGCCTGCTGGCGCTGGCCGGCTGTGCCGATTTTCGTCCCCCGGTGTACGAACGCCCGGTAACACCGGCCAAGCCCGACTGGGCGCGCCAGGGTTCGATCACCGTCTCTGCGTCGGACACCATCGTGCCGAACTGGTGGCAGGCCTTCCGGGATCCCTATCTGGACGGACTGGTCGACAAGGCCATCGCTGGCAATTACGACATCAAGGTGCTGGCCGCGCGAATCAAGGTGGCCGGCGCACAGATTTCCGAGGCGAAGGCCGGTGCGCTGCCGGTCTTTGATGTCGGCGCCGGTGCAAGCTTCGAGAAGACCACAGGGCAGAACCTGGTTAAGACTTACAACCTGGGCACCCAGGTCAACTGGGATATCGACATCTGGGGCAAGGTCGAGAAGGGCGTGCAAGCCCAGACCGCGGAATTCAACGCGACCGAAGCAGATTGGCGCGCCGGCTACCTCACCCTGGTTTCGGACGTGTCCACTACCTATTTCCAGATCCTGCAGTTCGATGAACAGATCGATCAGCAGTCCAGGTCACTGGCCAAGAACAAGCAGATCCTCGCCACCTACCAGGCGATGTTCCAGAACGGACTGGTCCCCAAGATCCGGGTGATGCAGCAACAGGCCGAAATCAACCGGCTGACCAAGAACCTGCTGGAACTGCGCCGCTCGCGCGATATCTCGGAGAATGCACTTGGCACGCTGGTCGGCGTGCCGGCGGGCGTTTTCAAGGTACCCGCGGGGCGCTTGCAAGAGCGCGTGCAGTTGCCCGCGGTGCCGGCCGGGCTGCCGTCGCAGTTGCTCTCGCGGCGCCCGGATATCGTGGCGGCGGAGTACCGCGTGCTTGAGTCATACAACCTGGTCGGACAGGCGCGGCTGGCGCAGTTGCCCACCGTCAGCCTGACCGGTCGCGGCGGCACCGCAAGCTTCGCCTTGTCGGATCTGCTGAAGTCCTTCACATTCGGCCTGATGCCGAGCATCAACCTGCCCATGCTGGATCCGAACGTGCGTGCGCATGTCAAGACCACCGAGGCGCAGACCAAGGTCGCTGAGAACGAGTACGGCCGCACGGTGATCACTGCATTCGAGGAGGTGGAGAACGCACTGGTCAACGTCGATGCGCACAAGAAGCAGCGGGTGGAGTTGCAGCAGCAGGTGGAGCAGCTGCGCGTCGTGTCGGCGCAGATCGAGGCTCAGCTCAAGGAAGGCGTTGTGTCCCAGCTTGAAGTATTCGAGACCGAGCGGTCACTGCTCAGCGCGCAACTCGAGTTGTTGGCGAACCACCAACAAATCCTGGCCGACACTGTCACCCTGTACAAGGCACTTGGCGGAGGGTGGCCAAGCGTCGAAGTGAGCAATGCGGGAAAGGACGCGCCGCGGCAGGTGGCGAAATAGACCCCGCGACAATGCATGTAGCGGGACCGGACGATCCCGGCAAAGCCAGCGCCAGGCCCGCAATACGCCGCCGGTGGACGTTTGACTACCGGCAAGCGTGGCCTACTATGTCCTTAGTCAACACGTTCCCGGCGGAGCGGGCCGGTTCGGCCCCGCGCCGCCGCCATGGAAAATGGCTTGCCGCCGGCGCACGCGCCGCGGCTCGCGCTGTTGGTGGTATCGAAACATGGCTCCAGACGAAGCTCTGATTGTCGAGATACGGGCAAAGGTGGGGCAGGCGTTCGATATCGTGCTTGTCCCCATCTCGCACCCCGAGTTGGGCGAGATCCGCATCGACGAGAGCCTGTTCGCCGTGGGCCGCGCGGAAGCGCCATTCGCCGCATATCCTCCCGATGTGGCGGCCGCGCTCTCACGCCGTCATGCGCGCATCTTCTCCGAGCACGGCGCGGCCTATATCGCGGACCTGGGCAGCAAGAACGGGACTACGGTCAACGGCGAGACCGTGGCACTGCAGCCGGCAAGATTGCGCGATGGCGACGAGGTGCGCTTCGGAGCGGCGCTGTGCTATCGGGTGCGTCTGGCTTCGCGCACGCCGGTACAGGCACCGGAGCCGATATCGGTCGTGCTGACGCTCACCCCCGAGCGCGACGACCTGGGCCTGCAGCCAGTCGAGTTGGCCGGATTTCCTTTCCTGGTCAGCAAGGCCGACGAGACCTTCTCCCGCTACAAGGAGGTCTATCCTCACCAGGTCAACTATGTCTCGCGCCGTCACGCGCACATTTTCCTGAAGGGTGGGCAGCCTTTCATCGAGGATCTGGGCAGCACCAACGGCACCTTCGTCAACGGCAAGCGCGTGGAAGAACACGCGGTTCCCCTTGGTGAGAGAGACCTCGTTGCCTTTGGCGGCAATCATTTCGTCTATCGGGTCGGCATACGGAACGATGCGGCCACGGATGCGACCGTCACCAGCTCGAACCTGCCGTCCCCCCAAGGCACCGGCACGCCTGCGCAGAGCGCGCCAGACGTGGCGCCGACGTTCGCACCGCCCGTTCCAGTGGCAGCCGCCGCAGCCGTGGCCGAGCCGGCCCACGATCCAGACAAGACCACCTTCGTCGGCGCGGCTGGTTCGTTCCTGGACATCTTCTGCGTCGACTATGCCGCGCAGCAAGAGGACGAGGTCAACCAGGAGGCCCTGCCCCAGCCCGAAGGCGAAGCGGGCGGGGCGGACAAGCCGCGCGCGCAAGGCAAGTTCGCCCTGGTCATGGGCAAACTTGGCAGCAGCTTCGGTGCCGCGGAGCGCGCCGGACTGAAGCGCGCAGCGCGGTGGGGCGGTATCCTGGCAGTGGCGGTCGTGGCGCTGCTGCTATTCCTGTATTTCCGCGGCGCGCCCGAGCGCGAGATGACGGACTTGATGGCTAGCGGCGACTATCCCCGCGCGGCGGCGGTGGCCGATGCGTACCTCAAGCGGCACCCGGACAAGATACGGTTCCAGGCGATGGGCACGGAAGCGTTGTTGCGGGCGGAGGTGCCGGCATGGATCGGCAAGCTGCAGGCGCGCGATTTCAACGGTGCGGACGCGGCGCTGGCGCGTATGAAGATACTCGGCGCGCACAACGCGGACGCACTCGGGTTGCTCGAAGAACTTGCCTGGATCGGACGGCTGAACCGTTTCGTGGCCGGCCGCGGCGGCGTGGACGCGCCTATCCGCATGTATGCCGACGAGGCCAGCATCCGCGCCTTGCTCAAACACTGGAACGAGGACACGCCGACGCACCAGCGCGCACTTGACCGCATCGCCGCCTATGTGCCGCAGTTCAAGGAGCCCTATGCCGATGCGCTCAGCTACTTGCGCAAGCTGCAAAGCGATGATTCTGTCTACCTGGCAGCGATCGACCGCCTGAACGCATCGCTCGCCACCGGCCTGGCAAGCGATCACCCCGAAGCCCTGCAGGCCGTGCTGGCCGATTACGCCGAGAAATACCCAAGGCTCGCCGGCATGGATCGCCTGAAGGACGATCTGAAGCAATACCTGGAACTGGACAGCGCGGTGCGGGCGATGAAACTGGGCCCGCTGATGGCGCAAATGGCCAAGGCCCGCTTCTCCTCGCCGCCCTTCCAGGCCCGCTTCAGCGTTCTGGCGGCCAGCCGACTGCCGACGCCGGAACTGGTGCGGCAATACGGCGAGGTGGACAAGGCGTGGCGTGCGGGAGACAGCGACAAGGCCTTCGCGGGGCTGCAACAGATAAAGACAGGACCATGGGCCGAGGCGGCGGCCAGGGATCTCGCGCGCAAGCAGGCCGTCGCCACGCAGTTCGCTGAATTGAAGAAGGCGCGCGGGGGCAAGGGCTACGAGGAGTCCTTGCTGTCGTTCTACGCCATGCTCGATCCCGCTGAGGACACCTACTTCCTCAAGGCAATCGAACCCGATGTGGCAGCGATACACGATGCGGCTACCAGGCGCGCGCAGGAACTGATGAACGGTGCGCTGGCATCGTGGCGGCAGTATCGCCGCGACGGGGCGATCGGCGGCGAGCAGCGGCTGGAATCCGAAATCTCGGGCAAATTCCGCACGCAGGCGCGCCTGCTGTCCAATGCCAGCGCGCAAGCGCGGCAAGGCATGCGCATCTACACGCAACTGAAGGTCGGCGATACGGCGCAGTGGAGTCAACTCCAGGAGGATATCAATTCGGAAACGGAGTTGCAGCGGCGTTCGTTGCTGGAACTGCGCATGGTGTTGAATCCGGCCTTGCTCAAGGCCAAGCTTGCATTGATAGGGGGGGAGGGCGATGAGGGACGATAGCCGGGACAATCGCCTTAAGCCGCTGTCAGAGGCTCTTGAGGATCACAGCGCGGAAGGCATCGCGATCCTGAGCGCGGAGCCTTGGAAGATGATGCAGATCTCCGTGCTGGTCATGGTGGCGCTGGTTGTTTGCGCGCTGGTGTGGTCGTTCGTCGGGCACGCCGATGTGATCGTGTCCGCGGACGGTACTCTGGCGCCCGAATCGGAAGTGCGGCGGTTCTATGCGCCGGTCGACGGCGAGCTCGCGGATCTCTATGTGGCCGAAGGCCAGCCGGTGTCCAAGGACGACGTGCTGGCGCGGCTGAATGCGCGCGGCGCGATCGAGGCCGCCACCAATGCGCTGGAGGCGCAGCTCAAGCTGCAGGATTCCGAACGCGAGTGGAAGCAGTTTCCCGACAGGAAACTGCTGATGGAGCGCAAGGCGGCGGCGTTGAAGCAGCAGATCGACGTGGCGGAACGGCTGCATGAGAACCGCACGGCAGAAGGCACCACCCGGCTCGCGGAACAGCAACGGGCGCAATTGCAGCAGGCGCGCAGCAACCTCGACAGCGCGCGCCGTACCCGCGAATTCGCCCGGCAGGAGCAGGACAGGTACGCGCGTCTGTTCGCACTGCCCGGCGGCGGCGGCGTTTCGCAGTCGCAGGTGGAGTCCAAGCGGATCGCTGCGGTCGAAGCGGAGAACGCGCTGCAGATTGCCCAGTCGCGGCTGGCCGAACTGGATTCCAAACTGAGCCAGGAGTTCAACCAGGCCACGGTGCAACTGGAAGGCAGCAGCCAGGAACTGACCAACCTGCGTATCCAGTACGACGCCGCGCTGCGCGAGATCGCCAATACGGAAGACAAGCTGCGGCTGCAGGTCCAGACCGCGCGGCTGGTGGCCGAGGCGGCGGCGCGCATCCGCTTCGAGAATATCGACAAGGACAACTTCCTGCTGATACTGGCCCCGGTGGCCGGTGTGATCACGGATGTCACCTCCACGCAGCGCGGCGACAAGGTCCAGGCCAATACGCCATTGGGTGGCATTGCCCCCAAGGACGCGCGTCCGGTGCTCAAGATCGTCATTGCCGAACGCGACCGCGCCTTCCTGCGCGAGGGCCTGCCCGTCAAGCTGAAGTTCAACGCCTTCCCCTACCAGCGCTACGGCCTGATCAACGGCACGCTGGAATACATCTCGCCGGCGACCAAGCTGGCCGGCCCGAACAAGCAGCCGATGTACGAGGGGCGCGTCAGGTTGGCGCAAGACTATTACTCGGTGGCCGATAACAAGTATCCGCTGCGCTATGGCATGACAGCGACGGCGGAGATCGTGGTGCGCGAGCGGCGGCTGATCGACCTCGGGCTGGATCCGTTCCGGCAGGTTGCCGGATGAAAGGGTGCGCATCGGCCCGGATCCACGGGCAGACGGTGCGTGGCGTGTGGCAAGAATCAAGGAGCTGACGAGATGACAGCGATTGTGCGGGTCGACGACGAAGTCATCGGCGTCGAGGAATTCATCCGGGTCCTGAAGCTCACGGGACAATTCGAAGCGCTGATCGAGCAGATCGTCAGGGACAAGCTGACGGTGCATGCGGCGAAGAAGCAGGGCCTCACCGTGTCGCCGGAGGAGATCCAGGAACGCGCCGACCAGTTCCGGCGCGTGCAGGGCCTGCACCGCGCGACGGAGATGAACCATTATCTCGATGTGCTCGGTGTCAGCCTCGACGAGTTCGAGGCGTTTATTACCGATAGCCTTTACCAGGAGAAGATGCTGGCCGAGGTAGCCAACGAAAAAGCCGTCGACGCATACTTCAAGCTGCATTCTCCGAAGTTCGACAGCATCGAGGTCAGCCATATCGTGGTAGACGCAGAAGGCAAGGCCAAGGAACTGATCTCCTACCTGCAGGACGACCCCGACAGCTTTGCCGAGATGGCGCGCGAGCATTCCCTGGCAGATACGAAGGAGCAAGGTGGCGCAATTGGCAAGGTACTGCGCGGATCGCTGAAGACCGACATCGAAGCCAAGGTGTTCAATGCCGCCACCGGCGACCTGCTGGGCCCCTTTCCCTCCCACGACCGCGCCTTCTTCGAGATATTCATGGTGAGCGCCAAGCATCCCGCGGTGCTGGATGCGGAAGTGGCGGCGGAGGTGCGCCGGCTCCTGCGTGAGGACTGGCTGATGGCCAGGGCGCAGGAACACGTCATCGAAGCGCGCTAACCGCGAAGGCCGAGAAGCATATGGAAGCCAGCCCCGAACTGCAGCCGCTCGCCGATTTCCTGTCGGGCGTGGAAATACTCTCGCCGTTCTCGCGCGAGGAGATGGAGCGGCTGGCGGAGCACGCGCAATCGCTTTCCTTTGGCTTCGGCGAGACGATCTGCAATGCCGGCGATCCGGCCGACGGGCTCTTCGTCATCAAGGCGGGCTCGGTGCGTATCTTCAACGAGGAAAATGGCAAGGAGGTCAGCCTGGGCGTGCGCAAGGCACGCGAGGTCTTTGCCGATATCGCCATGCTGCGGGAATACCGGCACGAATCCTCGGTGCGGTCTTCCGGCAAGACCGAGTTGCTGTTTATCCCGCGCAGCGTAACCGAGCCCATGATCGCGCAGAATCCGGCGGCGATGGCTTTTGTCGCCAGCTATGTCGCGATCAGTTCGGCCGGCGGCTTCGTCGCGCGCCTGTTCGACCTGCGCGGAAAGCTCGACAAGAGCGAACTCGAGGAGGCCGTGCGCAGCGTGGGCGTCAAGCGCGTGTCCGAGGGCAAGGAGATCCTGAAGCAGGACTCCAGGGAGGACCGCCGCCTGTACGTGGTGCGCCAGGGCGAGGTGCGCATCGTGCGCAATGAGGATGGCGTCGAGTATCCGCTGGCGACCCTGCGCCAGGGCGACATCTTTGGCGAACGCGCCTGCGTGATGCGTCAGGAGCAGATCGCCTCTGCCATCGCCGGCACGGATGTCAGGCTGCTGGTCATCCCGGAAAAGACCGTGCAGCTGATCCTGGAACGCAACCCGAAGTTGCGTGAAGTGCTGGAAGAACGCATTCGTTTTATCGACCGGGAACTGCACCGGCAAAAGAAACTGGCAGAGCGGCGCAAGCATCCGGTCATGCTCGACTTGCGCTCGAAGCCGGAGTTCGGCGAGCGGGTGATCCGCCGTTTCGCGCTGGTGGAGCAGGCCGAGGAGATGGATTGCGGCGCTGCTTGCCTGGCAATGATCTGCCGCCATCATGGCATTGCCATGACGCTGGGCAAACTGCGCGAACTGGCCAATGTGACCACGCAGGGCGCCACGCTGGACAGCCTGGCCCGCGCCGGCGAATCGCTCGGCTTTACCACGCGGGGGGTACAGTGCACGCACGATTCCCTGCTGGGCTTCGAGTTGCCGTTCATCATCCACTGGGAGGGCTATCACTACGTGGTGGTCTACGGCGTATCGAAACGCTGGGTATGGGTGGCCGACCCGGCCCTCGGTTTTCGCAAGATGGCCGTCGAAGAGTTCGAACGCGGGTGGAGCGGTACCTGCCTGCTCTTCACCGCCGGCGAAAGCATGGCGCAACTGGCGGTGGCGCGCTCGCCCTGGCTGCGTTTCATCAGCTACCTGGCGCCATACAAACGGATTCTTGCGCACCTGTTCCTGGCGACCTTTGTGATCCAGGTGCTCGGGGTGGTGCCGCCCCTGATCATCCAGAACATCCTGGATGGCGTGGTGGTACACCAGAACGTCGGACTGCTGAACCTGCTGATCCTGGGACTGATCATCTCCAATGTCTTCTCGCAGTTCATGAGCACGGTGCGGGCATACCTGGCCAATTTCATGGTGCGCAATATGGACTTCGCCATGATGTCGCACTTCTTCAAGCACACCTTGTCGCTGCCGTTCTCCTTCTTCGCCAAACGCAAGACGGGCGATATCTTTGCCCGCTTTCAGGAGAACCAGACCATCCGCGCCTTCTTGACCGAGTCGACGGTGACGACGGCACTCAATCTACTGATGGTGTTCATCTACTTCACCATCATGTTTCTCTACAACGTCAAGATGACGCTGGTGCTGATCGCGTTCGTGATTCCCATCGCCGCCCTGACGGTCGTGGCCACGCCCAAGGTCAAAGCGTACGCGCGCGAGGTGTTCAACACCTCGACCGAGGCCAGGTCCTACCTGATGGAGACGCTGGGCGGCGTGGAAACGGTCAAGGGCATGGGCATCGAGCGGCCGGTGCGGCTGAAGTGGGAGAAGAAGTACGCCAAGGCGCTGGAATTGCAATACAAGGCGCAGGCCTTCCACATCCTGGTGGGGCTGGCCAGCCAGCTGCTCAATGCCGCAACCACCATCGCCGTGCTTTGGGTGGGCGCCAACCTCGTGCTGCAGCGTGAACTGACGGTCGGCCAGCTCATTGCCTTCAATGCCTTCATGGGGAGCGTACTGGCGCCGTTGATGGGCCTGGTAGCGCTGTGGGGCCAACTCAACGATGCGGGCGTCGCGATGGAGCGGCTGGGCGATGTGCTGGACCTGGAGCCGGAGCAGAAGCCTGAAGACCTGCCTTCGCGCGTGATGCTCCCGGACCTGCAGGGGGAGATCAATCTGGAAGGCATCTATTTCCGCTACGGCGGCGCGGAGACGCCTTATGTACTGGAGAACATCAGCTTCAGCATCAAGCCTGGCGAGTTGCTGGCCATCGTTGGGCGCAGCGGATCGGGCAAGACCACGCTGGCCAAGATGCTGGTGGGTTTCTATGTGCCGACCGACGGCAAGCTGACCGTGGATGGCTACGATATCGGCGTGATCGACAAGGAGTATTACCGCGCGCAGATCGGCTATGTAATGCAGAGCAACCTGCTGTTCTCGGGCACCATCGCCGAGAACATCGCCTGCGGCGACGACAGCCCGGACCGCCGCCATATCGAGGAAGTCGCCAAGATGGCCGATGCCCATGCCTTCATCAGCAAGCTGCCGCTCGGGTATGAACAGGTGGTGGGGGAGCGCGGCGTGGGCCTGTCCGGTGGGCAGATCCAGAGGCTGTGCATTGCGCGCGCGCTCTATCACGATCCTCGCCTGCTGGTTTTCGATGAGGCGACTTCGGCGCTGGATACACAGTCGGAGAGCAATATCCTTGGCAATATGCAGGAGATCCTGCATGGCCGCACGGCCGTGATCATCGCGCACCGCCTGAGCACCATCATGCGCGCGGACAAGATCCTGGTGCTCTACGAGGGGGCCATCGTTGAGCAGGGACGGCACGAGGAACTGCTGGAGCGCAAGGGCATGTACTACCAGTTGGTGCAGAAGCAGCTGAGCGCGGCTTGAGCGCGCGCACGCGCCAGGACATCCATGGCGCAATGCAACGCAGGGGGAGCGCGATATGAAGTTGTTCAACCAGGGTGGATCGGTCGGGTCCGCCATCTCCTATGCCGGGCTGATCGAGAAGATCGAGATCCTGCGCTCCACGTTGCGCTGGGCTTCCAAGCTCGAACGCACGGAGATCGAGAAGCTGCTCAAGCAAGCCACCACGCTGCGCGACGAGGTGATGCAACTGTCGCACAAGGAGCGCTTTGTGCAGGCGGCGGTGGCCGAGCCCGTTCCGGCGGATCTCGCGCCGCGGGAGCGCCGGCAGGCGCTGCTAGAGCGCAGCTTTATCTTCGAGGGCACGTTCGGCGACAATCCAAAGCTGCTGGAAGCGCTGGAAATTGCCGAGAAGGCCGCGCCGACCGACCTGCCGGTGTTGATCGATGGCGAGAGCGGTACCGGCAAGGAGCTGATGGCCAAGGTGATCCATGCCAACGGATCGAGGACGGACAAGCCCTATATCTCGGTGAACTGCGGGGCGATTCCGGAGAACCTGATCGAGTCCGAGCTGTTCGGCCACAAGAAGGGTGCCTTCACTGGCGCGGCCAACGATCGCCGGGGCAAGTTCGAGAGCGCGCATACGGGGACCATTTTCCTCGACGAGATCGGCGAGCTGCCGCTGACCGGGCAGGTCAAGTTGCTGCGCGTGCTGGAGTCGCACGAGATCCAGCGGGTTGGCTCCGACGAGACCATTTCAGTCGATGCGCGTATCGTGGCGGCAACCAACCGGGACCTGCGGCGCCTGAGCGAGGAGGGCAAGTTCCGCGAAGACCTGTTCTACCGGCTCAGCGTGATTCACGTTACGCTGCCGCCGCTGCGCGAGCGCCGTGACGAGATCGCCTTGCTGGTGGCGTATTTCGGCGACGAGTCCGCCGGCGCATTGAAGCGCCGCCCCATCAAGCTGACGCCGCGCCTGCGCGACTTCCTGATGAACTACGCCTATCCGGGCAATATCCGCGAGCTGCGCAACCTGATGTACCGGATCTCGTGCCTTGCCGGCGATACGGCAGATATCGAGCATCTTCCGCAGGATCTCCGGCCCAAGCCATCGGCCCCCGCGCTGGTCGCAAACGGCTCCGTGCCGGTGGTGGTGGATGCGTCGACGGCTACCTCGCTCAGTGAAGCCAAGCGGGCCGCCAGCGATGAAGCCGAGCGCGCCTTCCTCGAACGCGGCTTGCAGGAGGTGGGCGGCACCGTGGCGGAGCTGGCCAGGCGTTTCGACATGAATCGCTCGCACCTGCAGATGCTGCTGAAGAAACACGGCATCCATTCGAAGGATTTCCGGAACCAGGCGGCGGCGCAGGGAGGCAAGGCGCGATAAAGGGCTTTTCGTCCGCCAGGCTTCGCGCCGTCGCAGCCATCACAGCGCGGGGTTCACCATGGTCTTGTCGGAGCCGTAGAGATCTTCCGCCCGCGCCACCACGGCCGTGATGTTGTCGTGGCCGCCGCGGCCCAGCGCCGCGGCCAGCAACGCCTGGGCTGCCAGTTCGCAATCGCCGCATGCCAGCACGCTGGCGATCTCCGGATCCCGCAGTTCATTGCTGAGCCCGTCGCTGCAGAGCAGGAAGATATCGGCGTCCGCTACCTCCACCCAGGCCTGGTCCAGTTCAAGCGTGGTGTTCGCGCCCACGGCGCGGGTGATGGTGTTATGGGCCGGATGATGAATGGCTTCTTCCGCCGTGATCAGGCCGCGGGCCTTGAGTTCTTCCACGCGGCTGTGGTCGCGGGTGAGCTGCGTCAGGTGCGAGTCCCGGTACAGGTAGATACGGCTGTCGCCTGCCCACAGACAGCCGCAGAAGCGCTCGCAGGCCATCAGCACGACCACTGTGCTGCCAATGCGCCGCACCTGCCGGCGCGCCGCCTCCGCCAGCAGTTCGCGATTGACTTCCTGCAAGGCCGCGCGCGCATCGTCGAGCAAGCTCTCCAGGCTGGGCGGCACGCCCAGGCGGGCCAGCGTCTCCACCACCAGGTTGCTGGCATAGTCGCCAACGGCATGGCCGCCCATGCCGTCGGCAACGACCCACAGTCCTCGGTCCGGTTGCGCGAGGCAGGCGTCCTCATTACGCTCCCGTACCAGGCCGACATCGGAACGAGCGGCTGAAGTCCAGCGGAATTGCGATGCACAGGTCACGATCCTCTCCGGTGTGCGGACGAGCAGGGCACTATCGCGCCAAGCCGTTACCGGGACGGGCAACGGCTTGGCGGGCGGTGCGTGGCCGGACTGTGCGTGCTGCTGCGCGAACTGCGCGCTGCCAGGTTACATCCGTCCGTCGTTCCTTGCCCCTTGTCCCGCTTGTACATTGATGTTCGCGCCGGGCGCCGAATTGCGAACGTCAATGTTCTGAAACTGGTTAACCATCTGATCAGCATAGAAGTTGTTGTTGATCTCGTAAAAGTTGACGATCGGCAGAGTGCTTGCACGGGGCGGCGTATAGGGCTGGATCCAGCCGAATACCCAGGGAGCACCGCCGCCGCGGATGGCCGCCATTGCCTGGCCATCCAGTGTGCGGTTGGTAAAGAGGTCTTTGATGGTGAGCGCCGCCATGATGGGTCTCCGGTGCTTGGGATGGGTAGGGACTGTGTTCCGGTCCGTGGCTTGTCGCCATGCTTCTGTAGAGCAAAGCGCGTGCCAGTGCCATGCCCGCCGCCTGGTGTGGGATGCAACTGCCTGATTTCACTCGGTTTTCCGTCCTCTCGGACGGAATTCCGGCGCAGCGTGGGCGCTACGCCGGGTGCCGGAGCGTTGGTGCCTCGCCAACATTTCCACACTTTGTGGTGGTCGCGAACCACCGCTTTGGCCGTGGCCCGGCCGCCTGCCCTGCCGTCGTGAAGCAGGACAGGGCGCGATTCGCTGCTCGCCCCTTTTACTCCTGCATCGGCAATGTCCCTGTCGTTGTCAATGAGAGGCCGGCAGCATGCGGTCCACCCGAGGAGCGACAAAAGCCCTTATGCCGGTTTGACTGCATGGCACCAACACATTGGGCAACACGCTGTTGGTTTCCCTGCGACGCTTTTTCCCTTCCCGGTACGCTGCATTTCCCGCAATCCCTTGCTGTAGCTGGGGCCACGTTGGTTGGCACGGTTGATGCGCATGCAATGGCAACGAAGCAGGCAATGCCTGCAGCAAGCAAACAGATCAGAGGCAGCCATGAACCACCAAAACCAACTCCAGGAAAAGGCCATCGATGCCGACCCGCCCATGGGCGCGCACCTTGTCACGCTGCGCCGCGGCTATGCCCACCACGGCATCTACATTGGCGAAGGCAAAGTGGTCCACTATGCCGGTTTCGCCGGTTCGCTCCACCGTGGCCCGGTGGAAGAAACCACGCTCGAAGCCTTCGCCGCCGGCTATCCGATCACCGTGAAGGCCAACCCCTGCGCCAGGTACGTCGGCCTCGAAGCCGTCGCGCGCGCCCGCTCGCGTCTCGGGGAAGATAACTACCGGTTGCTCACCAACAACTGCGAGCACTTCTGCACATGGTGCCTGCATGGCGAAGGCCGCAGCGAACAAGTGGAAGCCTGCCTGCAGCATCCGTCGACAGCAGTGCAAACCGTCGTCACCCTGTTCAGGACATTTTTCGAAGCCGGTTGGAAGGGCGCGTACTTCGGTGCCCGCGCTTAATCGCGATAAGCCAAGGAGACTGACATGCAAACCGCCAAAATATCCCTGCGCGGCCTGATCGACAAATGGCTAGGTTCCAGCCGGGCAGCACCCGCTCGCATCACGCGCGTGCGTAGCTCGCGAGCTGGCCGAAGTGGCTGCGTCCGAGTGGACGTGGCGCGCCCCTCGGGCCAGTTGTCGATGTTCTTCTTTCGTCACGATGATGGGTGCTGGTGCGTGTTTCCGCCGGCGCTCAGAATGGGTTGAGGCGCGAGGTCGCGCAAAAGGCCGGGCATTCGCATGTGCCTCAGGCGGGCCTGTTGCTTGCTCTATCCGCGCAAAGGTCACACGTAAGCATTTGTTCGCAGGCTGGACGCCCGATCGCGCTCGCCAATAACATCGTCCGGATTTTTCACGGCGGGCAGGTTGCATGCCAGGCCCGAATTCCTGACCACCGGCTGCGATCGCCGGACGAACCCCTCGGACTGATGCTAGCGAATCACTCGACGATGCCCGGAAAGGCTCACTTTCCCAAGACACTTCTGGTACTGGCCTGCGCTACCCTGGCGCTGTCCGCTTGCGGCGGTGGAGAGGGTGGCGGCAGTGGCGCCAGTGCCGCGGCGCCCGCCGGTGCCTCCAACAATGCGGCGAATGCCGGTGCCGCCGCCGCTACCGCTGCTGCCAGCACCAGCCAGGCAGTGCCCGCTACTGCCGTAACCGCGTGCTTTACCGTGACCGGCAACGCCGCGCCTGCTACCAGCACTTCTGACGTGAGCGTTCTGCCCGTGCGCGGCGCCGCAGCCGTCACCAACTACCGCGTGTTGGGCGAACCCAAGGCCGCAGGCCTCTGCTATGCCAATTTCCGCCGCGTGCAAGTCGGGCTTCCGGCGTTGGAGGCGCAGGACGCGATTGGTGTCGCGGCGCAGAACCACAGCAATTACATGCTTTGGAACAAGACGCTGGGCCACGACGAGAATTCCGCCGCGCGCGGCTTCACCGGCACTTCCCCGAATGTCCGCGTGCAAGCGCTGTACCCAACCGGCGCAACGGCCGAAGTCGTTGGAGGCGCCACAAAGTGGAGCTCGGATCCCAACGCTGTGCTAACCCTGTCATCCAATGACGCGCTGGTGTCCGACCTGTTCGATGCGCCGCTCCATCGCGCCACTTTGCTGGGCAGCTACAAGTCCGCGGGTGCGGGCTATGCCGAAGAGAAAGGCACGGGCTCAGGGGGCGCCACCGCATCGTTCTATCAAACCGTCGACCTGGCCGATGCCACCATGCCCGGCACCAGCACCCAGATGGTGGCGTATCCCTACGCAGGCCAGGCCGACGTGCCGACCAGCTGGGTGAACAACGAAAGCCCCAATCCCGCGCCCGGCTACCAGAACCAGACGCTCGGCTACCCCATCACGCTGCAAGCCATCGATCGCAGTCAGACATTCAATGCTGATACCTTCGTGCTGACCGATGCGCAAGGCAACAATATCAATTGCCTGAAGGTAGATGCACGTAGCGCCGATCTCTCGGGCGCGGCGGCCGGTGCTGCCGTCTGTACGCCTCTCGCGCCGCTTGCCGCTGCGAGCAGATACAACGTGACGGTCAGTGGCCAACTGGCAGGCAAGCCGCTTAACCTGAACTGGTCGTTCACCACGAAGTAAATGCGCCCGACCCTGTTCGCGCGGGGACGTGTCCATCTATGATGGGTTCATGTCCCGCGTCGAGGAGTGGCACCATGGAACGGCAGTTCGAATATGGCGGCTATGCCGTGGTGGCCCGCGCGGTACCGTCGGCCGACGGGGGCTTTACGGCAACGGTCGTCATTGCTGACACATTCGGCGAAGCCCCGCAGCCCTCGTTCGAGGAAGAGGCCGGTGTGGCGCTGACCCAGGAAGCCGCTATCGCCCTGGCCGAAGCCGCTGCAATGCGAGCCATTGACGCGGGGCAAGTGAATTAGCCGGGAAGACGACAATCACGTGACCTTGCAAACCGCGTTCAGGCGGATCCGGGCGGTCTAACTTATACTCTCGCCCTTTCGCTCGCGCCGCGTGATGTGCCTGCGCGCTAAGTGCAACATTGGGTTTGATGGTGCAAAAGTGCGCAGATTGGCATATTGCGGCAAAGATGAGCGGAAGCAGGACATAGTCGGAACATCCGTAGATCTAGCATTCAAGCCGCTTTCCAATGAATTCAACCCCGCGTCGTATCTCTGTTGCACCGATGATGGATTGGACGGATCGTCACTGCCGCATGTTTCACCGGCAGCTGAGCCGCCGTACCTGGCTGTACACGGAGATGGTGACCACAGGGGCGCTGCTGCATGGCGATGTAGCTCGCCACCTGGACTTCAACGCCACCGAGCAGCCCGTTGCGCTGCAACTCGGGGGGAGCGAGCCCGCCGATCTCGCCGCAGCGGCGAAGCTGGGCGAGCAGTGGGGCTATGTCGAAGTCAATCTCAACTGCGGATGCCCTTCCGAGCGCGTCCAGAGGGGCGCATTCGGCGCGTGCCTGATGGCGGAGCCGGATCTGGTGGCGGATTGCGTGAAGGCGATGCGCGACGCAGTATCGATCCCGGTGACCGTCAAGCATCGTATTGGTATTGACACGATCGAGCACTACGATTTCGTCCGCGACTTCGTCGGTAGCGTGGCCGATGCGGGGTGCCAGACCTTTATCGTGCATGCGCGTAATGCGATCCTGAAAGGGTTGAGCCCAAAGGAGAATCGCGAGATCCCGCCGCTGCGCTATGAGGTCGCTTACCAGCTCAAGCAGGAATTCCCGCAACTGGAAATCCTGATTAATGGCGGCATCGTCACGCATGATGAGATGGACGAGCATCTGGCGCGTGTGGACGGCGTCATGATCGGGCGCGAGGCTTACCACCAGCCGTATGTACTGGCAGAGATGGATACCCGTTTCTACGGTGCACAGACGCCCGTGCCGTCACGACTGGAGGTTGAGCTGGCAATGCAGCGCTACATCGGCGATCTGGTCGAACAGGGCGGCTATATGGGAGCGGTTACGCGTCATATGCTGGGCTTGCATCGGGGTATCCACGGTGGCCGTGGCTGGCGGCGGGTCTTGTCGGATGCTCGCCGCATGCATGCAGTGCGTACGCGCGCTGCAGTCGATGCGTTGTTTGAGGAGGCGCGCGCGCATCTGGGGAAGGGCAGCGAGCTATCCCGCGAAGTGGCATGAGTTTGCGCAGCCTATCCAGGTCAGTGGCCTGGATTCCCTGGTTAATGCGGCTTTCGGGCGGCTGGCTCTGCGCAGGTTGGAGCGATTCCTCTAACTTCGAATTCCCTTTTTATGCTCGTGTACTAAGAGGGGCTGCTACGCGCACTTGACCGCCGCAACGGACAGATTTCCCGCCATGGCAAAGGGATTCCCCTAATTAGTCAAGCGGCCGCAACTTCTTACACTGTGCCTGCCCTCGAATACAGGGTTTTCTTCAACTGATTGTTAAGCCCGCCTTGTGCGGGCTTTTTTTTACCCTGGGCTGCGACGCTGGTTTGTATGCCGCCTTGCGTACAAGAGCCTGATTTTGTAGATTTGCTTCCGTTTACCCGGATAGTACGAATGGCAAATGACAGATAGATTACCGAGGCCTTCAGGGCAATTGAGATCGCTAATTTAAGAGCCCGCGCAGCGGGCTCTTTTTTTGTCTGTCCGCCCTCGCTCCGGTGCGGTCGCGCGCGTCGCGCTATTTCTCACTGGTGCGCGAGATGCCGACGTCAACGACGCCGTAGGCGGTAATGCTTGATTCCCGGCCTTCATTGCTCTGACTGGCGCATCCGCCCAGAATTGCCAGCAGCGTGCAGCTTGTCAGTAGTAGTCCCCACAAGGTTTTCTTCATGCTCCCTTCCAATATGGCCGTGGAACCGGCGGTCACTATTGGGTGCCTGGCATCAGTTTTGGTTCCTCTGTAGCCTGTTGCCGTTGTCGGCAGGCGAGGAGCAGGGCGCGTGGAGAAGCCGTCGGGGGAGGGTGACGCGCAGGCGGATGGGCCTGGCACGGTAGGACGCCTCGCTCAACCTACGACAAATCTGTGCAGCAGCAATGCGGCAATGGCGGGGCAGGCCAGGACCAGGCCACCCAGAGCGGGGAATCGCTGTGACCACATCCCGATCAGGGCCGGGATCGCGGCCACTGGGCCAAGGATGTGTATCAGCAAGGACAACAGGGTGTCGGGCTGGCCGCCACTAGCGGCTTGCGGCAATTCGCTGCCACCAGGTTGGCCGAAGAGTCCATATGCGCTGCCGAGTAACAGCACGACGAGGCAAAGCGTGGCAACCAGCTTAAGGGTGAGTTTGGTGTTTGAGGTCCGCATCGCCGTTCTTGTTCTTTCCACTTGGATTGAAAGCGCCTTCGCCTGATGGAGCGGCGCATGGGCACATGTCTAGGATGTTGTGAAAATAGCGCAAACTGCACCTAATCCAACTGAGATTTTTCTAAGTCAGAATTAAGTCAAGGTGTGACGCATAGTGGTGCGTATGGCTGCGGTGGGGTGAGGCGCTGCGCGTTCCACGCGCTTTGTTCGCACTCCACCGTGCTCTAGCATGGAGGTGTCACGACTGCATTGCATCGGCGCGAGGAGATTGACGTGGGACAGCGCGCCACGGATGTAGATTGTCCTGCTGAGGAATTTGCCGCCGCGGGGATAGTCGGCCCGAGTCATGGAGCCGATGCTCAAGATGCGTAAGCTAGACATCGCCGTGTTGAGGCGGGCGTACGAGCAGGACTAAGTCAGTCGCGCCATATCGGAAGGGCGGGGAACGATTGCATGTCGACCGCGCGTGGCATGCACTAATGGAAGCGACCTGTGGCCAAGGTGGCTCATAAGCATCTTATTTGTTACTGCGGGGTTCATTTCAGAAAACGCTTGCCATGGCCGAGGGGCTCCCTTAAGATTCGCCCCCTCGCAACACCACAACCGCGCTGCAAAGCAGGCGGGACAAGGGATGCGGGGTTGGCAGGGGTGGTTGGCGGCGCGAA
>Ga0255338_1003503_pt1 | contig 18668 bp, 16 predicted proteins | sample MeOH1_35cm_T4_19_FD_203715 | JGI IMG/M metagenome (GOLD analysis project Ga0255338, IMG submission 203715) | Sandy soil microbial communities from University of British Columbia, Vancouver, Canada - MeOH1_35cm_T4_195 | ecosystem: Engineered > Artificial ecosystem > Sand microcosm > Unclassified ...
CCGATCTTCTTCGTCGTCGTGCGCGGCATCTTCAAGGGCAGCGAACGCCAGAACCGCATGTACCGCCACGAACTCGACGGGCCGGCACCGGCCGAAGGAGCCCACTGATGAAGCGATTCCGAGTGGCTGCCGCGGCGGGCGCCATCGCCGCGGCGCTGTCCGGCTGTTCCATGATGCCGAGCTACGAGCGGCCCGCCGCGCCAGTGCCGGGAAGCTGGCCGGCGCCGGTCGCGGCCGTCGGTACGCCCGCGGCCGACCTGCCGTGGCAGCAGTTCTTCGGCGACCAGCGGCTGCGGCAGCTGATCGAGGTCGCCTTGCGCAACAACCGTGACCTGCGCGTCGCCGTCCTGAACATCGAGCAGGCGCGGGCCCAGTACGACATTCGCCGCGCCGACCGGCTGCCGACGGTGGGCGTCACGGCGAGCGGGTCGCGCGCGCCGAACGGCGACGGCAACAAGACCACGTACAGCGCGGACCTGGGCTTTTCCAGCTGGGAGATCGACCTCTTCGGCCGAGTCGCGAGCCTCAGCGAAGCGGCGCTGGCGCAATACCTGGCCACGCAGGAAGGCCGCAAGGCAGCGCAGATCAGCCTGGTGGCCAGCGTCGCGAACACCTGGCTGGCGCTGGTCGCCGACGAGGAACTGCTGGAACTCACGCGCCAGACGCTGGCCACGCGCGAGGAATCGCAGCGGCTGGTGCGCCTGCGCTTCGAGAACGGCGTCACGTCCGAGCTGGACCTGCGCCAGGCGCAGTCGCTGGCCGAAAGCGCCCGGGTCACGCTGGCGCAACTGGCGCGCCAGCGCGCGCTCGACCTCGACGCGCTGGCCCTCCTGCTGGGCCAGCCGGTCCCGGCTGAACTCACCGGCGAAACGGGCCTGGCCTCGCTGACGCTGCCGGACGTGCCGGCGGGCACGCCGTCGGAGGTGCTGGCGCGCCGGCCCGACGTGCGGCAGGCGGAGCAGCAGCTGGTGGCCGCCAACGCCAACATCGGCGCCGCGCGGGCCGCCTTCTTCCCGCGCATTTCGCTGACCGCCGGGCTGGGCACCGCCAGCAACGAGCTGTCGGGCCTGTTCAAGGGCGGCGGCTGGGGCTTCACGGCGGCGCCGCAGCTGCTGCAACCGATCTTCGATGCCGGGCGCAACCGGGCCGGCCTGGCGTCGGCCACGGTGTCGCGCGACATCGCCATCGCGCAGTACGAGCGGGCGATCCAGATCGCCTTCCGCGAAGTGGCCGACGCGCTGGCCGGCCGCGCGACCTTCGGCGAGCAGTTGCGCGCGCAGGGCCAGGTGGTGGAGGCCGAAGCCGTCCGGTACCGCCTGTCCGAGCTGCGCTACCAGAACGGCGTGGCCAGCTCGCTGGACCTGCTGGACGCCCAGCGCTCGCTGTTCGCGGCGCGGCAGGCGCTGGTGCAGACGCGGCTGCAGCAATTGCAGAACCAGGTGCTGCTGTACCGGGCGCTGGGCGGGGGGTGGACGGCGCCGTCCCGCGAGCCCTGAGCGGTCCCGGCCGCATTGTGCCGGCGCTTGTAGTCCGTACAATGGAACATGTCCCGAAAATGATTTTGGAGATCGCGGCATGGTGGACTTGCTGGACGGCAGACTGGCGCTGGTGACGGGCGCCGCGGGCGGCATCGGGCGCGCCATCGCGCTGGCGTATGCCGGCGCCGGGGCGCGGGTGATCGCAACCGACCTGGAGGCCGACGCGTGTGCCGCGACGCTGGCCGACGTGGCGGCCGCCGGCGCCGCAGCCTGGGCGTTCGGCCTCGACGTGACGCAGCCGGAAGCGTGTGCGGCCCTGGCCCGCCGCATCGAAGGCGAGATCGGCGACGTCGACATCCTGGTCAACAACGCGGGGATCCTGATCCGCGAGGGCATCGACAGCCCGCGGGTGCACGACAACGTGCGCCGGGTGATGGACGTCAACCTGTTCGGCACGTTCAATGTCATTCATGCCTTCCTGCCGGCGCTGCGGCGCGCCAGGGGCTGCATCGTGAACGTGGCGTCCGGGGCGGCGTTCACGGCCCAGCCGAACTGCGCCGGGTACTCGGCCTCCAAGGGCGCGGTGAAGATGCTGACGCAGTCGATGGCCGCCGACCTCGCGCGCGACGGAATCCGGGTCAATGCGGTGGCGCCCGGCGTGATCGATACGCCGATGACGCAGGCGACGCGCAATGACCCCGAGCGCCTGTCGAAGTTCCTGGCGCGCATTCCGGCCCGGCGGGTTGGCCGGCCCGAGGAGGTCGCCGGTCCCGCGCTGTTCCTGGCCTCGCCGCTGGCGAGCTATGTCAACGGCGTCACCCTGCCGGTGGACGGCGGCCGGCAGGCGGTCTGAGCGGCGCCGGCCTCAGCGGCCGGCCCGGACCGCGGCGAGCAGGCGGTAGACGGGGTCGCCCGGCGCGGCGCTGCCGTTCGGCTGCCGTACGCCGAACAGCGCCGCGGCATCTTCGAGTTCGGGCCGAGACCGCTCCTCGATCCAGTCGTACACGACGGTGCGCGCGCCGATCCGCCACTCGCCGCCGCGGCGCTCGAACCGGTCCAGGTACCGGCCGCAGAGGAATGTCTCGCGGGAGGGTGCCGCGGCGCTGGTCTGCAGCGCGAAGAAGCTGCTTTCGACGGCGGCGACCTCCCCGTGCAGCTCGATCAGGATGTTGCTGATCGTGTGCACCCGGCGGCCGCCCGCGCGCAGCCGCGGCAGCGCCTGGGCGATGAAGCCGGCGGCGCTGCCGTGGTACGCCCCGTGCTGGTCGGTGCCGTCCGGCCAGTAGGCCGACCGGAGGGCTTCCTCGTCGGCGCGGTCGATGCCACGGCAGTAGCGGTAGAGACAGTCGCGGATCGCCTCGCGGGCGAGCAGCGCCTGGATGTCGGCTTGACAGACTTGTTCCATAAAACGAGAATAACTCGAAAAAGTGGAACATCCAACCCCGCCACCCCTGCGGTCCCCGCCACGGAGCAGCCCAATGACCCCCGACTATTCCCGCTATCGCTACATCGCCGTCCAGCGCGAGGGCGGTATCGCCACCCTGACGCTGAACCAGCCCGACAACCGCAACGCGATCCACGCCGAGATGCACGCGGAGCTGGAGCACGTCTGGCTCGACCTCGCGTCCGACCGCGAGGTGAACGTCATCGTGTTCACCGGCGCCGGCAAGACCTTCTCCGCCGGTGGCGATATCAAGCGCATGGCCAGCCGCTTCGGCACCGACGAGGGCTGGAAGTTTTCGCTGGACACGCCGGCGAACACGCGGCGGATGTTCCAGAACATCCTCGAGGTCGAGCAGCCGATCATCTGCGCCGTCAACGGCGACGCGGTCGGCCTCGGCGCGACGCTGGCGCTGTTCTCCGACGTGGCGATCATCGCCGAGACGGCCAAGTTCGGCGACTCCCACGTCAAGGTGGGCCTGGTGGCGGGCGACGGAGGCGCCGTGGTGTGGCCGCTGCTGGTGGGCCCGGCCCGCGCCAAGGAGTTCCTGATGCGCGGCCGCCTGATCAACGGCAAGGAGGCGCACGAGCTGGGCCTGGTCAACCACGTCGTGCCCGCCGAGCAGGTGATGGAGACGGCGATGAGCATGGCGCGCGAGCTCAATGCGCTGCCGCCCCTGGCGGTGCGCTGGACCAAGCTGTCGGTCAACAAGTGGCTGAAGCACCAGATGAACCTGATCCTCGACGCCTCCATCGCGTACGAGATGCTGTCGATCAATTCGAAGGACCACCACGAGGCCGCCAAGGCCTTCATCGAGAAGCGCCCGCCGTCCTTCAAGGGCTACTGAGAGGACGGCGCCATGACACAGCAACGAGACTGGAACGCGCTCTCCGACGAGGAGTTCCGGCGCATCGCCGCCGAGTTCTTCGAGACGCATGTCCCGAAGCACCTCAAATTTCTCAGCCGCCGCCCGCGTTGGGCGGAGGTGAGCGAGTGGTACATGACCATGTCGCGCCACGGCTGGCTGTGTCCTGCGTGGCCGCAGGAGTGGGGCGGCATGGGCCTGTCGCAATCCAAGGCGCTGGTGTACATGGAGGAGCTGGAACGCAGCGGCGCGCCGCGCGTGATGGACCAGGGCCTCATGAATATCGGCCCCCTGCTGATCGCGCACGGCAACGAGGAGCAGCGCCGGCGTTTCCTGCCGAAGATCATCTCCGGCGAGCACCTGTGGTGCCAGGGCTATTCGGAGCCGAACGCCGGCTCCGACCTCGCCAGCCTGCGCACCGAGGCGCGGCTGGAGGGCGACGAGTTCGTCATCAACGGCCAGAAGATCTGGACCAGCGTGGCGTTCGACGCCACCCACATGTTCGCCCTGGTGCGCACCGACAAGACGGTGAAGAAGCAGGCCGGCATCAGCTTCCTGCTGATCGACATGCAGCAGCCCGGCATCACCGTGCGGCCGATCCGCAACATCGCCGGCCACGAGGAACTGTGCGAGGTATTCCTCGACAACGTGCGCACGCCGCGCGCCAACCTGGTCGGCGAGCTGAACGCGGGTTGGACCATCGCCAAGGCGCTGCTCGGCTTCGAGCGCATCTGGTCCGGTTCGCCGCGCCAGTCGACGCTGGCGCTGCTGCGCCTGGAGAGCCTGGCCCGCGCCAGCGGCAAGATCGACGACCCGGCGTTCGTGGACAAATACACCCAGGTCGCGATGGACGTGCTCGACAGCGCGTCGGCCTATGAGCGCTTCGCCCAGATCATGCGCACCGGCGGCAGTTTCGGCGTCGAGGTCTCGATGCTCAAGATCTGGGCCACCGAGACCTGCCAGCGCGTCACCGAGCTGATGGTCGAGGCGGCCGGCGACCTCGGCACGCTGCTGGGCGAGGTGGACGTGAACGGCGAACCCATCGACATCCTGTACCCGTTCCTCGACTGCCGCGCCTTCACGATCTACGGCGGTTCGAGCCAGGTGCAGCGCAACATCCTGGCGAAACTGGTTCTGGATCTGCCTGCCTGAGGGCGGCGACGAGAGGCACCCCATGGCAATCTCCCCTGAAGAAGCGGCGGAACAGATCAACATGCTGCGCGAAAGCGCCGCTGATTTCGTGCGCCGCGGTGCCGACATGAAGGGCTTGCGCGAGCGGCGCGGCCAGCTGCCGGGATACGACGCGGCCATGCTGCGCCACATCGTCGAACTTGGCTGGTTCGGCATCCTCGTGCCCGAGCAGCAGGGCGGCCTGGGCCTCGGTTTCGCCGAGATGTCGGTCGTGCTGCAGGAGCTCGGCAAGGGCCTGATGGCGGAGCCGGTCCTGCCGGCGCTGTTCGCCGGTCGCGTGATCCAGCATGCATCCAACGAAGCGCTGAAGGAGCGCCTGCTGCCCGCCCTGGCCGACGGCAGCGCTTTGCCCGCCGTCGGCTGGCAGGAAGGGCTCGGCGGCCTCGATGCCAGGGCGATCGAGGCTCGGGCCCAGCCGGCGGCCTCCGGCGTCGTGCTCAGCGGCCGCAAGCGCTTTGTCGCGGGCGCGGCCGGCGCCGCCGGATTCGTCGTCTCGGCGAACGCCCCCGACGGCTACGGCGTGTACTGGGTCGACGCAAAGGCGCCCGGCCTGTCCGTGCAGTACGAATGGCGCGCGGACGAGACGCCCAGCGGTGTGCTGGAACTGAAGGAAGTACCGGTGCCGTCCCGGGACGTGCTCGGCCCGGGCGGCCCGCGCGGGCTGGCGCCGCTGGAGCGCGCCCTGGACGAGGCTGCGGTGCTGGCCAGCGCCGAAATGCTCGGCGTGATGGAAGCCGCGCTGCAACTGGCGCTCGGGTACATGCGCACCCGGGTGCAGTTCGGCAAGCCGATCGGCAGCTTCCAGGCGCTGCAGCACAAGGCCGTGGACCTGTACGTCCAGCAGGAACTCACGCGCGCCGTGCTCGACGACGCCGTGCGCGAGCTCGATGCCGACGTGGGGCCGCAGGAGCGCCCCAAGGTGGCCAGCCGCTGCAAGGCCCGCGCGAGCGATGCCGGCATGCGCATCGGCCGCGAGGTCATCCAGCTGCACGGCGCCATCGGCTACACGGACGAATACGACGCGGGCTTGTACCTGAAGCGCGCCATGGTGCTGTCGGGCTGGCTCGGCAACGCCACCGCGCATCGCCGGCGCTTTGCCGAGCTGACGCGCGGTGCCGTTACGGTATAGTTCCACTCTCCGAAACGCGCACCGGAGGTGCCGATGATCAGAGCCGTGGGCCGAGCCCTCGCCATCTTCGATGCTTACGACAACCAGCATCTGAGTCTTTCGCTGCAGGAGATTGCCGAGCGCATCAAGATGCCGAAGACCACGGCCTTCCGGCTGGTCAACACGCTGGAGCGCGCCGGGTTCCTGATCCGGATGGACAACCAGCAGTACTGCCTGTCGCTGAAGCTCGCCCGCCTGGGCGGCCTGGTGCGCAGCACGCTGTCGATCCGCGAGATCGCGCGGCCGGTGATGCTGCAGGTCAACGAGCAGACGCAGGAGACGATCACGCTCAACACCGTCGTCGGCTGCGACCGCATGGTGCTGGAGGTCGTCGACACGCCCGCGCCGCTGATGTCCATGGCGCGGCTGGGGCAGCACATGCCGCTGTTTCTCGGCGCCAGCAGCCGCATCCTGCTCGCGTACATGGAATCGGCCGAGGTCGACCGCATCCTGAAGGTGACCGCCGACGGCGTGAACTTCGACCGTGCCGCCTTCGATCGTGAACTGGCGCGCTTCCGCCGCCAGGGCTACGCGATCTCGCGCGGCTCGCGCGTGCCGGGCCTCACGGCGATTTCGGTGCCGATCTTCGACATCAGCGGCAAGGTCCCGCATTGCCTGTCGCTCACCGGCCCGAGCGTGCGGGTCGACCCGCGCGATTCCGACCTGGCCGAGATCATGATCCAGGCCGGACGCGATATCTCCAACCGCCTGGGCGCCAGCCCTGAACATGCAGCCGACATCAGGCTCCTGATGGCCGACGTCGAGCAGGAAACCGGCGAGGGCAAGGCGGCGGCGAAGAAGAAGCCGGCCGCGAAGAAGACCGCCGCCCGGGCAAAGAAGACCGCGGCCGCGCAGGCCTGAGCCTGCGCCACGGCGGTCGCCTGCCGCGCGTCAGTCCGGCTTTGCGAACGTCTTGCCTGATTCGGCCAGGCGCTGCAGCAGCGGCGCCGGCTTCCAGAACTCGCCGTGCTGCTCGTGGAACCGGCGGATGCGCTCGCAGACCTTGGGCAGCCCCACGGTATCGGCATAGAACATCGGACCGCCGCGCCAGGCCGGGAAGCCGTAGCCGTTCACGTAGATCAGGTCGATGTCCGAGGCACGCTCGACGATGCCTTCCTCCAGCACCTTGGCGCCTTCGTTGACCAGCGCGTAGATGGTGCGCTCGACGATTTCCTCGTCGCTGAGCTGGCGCCGGGCGATGCCGGCCTCGTGCGCGCACTCGGCGACGATCTCGTCGACCACGGGATCCGGGATCGGCGTGCGGCTGCCGGGGTCGTAGCGGTAGAAGCCGGCGCCAGTCTTCTGGCCGAAGCGGCCCAGCTCGCAGAGGCGATCGGCCACGCTGGAATAGCGCAGGTCCTTGCGGCGCGTGGCTGCGGCGCGCTTGCGCCCCGCCCAGGAGATGTCCAGGCCCGCCAGGTCCGACATGGCGAAGCGGCCCATCGCGAGGCCGAACCTCTGCAGGGCGCCGTCGACCTGCCCGGGCGTGGCGCCTTCCTCCAGCAGGAATTCGGCCTCGCGCGCGTACTGCGCGACCATGCGGTTGCCCACGAAGCCGTCGCACACGCCCACCAGCACCGGCAGCTTGCCCATCTGCCTGACGACCTTCATCGAGGTCATGATCGCCTCGGGCGAGGTCGCGCGGCCGCGCACCACCTCTACCAGCCGCATGACGTTGGCCGGACTGAAGAAGTGCAGGCCGATGACCGATTCCGGACGCGAGGTGCTGGCCGCGATCTCGTCCACGTCCAGGCGCGAGGTGTTGGTCGCCAGCACCACCTTCGAGCAGCACAGCTTGTCAAGCTTGCCGAAGATTTCCTTCTTGACATCCATGTCCTCGAAGACGGCCTCGATCACGAGGTCGGCCCCGGCGACCAGGTCGAACTCCAGCGTCGGCGTGATGCGCGCCACGCGGGCGTCGGCCTCGGCCTGCAGCAACCGGCCCTTGGCCACGGTGCCCGCGTAGTTCTTGCGGATCGTGGCGAGCCCCTTGTCGAGCGCTTCCTGGCGCGACTCGATCAGCGTGACGGGAATGCCGGCGCCGGCGAAGCTCATCGCGATGCCGCCGCCCATCGTTCCCGCGCCGATGATGGCCACGCTGCGGACCTCCTGCGCCGGTGTATCGGCCGGGATGCCGCCGACCTTGGCCGCGGCGCGCTCGGCCAGGAACAGGTGGCGCTGCGCCTTCGATTCGGTCCCGTTGACCAGCACGTCGAAGCGCTCGCGCTCGAAGGTCATCCCTTCCTCGAACGGCAGGCGGACGGCAGCCTCGATGCAGGCGAGGCATTCCAGCGGGGCGGGAAAACCGCGCCTGGACTTGGCGATGCGCGCGCGCTGCGCTTCGAAATAGCCGGGGTCGGCCGGGGGCCGGGCCTGCCGGCGCGAAACGACCGGATGCTCGCTGTGCCGGGCGACGCGTTCGGCGAAGGCGAGGGCGGCGGGCAGCAGTTCGCCCGTGGCGACCTCGTCGACGAGGCCGATCCTGAGCGCCTCGTCGGCGTCCACGCTCGCACCGTCGACGATCACCTTCACCGCCGCCTCCACGCCGGCGATGCGCGGCAGGCGCTGCGTGCCGCCGCCGCCGGGCAGCAGGCCCAGCTTCACCTCGGGCAGGCCCAGCCTGGCGTCGCTCCGCGCGATGCGGTAGTGGCAGCCCATCGCGAACTCGAGGCCCAGGCCCAGTGCGCTGCCGTGGATCGCGGCGATCACCGGCTTGCGGCTCTCCTCGATGCGCTTGACGATGGTGCGCGAGCTCGGCTCGGCGCGCGAGGCGGGCGTGTTGAACGCCTTGATGTCGGCACCGCCGCAGAACAGCTTGCCGGCGCCGACGAAGACGATCGCGCGCACTTTGGCGTCGGCGAGCGCGGTGTCCAGGTGCGCGGCGATTTCCTGCCGCATCGTGTGTCCCATGCCGTTGACCGGCGGGTTGTTCAGGGTGATGACGGCCGTCGGGCCGTGCACGGAGTAGTTGTCGGGCGCCATGGCGCAAAGTCTACAAACTGGAATAGATTCCGTCAAGCGAAACCCGTATCATGCGATGAACCATTGCCGCAAGCCGCGGCACCAGGAGTCCCATGGCAATCGAGATCCAGCGCGATGGCGGCGTGGCCGTCGTGACCATGTCCAACCCCGGCAGGAAGAACGCACTCACGGCCCAGATGCGCGCGGCGCTGCTGGCGGCTTTCCAGAGCTTTGCCGATGACGACGCGGTCCGCGCGGTGGTTCTCACCGGCGCCGGCGACGCGTTCTGCTCCGGCGCCGACGTCGGCGCGATGGACCGGCCCGACACGGCCGTGCTGCGCGGCCGCATGAAGACGATGCACGCGATGGTCCGGGCGATCCACGGTCTCGACAAGCCGGTGGTCGCCGCGGTGCGCGGCGTCGCTGTGGGCCTGGGCTGGAGCCTGGCGCTCGCCTGCGACCTCGTGATCGCCTCCGACACGGCGAAATTCGCGCAGGTGTTCAAGCGCGTGGGCCTCGCCCCCGATGGCGGCGCGGTCTGGTTCCTCACGCGCCAGATCGGATTTTCGCGGGCCAAGGAACTGGTGTACAGCGCCCGCACGGTGCCGGCCCCGGAAGCGCTGGCGCTCGGCCTGGTGCATCGCGTGGTCGCCGACGGCGAGCTGATGGGCCAGGCGATGGAACTCGCTCTCGACTACGCCGCGGGGCCGACGTTCGCCCTGGGCATGGCCAAGCGCATGTTCGCCGGCGCGGTCTCCCCGACGCTGGAGCAGTTCCTCGAGACAGAGTTGCTGGTGCAGCCGCAGCTGCGGCTCAGCCACGACCACCAGGAGGGCAGCGCCGCCTTCCGCGAGAAGCGGGCGCCGGTCTTCATCGGACGCTGAGCGCCCGACGCTTCAGGGCTTCTTCGCGATCAGCGCGTCGACGGCGATGATGCGCTCGCCGGCGCAGATCAGCGGATTGATGTCAAGCTCGGCGATGCGGTCGCGCTGGTCCGCGGCGAACTCCGAGGTGCGCGCGATGACTTCGGCGAGCTGGCGGCGGTCCACCGGCGCCGCGCCGCGGAATCCGTCCAGCGCGCGCTGGCCTTTCAGCTCGCCCAGCATCTTCAGCGCTTCGTCGACGCCGACCGGTGCGAGTCGCACCGCGGTGTCCTTCATCAGCTCGACGAAGACGCCGCCGAGGCCGACCACGATCATCGGCCCGAACTGCGGATCGATGCGCGCGCCCACCATGATCTCGATGCCTTGCGGAATCATCGGCTGCACCAGCACGCCATCGATGCGCGGCGCTGGCTTCAGGCGGTTTGCGTTGCGCACGACCGTCTCGAAGCCTTCCCGAACTTCGGCTTCGATGCGCAGGCCAAGCCGGATCACGCCGGCTTCAGTCTTGTGCGGGATGTCGGGCGACTCCACCTTCAGCACGACGGCCGTGCCGCCGGCGCGCGCCGCCGCCACCGCCTCGTCCGCGCTGTGGACCACGACGTCGCGCACGACGGGCACGCCGTAAGCGGCCAGCACCTCCTTGCCTTCGCGTTCGGTGAGCGTCGCGTTGGGCGAGCGCCCGATCAGCGCAGCCGCGCGTTCGCGCGCCTCCCTGGATGAGAGCCGCGGCACGGCGCGCTCGCTGTCCCCGAGCCAGTCGGCCCGCCGGTGCCACTGTTCGAGCGCCGCCATGCAGTGGTTCATCGAACGGAAGAGGGCCACGTTCGGGTTTTCCTCGGTCTCGATCGCGCCGGGGCCTTCGAGGTGCTGCGTGAGCCACACCGCGCAGGCGATCTTGCCGTGGCGCGCCGCCGCATCGCCCATCACCTTGATGCGGGCGGTCGCCGGCGCGTACGCGAACGTGTGCGGCACCACCAATGCGCCGTACTGCGGGTCGGCCATGAAGGCCTCAAAGCACTCTTCCAGGTGCTGCGGCGTGGACAGCACCTGCGCCGTCATGTCGCAGGGGTTGCCGGGGGCGCCGTAGTCCGGCACTAGACGCTCCAGCACTGCCATCGTGGCCGGCTGCGGATGCGGCAGTTCGACCCCATGCGCCTCGGCCTTGTCGGCCAGCAGGATGCACGCGCCGCCCGAAACAGCCGCGACGGCGACGCCGCGGGCCTTCGGCGCTGTCGCCTTGGCGAAGAACGAGGCGGTGTCGAGCAGCGCCTCGACGTCGTCGACCATGATCACGCCGGCGCGCTCGAACGCCGCCCGGTATGCCGCCTGCGATCCCGCCACCGAGCCGGTGTGCGACACGGCGGCCTGGGCGCCGCGCTCGCTCGTGCCAAGCTTGTGCACGATGAGCGGCTTGCCGGCGCGGTGGCACAGCTGCGCCGCCTCGAGGAAGCGCCCCGGATCGGCCATGCCCTCGAACAGGCAGGCGATCGAGTTGCACGCGGGGTCCTGCGCCAGGTATGCCACCTGGTCCGCGACGTCGACGTCGCAGGCGTTGCCGCAGGTCAGCAGGTGGCTCAGCGACAGTCCGTGCTCCTGGGCCTGCGCCAGCGCAGCACCGACCGCGCCCGATTGACTGACCAGCCCGACGGCGCCGGGGCGTGGCGCCCGGAACGATGCGCTGCCGAAGGTGCCGATGACGCCGAGGCCGTAGTTCATGAAGCCGACGCAGTTGGGGCCCAGCAGGCGCATGTTCGCCTCGCGGGCGATCACCAGCAGCCGGTGCTGCAGCGCCTGGGCTTCCGGCTTGCCGGTCTCGGCGAAGCCGGAGGCGAACACCACCACGCCGCCGACGCCGCGCTGCGCGCATTCGGCCACCACGTCCTCGACCGCCGCCTGCGGGACCGCGACGAACACGCAGTCCGGCGTCTCCGGCAAGGCCGAGATCGAGGGCCAGCAGCGCGCGTCACCGATGCTGTCGTACTTGGCGTTGACGATGTACGTCGGGCCGGCGAACTTCCCCTTGCCGGTGATGTTGGCATGGGTGATGGAGCCGAAGGCCCCGGGATTGGTCGAGACGCCCACGACGGCAATGCTGCGCGGGGCGAACACCCGTGACAGGTCGGCGCGGCGGTACAGGGGGCGGGAGGCGTTGCTGTTCATCGATAGGTCGGCGCGATACGCTGGCGAGTTCCGTTGTTCGGAAAGTGGTTCATTATCAATGCCAGCGAAGTGCCCCGTCAAGTGAGTTCCATTTGACGAATCTAGTTCCGCGTGCAAGAATCTGTTCCGTCAACGCACACGAAGGCAGGGCATGAGCACAGATAGCTGGGAGCTTTCCGAGGAGCTCCGACAGATCCAGGAGACGGTCAGGCGGTTCATGGCCGCGGAAGTCAAGCCCGCCGAGGACGAGCTCGAGCACGACGCCTACGAGCTGCCGGCGGACGTGCTCGGCAAGCTGCAGGACAAGGCGCGCACCATCGGCCTGTGGTGCGTGCGCTCGCCGGTCGAGTACGGCGGCGCGGGTCTGAACCTGCTGGGCCAGGCCGTGGTCGCCGAGGAAGCCGCCAAGTGCCGGATGGGCGCCTATGTGCCGGCCTGCGGCGCATTCGGCGCCGATCCGCCCAACGCGATCTGGCTCGGCACGAAGCAACAGATCGAGAAGTACGGGGTACCCGGGGTGCAACAGGGGCGCAAGGTCTACTTCGCCATCAGCGAAGCCTCGGGCGGTGCCGATCCGGCGCGCTCGATCCGCGCCCGCGCCGTGCGCAAGGGCGATCGTTACATCCTCAACGGCAGCAAGATGTGGATCACGGGCGCGGAAGGCGCCGACTGGGGCATCGTGTTCGCGCGCACCGGCGAACAGGGCGACCGCGGCGGGATCACCTGCTTCATCGTCAACGGCCAGCCAAAGGGCATCACGATGAAGCCGATCCCGGTGATCCGTTCGTACGCCCCGTACGAGATCACGTTCCAGGACGTCGAGATCCCGGTGGAAGATCGCCTGGGCGACGAGGGCCAGGGCTTCCAGATCTGCGAGAAGTGGCTGGTCGAGGGTCGCGTGCCCTATGCCGCCGGTACGATTGGCATTGCCCAGGCGGCCCTGCAGATCGCGATCGACTGGGCCAAGGAGCGCGAAACCTTCCGCACCAAGCTCGCCGACAAGCAGGCCGTCCAGTGGATGATCGCCGACAGCGAAATGGAACTGCGGGCGGCGCGCCTGCTGACGTACCAGGCCGCGTGGCAGGGCGATCTCGGACGCGACCTCAAGGTGGCGTCGTCCATTGCCAAGGTCACCGCGACCGAAACGGCCGGCCGCGTGGTGGATCGCGCGATTCAGATCCTGGGCGGCCTCGGCGTGTCGCAGGAACTCCCCTTGGAGCGCTGGTACCGCGAACTGCGGATCAAGCGCATCGGCGAGGGCCCGTCGGAAGTACACCGCATGGTGCTGGCGCGCCACCTGCTCGGCACCGGCCGCTGAAGCGCTTCGGCGGAGAATCGACCGATGTCCATCGACCTCGACCTGCTGGACGGCGGCATCGCCGTCATTACCCTCAACCGCCCGGACAAGCGCAACGCGCTCGACGCCGAACATTACGAGGCGCTGTCCAAGGCATGGGAGCGCGTGCGCGACGACGACGACATCCGTGTCGCGGTCGTGACCGGCGCGGGCGACAAGGTATTCAGCGCCGGCGCCGATCTCAAGTCGTGGATCGGGCGCAAGGTGACGATGTCGTCGCTGTGGCAGACGCAGCGCGGCATGTTGCTCAACCGCGGCCTGGAGATCTGGAAGCCGGTGATCGCCGCGATCAACGGCCACTGCCTGGCCGGCGGCATGACGCTGATGCTGGCCACCGACATCCGCGTGACGGCGGACCACGCGACGTTCGCGCTGAGCGAGGTCAAGCGCGGCATCATCGCCGCCAACGGCGGCACGCAGCGCCTGCCGGAGCAGTTGCCGCACGCGATCGCGATGGAGCTGCTGCTGACCGGCGACGCGATCGACGCCGACACCGCCGCCCGCTGGGGCCTCGTCAACCGCGTGGTGCCTGCCGACAAGGTGATGGAGACCGCGCTCGATCTCGCGCGGCGCATCGCCGCGAACGCGCCGCTGGCCGTGCAGGCAGCCAAGGAGCTGGCGCTGCGCGGCCGCCAGCAGAACCTGATGGCCGGACTGCGCTTCGAGCAGTTCGTGCAGACCATCCTGCAGCGCACCGAGGATGCGGCCGAAGGCAAGCAGGCCTTCGCCGATAAGCGCCCGCCCCGCTTCACGGGCAACTGATCATGAGTTTGTCCGGGCGCTACGTCATCGCCGGCATCGGCCATACCGCCTTCGGCAAGCTGCCGGGCAGCGACACGGTGTCGCTGAACGTGGAGGCCTGCCGCAACGCGCTGGCCGACGCCGGCATAGGGAAGTCGCTGGTCGATGCCGTGTTCGTGAAGGTGCCGACTTCGGCGCATCAGTTCATGTACGGCCAGAAGGTCGCGGAGGCGCTAGGCGTCACGCCGAAGATCGGCGGCGCCTGGGACCAGGGCGGCGCGGCCAACATCATGCTGCTGTCGTTCGCGATCATGGCGATCGAGGCCGGACAGTGCGACGTCGCGCTGGTGTGCTATGCCGACAACCCGCGCACCGGCAATCGAGCCGTCTACGGCCGTCCGCGCGGCGAGGATGCCGCCTACGGCTGGTTCTCCACGGCCGCTGGCTACGCGATGATCCAGCGCCGCCACATGATCGAGTACGGAACGAAGCCCGAGGCGTTCGCCGCCGTCGCGATGGCGAGCCGCAACCACGGCGCCGACAATCCCGATGCGCAGCTGCGCGCGCCCCTGGACGTCGAGCGCTACATGAAGTCGCCTTGGATCGTCGACCCGCTGCGCCGCGATGACTGTGCGCTGGTCTCCGACGGCGGCGCGGCGCTGGTCGTCATGAGCGCGCAACGCGCCCGCGAACTGGGCGTCGCGCAACCGGTGCCGGTGCTCGGATTCGGCCACGGCCAGACCTCGTTCGAACTGCCGCAGCGCGCGACGCTGACCTCGACCGAGGCCGTGACGGCGGGGCAGGCGGCGTTCGCGATGGCGGGCCTGAAGCCCAAGGACGTCGACGTCGCCCAGCTCTACGACTGCTTCACGATCACCGTGCTGATGACGCTGGAGGACTACGGTTTCTGCCGCAAAGGCGAGGCCGGCGCGTTCGTCGCCGGTGGCGCGATCGAGATCGGCGGACGGCTACCGGTCAACACCAGCGGCGGCCTCCTGTCGGAAACCGGCATGCCCGGCCTGCAACTGGTCATGGAAGGCGTGCGCCAGATGCGTGGCACCGCGCGACTGCAGGTACCGGGCGCGAAGGTGTGCCTGGTGAGCAACCAGGGCGGAACCATGCACACGCACTCGACGCTGCTGCTGGGGAACTGAGATGGAAATGCCCAAACCCGAGCCGACCGAGCTCAGCCGCCCGTTCTGGGATGCGCTGCGCGAAGGGCACCTCGTCTTCCAGCGCTGCGCCTGCGGCCACGCCTTCCTGCCCGCTCGCAGGCTGTGCCCCGCCTGCCTGCAGCCGTCGGTGCGCTGGGAGCGGGCGAGCGGCGACGGCCGGCTGGTGAGCTGGGTCGTGTACCACACCGCGTACCACCCGGCGTTCGAAAGCCGGTTGCCGTACAACGTCGCGCTGGTCGAACTCGACGAGGGGCCGCGGCTGCTCACCAACATGGTGGACCCGCACGAGCGGCTGCGCGGCGACGCCCGGGTCGCGCTGAAGGTCGAGTGGGAAGGCGAGATGGCGCTCGCCCGCTTCCAGCTGGCAGCGCCGTCCCGGTGAGCCGGCCCGGCGCCCGCCCGATGAGCCGGCCCGGCGCCAGCCCGGCCCGCACGGATCGAGAGAGTCGGCCGGCCTCGCGCCGGCGCAACGAGGAGGCAACACCGTCATGACCCGATACGGCATCCATGCCATCGTCACCGGCGCCGCGCGCGGCATCGGCCAGGCGATCGCACACCGGCTCGCGCAGGATTCGCGCACTCGCCACGACCGACCGGCCGCACTCGTGCTGGCCGACCGCCGCGAGGACGAGCTGCAGTCGCTCGCGCAGGCGCTGCGCGCCGGCGGCGCGCACGTGGTGGGCTGCGCCGGCGACATGGCCGACCCCGCCGAACCGGCCCGCCTCGTCGCGGCCGCCGCCGCGTTCGGAGCGCTCGACTGCGTCGTCAGCAATGCCGGCTTCGCGATTCCCGCGCCCTTGCTGGAAGCGAAGGTCGAGGACTGGGACCGTGTCTTTGCGGTGCATGTGCGCGCGGCCCTGTTGCTCGGCCGGGCGGCGCATCCGTTGCTGGCCGCGTCCCGCGGCTCGTTCGTGATCACGACCAGCGTGTCGGGCACGCATGCCTCGCCGCCGCTGGCCGCCTACAGCCCGAGCAAGGCCGCGGCGTTGATGCTGATGCGGCAGATGGCGGTGGAGTGGGGACCCGACGGCATTCGCGTCAACGCGCTGTCGCCGGGTCTTACCGTGACGCCCGGCACCGCGCCGGCGTATCGCGCTGCCGGCACCAGGGAGCAGCGCGAGGCGCGCATCCCGCTGCGGCGGCTCGCCCAGCCCGAGGACATGGCGGCCGCGCTGTCGTTCCTGGTCGGGCCCGATGCCGCGTATGTCCATGGCGTGGACCTCGTCGTCGACGGCGGCCTGGGGCACACCTTGATGGCGTCCGTCACCCAGCAGGCGTGGCAGGGCGTCTGAACGCGCGCCGCCATGGCCAGGAGGTTCCCATCGATGCATGAGGCTGTCTTCGTTTCTACCGCCCGCACGCCGCTCGCCAAGGCGCATCGCGGCGAGTTCAACATCACCCCCGGGCCGACGCTCGCCGCCTTCGCGGTCCGCGCCGCGGTCGAGCGCGCCCGCATCGATCCCGGCCTGATCGAGGACGTGGTTCTCGGTTGCGGCAATCCGGAAGGGCGCATGGCGCGCAACGTCGGGCGCCAGGCGGCGATCCGCGCCGGATTGCCGGTGAGCGTGGCGGGCACGACGGTCAGCCGCTTCTGCGCCTCGGGCCTGCAGGCGGTGGCGGACGCCGCCGCGCGCATCGTGGTCGATGCGGTACCGGCGGTGGTGGCGGGCGGCGTCGAGAGCATCTCGGGGCTGCGCCCGCCGGCGGTCGGTGCCGAAGGCGGCATGGATCCCTGGATCGAGGAGCACAAGCCGCAGCTCTACATGGCGATGATCGACACGGCGGACCTGGTGGCGGCGCGCTACGGCGTCAGCCGCGAAGCGCAGGACCGCCTCGCCGAACAGAGCCAGCGCCGCACCGAGCTGGCGCAGGAGGCTGGCCGGTACCGCGACGAGATCGTTCCGGTGACCACCACCATGGCCGTTGCCGACAGAACCACCGGTGCCGTCACGCGCCGCGAGGTCACCGTGGACCGCGACACCTGCAATCGGGCGGGCACGACGTACGAGGCGCTGGCGAAGCTGGAACCGGTGAAGGGGCCGGGCAGGTTCGTCACGGCCGGCAACGCGTCCCAGTTGTCCGACGGGGCGGCGGCCTGCGTGCTGATGGAAGCAAAGACGGCCGAGCGGTCGAACGTCGAGGCGCTCGGCGCGTTTCGCGGGTTCGCGGTGGCCGGGTGCGAGCCGGACGAGATGGGCATCGGCCCCGTCGTCGCCGTGCCGAAGCTGCTGCGGCGGCACGGTCTCACGGTGGCGGACATCGGGTTGTGGGAGCTGAACGAAGCCTTTGCCTCGCAGGTGATCTGCTGCCGCGACCGGCTCGGCATCCCGGACGAACTGCTGAACGTGAACGGCGGCAGCATCGCGATCGGCCATCCCTTCGGCATGACGGGGGCGCGGCTGGCGGGCCATGTGCTGCTGGAAGGGCGGCGCCGGCGGGTGAAGTACGCGGTGGTCACGATGTGCATCGCCGGCGGCATGGGCGCCGCCGGCCTGTTCGAGATTTTCTGAAGGCTGAAGGAGCGCGCAATGAAGGTCCTGGTCCCGGTCAAGCGGGTGGTCGACTACAACGTGAAGGTCCGTGTGAAGTCGGACAACACTGGTGTCGACATCGCGAACGTGAAGATGAGCATGAACCCGTTCGACGAGATCGCCGTCGAGGAGGCCGTGCGACTGAAGGAAAAAGGGGTGGCCACGGAGATCATCGCGGTCTCCTGCGGGGTGGCGCAGTGCCAGGAGACGCTGCGCACGGCCATGGCCATCGGGGCGGACCGGGCCATCCTGGTGGAGAGCGCCGACGAATTGCAGCCGCTGTCGGTGGCCAAGCTGCTCAAGGCACTGGTGGACAAGGAGCAGCCGGGCCTGGTGATCCTGGGCAAGCAGGCCATCGACGACGACGCCAACCAGGTCGGCCAGATGCTGGCGGCCCTGGCTGAGCTGCCGCAGGCCACCTTCGCCTCCAAGGTCGAAGTGGCCGACGGGCGGGCCAAGGTCACGCGCGAAGTCGACGGCGGCATGGAGACCATCGAACTGACGCTGCCGGCGGTGATCACGGCGGACCTGCGCCTGAACGAGCCGCGCTACGTGACGCTGCCCAACATCATGAAGGCCAAGAAGAAGCCCCTGGAGACGGTGAAGCCGGCGGACCTGGGCGTGGAGATCAAGCCGCACCTGAAGACGCTGAAGGTGACCGAGCCGCCCAAGCGCTCGGCCGGCATCAAGGTGCCCGACGTGGCCACGCTGGTGGC